>ERZ1066136.249-NODE-249-length-51552-cov-15.313436_pt1 | contig 51552 bp, 35 predicted proteins | sample MGYA00382783_ERZ1066136 | MGnify/ENA primary metagenome ERZ1066136 (study PRJEB33369, sample SAMEA5778366) | biofilm metagenome | biome: Industrial cooling water; feature: Water cooling tower basin; material: Biofilm | place: United Arab Emirates | collected... | reverse complement strand
GGCCAGCCCGGAGGCGCCGGCCGCCGCCGCGCTCGCCCCGGCCTCCGCGCCCCCGCGGGGCGAGCCCCTGCACCGCCGCGCCACGCGCTTCGGCCTGGCGCGCGCCGACCTGCTCTACTGCGGCTTCACCACCCTGTTCTGCGTGGTGCTGGTGCTGACCAACATCATCGGGGTCAAGCTGTTCGAGGTCGACGTGGGGCCCGGTTGGAGCTGGCTCTTCGGGCGCGAGGCGGTGACCCTGACCTCGGGGCTCCTGTCCTACCCGATCACCTTCCTGGTCACCGACCTGACCAGCGAGATCTGGGGCCGGCGCAAGGCCGACTTCATGGTGGTGCTCGGGTTCTTGATGAGCGGCGTGATGCTGGTGGCGCTCGAGGTCGCCAAGGTCCTGCCGCCGAGCCCGCTGTGGAGGAACCCCGATCCCGAGCGTTTCGGGGATCTCCAAATGCAGCCCGCCTTCGAGCTCTCGTTTTCCTACCCGGGCACGCTGCTGCTGGCTTCCATGCTGGCCTACCTGGTGGCGCAGCTGCTCGACGTGCGCCTGTACCACTTCTGGTGGCGCTTGACCCGCGGCAAGCACCTGTGGCTGCGCAACAACGGCTCGACCCTGATCAGCCAGCTGGTCGACACGATCATCGTCAACGTGATCTTCCTGCGCCTGGCCCTGGACCTGGCCTGGGGCGAGATCACCGCGATCATCTGGGCCGTGTACCTGTTCAAGGCCGCCCTGGCTATGCTCGATACGCCGCTGATCTACCTCGGCCGGGCAGCCATCCGTCGCTACCTGGGCCTGCCCCGCGACGAGGCCCCCGAGCGCGCGCCCCTGGAAGCGCCCTGATCCGGCTGGGGCGGCGCGCCGGATCGGCTGCGTCCGCAGGCAGGTCGCGGGCTGCGGAGCTGGCCAGCGAGGCGAGCGGAGCGGGCCAGGGGCGCGGGCTCTGGAGCCGGCCCCGGGGAGCCCGCGGGCACCCTGGGCGGGCCCTCAGGGGGCTTCGGGGTCGGCCTCGACGGCGAGGACCTGGACCTTGAAGTGCAGGTCTTGGCCGGCGAGGGGGTTGTTGAGGTCGATGATCACGGCGTCGGGCTCGACCGCGACCACCGGCACCTCGACCTCTTCGAAGTCGTCGTCGCCTTCGCCTTCTTCCGGGCGGAACTGCAGCGGCAGCAGGTCCCCCGGCTGGATGTCGGCGCCGGGGGGCAGCTCGCTGCGGGGGATCGCGATCACCGATTCGGGGTCGTGGGGACCGTAGGCTTCGTCCGCGGTCAGCAGCAGCTCCAGCTGGTCGCCGGCCTGGCGGCCGACCAAGGCCGCCTCGAGGCCCGGGGGCAGGACCCCGGAGCCGTGCTGGGCCACCAGGGGCTCCACGTCGCCCTCGAGGGACGACTCGATCAGCTCGCCTTCGCGGCTCCTGATCTCGAAGTGCAGGGTCACCAGGCAGCCGGGGGCGATCTTCATCGGGGGGTATCGGGGGAGGGTAAGCCGTTGTCAGGCGGGCCGCAGCCTGCGGGGGCTGTCGGCCGGGGGCGGCAGGCAGAGTCTAGGGGGCTCCGTCGCCGGGGCTCCCGAGCTTGCCCGGGTCTGGGTCCGAGCCGGCCGTGGGACGCCCCTGGGGCCGCCCGAAGGCTGTGCCCCGGCGCTTGGACGGCAACCGGGGCCGGCGGGCGCGCCCGGGCGCTGCCCGGGCCGAGCCCGAGTCGTCTTCTTCTCAACCTGCCAGAGGCTGGGATCGGCGCGCAGCGGCGATCCCAGCCTCTGCGGCCGGCGGACGCCGGCCCAAAGGCATCTGGCAGGTTGGTATTGCGGCTCGGGCCGAGCCCGAGGCGATTTCTTCTCAACCTGCCAGAGGCTGGGATCGGCGCGCGGCGGCGATCCCAGCCTCTGCGGCCGGCGGACGCCGGCCCAAAGGCATCTGGCAGGTTGGTATTGCGGCTCGGGCCGAGCCCGAGGCGATTTCTCCTCAACCTGTCACTCGCTGCGGGTCTCGGACAGGTAGGTGTAGCCGGCGAGGCCCTTTTCGTAGCGCTTTTGCAGCAGCGCCGATTCCTCGAAGGTCAGCCGGTCGGCGGCCAGGGCGGCTTCGATCGAGCGCCGCAGGCGCGCCAGCAGGTCGCCTTCGAAGTACTCGACGTAGGACAGCACTTCCTGGACCCGGTCGCCGCGCACCACGTGGGTCAAGCGCGGCTTGCCGTTGTCCATGTCGACGTGCACCACGTTGGTGTCGCCGAACAGGTTGTGCATGTCGCCCAGGATCTCCTGGTAGGCGCCCAGCAGGAACATGCCGATCAGGTACGGCTCGGTGGCCTGGTGCGGGTGCAGCTCGATCGTGCGCTTGACGTCGCGCAGGTCGATGAAGCGGTCGATCTTGCCGTCCGAGTCGCAGGTGATGTCGGCCAGGATCGCGTGGCGGGTGGGCTTCTCGAGCAGGCGGTGGATCGGCATCACCGGGAACAGCTGCCCGATGGCCCACGAGTCGGGCATCGACTGGAACACCGAGAAGTTGAGGAAATAGGTGTCCGCCATGTCGCGCTCGAGGTGCGCCAGGTCGTCCGGCACGTAGTCGAGCTGGCGCGTGATGCGCAGGATCTTCTCGCAGATGCGCCAGAAGAGCTCCTCGACACGGGCGCGCTCCGAGAGCGTGAGCTGACCGACGTTGAAGAGGGTCATGGCCTCTTCGCGGATCTGCATCGCGTCGTGGTAGCTCTCCAGGTAGTTCTTGCCGCCGATGTTCTCGCACACGTCCGAAATGTGGCGGATCTGGTCCGGCTCGTCGGGCGTGGCCCGGGGCGGCGGGTTGGCGGCGTTGAAGTCGCTGACACCCAGCACGTCGGTGACCAGCACGGCGTGGTGCGCGGTCATGGCGCGCCCGGATTCGGAGACGATCGTGGGCTGGGGGATCTCGGCGGCCTTGCAGGCCTCGGCCAGGTGGTAGACCACGTCGTTGGCGTACTCCTGCATGGAGTAGTTCATCGACGATTCGAAGTTGGTCGAGGAGCCGTCGTAGTCGACCCCCAGGCCGCCGCCGACGTCGAAATACTCGATCGGCGCGCCCATCTCGCGCAGGGAGACCAGCGTGCGCGTGGCCTCGCGCATGGCCTGCTTGATCGAGCGGATCGCGGTGATCTGGCTGCCGATGTGGAAGTGCAGCAGCACCAGGCTGTCGAGCATTCCGGCCTCGCGCAGGGTGTCGACCACCTGCACGATCTGGCGCGTCGTCAGGCCAAACTTGGAGCGGTCGCCGGCCGAATCCTTCCAGCGGCCCGAACCGATGTCCGCCAGCTTGGTGCGCACGCCGACGCGCGGGCGGATGCCGAGGCGCTGGCTGGCCTGGATGATCTTGTGGACCTCGTTGAACTTCTCGATGACGATGATCGGCTTGAGGCCGAGCTTGCTGCCGAGCAGCGCCGTCTCGATGTAATCGGGGTCCTTGTAGCCGTTGCAGATCACCAGGGCGTCCTGGTCGGAGAGCGTGCCCAGCACCGCCAGAAGCTCGGGCTTGCTGCCGCATTCGAGGCCCATGCCGTGGCGGCGCCCCTCGTCGAGCATGGCCTCGACCACGTGGCGCTGCTGGTTGACCTTGATCGGGAACACGGCCTGGAACGGCGCCTGGTAATCGAACTCCTTGCGCGCCTGATCCATCACGCGCCACAGCTCGCGCACACGGCTGCGCAGCACGCCGTCGAAGCGCAGCAGGATCGGCAGCTCGACGCCGCGGCGCCGGATCTGTTCGATCAGGTCGTAGAGGTCGATCGCGGGACCCTGCGGGTCGGGCCCCAGGGCGCCGCCCTCGGGGAAGCAGGCCACGTTGCCGTTCTTCTGCACGCGGAAGTAGCCGGAGCCCCAGGAGGCGATGCCATACAGGGCTTCCGCGTCGACGTGGTTCCAGTTCGCCATGCTCGGGATGGACCGGAAAGGGGGCAGGGCTCGGGCGAGCCTGGGGAGCCACGGCGGCCGGGGGCGGACGGCGTGGGGGAGGGACGGGTCGCCGGCGGGGAAGCGGGCGACGGATCGGGGGACCCGTGGGTCGGGACGGACGGGCCGTTTCGCGGAGCGCGTCCGCGCCAGCCCCATGGGGGCGAGGAGTATAGGGTCGCTGCGCCCGCCGGACCCGCCTTCCAGGAAAATTCGCACCCGCGCGGAGCGGAGCCGGCGGCGCCGGCCGGCGGAGCTCGGGGAGCGGGCGCGTCCCTGCCTCCGGAAGGGGACGTTTCAGGCCGCGGGCGGGTGCGTCTCGGGGCTGCCGGCGGCGATGCGCGCCAGGGTGCTGTGCACGCTGTCCGGATCCCGGGCGCGCAGCCAGGCCGAGCGCTGGTCCTGGATCAGGCCGCCCGCGCGGAAGAAGTGGAACAGCTGCTTCGAGCGCGCCAGGGCGCCGCTCGGGCCGGCGCCGCCCCGCTCGATCAGCGTGGCCCAGTACTCGAGCAGGAATTCGGCGGCCCGCTCGCGCGGGACCGACTCGCCCGAAAAGATCCAGGGGTCCGCCAGGGCCGCGCGCCCGACCATCACCAAGGCACAGCCGGTCTCGCGCCGCAGCCGCTCCAGGTCACCGTGGCTGGCCACGCCGCCGTTGCCGCAGACGGGCACGCGCACCGCCGCGGCCGCGCGCGCCAGGCGTTGCCAGTCGACCTCCTCGCAATAGCCTTCCTGCCGGGTGCGGCAGTGCAGCGTCACCAGCCGGGCGCCGCCGGCCTCCGCGGCCCGCACCAGGGACTCCACGTCGCGGGCATGGTCGACTCCGGCGCGCAGCTTGGCGCTGACCGGCAGCTCGGGCACGGCCGCGGCGACCGTGCGCACCAAGGCCTCGAGCTCGGCCGGGCGGGCGAGCAGCGCCGAGCCGGCGCAGCTGCGCAGGGCGCCCTTGGCCGGGCAGCCGAAATTGAGGTCGATCAGCGGCACGCCCAGGTCGCGGGCCCGGCGGGCGGTGTCGGCCATGGCCGGCCCGTGGTTGCCCATCAGCTGCAGGGCCACGGGCTGGGGCCAGCGCCGCGGTCCCAGGCTGGCTTCGATCTGGCGCGCGCCGCGGGCGTGGTCGACCACGCGCAGGAACTCGGTCGTCGCCCCGCCCAGGTGCGCGGGGCCCTGGCGCGCGAACAGCAGGTCCCGGAAGCAGGGATCGGTGACCCCCTCCATGGGCGCCAGCAGGGCCGGGGCCGTGAAGGGCAAGCCCTCGATCGGCCGCACCGGAGCGGGGCGAAGGCTCGCCGGTCCGACGCCCTGGCCTGCCGCCCCGGCCGTCATCGCCCGCGCCCGGCGGGGGCCAAGGGCAGGGTCAGCACGAAGGTCGAGCCCTCGCCGATCTGGCTGTCGACGGTCACGCGGCCGCCGTGCAGGGCCGCGGCGTGTTTGACGATCGCCAGCCCCAGGCCGGTGCCCCCCACGGCGCGGGCCCGCGCCGCGTCGACGCGGTAAAAGCGCTCGAAGATGCGCGCCTGGTGCTCGCGCGGGATGCCCGGTCCCTGGTCGCTGACGGCGACCTCGAATTGCTGCGAGGTGGCGCGCGCCACGACGCTCACCAGGCCCCCGGCGGGGCTGTACTTGATCGCGTTGTCGACCAGGTTGTTGAGCGCGCGCTCGACCAGGCCGCGGTCGAGATCCAGGCTCTCGGGCAGGTCCTCGGCGTCGAGCACCAGCTCGATGCGGCGCTCGCTGGCGGCATCCTGGAAGTTGGCCACCAGGTCCTGCAGCAGCTCGAGCGGCGCCAGGGGCGCCAGCTCCGGCGCTTCGGCGTGCTCGAGCCGCGAGAGCTGCACCAGGTCGCCGATGATCGCGTTCAGGCGCCGCGCGTTGCGCACGATGCGCTCCAGGCCGTCCAAAGCGTCCGCGGGCAGCTCGTCGGTGCGGCTCGCCAGGGTCTCGGCGAAACCGAGGATCGAGCTCAGCGGCGAGCGCATCTCGTGCGTCACGTTGGTGACGAAGTCGGTGCGCACCTGCTCGAGCCGCTTGAGGTCGGTCACGTCGTGCATGGCCAGCAGCACGCGCTGGCGGTCCTGGCTGGCCGGGATCAGGCTGCCGCTGACGCGCAGGAGGCGCTGGCCCTTGCTTTGGGCGATCGGGATCTGGCGCGGGGCCGGCTGGCCCCCGGAGCGCACCTCGGCCACGAAATCGAGCAGCTCGAGGTTGCGCGAGAGCTCGCCCAGCGTGCGTCCCAGGGCGTCGTGGGGCGACTCCAGCATGCGGTGGGCGGCCTCGTTGATGCGCTCCACACGATCTTCGTCGCCCAGCACCAGGATGCCGTTGTTGGTGCCCTGCAGGATCCCCTGGAAGTCGATGCGTTCGTCGCGCAACTGGCGCAGCACCTCGGCCACCCGCTCGCGGGCGCGCTCGACCAGGCTGGCCATCTCGGCCTGGTCGGGGGCCGCCGACCGGATCAGGCGCACGGGCAGCGAGAGCACCTGCTCGCGCAACGGCTCGGCGCGCTTTTGGGCCAGACGCGCCGCCAGCAGGGCGCCCAAGCCGCCGGCCGCCAGGCCCGCCAAAGGGTGCAGCGGCCAAAGCCCAAGGGCCGGGGCCAGCGTGAGCGCAGAGCCCAGCAGGCTCTGGCGCACCAGCGGATCGGAGAAGCTGAACGGGACGGCCATGGAGGGGCGCTGGGCGCGGGCGCGGGGAACCCCGGGACCGAGGGGGCCCCGGAGAGCGCTCAGTCGCGCATGCGGTAGCCCACGCCGCGCACGGTCTCGATCAGCTCGCCCTCGGAGCCGAGTTTGCGCCGCAGGGATGCGATGTGCACGTCGACCGTGCGGTCCAGGGAGGGCCCGCCTTCGACGAACTCGAGGATTTCCGCGCGGGCGCGCACCCGGCCCGGCTTGCCGCACAGGAACTGCAGGATGCGGAACTCGGTGCGGGTCAGGTCGACGCGTTCGCCGCGCACCTTGACCTCGAAGCGCGGCAGGTCGAGCTCGATCTCGCCCACCACCAGGCGGTCGCCCTTGCCCGGTTCGGCGGGCGCGCTGGGCGTCCTCCTGAGCAGGTTTTTGGCGCGCGCCGCCAGCACGCGCGGCGAGAAAGGCTTGGTCACGTAGTCGTCGGCGCCGAGTTCGAGGCCGCAGACCACGTCGGCCTCCTCGCTGCGCGCCGAAACGATCAGGATCGGCAGGTCGCGGGTCGAGCGCTCGCGGCGCAGCTCGCGGCATACCGAGAGCCCGTCCATGCCCGGCATCATCAGGTCGAGCACCAGGAGCTCCGGGCGCTTGGCCTGCACCGCCGCCAGGCCCGCCAGCCCGTCCTCGAAGCGTTCCACGGTGCACCCCTCCCGCTGCAGGGCCTGGGCGATCAGCTCGGCGATGTCGGGTTCGTCCTCGAGGACGATCACGCGGGGTTTCATCGGGGGCGGTGGGGGGGGCGGGGCGGCCCGGCGGGGCGCTTGCTATTGTGCCGAGGGGACCCCCGGGGACCGAGCGCCGCGCCCGCCTGGGGGCCCGGCGCGTCCCGCCGGCGCCGCACCGATCCTCCGATGTCCGACCCCGAGCTCGCTTTTCTCGACGCAGCCCCGGCGCCAATCGACGCCGTGGTCCTGGCGGCCCGCGCCCGCATCGCCGGGCGCCTCGCGCCCACGCCGCTCGCGCCCCTGCCCGGACCCGCCCCGGGCATCGAACTGCGGGCCAAGCTCGAGTGCGAGCTCGAACCCGTGCGCGCCTTCAAGGCCCGCGGGGCCTGGAACCACCTGGCCCAGCTCGACGCCGCCGGCCGCCGGGCCGGGGTGGTCACCTCGAGCTCCGGCAACCACGCGGCGGCCCTGGCCTGGGCCGCCCGCGAGCACGGCGTCAGCGCCGTGGTCTGCATGCCCGAGAACGCCTACGCCTCCAAGATCGCGGCGGCGCGCGGATTCGGGGCCGAGGTCCTGCTGCTGCCCAGCCGGCAGGCCGCCGAACGCCGCGCCGCCGAGCTGGCCCAGGCCGGCCGGGTGCTGGTGCCGCCCTACGACTCGCGGGAGACCCTGGCCGGCCAGGGCACGCTGGTCTACGAGGTGCTCGAGGCCTGGCCCGAGGTCGAGGCGATCGTGGTGCCGGTGGGCGGCGGCGGCCTGCTGGCTGGCTGCTGCCTGGCGGCCGCCGGGGCCGGAGCGCGCCGCGGCCGGCCCCTGGCGGTCTACGGGGTCGAGCCCAGCGGGGCCGCCTCGATGTGCGCCAGTCTGTCGGCGGGCCGCGCGATCGAGCTCGAACGCATCGACTCCAAGATCCAGGGCCTGACCCCCCCGGGCGCCGGCCGCCTGCCCTTCGAGATCGCGCGCCGGTATGCCGCCGGCGTCGCCCACCTGCCCGACGCCGCGATCCTCGGCGCCCAGGCCTGCCTGGTGGCCCAGACCGGCTGGCGCGTCGAGCCCGCCGGCGCCGCGGCCCTGGCCTGGGTCTGGGCCGGCGGGCTCGGCGGGCTCGGTGGGCCCGCGCCGGGTCCTGGGTCCGCAATGGTCAGCGGCCCGGCCAGCGGCCCGGGAAGCGCCGCCGCGGGCCTGGGCGCGCCGCGCCGCATCTGTTGCGTGCTCTCCGGCGGCAACCCGGACCCGGCCCAGTGGGCCAGCCTGCGCCAGCCGGGAGCTTGATGGCGACCGCCCCGCGCCACCCCCACCCCGCCGGTGCCGGGCCCTGGCTGGCGCTGCTCGCCGCTTGGCTGTTCTGGGGCTGTGCTCCGGCGCGCGAGGTGCGGCCGGCCCCGCGGCTGCTGGTGTTGCTGACCGAGGGTTTTTCAGGGGAGGAATTGCGCGCTTTTCACCCCGCTCCGGCGGCGGACCTGCCGCCTTCGGTTTCGCCTTTGGCGAGCTTGCTCTCGCGCCTCAGCGCCACGCCGGTCGCCGAGCACGGCTTCCACGGATTGGCCCTGGGGCACGGCATCGACCCCTCCGTTCCGTTGTGGACCCGCGCGCTGGCCGAGGCCGGCTGGAACAGCCGCGCTTTTTGGGCGCGGCCCCAGCTCGATCTCGCCGGCCTTGGTTTCGAGCGCGCCGCGCTCGAGATCCGGCCCAGCGACAGCCGCGGGCCGCGCGGCGCCGATGCCCCCGATCGACTGCTGGCTCGCGCCGCGGCGTCCGCGCCCAGCGAGCTCCTGCTGCTGCACCTCGTGCGCCCCGATTTTCCGCAGATTCCACCGCTGTCCGCCGGGGCCCAGAGCGCAGCGCTCGCCAGCCTGTCGACTTCGGATCCGCGCATGGGGCCGGCCTTTTCCCGCGTGCAGCGCGCCGCACAGGGGCCGTCGCCCTTCGCAGCTGCGCTCGAGCAATACGGCCGCGCGCCGGAGCGCGAAATCTTGGCGCTCTGGCAGCAAGCGCTGTGGGCCGCGGCCCTGCGGGCCGAGCTCGAGCGCTGGAGCGCCGACTGGCCGCAGGACGCACAGCCCCTGGTGCTGCTGCTCGGGCTGTCGGGAACCGGCTCGCCGCCCGAGGCGCTCTGGTCGCCTCGGTCCGCAGCGCAGCCCGCTGGGAGTTCTGCCGTCGATCCGCGCGCGCTGGCGGGTCTGATGACCCCGCTCGGGCTCGCGCGCCTCGAACGGGGCCCGGGCGGGCGCTTCGAGCCCGTGGCGCTGGAACTCGGCGCGCTGGAACTCGGCGCGCCGGAGTGGCCCGTGCCGCTCGCGGCCTTGGCCGCCGCGCTCGATCCACAGGATCCCGACGCCGCTTCTGCTTTGCGCGCTTTCGCCGAGCGCCTGCCGAAACCAGGCCTGCCGCGTTGCCAGGGAATCGGCGCCTGGGCTGCCCTCGAACTCGGGCCCGAAGGGCCGTGCCTGATCGATCGGCGCGCTCGGGGGGAGCTGCCGGCGGATCTGGTTTTCGCTTGGCCAGCCGCGGCGCCGCCGGTCGAGTTCGACCTGCGCGGGCTGCAGCAGGTCCTGGGCACGGACCTCCGGCTGGCGAGCTCCGGGCTCGAGCGGGCCGCGCGCCTGCACACCACGCTCGAGCCCGGCGCGCGCTTCGAGGTTTGGAGCGAATTCCCCTCACAGCCCCTGCGCCTGAGCCTGCGCGATCCCGCCGCTCGCCTGACGCCGGAGCTGGCCTTCTCCCTGGCCGCCGACGCCGCGCCGCCGGGCTGGATCCTGTGCGCCTGGCTGCCCGAACCCGGCCCGCTGTGGCCCGCGGACGCTGCGCCCGCCGCGCTCGAACTCAGCTCCGGCCCCGCTCCGCAGCTCAAAGTCGGCCCCGGAGTCCGCTTTTCCCTCGGGCTCGAGGGCCGCCTCGGCCCCTGGCCGCCGCTCAACTTGCGCTCTTTCGAACCGGCCCCGGGCCCACCCTGGCCCTGGCCTGCGGGCCACGATCTCTGGCTGGCCGAGTTCGATCCCATCGACCCGCCGGCCCTGCGCCTCGGTGAACACGCCCCGCGCTCCGATCGGCTCGAATTCGTGCTGCGCTGGCCCGAACCCGAAGGCCACACGCTCACGCTCCCCGGTTTGCCCGCGGAAGCGCCAGCCGCCGCTCCCAACCCCGCGCCCGATCCCGCCGCCGACCCCGGGCCCTCCCGCCCGGAGCCGACCCCCGCGTCCTTCCTCCAACTGCGCCTGCCCCGCGGTCCGCGCCTGCCCGCCGCCGAGCCGGCCTTCCCCTGGCATTGAGCCCCGCCCGGGCCCGGCCCCCCGTCGCCTCCCCCAGGCCCGCCGTCAACCCCGGGAACGAGCTGTGCGTCGCGCCAGATTCCGGAATTTTCCCGACTGGCCACTTGACAGCGCCGGCACGCGAATTAAAAAACGAGAACGGTGGCAATGCGACATACGCGTGCTCACCCTCCTTCTCTCCTTCCCTTCTTGCCGGAGATGGAGTAGTCCCATGCCTCGCAAGTGTGCCTCTTGGGCCTGTGTTGCCCCCAAGTTGGATGGCGCTCGTTCAGGACCTGCCCCGCTTCAGCGGGCTTGGAAGATCCGAAGTCTGCCTGCTCTCCTGACAGCTGCGATAGTTTCCCTCCTCTTCTTGTGGGTGGGGATCGTACTTGCCGGAGTTGATTCGGCTCATGCAGGCTCGCTGAGTGTCGAGGAAACCGTTCCGTGCCTCCTCAATCCGCAGCCGCCGGCCCTGTCCAATCTGAGTTGCGGAGTGCTGGTGCCAGGTGGACCAAGCGTTGGATCACCCGGGATGGCAGAAACGGAATGTACGGTAACGAAAAAGTGTTGTCGCTGGGACTTTGCGCCGACATGCAACTGTGACGCGTGCCCGGGTCAATCGTGTTCTTGGACTGTCCGGGTTACCACTTCTTGCCCATTCGATATGAACTATCAGGATGGGGATAACTGGTTTGGGCCTGGACCAGATCCTATGGGCCCGCCATTCGCGGCGCGCGCTAAGTGCGATGGCCGTGTCTTCGTCTTCCTGGCGTGCGGCGGAAACACTTTCACGCAGATCCTGCGCTGTGAGTGCACGATATGAGTGCAGCGCAATCAGGACGGTCTGTCGTTTCTGGACGGATCGCGCTGTGGGTTCTGCTGTTGACCCTCGCGACTCTCTTGGTTTGGTGGCGGCAAGGTGGCGCTCGACCGGTCGGCACGAGCGACTCCGGGATGGCCGTGCAGGCGGCGCCGACTCCGCAGGCTGCCGTCTTGCGCACAGATTCAGCAGTTGCTGAGGCGACTGCGACGATCACGGGGGCGTACCCGGCCTCCGAAGGGGCCGCGATCGCCGAAGATCTAGGCGCCGCGGAACCCGCGCACTCGGGCCGCAAGAATGCGGCCCGGATGTCGGGGCTCGAGCGCTTGGATCTGATGCTCGCGTCCCCCGGGATCGACCCGACGCCGCGCTCCTATCAGCCGCTCGCCATGGACGCTGCGATGGACATCTTGATGCTCTCGGGCCAGGTCCAAGAGGTGGCCGATCTGCGGACGGTCCAGCTCTTGGCACCCAAGGGCAAGCTGCGGCTCTTCCGGCAGGTGGGGGGCAGAACCTATCAAGGCGATGCCGCTGAGGAGCAGTTCCCCTGGCTGTTCGAACTGGTTCGCTGGCGCCCCGAGTCTGGTCGAGACCTGGGGCTGATCCTGGCCGACCTGCGGCAAGCGCTGGAGCTCGTCGAAGCACTCGAGGACGGCTCTTCCCCGGTGCCTTCGGAGCCGCCCACGACCGCCGGAAACCCTCCGGCGTCCGGCGGCTAGCCGGGCCGCCGCTCCTCCTGCGCAAGCCCCGCTTCGCCACAGCCTCCTTCTCGCCAAAGTTCTCGTCCGATCCATCTCGCACCCGCCAGTTCGCGCTGGCCTTGAACCCCTCGAGCCATGAACCCCAACCCTTCCATGAAGCCCGACAGCCTCTGGTGTCTTTCCGTCCTTCTCGCAAGCCTCGGTCTGCCGCTGGCAGCGCCGCAACAGGGCGGATTACCCACCCAGTCCATGGGCCCCGCCGGCGACTTGGCCACCGGGGTCGAAATCGTGGTGGAGGGCCAAGCGCACCCGGAGTTCCTGCTGACCTGGATGCTGCTGCCCCCTGAGCTCCAGATCGTCGACAAGACGGTCATGGAACTCGGCCACGAGCCCGAGGTCGAATTCGGACTGATCCATAGCTGCGTGATCCCGGGCTCCTGGATGCCCGACTTCGTGAGCATCAACAAGAGCCAGCAGGATCTGGAGGATCCGCAGATCGGACCCTGCCATTGGCTGGCGCAGAATCCCCGGCCCCCCCAGGAAGAACCGCGGCTGAGCCAAGGGTTCCGCGCCTTTTCGCTGCCCTTGGATCCCGACGGAAAGCTCAAGCCCCTGCACCAGCCCTGGGTCATGGGCTTCCAGCGCTGCAACCAAGCGCCTCTGCTGCAGATCACCTTCCGCGGTCCGTCCTGAGCCGCGCGGCTCTCCCGGGACACCCGAGGCCCGCCCCGGGGCCAGCGAGCCGCGCGCAGGGAGCGCTCCGGGAGGCCGCGGGGCGCGGGGTACCGCAGGGGCATGGGCTGCCCCAGGCGAGGGGTTGGACATCGCCCGGCCTGCGCGTTTATACTGCGCGCAACCTTCAGGGGCTACGCCGCTGAAGGCCACGGTCGCGTCCTTGCCCCGACGACCGGACCGCGCGACCCGCTCGTCGCCTGCGGTTTCGGCTCCCGCTCGCCATGCCCAACTCCGGTCCCGCGGCCGCTACGGCGTCCGCCCTCGAAGCGCTGCTCGCGCCCGCCCGCACCGAAATCCTGGCCCTGCTCGAATGGGGGGGGCCCGCCAGCGTGCGCCGCTTGGCCGCGGCCCTGGGCCGTAAGCCCGGCAATCTCTACTACCACCTGGCCCAGCTCGAGCGCGGCGGCTGGCTTTCCGTCGAGCCGCGGCCCGACGGCAAATCCGGTGAGATGGTCTACTCCCGCTCGCTCCAGCCCTTCGACCCGGCCGCCGCGACCGACCTCGAACGGCGCGCGCTGGTGGGCCAGATCGGCAACGCCCAAATGCGCCAGGCCGGCCGCGAATCGATGTCCGCGGCCCTCGCAGGACAGATCGGCGCCCAGGGATCGGTGCGCCGCATCAAGCTGCGCCTCTCGCCCGCGGCCCGCGCCGAGGTCCACGGGCTGCTGCACTCCCTGGAATCCCTGCTGCGCCGCGAAGCCGCCCGCAACGCAGGGGACCCCGCAGGGGACCTGTTCAGCCTGACCCTGGCCCTCCTGCCCGTCTCGGAGGAATTCGCCAGCGCCCCGCCGAGTCAGGGCTGAGCCCTCGGGACGAGCTCCGCCCCGTCTCGATCGGGGCAAGCTCGGCGAGCATCTCCAAGCTCCGGCCCGCCCGGTCCCCGACCCCGCCCAGGGGCGAAGCCGGCGGTTAGGATGCAGTCGGGCGCGTTTCCCTGCTGCCGTGCCCACGTGTTTCCGACTCCTTGGCCTCCTGATTTCGCCTCCATGGAATCCGTTCCCATGCAGCTTGGACTCCGGCTCGCCCGCATCCTGACCCTGGCCATCGGCTTCGCCGGCGTTTCGCTGCCCGCTTCCGCCCAGGTCACGCCCTACGGCAGCGGCGTCAACCCCGCCGGCAGCCTGGAGCTGACCGCGGGCAGCCCTTGGATCGGCACGAGTTTCCAGCTCAGCGTGCGCAACACCGCCGTGGCGAACCCCTTGCCCGGCCAAGCGTTCCTGTACCTGGCGAGCCAGCCCGCGCCCGGATTCCCCGCAGGCCTGGTGCTGCCCGGCCTCGGTCTCGGTGCTCTCGGTTCGAGCGGTGAGCTGCTGCTCGACGTGCTGCCGCCGAATCCGTTTTTGACCCTCGGGCCGACCCTCTACCCGGGCGGCACGTCGAGCGCGGCCAACTTCTCCCTGAGCGTGCCCTCGAACCCTGCTCTGGTGGGCGCCGACATCTTCGCCCAGGGCCTGCTGTTGACCGACAACCAAGGCCTCCTTCTGGGCCTGACCAATGCGCTGCAGATCACCCTCGGCGCGCCGACAGCCCCGATCCCCGGCGTGACGCCGATCCCAGGCCTCGCGATCATCCAACCGGGCACGTTCCAAATGGGCTCGAACGCGGTTGGCGGGCCGCCGTACTTCTCAGGTCTTGAGGACAAACCGGTGCATCCCGTAACCATCTCTCGGCCTTTCTGGATGGGAACCACAGAGGTGACCCAGGCTCAGTTCCAGGCCCTGATGGGGTCGAATCCGTCAGAGTTCATCGGCCCGGATAGGCCGGTCGAGAGAGCGAGCTGGTTCGACGCGAGGGCCTACTGCAACACCTTGATGGCCCGTCAGTCTGCTCTCGGAAGTGTGCCGCCCGGCTACCAGTATCGCCTGCCGACAGAAGCCGAGTGGGAGTATGCCTGTCGCGCCGGGACGACGACGGAGTTCAATGTGGGCAGCGCCCTGTTCTGCGACCAAGCGCGGTTCCGCTATTCCTACCACTCGCTCAGCGAGTGCACCGGTTTGCAGCTCGGCACTGTGCCCGTGGGCAGTTACCCTGCCAATGCCTGGGGCCTATACGACATGCATGGCAATGTGTGGGAATGGTGCCTTGACTCCTACAGCAGCTATCCGGCGGGCGCGGTCGCCGATCCATTCGTCACGGGTGGCCCCAGCCGGGTCTTTCGCGGCGGTGCCTGGCGCAACGAGTCCTACGAGTGCCGCTCTGCGAGCCGCAACGCCGACGGTCCCGGCCTTGCGGGCAATATCGGTATCGGGTTCCGGGTGGTCCTGGCCCCAATTCTGATCCCCTGATCCACAGCTAGCGTAGCGGGGCCACACACGCAGGCACGGAGGCACCACTGAGCGGAACCTGAGATGCCTAGGCCGGCAGCCCCGCGCAGCGGGCGGGGGCCCGCAGGTCGTGGCGCGCGGCGGGAGTCCCGACTTCCGCCGCGGCCCCGTCGACGGGCTGGGCGGCGGCTGAGCCGACCGGGGCGAGCGAGTGCCAACCCGAGTGGGGCGATCGAGAGCCCGCGGGGGGATCCCTTGTCGCCCGTGGGCGGGATGCAGGGAACAGCGTGGGGGGGGAGGCACGGGGGCCCCGGATCGCCCTGCAGGGCACTTTGTGGGACCCGTCCAGCTCCCTCCCCGGTCGCTGAGCGGGCGGTTAGGCTAGGGGAGTGAGCATGAAGACGCGGCTCTCGCCGCCACTTCTTGCCCGCCCACATCGGTTCCTGATCTTGCTCCCCATACAGGCCAATCCCATGCAGCTTCGCCTCCGCCTCTCCCGCATCCTGGCCCTGGCCCTCGGATTCGCCGGCATCTCCCTTCCCGCTTCCGCCCAGGTCACGCCCTACGGCAGCGGCGTCAACCCCGCCGGCAGCCTGGAGCTGACCGCGGGCAGCCCTTGGATCGGCACGAGTTTCCAGCTCAGCGTGCGCAACACCGCCGTGGCGAACCCCTTGCCCGGCCAAGCGTTCCTGTACCTGGCGAGCCAGCCTGCGCCCGGATTCCCCGCGGGCCTGGTGCTGCCGGGCCTTGGGCTGGGTGCTCCCGGCTCGAGCGGGGAGCTGTTGCTCGACGTGCTGCCGCCGAATCCGTTCCTGACCCTCGGACCGACCCTCTACTTGGGTGGCACGTCGAGCGCGGCCAACTTCTCCCTGAGCGTGCCCTCGAACCCGGCGCTGGCCGGCGTCGACATCTTCGCCCAGGGCCTCTTGGTGACCGACAACCAGGGCTTCCAGCTGGGCCTGACCAACGCCCTGCAGATCACCCTCGCTGCGCCGACAGGCCCGATCCCCGGCGTGACTCCGATCCCAGGCCTGGCTATCATTCAGCCGGGCACGTTCCAGATGGGCTCGAACGCGGCCGGTGGATCGCCTTACTACTCAGGTCTTGAGGACAAACCAGTACATCCCGTAACGATATCTCGGCCTTTCTGGATGGGAACCACCGAAGTGACCCAGGCCCAGTACCAGGCGCTGATGGGCACCAATCCGTCGTTCTACGTGGGAGCGAACAGACCGGTCGAGCGAGTGTCTTGGTTCAACGCCCAGGCCTACTGTGCAGCCTTGACGGCGCAGCAGTCAGCCCTTGGGAATGTGCCCGCAGGCTACCACTATCGTCTGCCGACGGAGGCCGAGTGGGAGTACGCCTGCCGCGCGGGAACGACGACCGAGTTCAACGTGGGCAGCGCGCTGTTCTGCAACCAGGCAAGGTTCTCGTATTCCTACCACTCCAGCTCGAGCTGTGGGGTGACAAACGGGCATGTCGCCGTGGGCAGCTACCCTGCGAACGCCTGGGGCTTGCACGACATGCATGGCAACGTGTTGGAGTGGTGCCTGGACTCCTTCAGCGGCTATCCGGGGAGCGCGGTAACCGATCCGTTCGTCACAGGCGGCCCCAACCGGGTCGTCCGCGGCGGCAGCTGGAACGGCAACTCCTTCGACTGCCGCTCCGCGGTCCGGCGCAACAACACCCCCGGCGTCACGAGCTTCAGCCTCGGGTTTCGGGTGGTCCTGGCCCCAGTTCTCGTCCCGTGAGCAAGGCCCAGCACAGCGGGGCCACACGCGCAGGCACGGAGGCGACGCGGAGCGGAGCCGGAGATGCCGTAGCCGGGGGCCCCGCGCAGCGGGCGGGGGCCCGCAGGTCGTGGCGCGCGGCGGGAGTCCCGACTTCCGCCGCGGCCCCGCCGGCGGAGCGGGCGGGGCCGAGCCGGTCGGGGCGAGCGAGCGCCAAGCCGAGCCGGGTGATCGAGAGCCTGCAGCTGGGGATTTCGTACCGCCGGGGGGCTGGGGGCGGGGAACGATGCGGGGAGGGCGGGCACGGGGGCCCCAGATCGCCCCTTCGCCCACCCCCAATTGGCGAGCGATCGCCCTCGCAGGCGCGTTCTTCTCGGTCAGCACTCGAATCGTCACGGTTTCCTCTCGGGTCAGAGCCGCCATGCGGCCGGTTTGCCGTCCCCCAGGTCAGGGCACAAGCCAGCTTCAAGCAGTGCTCGGGGTTTACCCGGATGCGTAACGGTTCCCGTCCCCTAAGCGCTCAGTTGCCAGGTCCCCTGACAAGGCTAGGGGAGTGAGCATGAAGACGCGGGTCTCGCCGCCACTTCTTGCCCGCCCACATCGCTTCCTGATCTTGCTCCCTATACAGCCAGTGCCCATGCAGCTTCGTCTCCGCCTCGCCCGCCTTCTGGCCCTGGCCCTCGGATTCGCCGGCATCACCCTTCCCGCTTCCGCCCAGGTCACCCCCTACGGCAGTGGCATCAATCCCGCCGGGAGTTTGGAGCTGACGGCGGGCAGCCCGTTGATCGGCACCAGCTTCCAGCTCAGCGTGCGCAACACCGCCGTGGCGAATCCATTGCCCGGCCAAGCGTTCCTGTACCTGGCGAGCCAGCCGGCGCCCGGATTCCCCGCGGGTCTGGTGCTGCCCGGCCTCGGCCTCGGTACCCCCGGCTCGAGCGGCGAGCTGCTGCTCGACGCGCTGCCGCCGAATCCGTTTTTGACCCTCGGGCCGACCCTCTATTCGGGTGGAACCTCGAGCGGCGCCAACTTTTCTCTGAGCGCGCCCTCGAACCCTGCTCTGGTGGGCGCCGACATCTTCGCCCAGGGCCTGCTGCTGGCCGACAACCAAGGCTTCCAGCTCGGCCTGACCAATGCGCTGCAGATCACCCTCGGCGCGCCGACAGCCCCGATCCCCGGCGTGACGCCGATCCCAGGCCTCGCGATCATCCAACCGGGCACGTTCCAAATGGGCTCGAACGCGGCGAGTGGGGCGCCCTACTTCTCCTTTAGCGACGAGAAACCCGTCCACCAAGTCACGATCAGCAAGCCCTTCTGGATGGGAACCACCGAGGTGACCCAGGCCCAGTACCAGGCGCTGATGGGCACCAATCCGTCGATCTACGTCGGAGCGAACAGGCCGGTCGAAACAGTGAGCTGGTTCAACGCCCAGGCCTATTGCGCGGCCCTGACGGCGCAGCAGTCAGCCCTTGGGAACATGCCCGCAGGTTACCAATATCGCCTGCCGACGGAGGCCGAGTGGGAGTATGTCTGCCGCGCGGGAACGACGACGGAGTTCAACGTGGGCAGCGGCCTGTTCTGCAACCAAGCGAAGTTCGGCTACTCCTACCACTCCTCGCCGGCTGCGAGCTGCAGCGGCCCGAGCGGCACGGTGGCGGTGGGTCGCTACGTGGCGAACGCTCTTGGTCTCTATGACATGCACGGCAACGTGTGGGAGTGGTGCTTGGACTCCTACGCCGGCTATCTGACCGGCGCGGTGACCGATCCGTTCGTCACGGCCCCGGGCGGCCCCATCCGGGTCCTCCGTGGAGGCAGCTGGGGCATCATTTCCAGCTCCTGCCGCTCCGCGGTCCGGGGCAGCAGCAACCCCGGCCTCACGCTCGTCAACATCGGGTTCCGGGTGGTCCTGGCCCCAATTCTGATCCCCTGATCCACAGCTAGCGTAGCGGGGCCACACACGCAGGCACGGAGGCACCACGGAGCGGCGCCTGAGATGCCTTGGCCGGCAGCCCCGCGCAGCGGGCGGGGGCCCGCAGGTCGTGACCCGCGGCGGGAGTCCCGACTTCCGCTGCGGCCGCGCCGACGGAGCGGGCTGCTGCTGAAGGCTGGCAGAGCATCCAAGTTCCTTCGGAGAGGGGGCGAGTTCAGGTCACCCGGAGGATGGAGGCAGAAGCAGGCGCTGGCGGTAGGAGAACCTAGCCTGCCGTTTTCCACCAAATGTTTCGGCGGGCGGGCAGCCCGCCTTTCGGCTCTGCTGCGCGCAGGGCTTCTTCTTATGGGAGCTTTCCGGGCGGGGATGGGGTCCAAGGGCCACCGGCTGGCCAGGTGTGTGGGAATCCCTGGGCCGAGGCGCCGCGCGCGAGCAAGGGTGCGATGAACTCTGCCAGATGGGTCGCCAAGGCCGCCACGTCGGGAGCCGGCAGGCGACTGCGCTTCGCAAAGGCCCGCCACTGCGCTGCTCGCTCAGGCAGTGCCAGGGACTCGTGGCGCAGGGCGACAGGCAGGTCTGCGGGGAGCGGCGTTCCGCGACGCGCGAACGTCGCCCGGACCGCTGCGAGCAGTCGCTCGCCATCGAACTCGCAGCCCCTGGCCAAGAGGTCCAGGTCGTAGAAGTCCTTCATGCGGCTCGACAACATCCCAAGGGACACAACGGCCTCCAGCTTTTCCGCGACGACGACTTCTTTGGGATAGACGAGTACCTTTGGCGGCGGCTCCTTGGCCAGCGCCTCCAACTCCGCAAACTCCGGTGGAGGCAGCACCGCGTCCCCGAACCCCACATCCACTTGGATCGGGATCCGCGCGGGTCCAAGTTGCGCGATCCCGCGCACCCGGACACCGCCGTACTCATCCGCCGCGCGGATCTCCTCCGCGCTCATGCTTTCGACGGCGAACACGATCCCGTCTTCGGCCTCCAACGCGGCCACCTCTCGCAGCCGCGCCAAGACATCGCCCACAGCACTGGATCCCCGCCCCAAGAGGTCCAGGTCCCAGGTCGCCCGCGACGCGCTCGGTGTCCAAAGTCGCAAGACAGTGGCTCCCTTCAGCACGAAGTCCCCCGCGTGCACAGAGATCCCCAAGCGATACAGGAGCCGCTCCACCGCGTACTCCGAGTGCAGCCGCTGGGGTTCCACGCCCCGCTCCTTTGCGAGCCGGTCCAAATGGCGCCGAGCCTGCTTCGCAAGCTCCGCTTTGCCGCCCGCACCGGTCATGACAGGGCCTCCAGGTACGGCCGGATGACCCGCCCCATGCGAGAGTTCTGGGCAACGCGCCAGAGTTCGGGCAGCCCTTTGGGGTAGAGCCGCCGGTATTCGCGCAGGGCTTCCAGGGCCACATCCAGCCCCACCTTGTTGCGGTACTGGAAGCAGTCCACCACGGTCTGGGCAGGGCCATAAACCCGCAGCTGCACTCCCTCGACACGCTGCAGTTCGATGCCCTGTTCCAGCCGGGCGGCGCCGCGGTACACCAGCCGCAGGGGCGGATAGTCGAGCTTCGGCCTCCATCCCCGACTGTCAACGGCCAGCCAAACCTCGGGCGGGTTCTGGGTGGTCATCCCGTGGAAGCGCAGCGCGGTCAGCAAGCAGAACACCCCCTTGGGCACCCGGCGCGCCACCTCGACCAAACCCGAGCGCTCCCCGACCTCCTTGTCCGCCAGTCGGTACAGCCCCCGCTGCACCCGCACCAACACCCCGGCCTCGCGCAGCCGCTGGATTTGGCTGCGTCCCAGCCCAAGGGCCTCGAGCTCCTTGGACCGCGCCAGCCCCTGCCGGCGCAGCAGGCGACCGGCAGGCCCTGGGAGCCCTGCTTGCGGTACGAAGTCTCGGTGTTGTGACATATTGTGCGAGCTAATGTACCAGCCTCGCTGGTTGGATCCACGCGAATCGACGGGCTTTCCCAGAGCCAAGGCAGCCTTTTTCCCATGGTTCCCGGTCGGCGGGCGCGCGAGGTGCGGGGATCCGGACTCCGCGCCCCGTCTGCCGCTTCAGGGACCGCCCAACCAGCCTCTTCCGCCGCATCCGGATCCGCAAAGCCCCCTGCGGCTCCAAGGGCAGGGTCGCCTTTGGGTTCCGGCCTCGCCGCTGGACTGGCCTATAGCGGGACCGAGCGGGGCGATCGAGAGCCGGCAGGTGGAGGGATCTTGTGCCGCCCGTGGGCTGGATGCCGGGACCGGCGCGCGGGAGGGTAGGCGCGGCGGTGCGGGGGTGCGGGAGGGGCTGCCTGGATGGCCATGCGGCGTCTTTTGTCGGACCCGTCGGGGTCGCTGCCCAGGAGCGGAGCGGGCGGTTAGGATCGAGCGCTGGGGAACCGTCTTCCGGATGTTCCCTGCTTCGCTTGGGGCAGAGCTCCAGTCCCAGCCGAAGCCACGGCCTCTGCCTTTGCCTCTGATTCAGAGTCTGCCCCCGCCCTACCCCTACCCCTGCAACTCGTGCCCATGCAGCCGCTTCGCCTTCGCCTCGCTCGGATCGTTGCCCTGGCCCTTGGCCTCGTCGGCGTTTCGTTCCCCGCTTCCGCCCAGGTCACGCCCTACGGCAGCGGCGTCAACCCCGTCGGGAGTTTGGAGCTGACCGCGGGCAGCCCGCAGATCGGCACCAGCTTCCAGCTCAGCGTCCGCAACACCGCGGCGGCGAACCCGTTGCCAGGCTTCGCTTACCTGTACCTCGCAAACCGAGCCGCCCAGGGATTCCCAGCCGGCCTGGTGCTGCCCGGTCTGGGGCTTGTTTCCCCCGGCTCGAGCGGGGAGCTGTTGCTCGACGTGCTGCCGCCGAATCCGTTTTTGACTCTCGGGCCGACCTTCTACCCGGGCGGGACCTCTAGCAGCGCCAACTTCTCGCTGAGTGTGCCTTCGAACCCGGCGCTGGCTGGCGCCGACCTATTCGCCCAGGGCCTTCTGGTGACCGACAACCAGGGTTTCCTGCTGGGCCTGACCAACGCCCTGCAGATCACCCTAGCTGCGCCGACAGGCCCGATCCCCGGCGTGACTCCGATCCCCGGCCTGGCGATCATTCAACCGGGCACCTTCCAGATGGGCTCGAACGCGCCGAGCGGGGCGCCCTATTTCGGGTCCATCGGTCCCGTCCACCAAGTCACGATCAGCAAGCCCTTCTGGATGGGAACCACCGAGGTGACCCAGGCCCAGTACCAGGCGCTGATGGGCACGAATCCGTCGAATTTCGCGGGAGCGAACAGACCGGTTGAGCAAGTGTCCTGGTTCAACGCTCAGGCCTACTCCGCAGCCTTGACGGCGCAGCAGTCAGCCCTTGGAAATGTGCCCGCAGGCTACCAGTATCGTCTGCCGACGGAGGCCGAGTGGGAGTACGCCTGCCGCGCGGGGACGACGACGGAGTTCAACGTGGGCAGCGCGCTATTCTGCAACCAAGCGAGGTTTTTCTATTCGTACCACTCGAGCAGCGAGTGCAGCGGCTGGCAATCTGGCACAGTCCCCGTGGGCCAATACCCTGCCAATGCCTGGGGCCTACACGACATGCACGGCAACGTCTGGGAGTGGTGCCTGGACTCCATCACCGACTATCTGGCGGGTGCGGTAACCGACCCTTTCGTCACGGGCGGCCCCGTCCGGGTCATCCGCGGGGGCGGCTGGCTCACCGACTCCCCCTACTGCCGCTCCGCGGTCCGCGCCGGCGGCGGCGGTACCCCCGGCGACGCGTTCGACTCCGTCGGGTTCCGGGTGGTCCTGGGCCCAGTTATCCTCCCGTGACCAAGACCTAGCGCAGCGGGGCCACAGGCGCAGGCACGGAGGCGATCCGGAGCGGAGCCGGAGGTGCTGCAGCCGGTGGCCCCGCGCAGCGGGCGGGGGCCGAATGGTCGTGGCGCGCGGCGGAAGTCCAGACTTCCGCCGTGGCCCCGTCGGTGGGTCGGAACGCGGCCGAGCCGGTTGAGGCGAGCCAGCGCCAACCCGAGCCGGGCGATCGAGAGCCGCTGGTGCAGGGCTTTCGTACCTCCCGGGGACTGGAGACAGGGAGTGGCGCGGGAGAGAGAAACGCCAGGGGGAAGCGCGCGGCCCCTGGATGGCCATGCGGCGTCGATTGTCGGACCCGTCCGGGTAGCTGCCCAGGTGTGAAACGGACGGTTAGGATCGAGCGCGGGGGAACCGTCTTGCGGATATCCCCTGCTTCGCTTGGGGCAGAGCTCCAGTCCCAGCCGAAGTCACCGCCCCTGCCCCTGCCTTTGGCTTTGCCTCTGATTCAGAGTCTGCCCCCGCCCCGCCTCTGCCCCTGCGACTCGCGCCCATGCAGCAGCTTCGCCTTCGTCTCGCCCGGATCGCTGCCCTGGCCCTTGGCCTCGTCGGCGTTTCGCTCCCCGCTTCCGCCCAGGTCACGCCCTACGGCAGCGGCATCAATCCCGCCGGGAGTTTGGAGCTGACGTCGGGCAGCCCGTGGATCGGCACCAGCTTCCAGCTCAGCGTGCGCAACACCGCGGCGGCGAACCCATCGCTGGGTTTTGCCTACCTGTACCTGTCGAGTCAGCCTGCGCCCGGATTCCCCGCGGGCCTGGTGCTACCGGGCCTTGGGCTGGGTGCTCCCGGCTCGAGCGGAGAGCTGCTGATCGACGTGCTGCCGCCGAATCCGTTCCTGACCCTCGGACCGACCTTCTACCCGGGCGGCACGTCGAGCGCGGCGAAGTTTTCCCTGAGCGTGCCCGCAAACCCGTCTCTGGCCGGCGTCGACGTGTTCGCCCAGGGCCTACTCGTGACCGACAACCAAGGCTTCCTGCTGGGCCTGACCAATGCTCAGCAGATCACCCTGGGTGCGCCGACAGGCCCGATCCCCGGCGTGACGCCGATCCCTGGCCTGGCGATCATTCAACCGGGGACGTTCCAGATGGGCTCGGACGCGGCGAGTGGGGCGCCCTACATCCCCTATAGCGACGAGAAGCCCGTCCACCAAGTCACGATCTCGAAGGCCTTCTGGATGGGAACCACCGAGGTGACCCAGGCCCAGTACCAGGCGCTGATGGGCACGAATCCGTCGTTCTTCGTGGGAGCGAACAGGCCGGTCGAGCGAGTGACTTGGTTCAACGCCCAGGCCTACTGCGCGGCGTTGACGGCGCAGCAGTCAGCTCTTGGGAACGTACCCGTCGGCTACCACTATCGCCTGCCGACGGAGGCCGAGTGGGAATACGCCTGTCGCGCGGGGACGACGACGGAATTCAACGTGGGCAGCGGCCTGTTCTGCAACCAAGCGAGGTTCTCTTATTCCTCCCACTCGACGCCTGCTGCGTCCTGCAACAACCCACAAGGCTCTGTGCCCGTGGGCAGCTACCTCGCCAACGCTTGGGGCCTGCACGACATGCACGGCAATGTGTGGGAGTGGTGCCTGGACTCCTACGCTAACTATGCGGCGGGCGCGGTAACCGATCCGTTCGTCACGGGCGGCCCCGTCCGGGTCTTCCGCGGCGGCAGCTGGGGCGACATCTCCCTCAACTGTCGCTCCGCGGACCGGTTCGGCAGCACCCCCGGTCAGTCGTTCTTCAACTTCGGGTTCCGGGTGGTCCTGGCCCCAGTTCTGGCTCCTTGAGCTAAATCTGGAGGCCCGGCGCCAGGCGCATTCGCAGGGGGGGAGCGGTAAGCAGGTGAATATGCTGGCGCCGGGCGGCGGGTCGGGGGCTGGAGGTCGCGGAAGGCGGGTGGGGTGGTGTCGTCGGGGGGGAGGGCTGCGGTATCCTGCGGGGATGGCAGCCAGCAGGTCTGTGGAGGGGGTCCGGTGAGGCGGGTGGTGTTGGTCAGGCCTGCGGGGCCGCGGAATGTGGGGGCGGCGTTGAGGGCGCTGTGCAACTTTGGGCCGGGGGAGCTGTGGCTGGTGGCGCCGCAGCGGCGGGCGATTTTGTTGCATCCGGACTTTGAGCAGATGGCCCATGGGGTCGAGGACATGGCCGGGCGGGTGCGGGTGGTGGGGACGTTGGGGGAGGCCTTGGCGGAGTGCTCCCATGCGGTCGGATTCAGCGGGCGCTGCCATCAGCACCGGCGCATCCGCGCCTTCGCGGAGCGGCGGGGGGAGCTGGCGGGGCTGGCGGCGGATCCGGCGGCGCGGTTGGCGCTGGTGTTCGGCGCCGAGAACAACGGGCTGGCGGCGGAGGAGGCCGAGCTGTGCCAGGAGTTGGTGCACATCCAGACCTCGGCGGAGCACGACTCGATCAACCTGGCGGCGGCCGTGGCGATCGTGCTGCACGGGCTGTTCGAGGCGGCGGCCGGCGCGCCGCCGGAGCGGCGCACGCGCGGGACGCCGATCTCGGGCTTTGCGCGGCAGTTCCTGATCGCGCGGGTCCAGAAGGTCTTCGTGGGGGCGGCCTGGACCGAGCGCGCCAAGCGCGACATCCACGGCGCGGTCGAGCGCGTGCTGCGCCACGCGGAGATCGAGAGCCGCGACGCGCGCGCCTGGAACCAGGCCATGCGCGCCCTGGGCGATGAGAGCCAGCCGGCGGAGCTGGGTCTGTCTCCGGGGGATTTTGGCCTGGGGGCCGCGCCGCTCGACGGAGCGGAGTCCGGCGCCGGCGAAGGCGCCGAGGCGCCCGAGCCCGGAGACGGCGGCGGGACCCGGGGCGCCTAGGGCGGCGCGGCGGGGCTCCCGGATTGGGCCCGGTTTGCGCTCGGATCCTGGGGCAGGGGCAAGCCTCCGGGCCCCGGAAGGCAGGGGGGCCAGCGGCCTCGGTCCGTTCGGGCTTGTTCCAAGCGGGTTCCCCCGGCGATCCAGGCGGACGCCGGAGGGGGGCGGAGCTCACCGGTGAGCGGTTCGGCCGTGGGGGCGCGCGCTGCCGGCGTGGGGGGGGAGAGGTGGGGTGAGCGAGATGGGCGGCCCTGGGGCGGGATGCTGGCCCGGGGCGGATCGAGGCGGGCTGCGGCCCGAGCTGGGGCCCGAGTTCGGGCCCGATCTGCGGCCCGAGCGCCAGACCAGGCGGTGCCCGGCGCTAGGGCCGGCGTGGCGGTCCGAGCAGACGCCCGAGCGCCTGTCCAGGCGCCAACCCGAGCTAGGGCCCGAGCTGGGGCTGGAGCTGCGGCTCGTGCGCCGGCCGGAGCGCCGGCCGGAGCTGCGGCGCAAGCGCTGGACCAGGCGGTGCCCCGCGCTAGGGCCTGCGTGGCGGTCCGGGCAGAGGCCCGAGCGCCAGTCCAGGCGCCAGCCCAGGCGCCGGCCCGAGCTGGGGCTGGGGCTGGAGCTGCGGCCCGAGCAGCCGGCCCGGCAGCGGCCCGAGCGGTGGCCCGGGGAGCGGGCCAGGCCGTGGGCCGGGCGGCGGGAGCCGCCCTCGGCGGGCAGAATGAAGCCAGCTCCCGCCCGTAGCCCGCAAGCCGGCCGCTGGCTTTCCGAAACAGCCAGGGTCCGGCCACCACCCCTCTCCTCGCCGCCGTGGGAACCCTGCTGCTCCTCTGTTTGGCCCTGGTCGTCGCGACCATCGCGCACTCGCGCGGCCGAAATCCGGTGGGTTGGTTCCTGCTCGGCATCTTCTTTAGCCTGATCGCGCTGCTGCTGGTGGTGCTGCTCCCGAACCTGCGCGAGGAAGCCGAGCGCGAGGATCTGCACCGCGGGGAGCAGGAGCGCTTCAAGGAGGAGTTCAAGGCCGAGCGCGGCCGGGTGCGCACGCGCCTGGCGGAAGCCGAGGCACGCCTCGACCGCCACGATCGCTTGGCCGGTGTCGACACGCGGCCCGAGCCGCTGCTTTCCGGAGCGGCGGCCCAGGCCCCCGGCGGCGTCATGCCGCCCCTGCCCGCCTCCAGCGCGCCGCGCTGGTACTTCGAGTTCGAGGGCCAGCCGCGCGGCCCGGAGGCCCTCAGCAGCCTGCGCCTGCGCCTGGCCCGGGGCGAGATCGGCCCGGGCACCCTGGTCTGGCGCGAGGGCCTCGAGGATTGGATGCCCGCCGGATCCCAGCCCGAGCTCAGCGCATGAGCCCCGCCGCGCCGGCGCCGGGGCGCTTTGAATTGCGCGGTTTGGTCGAAGGCCGCGTGCCGCCGCTGCCCGGCAGCGCGGAGCGGCTGCGCGCCTTGGAGCGCCGCGCGCGGGAGGCCGGCTTCGGGCTCGAATTGGCCATCGACGGGGGCCGCTTCGGCTTCCTGGCCCGCGGCGGGCCGCGGAGCTTCGATCCCCAGGCGGAGCGCCCCGCGGAGGCCCTCGAAGCCTGGCTGCGGGACCTGCACGGATCCCTGCCGGAGGGCGAGCGCGACGAGCTGAGCTCGACCCTGCGGGCCGAGCTGCTCGAGGATCAGCAGCAGAGCGAGATCCTGTTCGCCCTGGAGCCCAGGCGCGGCCTGGTCTGCCTCGAGCGCAGCGGCCCGGCCCGCAAGCCCGACCCGGGCGCGCCCCGCCGGCGCTGGTCGAAGCGCGCCCAGGGGCTCGCGATCGCGGGGCTCGCGGCCCTGTTCGTGCTCTGGCAGGTCTTCGGGCCGGCCCTGCCCCGCGGGCCGCTCGAGCCCCTCGGCGGGCTGCGGAGCGAGGAGTTGGCCGGGGGGGCCGCGGATCCCGCCGCCGCCAGCGCCGCGCCGCCGCCGTTCGAGCTGGGCGCCGAGGACTTCGCCGGGGTCCTGGCCCTGCGCGCCGCCGGGCTCGAAGGCCGCCCGGCGCGCCTCTGGCTCGAGCTCGCGCCGCTGCTCACGGGCGATCGGGACGCCTGGCTCGCGCTGCCGCCGGACTCCCTCCGCCGGGTCGAGCTGGCGCGCGCCGCGCTGATCGCCGGCCGGGCCGAGCTGCGCTGGTTCGATGCCTCCGGGCGCTTGGTCGAGCGCCGCGCCCTGCCGCTCGAAGCGCTGTGGGCCGGGCGGCCCATGCGCCTGTCGCTGCCCTGGCCCGCCGGGCTGCCGACCCGGGGCCTGCGCTTGAGCCTGGGGCTGTGAGCGCGGCGCGCGCCGCTTGGTAGCGCGCTCGGCCCGGAATCTTCGCGCAGAATCCGCCGCGAATTCTGCCGAAAACTCTGCCGAAAACTCTGCCGCAAACTCTGCCGAAAATTCCGCGACGATCTCTGCCGCGATCAGGGCCGCAAACTCCGCTGCGACGGCCGCCGCGCTCGACTAAAGGCCGCGATTCCGGCCCGGGGCCGCGCGCCTCAAAGCCGGTCCGGATCGGCCCCGGCCTCGGGGCGGAGCTCGGGCAGCGGGGCCTGCCCAGCGGACGCGCGCGGCGGGAACAGGGCCTGGATGCGGGCGCGCTGGGCGGGCGGCAGGTGGCGGTCGAGCAGGCGTTCGACCTCGGCCGGCGCGTAGCGCGCCGAGAAGTGATACAGCCCGATGGCTTCGTTCTCGAGCCGTTCCAGGTAGGGCAAGAGGTCTTGCAGGTGCGTGTGGCCGGTCGAGCGCGCCTTTTCGATCGAAACGCGCCCGTCGAGGAAGGTGCACTCGATCAGCAGCGCCTTGGCCTGCCGCACCCAAGGTTCCTTGGCGATCACGTCCGGCAGCGTGTCGCCGGTGACCGCCAGCTCGAGGGTTTCGTAGGTTTCGGAGAGTTCGCGCTGGCCAAGCCGGGCCAGCTCGCGCAGCTTGGCCTCCGGCAGGCCCTGGAATTCGGGCTTGAGGCGCTTGCGGCGGCCAAAGAAGGCGTAGCCCTGGCTCGGCACGGTGTGCAGGGTGGCGAAGGGCCGCACCAGGAGATCGGGGCGCAGGGCGTGGCTGTCCCCGGGGCCCAGGGCCAGGAGGCCGTGGGGCAGTTCGCTCTGGTCGAGCTCGCGCCAGGCCGCGAACAGGCGCGCGAGGGGCTGTTCGACCGCGCGCGGCACGATGTAGGTGGGGCGCGCCATGCGCAGCAGCGAGCGCGTGGCGCAGTGGTAGGCGACGCCCCCCAGGTGGTCCATGTGGGCGTGGGTGAACAGCACGGTTTCGCGCGCCAGGAGGTGCGGCGGGCAGCGCCCGATGTCCAGGCACAGGCGCCACTCGGGCAGGTCCACGCTGGTCTCGAGGCCGCCCACCGAATCGACCCGCAGCGGCAGGGGGCCGAGGCGCTGGGAAGGATCCGGGGGCATGCGGGCAGCTTAGGGCCTGCCCGGGGCGGGCCCAGGGCTCGGCTGCGCCGCTCGGGGGGGCCGCGCCCCGGGGCGGCGCGGCTTTTGGCCCCTGGCGCCCAGAAAAGGGGCTTTTGTGCCCACCCCGGCCGTCCGATACGTTCCGCTTGAGGAGCCGCGCCGCTCGCCCCCTCCCGGGGCCCGAGCGGCGCTGGCTTCGCTTCCCCCCCCGCATCCGCGCCGCCCGGCCTGACCGGGCCTTCCCCCCGATGGCCGTCCACCTGACCCGCATCTACACCCGCACCGGCGACGACGGCTCCACGGGGCTCGGCGATGGCTCGCGCGTCTACAAGGATCACCTGCGGGTCGAGGCCTACGGCACGGTCGACGAGCTCAACTCGACCCTGGGCCTGTGCGTGCTGCACAGCGCCAAGGGCCCCCTGACCCCGATCCTGCAGGCGATCCAGAACGACCTGTTCGACGTGGGCGCGGACCTGTGCGTGCCCGGCGAGGCCGGGGCCCGGCTGCGCATCCCCGCCGGCTATGTGGAGCGCCTCGAAAAGTGGATCGACGAGCACAACGCGCGCCTGCAGCCGCTCAATTCGTTCATCCTTCCGGGCGGCGAGCCCCTGGCGGCCTGGCTGCACCTGGCGCGCACCGTGGCGCGCCGCGCCGAGCGCTGCGTGACCGAGCTGCTGCACGATCCGGCCGAAGCCGGGCGCGTCAACCTCGAGGTGGTGCGCTACCTGAATCGGCTCTCGGACCTGTTGTTCGTGCTGGCGCGCATCGCCAATCAGGAAGGCCGGGCCGACGTGCTCTGGGTGCCGGGCAAGAACCGCTGACCGGTTCTGGACGCTAGGCTCGGGCCGCGCCCGAACGGCGCTGCCAAGCGGTCCGCACGCCCTTGGGCCGCCTCCGGCGGCACGACCCGTCGCCGACGGCGACGCTGCCCGCCCTGGAGCCGGCGCGCTCTCCGCGCGCCGATTCCGAGCAGCCGCAAGGGGCTTGGGACTTCCACCTGCCCGGCTGCGGCCGGCCGGCTTTGGCCTGCGCTCGCCGCCGGGCTCGAAGCGGCGGGTGGCGCCGACCTCGCCGTCGGGCCGCCCGGCCGCGGGGGGAGCTGTCGCCGCCGGAGCTCGCGGACCCCCGCCGGGGGACTCCCGCCGGCGTCGCTGCGGTGGGGGCGGCCGGGCCGGCGGGAGCGGCAGGAGCGGAACGCAGGATCCCGCCCGGGTTCCCCAGGCTCCCGGGGCGGCGCTTGGGACGGAGCGGGGCGGGCTCCGCCGCCGTCGGTCCCGCGGTACCCGCGGGGCGACCGGGGGCCACCGTGCGGGCAACGCGGGCGGGGGCTGGGCGGGGGCTGGGCGGGCCCCGTTAGGATCCTGGACCATGTTTGCGCTCGGCTACCGCACCCCGCCGGCCTGGGCCCTGGCGGCCGGCGCGGCGCCCCTCGAGCTGCTTTCGGACCACGCCCACAACGAGCTGCGGGCGGCGGCCTCGGCCCAGGGCCTGATCCTGCGCCGGCCGCGGCTCTCGCGCTTGGTCGAGCGCCTGGGGGCCCTGGCGGCCGAGGAGCTCGAGCACTTCCGCCGCGTGCACCGGCTGCTGCTCTCCCTGGGCGGTTCCCTGGGCCCGCCCGAGGCGAGCCCCTACGTGGACGGGCTGCTGCGCGGGCGCGGCCAGCTGCTCGAGCGCCTGCTGGCGGCGGCGCTGATCGAAGCGCGCAGCCTGGAGCGCTTCGAACTCCTGGCCGAGCACCTGCCCGCCCCCCTCGGGCCCCTGTACGCACAGCTGGCCCCCAGCGAGCGCGGCCACGCGCACCTGTTCGTGCAGCTGGCCGAGGAGCTGTTCCCCGAGGCGGAGGTGGGGGCGGCGCTCGAGGACACGATCGCCCGCGAGGCCGCGCTGGTCGCCGCCCTGCCCTTCGCGCCGCGCATGCACTCGGGCGCGCCCCGGCCCGAGCCCATGGGCTGAGACCAAGGCCCGAGCCCCCGACCCGAGCCCACGACCAGCCCGTGCCCTTCAACGCGCGCCTGTTCCTGTTCGGCTTCCTGCCGATCGTGCTGCTGGCGGTGCTGGCGATCGAATGGGCGACCCGGCGCCTCGATCCGAGCGGCGCGCGCTTCGGCCAGCGCCTGCAGAACGCCTTCCTGCTGGCCGCCAGCCTCTTGTTCTACGCCTGGGGCGAGGACAAGCACGTGCTTTGGATGCTGCTCTCGATCGGCGCGAACTATGGGCTCGGGCGGCGCATCGGCGCCGAGCTCGCCCGCGGCGGCGACGGGCGCCTGACCCTGGCCCTGGGGGTGGCGTTGAACCTGGGCCTCTTGGGCTGGTTCAAGTACGCCAATTTCTTCCTGGGGCCCTTCGTCGAAGGCTGGCGGGCGGTGGCCCTGCCGATCGGGATCTCGTTCTACACCTTCCAGGCGCTCTCTTTCCTGGTCGACGTGCGCCGCGGCGAAGCCAAGGCGCCCGACAGCCTGATCGATTTCGCGCTGTACATCGCCCTGTTCCCGCAGCTGATCGCCGGACCGATCGTGCGCTACGCGGACCTGGCCGCCGAGCTGCTCGAGCGCCGCATCCGGCTCGATCTGTTCGCCAGCGGGGCGCGCCGCTTCGCCATCGGCCTGGGCAAGAAGGTGCTGATCGCCGACGTGGCCGCGCGCACCGCGGACCAGGCCTTCGGCCTGCCGGCCGCCGAGCTGTCCCCGGGCCTGGCCTGGGCCGGAACGATCGCCTACTCGGTGCAGATCTACTTCGATTTCTCGGGCTATTCGGACATGGCCATCGGCCTGGGCCGCATGCTCGGCCTGCGCTTCCGCGAGAACTTCTCCTGGCCCTACATCTCGCGCTCGATCACCGAGTACTGGCGCCGCTGGCACCTGTCCCTGTCGACCTGGTTCCGCGATTACCTCTACATCCCCCTGGGCGGCAACCGCCGCGGCGCCCTGCGCACCTACCTGAACCTGGGGGCGATTTTCTTGCTCTGCGGCCTGTGGCACGGGGCGGCCTGGACCTACGTGCTCTGGGGCGGCTTCCAAGGTCTGTTCCTGATCGTCGAGCGCCTGTTCCTCGGACGCTGGCTGGAGCGCCTGTGGCGGCCGCTCTCGCACCTCTACATGCACCTGGTGCTGCTGCTGGGCTGGGTGCTGTTCCGCTCGGCGGACCTCGAGCAGGCCGGGCACTACTACCGCGCCCTGCTGGGCCTCGGGTCCTCCGTGGAGGCCGTCTATCGGGAGGGCTGGTACATCGGCGAGCGCTTTTGGATCTCCCTCGGCCTGGGCGCGCTGTGCTCGCTGCCCTGGATCGAGCTGTGGTGGCGCCTCGAGCGCCGCACCCGCGCCGCGCGCCCGCAGCTGCAGGCGCTGCTTTCCCTGGGCGGCAACCTGGCCGCCCTCGGGCTGCTGCTGCTGGCCCTGGCGCGCGCCGCGGCCCAGACCCAGAGCCCGTTCATCTACTTCCGCTTCTGACACCGATGGCCTCCCCGCTGCACCGCTTCGGCGACGGGCTGACCGCCCTGGCCTTCGTGGCCGCGCTGTGCGCGCCGCTGCTGCGCTGGGCCCTCGAAGGCCGGCCGGACGCAAGCGTGTCCAAGGAGCAGCGCACGGCCGCGCCCTGGCCCGAGGCCGAGCTCGCGGGGCCCGCGCGGCGCGCCTTCCCGCGCGCCTTCGAGCGCTGGTTCGACGACCGTTTCCCGTTCCGCCGCGAGCTGCTGCAGCTCAACAACCGCGTCGTCTGGAGCGCCCTGGGCTCGATCCCGGACGATTCGATGGTGCGCGGCAAGCAGGGCTGGTTGTACCTGGCCGGCGATGAGGCCATGGGCCTCTACCGCGGCCATGACCTGTTCGAGCCCGACGAGCTCGACGAGTGGATCGAGGCCTACGACGCTTTCCGCGATTGGCTGGCCGCGCGCGACTGCCTCTACCTGCTGCTGCTGGGCCCGGACAAACAGGGCATCTACCCGGAATTCCTGCCGGACTGGGTCCAGCGCGAGGGCCCGCGCACGCGCACCGACCAGTTCCTGGAGGCGCTCGGCGCGCGCAGCGAGATCCCGGCGATCGACCTGCGGCCGACCCTGCTGGCGGCCAAGGGCGACGGGCTCCTGTACTACCCCCACGGCACGCATTGGAACGACCGCGGCTCCTGGTACGGCTACCTGGCCCTGATCGAACGCCTGCGCGAGCGCTTCCCGATCCAGCGGGCGCTGCCGCGCAGCGCCTTCCGGGAGTACGACCGGCGGCTGGTCGATCCGCTCTGGATCGGGGACACCTGGTTCGAGCGCTGGCAGCTCGAACAGCAGATCCACCAGGAGGCGGTGGTGCTCGAATACCAGCTGCCGCTGACTTTTTCCCTGGTGCCTGACTCGGTGCGCCGCGGGCCCTCCGGGCTGGTCGAGGGGCGCACCCTCAACTCGCTCGATTTCCTGCCGAAGGGCCTGCTGCTCTCGGATTCCTACGGCGAGTGGCTGTGGCCGTTCCTGGCGCACCATTTCCGCGAGTTCGTTTCCGAAAAGAGCGCGCGTTTCCCGCTGGAGATGATCGAGCGCGAGCGGCCCGACGTGGTGATCCAGGTGCGCGTCGAGCGCTACCTGATGGCGCCCCTCGAGCGGCCGACCCTCGATCCGGCCGAGCTGGCCCTGTGCTGCGCTTGGAACGCCGCCCCGGACCTGTCCGCCGCCGCGCAGGGGGCGGCGGCGCTCGAGCCCCTCTCGGCCCTGCCGGGGGAGCAGGGCCTGCTGCGGCTCGAATTCGAGCCCGGGGCGGCGCTCGAGTTCGGGCTGCGCTGGGAGGAGGAAGGCCCCGGGGACCTGGCCCAGCGCTTGGAAGCCGGGCGCCGCTTCCTGTTCGTCAGCGCCGCCCCGGGCCGCCTGACCGGCGCGCGGCTCAGCCTGCCCCCGGGCCAGGAGGCGCGCCTGTTGGGCTGGGCCCGCCGCTGAGCCGATCGGTAGGCGCGGGCGCCGCCACCGACGCCCCGGCGGCGACCTGTCCGGGCTGGGTTCCGGCTCGTCGGCCCCGGGCCGGCCCCCCGCACCGCCCCGGAACAGGCCCCGCAGCGGCTATCTTTGAAGCCATGTTGGCCCCCCTCGCCGCGCTTTCCCTGGCCCTCCTGGCGGGCTCCGGCGGCGTCGAGGAGCGCGGGCTGCGGCCGAACGACGAGCTGCGGCTGGTGGACGGGCGCGTGCTGGTCGGCCACGTGGTGCAGCTCGACCCCCAGGCGATCACGCTCGAGCGCGGCGGGCGGCGCGAGCGCTTCCTGCTGCCCGAGGTCTCCGAGCTGGTCTCGCCCCTGACCCTGCTCGAGGAGCTGGCGGACCGCGACCGCGCGGCGCGCGCCAGCGGGGACTCGCGCGAGCTCATGCGTTGGTGCCAGGGCCAGGGTCTCGAGCGCGAGGCCCGCTTGGCCGCGCTGCGGCTGCTGGGCAGCGATTGGGGGGACGCCGAAGCCCGCGCCGTCTACGGCGGGCGACCGGACGACCCGCGCTTCCGGATCCACAACGGGCGCTTGCGCCTGGAGCAGGCCGACCTGCGCGAGCCCAGCCGGCGCCGCGAGCGCTGGTCCAGCACCTGCTTCGAGATCTCCAGCGATGCCGCGCCCCTGGTGACGGTGGACGCGGCCTTCGAGCTGCAGCGCGCCTACGGCATCTGGCACCAGCGCTACGGCGCCTTGCTGGCCGCCGACCACGCCCGCGAGCTGCATCAGGTCTGGCTGTGCGCCCGCGCCGCGGATCTGCCCAAGCAGTCTGCCGGCCGGCCGGGCTACTACGACCACGCCACGCGGCGGATCCTGGCCAGCGCCCAGGCGCCGGACCTGCGCGGGCTCCTGGACCACGAGGTCGGGCATCAGCTGCTGTGGTCGGCTTGGCGCAGCCAGGATGGCACGCCGCCGCCGGCCTGGCTCGACGAGGGCCTGGCGGAGCGGCTGGCCTGCTGCTGCGACCCCGAGGGCCCGCGGCGCCGGACCGCCCTCGAGCGTCTGTCCGCCGAGGGGACCCCGCCCCTGGCGGACCTGCTCGGCGCGCAGAGCGCAGACTTCAGCGGATCCCAGGGTCCCTGGCTCTACGCGACGGCGCTTTTGTGGATCGAGTTCCTCGAGCAGGGCGAGCGCGCCCAGGAGTTCCGCCGTTGGCTGACGGCGGCCGCCCGCGGCCAGGGCCCGGCGGCGCGCGACCTGCCGGCCGCCCTGGGGCGATCGACGGCGGAACTCGAACAGGCCTTCGCGGCCTTCCTGGCCAGCGAGGCCGAGCGTTGAACGCCAGCGCGCAGGGGCGCCCCTGGCGCGAGCGCCTGGGGGCCTACGCCCGGCGCGGCCTGTGGGATCGCGAGCTCGCCGGCCTGCCCTGGTACCGGGCCCTGCCCCTGCGGCTGCTGCGCTCCCTGGTCCTGACGCTGGTGCGCGGGCGCGAGCACGAGCTCGGCATCCGCGCCGCGGCCTTGACCTACACCACGGTGCTGTCCCTGGTGCCGCTGCTGGCCTTCGCCTTCGCGCTGGCCAAGGGCTTCGGGCTCTACGACCGCCTGATCGCCGAGGTGGTCGAGCCCTTCCTCGAACAAAACTTCGGTCCCGCCGGAACGCCGGCGTCCGCGGGGGGGGAGGCGGCCGCGGGCAGCGGCCTGCGCCAGGCGGCCGAGACCGTGCTGGAGATCGTGCAATCGACGCCGGTGACCGGGCTCGGGATCTTCGGGCTGTCGGTGCTGCTGGCGGCGGTGGTGCGCCTGTTGACCCAGGTCGAGCTGGCGATCAACCGGGTGCACGGCGTGCTGCGCCCGCGCCCGCTCCTGCGCCGGGTGCTCGACTACCTGGCGATCCTGACCGTGGCCCCGGCCCTGGCCCTGGCGGCGACCGCGGCCAAGGCCTCGAGCCAAAGCCAGCGGGTGCTCGAAACCGTGCGCTCCGTGGAAGGCATCGGTTTCCTGCTCGATCTCTTGCTCTCGATCGGGCCGCTGCTCGTCATGGCGGGCCTGTTCTCGGCGCTCTACGCGCTGCTGCCCAACCGGCCGGTGCGCATCTCCTCCGCCGTGCTCGGCGGCGTGCTGGCGGCGCTGCTGTGGTCCCTGGTGCAGGAGCTGTACGTCGGCGCCCAGCTCGGCGTCTCGTCCTACAACCGCCTCTACGCCGGCTTCGCCGCGCTGCCGCTGTTCCTGTTCTGGCTGTTCCTTTCCTGGGGCTCGGTGCTGCTCGGCGCCGAGGTGGCCGCCTCCGACCAGGGCCAGGAGCACTACCGCCATCAGCGCCTGTACGCCGGCGCGGATCAAGCGGCCTACGAAGCGGCCGTCCTGGGGGCCCTGCTGCGCACGGCGGAGGGCTTCGAGGCCGGCCGGCCGCCGCCGGGTTTCGCCCGGCTGGTCGACGAGCTCGACGTGCCCCACGAGCGCCTGCTCGAGGATTTCGAGCGCCTGCAGCGCGCCGGATTCCTGCAGCGCGCCGAGGGGCCGGAGGGTCTGTGCTTCGCCCTCGGTCGCCCGGCGGACCGCATCCAACTGGCCGAGCTGCTGTTCGCCCTGCGCGGCCGCGCCCCCGAGCCTCGGGGCAGCGCGGCCAACGAAATCGACCGGCGCCTGTGGCAGGCGCTGCTCGGGCTGGAAGGGGCCCTGCCCGGGCACCCCGCGAACCTGGACCTGCGCCAGCTCCTGGCCGGCCTCGGCGCCCCCTCGGCCGCGGTCCCGGGCGCGCCGCCGCCGCCCCGTCCGGCCGCCGCCCGGGGCGCCGCGCGGCGATGATCGTCGGCATCGATTACCTGCCGGCGGCCAGCCACGCCCCGGGCATCGGGCGCTACGGCCGCGAGCTGGTGCGGGCGCTCGCGCCGCTCCCCGAGCGGCCCGCGCTCAAGCTGTTCGCCTGGGGCCGGGCGCCGCGGGCGCTGCCCGCGGAGTGGCTCGGGCTCGCGGATCCCGCGGGGCGGGCCTGGCCCGCGCTGCAGCGCTTCGAGCACCCCTGGCCCGAGCGGCTGCTGAAGCTGTCCGCGCGCCTGGGCCGCGGGGCGGACCGCTGGCTGGGCGGCTGCGACCTGTTCCTGCGCATGTTCCCCGACCGACCGCCCCTCAGCCGGGCGCCGGCCTGGATGCCGCTGGCCGAGTTTCCGCCGCAGGGCAGCCCGGCGGAGCAACGCCTGGGGGTCTTGGCGCGCCAGCACGCCGGGGTGCTCGTGTTTTCGGAGCATGGGCGCGAGCTGGCCCAGCAGCGCCTCGGCGTCGACCCGGCCCGGCTCCATCGGGTGCCCGTGGGCGCCGACCATTGGCTGCGCGGCCGGCCGCCCCTGGCGGCCCCGGGCGACCCGCCGACGGTGGTGGTGCTGGGGGCCCTGAGGCCCGAGCGCCTGCCGGAGGAGGTGCTGCTCGGCTTCGAGCGCCTGTTCGACCGGCGGCGCGACGCCCGCCTGCTCTTGCTCGGCCCGCCCGGGGCGGCCAGCGAGCGCTTCCAGACCTTCCTCGGGTTCTCGTCGGCCCGCTCGGCGGTCGAGTGGCGGCAGCGGCCCGCCGACCCGGAGGTGGCCGACGCCCTGCGCTCGGCGGCGGTGCTGCTGCACCTCTCGAGCGGCGAAGCCAGCGCGGTGACCCCCCTGGAGGCGGCCGCCTTCGGCTGCGGGCTGGTGCTGTCGCGGCTGCCGGCCTTCGTCGAGGCCCTGGGGGACCTGCCCATCTATGTCGACACGCCCCTCGGCAAGCGGGCCGGGGAGCCCCTCGGGACCGCCCTGGAGCAGGCCCTCGAGCGCGGCCACGACCCGGCCTACCGCCGCCGCGCCCAGGCCCTCGGGGCCGCGGCGACCTGGCGGGCCAATGCGGAGGCCACCCTGGCCGCGTGGGGCCGCGCCGTGCCCGCCGGCCCGGGGTAATTTTTGGGCGCCGGGGCGGGGCACCTGCGGCCAGGCCGCAACGTCTTTGCCTGCACCCCTGGCCGGGCGCCTGTCTCCGGCCTATGGAGACCGCCTCCGCGGCCCCCGCGGCCCCCAGACTCCTCCCCAGCCTTCCGCTTCCATGAGCTCCTCCCCGCTGCGTGCTGCCCTGGCCCTGGCCCTGTGCGCCGGCCTGGCGACCCCGGCCCTGGCCCAGGCGACCATCCAGGTCAACATGTCGGGCGTCTCCTTCACGCCCAAGAACATCGTCATCAACCAGGGTGACACGGTCCAGTTCAACTGGATCCAAGGCTTCCACGACGTCAAGAGCGGCATCGGCGGCGTGTCCGACGGCGTGTTCGACTCGGGCTTCCCGGTGGTGATCTCCGACCCTTTCAAGGTCACCTTCGATGGGGCCTTGCTGTGGAAGTTCCCCAAGCCCAACAACCTCTACAACTACTTCTGCACCGTGCACCTGCCCGGCATGACCGGCACCACGCGCGTGCAGAACACCTCGGGCTCGATGCTGGCCTACAACGCCGGCAACCCCGCCGGCAGCCTGGACTGGATCAAGGGCGACGCGCGCATCGGCCGTTCGATGACCTTCGCGGTCGACAACGTGCTGAACCCCGCCGACGGACCCGGCTTCGCGTTCCTGTTCGGTGCGGTGCAGTCGGCCCCGGGTTTCCCCGGGGGCATCCCGCTGCCCGGCTTCGGCATGGGCGCCCCGGGCACCCCGGGCGATCTGCTGGTCAACCTGGTGCCGCCGGATCCGTTCCTGAGCCTGGGCCCGACCGCCTGGACCGGCAGCGGCAACCCGGTGCCCTTCGTGCTCAACATCCCCAACAACCCGAACCTGGTCGGCGTGTCGCTGTTCTTCCAAGGCGCGACCTTCAACCCCCTGGCCGTCGACGGCATCGGCCTGACCAACGGCCTGCGCGCCACGTTCGGCTCCTGAACCCCAGGAGCCGCATCCAGCGGGAACACAGGCGGGGAGCGGCGCCGCGCGCCGCCCCATGCCCTTGATCCGGCGAGGTCAGCTCTCCAGCGACCCGGGCCTGCCCCGGGTCGCTGCGTTTTCCAGCGCTCCCTCGGGGCCCCGAGCTCGTCGCGCTGGCGCCGCTCAGCGCCAAATCCGCAGCTCGGCGGCTTCGATGCGAAGCTGCGCGTTCCCCGGGTCGAAGGACAGGGACAGCGTCTGCCCGATCCGCTCCGGGGCCAGGGGGATCCACAGCGGCTGCTTGCCGCCCCACAGCGCGACCGCCTCGCGCTGGATCGACTCCACCGGGTAGGCCGGGCTGCCGTTGCGGAATGGGTAGCGGGCCACGAGTTGGCCCTCGCCGTTCGAGGCGCAGCTCAAGCACAGCAGCGTCGGTCGATCGGCGGGCCAACCGGCAAGGGACAGCTCGCCGATGCCCTGGGATCCGCTCGAGGACAGGAGCAGGCTCCCGCTCGGCGCGTCGAAGGTCGCGACGAGGCCCCCCGAGCAGCGCAGGCGCGCGGCGAGCTCGCCCGCATCCAGCCGCAGCCCGCGGGGCGCGCGCGCGAAGGCGGCGGCCAGGGCGGCCTGGTTGCCTTCGTCGCCGTGGTGGGCCTGGCGCATGGCCAGCTGGCGCTCGACGAACAGCTCGAGCACCACGTCGGGGGCGAACTCGCGCACCAGGCGCGAGTCGTAGGGCTTCCACACCCAGCGGGCCAGGGCGCAGCTCGCGGACAGCAGGGGACGCAGTTCTGGGCCGAAGGAATCGTGGAACACGAGCAGCCGCGGGCCCGCGGCGCGCGGCCCGCTCCACAGGCTGAGCGTCGAGTCGGGCGCCCCTTGGATGCAGGTCGCGAGGTCCTCGGCGGGCAGCATCGCGCGCATGCCGGTGTGGCTGAGGCGCTGCTCCAGATAGAGGCGCGCCGCGTAGCTGTCGCCGAAGGTGTCCTCAGCGGGCTCGAAGCGCAGCCGGCTGCGGTCGAGGTCGACCCAATCCGCGCCCAGCTCGCGCAGATGCGCCCCGATCGCCAGGGCGCCCGCCAGCGCTCCGCGCGCGGTCCAGTGGGAACCGAGGGCGGGGTAGGTGCGGTCCCAGTCGCGATCCGCCGCGCGCTCCTGTCGCAGGGCCGGCGTCAGGTCGAGCAGGTTTCGAAATCCCGCGCCGGCGGCGCTTTCCACGAGCTGATCGAGGCGGCGCCGGCCGGCCGGTCCCAGGCTGGCGGGCACGCGCTCCGGATACACGGCCGTCTTGTCCGGAACGAAGACCGCCAGATAGACGATCCCGCGCGCCGCCAGGTGGTTCGCCCGCTGGGTCAGGCTGGCGAGCCAGGCGTCCACTTCCCTGGGGCTCAGGGGGCTGCGGCCGCTCCAGGTGTCGAGCACCCGGTCCGCGGTCAGGAACACCTCGCCGGCGCGGCCCTGCACCGCCGTCGGCGTGGGCGAGCCGCCGAGCAGGTCCCAGCGCAGGCGCGCGCGCAGCCGCAGGAGGGTGCTGCGCAGCCCGAAGCGATCGCCGAAAGGGGCCTCGACCGCGCGCGGCCAGGCTCGCCAATCCGCCGCCGAAGCCGGCAGCCCGGGCCAGGGGGCGGGACTGCGGTACTCGAACGCGACCGTGTCCAGCCCGGCGCGCCCCGAGCCCAGCAGCAACAGCGGCAGCCCGATCAGCACCAGGAAGCCCCAGCTCAGCAGCAGGTCCGCGGGCGAGGGGCGGCGGCGCGCGGAGCGGGACAGGGCGGGCCGCTTCATCGCCGCAGGCGCCGCCTGCGCAGCGCGTTCATGGTCGCAGCGGGCCCAGTGGTCGCAGGGGGGCAAGCGGCCAGGGCGCGCCGCGATCGGCCGGCGGGCGCGGTCTTCGGCTGGGCGCCTCCCGGCGCCCGCGCTCGGCGCGCGCCCTTGCCGGGCAGCGGCCTCGGCTCCGCCCACGGGCCGGTCCGCCGGACGGCGGCCTGACCGCTGCGCGGCCAGCCCCATGGACCTGCACGGGCTGCGCGGCTCATCCGCCGGGCTCCAGAGCGTCGGCAGCGCTCGAAAACGGACTCGCCACGCGGCCCTGCGAGTCGCGCAGCGGCGACGCGGGCTGATCGCAGAACGCATAGCGCACCGCCCGGGCCTCGAAGCCCAGTGGGCCGACCCACACCCCGCCCTCGGCCAAGGCCGCCGGCGCCGGCCACCAGGTCCCCGCCGGATCGAGCAGCTCGAAGCCGGTCAGCTCGCCGCGCGAGCGCAGTTCCCCTAGGGCGCCCGAGAAGCGCACCAAGCAGCCGCCCCCGCGCGGCTCGAAGGTGCTCGGCACGGGCCCCGAACTCGCCGGGCCCGCGCCGTGCAGCAGGGTTTCCGCCAGAGCCGCCAAGCGCCGCCCCAGCTCGCGCTTGTGGGGCGGGTGCATGTCCTCGCCAGCGCCGAGGTCGATCGCGATCGCCAAGCCCGCATGGGCATCCCCGGCCACGACGCGGCGCTGCGCTTCGCGCAGGCGAGCCCAGTGCCGTCGCGGCGGATCCGGGTCCCGGGGACCGAATCCGGGCAGCTGCACCACCAGGAAGGGCAGGTCGGCGCGCCCGAAATTCCGGCGCCAATCGGCGATCAGGGTGCGCAGGCGCGTGGGGTAGAGCTGCGCCTCGGTCGCGTTGCTTTCGCCCTGGTACCAGACCACCCCGGCCAGGCGCTCTGCGCCAAGGGGCGCGATCGTTCCGGTGAACAATGCCCAGGGGCGCTTGTAGCTGTCGGGCCCTAGCGGCGGCTGGATGCGCCGGCGCGGGGCCGGTCGACCTGCCGCCAGAGCGGCGCGCTCGGCCGCTTCGAATTCCGCCAGCCGGCGCCGGTACTCGGCCTGGGCCTCCGGCAGCTCGCGCAGGGCCGTTTCGTAGTCCGAGATCAGCGGCGCCAGCTCGGGATCGGCGGCCAGGGCCGGCTTCGAGATCCAGCCTTCGATGGTCGAATCCGCCAGGGCCGCGACGATCAGGCCCTGGGGGATGCCCGTGGCGGCCGCGCGCCATTGCCCGAAGTGCAGCGCCAGGGCCGCGAGCCCCGGGGCCGTTCGTGCGTCGACCGCGGTCCAGTGCCCTTGGGCTTCCTCGGGGGCTTCGTCGGAGAGGCGCGCGGGCACGGTCCAGCAGCGCAGCAGCTCGAGCGCGGGCGCGGCCAGCAAGGCCTCGGCCTCGCCGGTGTCCGCCAGGGGCAGGCAGGCGTTCGATTGGCCGCCGATCAGCCAGACGTCTCCGATCGCCAGGTCCACGAGCTCGAGGCGCTGGCCGGCTTCGGTCGCCACGATCAGGTCCACATCCCGCGCCGCATCCTGCGGGGGCCAGCACAGCTCGAAGCGCCCTTCGATCACCTCGGCCTCGGCGGCCGCCGCACCCAGCAGGGCGCCCACGCGCCGGGCTCCGGGCGCGCGCCCGCGCAGCGTCAGCGGCTGGCCGCGCTGCAGAACCCGCCCGCTCTGCCAGCCGGCGTCGATCTCGAGCGCCGGGGTATCGGGCGCACCGGCTTCAGCAGCGCCGCCCGCCCGCGCGGTGTGCTGAGCGGGCGTCGCCGCGGCCGCGGGCAGGGCGGCGGCGAGCAGGGTGAGGCAGGGGACCGCGAGGAGGGCGAGCATGGTCGGGCGCCGGGCGTCGGCCCACTGCGCCTGCGCGTCGAAGCCCGGGGGCAGCCGGGGTGCGACTGTTCAAGTTTAACCTTCGGGATCCCTGCCGAGGTCCAAGGCCCGCGCCGGCGGCCCGCGCCGGGTGGCTGGGCCGGGCCCCATCCCGGGCCCGCCTGCCCCGCCGGCCCGCCGGCCCGCCTGCCGCCTGCCGCCTGACACCTCCGCCAGGCCGCTGAGCCGCAATCCGCCGCGGCGCGCCGATCCCCAGCCCTCGGCCGGCCCGCCTGCCGGTCCCGCGCGAGCTTCCGTTGCCCGCTGGCGGCCAGAGGCCATGCCGACGGGCTGGCGTGGCGGCCCGTGCGCAGCCCGAGTCGACCTCGATTCGCCTGGTCAGCGCTCCGGCAGCCAGCGCGCGGCGCCTTCGGTCGGCAGGGCTTCGGCGAACAGGAAGCCTTGGGCCTCGCGGCAGCCCAGGCGCAGCAGCTGTTCGGCGACCGTTTCGCTCTCGACGCCCTGGGCCACCAGGCGCAGGCCCAGGGCCTGGGCCAGGCCCACGGCGCCGCGCAGCACGGCGGCCGCGGACGGATCGCTGGAGAGGCGCACGGCGAAGGAGCGGTGCACCTTGAGGCCGGTCAGGGGCAGGTGCACCAGGCGCCCGAGGGAGGTGTGCCCGGCGCCGAAATCGTCGATCCAGATCGAGGCCCCGAGCTCGGCCAGGCGGCGCATGGCGTCGGAGGCCGCCGCGTAGTCGCGGGTCAGCAGGTTTTCGGGCAGTTCGAAGCCCAGCGAGCGGCCGGAAAGCCCGAGGCGCGCCAGCTTGCCGGCCAGGTCGGGGATGAAGTGCTCGCTGTGGAGCTGCTGCGGGCTCAGGTTGAAATGCACGCGCGGCTCGTGCCCCAGCGCCCGCCAGCGCGCGAGCTGTTCGAGCACCGCGGGCAGCACGCGCCGCTCGAGCTCGGCCAGGCGCCGGCCGCGCACCACCGCTTCGAGGAAATCCGAGGCGCACAGCAGGCCCAGCTCGGGATGGCGCCAGCGCAGCAGCACCTCGAGCCCCAGGGTGCGCGAGCGCGCGCCGATCGCCGGATCGAGCGAGACGATCGGCTGGTAATGGGCCAGCAACTGGTCCTCGGCCAGGGCCGCCTCCAGGTCGCCCTCGAGCCGCCGCCTGCGGGCGGCCTCGGAGGCGAACTCCGCGTCGTACAGCGCGGTGCGCGCCTTGCCGCGGCGTTTGGCCAGGTACATGGCCTCGTCGGCGCGCTCGAGCAGCTCGGCCGCGTCCAGTTCGCTGCCCGGCGCCGCCAGGGACAGCCCGCAGGAGGCCGAGATCGCCACGGGCCCCTCGGAGGTCTCGAAGGGGCGCGCGAATTCGCTGACCAGGCGGTCGGCGATCGCCAGGCCCTCCTCGGGGGCTTGCACCTCGTCGATCAGGATCACGAATTCGTCGCCGCCCAGGCGCGTGACCACGTCCTGCGGCCGCACCAGGCGTTCGAGCAGCTTGGACACCGCGATCAGCAGCTCGTCGCCCAAGGCATGGCCATGGGTGTCGTTGATGCCCTTGAACCCGTCCAGGTCGACGAAGATCAGCGCCAGGTGGCGCTCCTTGCGCACGTTGCGGGCCAGGGCGCGGCGCAGGTGTTCGACGAAAATCTGGCGGTTGCACAGGCCGGTCAGCGGATCGTGCTCGGCGCGGTGCGCGAGCTCCTGCTCCTGGGCCTTGCGGGCCTGGATCTCGAAGCACATGCCGACCTGACCGATCGGCTCGCCGTTGTCGCCGTACAGGGGCGCGGAGCGCTCGAGCACCCAGCTCCAGCCGCCGTCCGCGCGGCGCATGCGCAGCTCGGCTTCCCACTCGCCACCCTGGGCCTGGCGCTCCTGCACCCCGGCGCGGTCCGCGGGGTGGATGCGTTCGAGCCAGGCCTCATCGGACTCCTCGCTGCTGCCCGTGCTCGGGCTGCCCGCGCCGCGCCAGACGCGTCGGCAGCCGCCGGCGAGCTGACGCCAGACGAGCAGCGGCAGGCAGCCCAAGCTCTGGCACAACTCGCGCTCCCAATCCTCGAGCGGCGCCGCGGAGGCGGCGCTCGGTTGGGTCGGTCCGTGGCCGGTGATGGGCCCGAGGGCGGTCATGGGGCAGGGCAGGTCCGCGGGGTGTTCGGTGGAACGGGCGGGCGCACAGGGTACGGCGCTCGGCGATCCTTGGGGGCAGAACTTGGAGCGCGTCACGGACCCGGCTCGGACACAATTGGGTCACCGTTTGCGCGCCCCCCCTCCCGGTCCGGGCCGGCCCTTCGCGGTCAAAGCTTCAGCCCGCGGGCCAGGGCATCGATCGTGTCCGGTGCGTAGCCGGCGTAGTGGTTGTTGGCGAAGGCGTAGACCTCGTCGACTCCGGGCGCTAGCCGCGCCAGCAGGGCGGCCCAGCGCTCGAGGCGCGGGCCCTGGTCGAGCACGGTCCGATCGAAGCGCTCCGCGGCGGCTTCGGTCCGCTGCCGGTCGCCGATCAGGCGCGCGTAGACGAAGCGGGCGCTGAGCAGCGCTTCCGGGTCGCCCCCGAGCCGCGCCGGCCACTCGTCCGGATGGGGCAGGTAGGCCAGGTCGACCAGGGCCAGGGCGACGCCGCGGCGCCGCAGCAGGGCCAGCAGCTCCGGCCCGATCCAGGCTTTGTTGCGCACCTCGACCGCCAGGCTGGGTCCCGGGGGCAGGGCCTCGAGCAGCCGCTCCAGGCGCTCCAGGAACGGCCCGGGGCCGGCGAAGGCGCGCTGGTTGAAGTAGGGGAACTGCAGCAGCAGGGGCCCGGCCCGGCCGCCGAGCTCGGCCATCGCGGCGATGAAGCGCTGGGCGTCCGCCAGCGCCTCGGGATGGTCGAGGATGCGCCCCGGGTCCGGGCTGGCCCCGCTGCCGCCGTGCACCACGCTGCGCGGGAACTTGGCGCACAGGCGGAAATCCTCCGGCAGCTTTTCGCGCCAGCCGCGCACCAGGCGTTCGCTCGGAAGCCTGTAGTAGGTGACGTCGGCTTCGACCGCCCGGTAGCGCGCTGCGTAGAGCGGCAGGAACAGCCCGGCGGGGGTGCCCGGCGGGTAGAAGGGTCCGACCCAGGCCGGTTCGGACCAGCTCGAGGTGCCCAGGCGCCAGTCGGTCATCCGCGGGTGCGCACCGGGCGCGTGAGCTCGTAGCTGACCGAGAGCGTGATCGTCTCCCCGGACCACCCGTCCTGCAGCGAGGTGAAGCCCCCGGCTTCGAGCCCCACGCGCAGGGCCGGCCAGGGCCGGAAGGCGTAGCCGGCCCCGTAGACGTGCATCAGGCCCGAGCCGTTTTCGATCTCGGCGCCGCCGCCCGCCCCGAGGTGGTATTGGAGGAAAAAGTCCCCGGGGTTGTCGAGCAGCTCCAGCACCGGCAGGTGGTAGCGCAGGCCGATCTGGCCCTCGCGGTAACCCGCCGAGTCGCCGCCATAGGCGCCCAACGCGCGCATCGAAACGCCCCAGGCGGAATCGATGCGGCGCTCGGCGCCGACGCCAAGGAGCTGCAGGGTCTCATCGATCGGCAAGCCCGCGGCCAGCGCTTTGCCGTCGGGGTCCTGGAAGCGGTGCAGCACGTCGAGCTGCCAGGTCTCGAGGTCCACCGCCGAGTCGAACAGGCCCTGGCCGCGGGCGCCGCTGCCGGGCCGGAGCTCCACCGGCCGCGGCGCGTAGCGCAGCCCGCCCCCCAGGGTCCAGCCGTCGAGCTCGCCGTCCGGCGCCACGCCGTAGCCGCCGTGCAGGCTGATGCGCCAGTTCTCGTCGGCGATCGTCTCCAGGCCCAGGCGGCCCTCGGTGTAGAGGCCCCCGCCGGTGTCCAGGCCGCCGCCGCCCGCCGGGCCCGCCAGGGCCTCGAGCCGGGCCTGGAGCACCTCGGGCACCACGCTGAAGCGCGCCCCGATGCCGAGCAGGGCCATCAGGAAGCCCGAGGCCTCCCCGGAGACCGCGCCCGAGACCTCGAGCGGCACGTACCAGGACCCGCCCGCCGGGCGTTCGTAGCCCAGGGACACCAGGCCGATGGCGCTCGAAAGCGGCAGGCCCGCGGTCGAAGCGGAGGCGCTGCTCGGCAGCAGGGTGCGGAAGCCGAGGTTCAGGGCCGAGCGGCTTTCTTCGGCCTCGATCGGCTGCAGGGGCAGCAGCTCGCCCAAAGACCAGTCGGCGGTCAGCAATTCCTCGAAATCCGTCAGGCCCAGGCCGATCTGGGTGCTGCCGATCTCGCCGTCCGGAGCGGCCACGTGGCTGACCTCGAGGCGCACCCCGGCGGCGCCGAACAGGCTGTGCTCGAGGGCCAGGTAGGGGCGCAGCACGAGCCCGCTGCCCCAGTCCGCGTCGCCGCCCCCGCCCGCGCCCACGAACAGGCCCAAATCGAGGCCCGCCGAGCGCGTCAGGCCGCGGCGCCAGCCCCCGCTGAGGCCCCCGTAGAAGGCGCCCCCCAGGTCGCCGGACACGGCCCCGAAGCCGCCCACGCCCAGGTAGCTGCCGCGCACCTCCGGCAGGGCCTCGAGCCAGTCGTAGAACACGCCCAGCATCCAAGCTTCGCGTTCCTCGCCGGCGGCGTTCTCGGCGCTCAGCGGTTCGGTCTGCAGGCGCCAGCGGGTCGGGCGCACCTCGACCTCGATCTCCTGGGCGGCGGCGGTCCGGGCCACGGCCGCGAGCAGCACCGCGCAGCCCGCGGCTGCGCGGCGGCGGGCGGGCATCTCGGCGGCGGGCTGCACGCTCCAAAGCTTAAGGCGCCGGGGCCCGCCAGCCCGGGCTCATTCCCCCGCGGGGCCTCCCGCCTGGTCCTCGGCCAGGGCCAGCTCCGCCTCCGCCACCCAGCGCTGCGCGCTGCGGTCCCGGCTCCAGAAACTTTGGCCCAGCAGCTCGCGCCCGCGGCCCAGGGCCTGCAGGGCCCGCGCCCGCTCGCCGGTCTCAAGCGCCGCCAGGGCCTGGATCGCGAACAGCTCCGGACGCTCGCCGAGCCCCGCCCGCAGGGCCCGATCGGCGCTGATCAAGGCCGCCTGCGGACGCCCGGCGCGCAGCTCCAGCGCCGCCAGGGTGCGCAGATGGATCGGCGCCGGCTCCATGCGGCTCAAGGCCTCCTCGATGTCGCGCAAGGTGGCCTCCTGTTCGCCCGCTTCCCGCTCCCCGTCGCAGGCCAGCCGCCAGCCGTCGAGCAACACCTTGGCCGGATTGCTGAGCGCCTCGGCCGCGCCTTCGAGCAATCCCTCGAGGGGCTCGAGCCCGCGGCGGCGCTGCTCGAGCAAAGCCTCGAGATCGCGCGCCAATTCGAAGCTGCGCAGCGCGGTCAGCAGGCCCGTTCCCGCTGCGCCGGGCTCGTTGGGTCGCCGGGCCAGGGGGCGGGTCTCGAACAGGCGCAGTTCGCCGTCGTTGGCCAAGCTCGCCAAGCGGCTGCCATCGCTGCTGAAGGCGGCCGCGACCAGGGCGGCCCCCGAACCCTGCAGCTCGAGCAGGTTCTGCCCGAGCAAGGGGTCCCAGATGCGCAGGCTGCCATCCAGGCTGGCCGACACCAGGCGTTCGCCGTCCGGGCTCTGCACCAGCGCCGTGATCGCATCGCCGTGCCCGTCCAGGGTCACCGGGTCGAGCAGCTGGGGCATGGAGTCGGCCGAGCGGCCGATGCGCCACAGCCAGGCATCGGCCCCGACGGCCTGCACCAGGCGGTCCTGGCGCGGATCGATCAGCAGCGGGCCGGCATCCTGGCGGCTGCGGGTGGGGATGCGCAGCGGCTGGCCGTTGACGCAGCAGGCCAGCTCCGCGCACAGCGCCAGGGACAGGCAGGCCGCCTGCTGCGCGGCGATCGCGGGCGGGCAGCAGCGCGGACCCAAGCGACCGCTGTCCAATTCGATCAGTTGCAGGCTGCCGTCTTCGAATTCGGCCACCAGCAGGCGCTCGAGGCTGGAGAGCGCCAGGCGGCGCGGCAGCAGCGTTCCGAGCGGGAGGATCTCCGGTCGCTGCCAGGCGCCGCCGGGCGCGGGGATGGCGAAAACCAGGGCCAGGCAGCCGGCCCCCGCGGGGCCGCTCGAGCCCCGCGGGGGCGGCTCGAGGGCCAGGGCCAGCAGGGTGCCCTCGGCGGAGAGCGCCGCGGCCCGCACCGGCTGGGGGCTCGCCGGGCCGCGCGAAAGCTCGCGGGCGTCCGCGCTCGAGAGCTCGACCGGCGCGCCGCCGCTGACCCCGAACAGGCGCCCGCCCTGAGCGCCCGGGAAGGGCCCGAATTGCAGCGCGGCGGTCGGCGCCAGGCGCTGGCCCGCGCGCGCGGCGCGGGCGTCGAAACGCCGCCCGCTCGCGCCCCCGGACCAGGCCCACAGGCCGCGGTCCTGCTCGACGAAGACGACCGCGGGCTGCTGGCCCGGCGTCGGGGCGCGCAGGCTGGTGATCGCCTGGGCCTGATAGGGGGCCCAGAGCTTGACGCGGCCGTCGGCGCTGCTGCTGACCAGGGTTTCCGCCAGGGGGTCGTAGGCCAGGCTCGTGATCGCGTCGAGGTGGCCCTGGAGGCGGTTGATCTCGAGGCCCTCCTCGAGGTCGTAGACGCGCAGCAGCCCCGCGGCTCCGCCCAGGGCCACCAACTGTCGAGCGGCGCTGCGCGGCGCTTCGATGCGCAGCGCCCCTCCGGCCGAAGCATACGGCAGGGGCCCATCGCCGCCGACCAAGCACAGGGCGCGCGGGTCCGCCTCGGGCAAGCGCAGGGACAGAAGCCGCCCGCCGGCCTCGGCGTCGTGCATCTCGAGCACGCCGCCCTGGCTGACGTGCACCAGCCGGGCGCCCTCCCCGTCGAAGCACAGGGCCGCGATCGGCTGGCGATGCTCGGCCACGAAGCGCAGCCCGCCGGGGCCCTCGGTGTCGAGCACCCGCACGACGCCCCCCAGCCCGCCCAGCGCCAGGCGCCGTCCGCGCGGATCCCAGGCCAGGCAGCGCGGACGTTCGTCGGCCAAGCCGAAATCCTGGGACCAGCGCCGCTGCTCCAGGTCGAACAAGGCCAGCCGCGCCGGCTCGAACCCCGATGGGGCCAGCAGCAGGGCCAGGGTGCGACCATCGGGGGCGAAGGCCAGCTCCCGCACCGCCGCCCGGGCCGCCCCGGGGCCGGGCAGGGGAGTCCAGGCGCTGGACCCCGGCTCCACCAGGAACAGGTCACCGGCCTCATCGGCCAAGGCCAGGCGCCCGGAGCCGGCCGCCACCGCCACGCGGGTCAGGGCGCGCCGACCCGCGCCCCGGGGGGGCAGGAATTCGGCCAAGGCCTCCCCGCCGCCCGGGTCCCACAGGCGCAGGGCACCGTCGGCGCCCACGCTGGCGACGAATTCGCCCGGATTCACGGCCAGGTCCGCCGCGCCGCCGCGGTGCGCATCCAGGCTGCGCCGGCTGGAATCGGTCTGCTGGCGCAGGTGCGACCATTCGAAGCCGCGCAGATCCTCCTCGCAGGCGTCGATGCCGCGCCGGGCCTCGGCCAGATTGCCGACCGAAAGCGCCAGCTGCGCCGCGAGCAGGTTCGCGGCGTAGGTCGAGTGCCGGGCCCGCTCCGCGCTCAGCCGCGCGCCCTCGCTCTGTTTGCGGGCCAGCTCGCGCTGTTCGTCGGCCATGCGGCGCCCGTTCTCGGCCGCGGCGGTCTGCAGGCGTTCGATCGCCAGGGCTTCGTTGGCGAGTTCGCTCTGGATCTCCGCCCGCTCGCGCTGGATCGCCTCGTCGCGCCGGGCTGCTTCGGCCAGCTCGAGATTCTGCTGCGCTTCCTGGCGCGCCAGCTCGGCGGCGTTGCGCTCGCGCTCGAGCTTGGTCAGGTTGCTCTGCTGCTGCCAGATGAAGGCGATCGTGCCGACCAAGGCGCCGCCCGCCACCAGGCCGAAGGCCGCGCTGGCCAGGCGGTTGCGCTGCACCCACTTGCGGGCCCGCGCCGCCAGCCCGCGCTCGTAGGCCAGCACCACGCGCCCGTCGAGGAACGCGCGCAGGTCCTCGGCCATCTCGATCATCGAGGCGTAGCGCGCCTCGGGATCCTTGGCCATGGCCTTCTCCGCGATCGCCACGAGCTCCCCGGGGACGTTCTTCTCGAGGCGCCGGATCGGCACCAGGTCGTGGGCCAGGATCAGCTCGAGCAGCGGGCGCCCCGAGGCTTTGGTCAGCGGATCGCCGAAGGGCCGATGGCCGGTCAGCACCTGGTACAGGATCGCGCCCATCGAATACACGTCGGCGCGCGGCCCGACGCGCCCCTTTTCGCCGCGGGCCTGCTCCGGGGCCATGTAGCCGGGCGTGCCGACCACGTCGCCGTCGAGGGTCTCCACCGACGGTCGCGGACCGCCCTCGGGGCCTTCGAAACGCTCGGTCGAAACCGGAGCCGGGCGCGCTTCCTCCGCGCGTTCGGGCTCGACCTCCGCCTCGGCCGACCCCAGCACCCGGGCCAGGCCCCAATCCATCACGTAGGTCTCGCCGAAGCGGCCGACCATCACGTTCTCGGGCTTGAGGTCGCGGTGGATCACGCCGCGGGAGTGGGCGAACGCCACGGCCTCCATGGCCGTGCGCAGGTGGTTCAAGAGCCGCGCGCGGGTCCATCCCGGCTGGCCCTGGCGCACCCATTCGATCGCCTTGCCGAGCTCCTGCCCGATCACCAGCGGCATCGTGAAATAGAGCCGGCCCTCGGGATCCACGCCGATGTCGTGCACCGGCAGGATGCCCGGGTGGTCGAGCTGGGCGGTGATCTGCGCTTCCTCCAGGAAGCGCGTCAGCAGGCGCGCATCGGGAGGCCGGCTGACCGGACCGCGTCCGCGGTCCTTGTCGGACAGCATCACCTTCATGACCAGCGTGCGCCGCAGGTCCGTGTCCCACACGCGCCGGATCGAGCCCATGCCCCCGCGCGCGATCTCGACGCCGGCGGTGTAGCGCTCGAAGCTCGAGGCGTGGTCGTCGAGGCGCTCGAGCAGGGCCTCGGCCCCGCGCGCCACCTTGGCTCCGGGCTCCGGCAGCACGCCGAGGAACTCGCTGGGGGCCTCCGGCCGGGGCAGGCGCGAACTGCCGCTGCGCGCGCCGCCCAGGGGCCGCTGGGGCGTGGCGCCCGCGGGGGCGGAGGACTGCGCTGCGCCCCGCGGCCCCGGGGAGGGGCCTTCGACGGCGAACAGGGCCGAGCCGAGGCGCGCGAAGGCGCGCTCGAGCGCCGCGAAGTCCTCGGTCAACTCCGGGCGCCCCGAAGCCAGCTCCCGCAGGCGGGCTCGATCGCCGCGCCGCAGGGCATCCAGGTAGCCCTGCAGGATGGCGCTGATTTCGGCGGGCGTGGGGGGCATGGGGGCCAGCGCGGGCAGGCGAAGTCGATCGGGGGGGGGCTGCCCCGCGGGGGGCGAGCGCTGTACGACCGGGCGCGAGCTTTCGTTCGGGAGAGTTTGCCGCCCCTCGACCCGCCGCGGCGACGCCCGAGGCCGCCGCGGACCAAAGCCGCGCGAGGCGCGCTCGCTCTGGGCCCGTCGCTCCCCCGGGCCCGGTCTGGCGCGCTCCACGGG
>ERZ1066136.247-NODE-247-length-51766-cov-21.657152_pt1 | contig 51766 bp, 39 predicted proteins | sample MGYA00382783_ERZ1066136 | MGnify/ENA primary metagenome ERZ1066136 (study PRJEB33369, sample SAMEA5778366) | biofilm metagenome | biome: Industrial cooling water; feature: Water cooling tower basin; material: Biofilm | place: United Arab Emirates | collected... | reverse complement strand
GCCCCGGAGCCCGCCCGTCCGCAGGTGCGCGCCGAGGCCCCCGCGCGCCCGACGCCGCCGGCGTCCGAGCCCCCGCGCGCGGAATCGCGCCGCGTCGTCGAGTCGCCGCGTCCGGAGGTCCGTCGGTCTGCCGAGTCCGGCCGTCCGGAGCCGCGTCCGGTCGCCGACCGCCCCGGTCCGGCTCGCGGCCCGGAGCCCCGGGCCGCCCAGCCGCAGCCCGAGGCTCGCGGCGACGCGCGCCCGCTGGTCGGCTCGCGGATCCAGCTGCCCCCGGGGACCAAGCGCCTGCCCGGCGGCGTCGCTTCCCGCATGGAGGACGGCCCGCGCGGTGAGCCGCAGCGCGAGCCGAGCCGCGGCGAGCGCGGGTCGCAGCAGTCCGGCCCGATCGGTCCGGTCGGCACCCAGCTGCGCCCCGGCGTGCAGACCCGTCCGGGCCCCGGCAAGCCGGGCGCCCCGGCGGTCACCGGCACCCGTCCGCTCGGCAGCGCCGGCCCGCAGCCTGGTCAGGGCCCGCGCGGCCAGGTCGTCACCCCGGCGCCGGTCACCGGCCGGCAGGATCGGTCCTCCGATCGCGGCGGTGAGTCTCGCCCCGGTCAGGGCGGTCCGCGTCAAGCGCCGTCCGCGCCGCAGCGGCAGGAGCCGGCCCCGGCGGCCGTATCGGCCGCCACCCAGCAGCAACCGCAGCTGGCCGACGACGACGCCAGCCGTCGCGTGGTCCGCAACGAGTCGGGCGTGATCGTCGGCGCCGCGCCGCAGCGCGGTGAGCCGAAGATCCTCGGCTTCATCCAGCTCGCCAACCGCCCGCGGCCGCAGCAGGTGATCATCACCGACGCGACCGAGGAGCAGCAGCGCGGCCGCGCGAGCGTCCGCAAGCAGCGCGAGGAGCGCGCGCAGGCGCAGGGGCGCAGCAAGCGCAAGATGACCGTCCGCAACGTCCGCGGCCGCCCCGGCGGCCCGGCGGCCCGGCCGTCGACCCAGGAGATGTCGGAGTCCAAGAAGCGGATTCGCGTCGACGAGGCGATCCCGGTCTCCGACCTCGCCCACCAGATGGGCAAGAAGGCGACGATGGTCATCCGCACGCTGTGGGGCATGGGCCTGCGCGGCGTCACGATCAACAGCTCCGTCGACGTCGAGACGGCGGAGCTCGTCGCGGCCGAGTACGGCTACACGGTCGAGAACGTCGCCTTCCAGGAGGACCAGTACTTCGACGAGGGTACCGAGGAGGGCACCGGCGAGGGCCGCGCCCCGGTCGTCACGATCATGGGCCACGTCGACCACGGCAAGACCTCGCTGCTCGACCGGATCCGCAAGTCGACGGTCGCCGAGGGCGAGGCCGGCGGCATCACCCAGCACATCGGCGCCTACAAGGTGTCGACGGCCAAGGGCGACGTCGTCTTCCTCGACACGCCGGGCCACGAGGCCTTCTCGGCGATGCGCGCCCGCGGCGCCCAGGTGACGGACGTCGTCGTCCTGGTCGTCGCGGCGGACGACGGGATCATGCCGACCACGGTCGAGGCGATCAAGCACGCCCGCGAGGCGAACGTGCCGCTGGTCGTAGCGATCAACAAGATCGACAAGCCCGACGCCAACCCCGGCCGCGTCAAGCAGATGCTGATGGAGTACAGCCTCGTCGGCGAGGAGTTCGGCGGCGACACGATCATCTGCGAGGTCTCGGCCAAGACCGGCAAGGGCATCGACCACCTGCTCGAGATGCTGGCGATCCAGTCGGAGATCCTCGATCTCCGGGCGACCACCGAGGGCCGCGCGATCGGCGTCGTGCTCGAGGCGCGGGTCGACAAGGGCCGCGGCCCGATCGCCACCGTCCTCGTCGAGGCCGGCACCCTGCGCAAGGGCGACATCGTGGTCGCCAACGAGTTCAGCGGCAAGGTCCGCGGCATGTTGGACGACCGCGGGCGGGCGCTCGAGGACGTAGGTCCCTCGACCCCGGTCGAGGTGCTCGGCCTCGACGGCGTGCCGTCGGCCGGCGACCGCTTCAACGTGGTCGAGAACGAGAAGGCCGCGCGCCAGCTCGTCACGCACCGCCGCGAGGTCCGGCGCCGCAAGGAGAGCGCGCGCTCCGGCCCGAGCATCGCCGACTTCATCCAGCGCAAGAAGACGCCGACGCTCAAGATCGTCATGCGCGCCGACGTCCAGGGCTCCGCCGAGGCGCTCAAGCAGGCGCTCTTGGAGCTGTCGACCGAGAAGGTCAAGGTCGAGGTGATCTTCGCCGGCGTCGGCGCGATCACGCAGACCGACGTCAAGATGGCGTCCGCCGGCGAGGCCGTGATCATCGGCTTCAACACCAAGCCGGTCGGCAAGGCGGGTCAGATCGCCGAGGCCGACAAGGTGCCGATCTACACCTTCAACGTCATCTACAACGCGCTCGACAAGACGCGCGAGCTGATGGTCGGCCTGCTCGAGCCCGAGTACCGCGAGCGCGACCAGGGCGAGGCGGAGGTCCGCGCGCTGTTCCCTATCCCGAAGATCGGCGTCGTCGCCGGTTGCCGGGTCATGCGCGGCCTGATCCAGCGCACCAGCCACGTCCGCGTGGTCCGGGGCGGCACGGTGATCCACAAGGGCAAGATCTCGAGCCTCCGCGTCATCAAGGACGACGTCAAGGAGGTCCGCGAGGGCTTCGAGTGCGGCATCGTGATCGACTCGTTCCCCGAGGTCGAGCCGGGCGACATCCTGCAGGCCTTCGAGATCGAGACGATCGCGCCCACGCTGTGAGCGCGAGCGACGGAGGGTGAGCGCGTCATGGCGAGCAACCGAATGCTGCGGGTCGAAGAGACCCTCCGCCGCGGGATCGCCGACGCGCTGATCTCCGGCGCGGTCTCCGATCCCCGGCTGCAGGGCGTCAACTTCAGCGTCACCGGCGTCAAGGTCGACACCGAGCTGACGCTCGCGCGGGTCTTCGTCGACCTGCTGTCGCCCGAGCACGACCGCAAGGCCGTGCTCGCGGGCCTGCGCTCGGCCGCCGGGGTGATCCGGCGCGAGCTGCAGGGCCGGGTCCACCTGCGCCGGATCCCCGACCTGCGCTTCGAGTACGACGCGAGCATCGAGCAGGGCCTGCGGATCGAGTCGATCCTGTCCGAGCTCGGGCGCGCGCCCGCCCCGAAGGCCGAGGGCGGCGAGGCGGGGCAGGGGAGCGAGCCCGCCGCGACGAGCGACGAGGGTGGCGAGAGCGACGAGGGTGGCGAGAGCGACGCCGGCGAGAGCGACGAGGGTGGCGAGCGCTGACGAGTCCGCGTTCGTCGTGCTGGTCGACAAGCCCGAGGGGCCGACCTCGCACGACGTTGTCGCCTTCGTCCGCTGGGCGCTCGGCGTCCAGCAGGTCGGCCATTGCGGCACGCTCGATCCGCTGGCGACCGGCCTGCTCGTCGTCTGCGTCGGCGGGGCGACGCGGCTCGTGCCGTACCTGACCGGCGTCGACAAGGTCTACCGCGCCCGCTTCGGCCTCGGCCGGGCGACGACGACGGCCGACCGCGCGGGCGAGACGATCGCCGCGGCGGCGATCGCCCCCGGCGATCCCGCCCGCGTCGCGTATGCCCTGAAGGACATGTGTGGCCCGCTGTCGATCCCGCCGCCGGCGTTCTCGGCGATCAAGGTCGACGGCAAGCGGGCGCACGAGCTGGCGCGCAAGGGCCAGGCCGTCGAGCTCGCCGCGCGGTCGATGGCGCTGCTCGCGGTCGACGACCTCGCGCTCGCGGACGACGCGATCGAGGCGACCTGCACCGTGAGCAAGGGCACGTATATCCGCTCGCTCGCCGAGGAGCTCGGGCGTCGAACCGGGGTCCCGGCTCATCTCGCCGCGTTGCACCGGATCGCCTCGGGCCCGCTGCGGGTCGGCGACCCTCGCGCCGTCACCGGCCTCGTCGCCGAGCGGCTGCCGGATCGCCCTGGCCTGCCGCCGAAGTTCCGCCTGAGCCTGCCGGGCGAGGGCGATCCGCGGACCGGCGCCCGCGAGCGCCTGCGGGCCGCGGGGCTCGCTCCGGCGGACGCCCTGCCGTTCCCGGTCGTCCCGGCCCCCGGGGAGCTCGTCACGGGGCTGCTGCACGGCCGTCCGGCGCCCGGGGGCGCGCTCCCGGCGGCGCCCGCGAGCTACGCCGAGGGCCTCGGCGAGGCCGAGCGTCTGGGGGTCGTGTTCTCCGGCGGCGAGCTCGTGATCGCCGCCCACCAGGACGGCGCCTGGCGCCCCGAACGGGTGATCCGCACGTCTTTTTAATCGCCCGCGGCGGTCGGAACCGCTTGACACGCGCGGCTTTTGCCACGATTTTCCGCCTACAACGAAGCACACCAATTTCCGCGGGGACAAGGGTCTCCGCGCCGGATCGACAAGCAACTCATGTCTCTCTCTCCTGATCGCAAGGCCGAGATCGTCAGCAAGTTCCAGACCCACCCGGGCGACACCGCGTCGCCGGAGGTCCAGATCGCCCTCCTGACCGCGCGGATCAACTATCTGACCGAGCACTTCCGGGACCACGCCAAGGACTTCCACTCGCGCCGCGGCCTGCTCAAGCTGGTCGGCCAGCGCCGCCGCCTGCTCGACTACCTGCGCGTCCGCAGCGTCGACCGCTACCGCTCCCTGATCGGAGCGCTCAACATCCGCAAGTAGCCTCCACCGCGAAGGGGCGCTCCCATGGGGCGCCCCTCGCTGCATTTGCGGCACTCGTTCGGGGCGGCGATCGCCACGCCCCAGGCGCCCGCGCAGGTCAGCCGCGCTGATCGGCCGTGGGGTCGCGCCGAGCTGCGGCGCGGGCGCGGACATTTCGAGTTCTCTCCACGGCAGAAGGCACTTTTCTGTCATGAACGTCATCACCGAGACCTGCGTCGTCGGCGAGGTCGAGATCAGCTTCGAGACCGGCAAGCTCGCCAAGCAGTCGAGCGCCGTCGTCATCCGTTGCCACGAGACGGCCGTGCTGGTCACCGCGGTCAGCAGCCGCGACACCAAGCCCTTCGACTTCCTGCCGCTGACCTGCGAGTACCGCGAGTATCCGGCCTCGGCGGGCAAGATCCCCGGCGGCTATTTCAAGCGCGAGGGTCGCCTGACCGAGTGGGAGACGCTGACCTCCCGCTTCATCGACCGGCCATGCCGGCCGCTGTTTCCCAAGAGCTACCGCAGCGACACCCAGGTGATCGCGACCGTGCTCTCGCACGACAAGGTGCACGAGCCCGACGTCTTGGCGATCTCCGGCGCCTCGGCGGCGCTGCACATCAGCGACGCCCCGTGGGCCGGTCCGATCGCCGGCGTCCGGGTCGCCCGCGTGCAGGGCAAGCTGGTCGCGTTCCCCTCGTGGGACCAGATCAAGATCGCCGACATCGTGCTGGTCGTCGCCAGCACCAAGGACGCGATCGTCATGGTCGAGGGCGGCGCCGACCAGGCGCCCGAGAGGGACATGATCGACGCGCTGCTGTTCGCCCACGAGGCCGCGCAGCCGCTGATCGCCGCGCAGGAGCGCCTGCGCGAGCGCGCCGGCAAGCCCAAGCGCGTCCACGTCGAGCCGGCCGTCGACGAGGCGTTCCGCGCCGAGGTGATGGCCGCCGCCGAGGCCGACCTGCGCAGCGCCTTCACGATCACCGGCAAGGCCGAGCGCCGCGAGGCGATCGGCGCGGTCAAGGCGAAGATCGTCGAGCAGTTCGCCGCCAGCCACCCCGACCGCGGGGGCGAGGTGACGGCCGCGCTCGGCAAGCTCGAGAAGAAGATCGTCCGCAGCCGCGTGATCAAGGAAGGCAAGCGGATCGACGGGCGTGGCCTGCGGGACATCCGCCCGCTGTACATGGAGACGCACCCGTTCCCGCGGCCGCACGGCTCGGCGCTGTTCCAGCGCGGCGAGACGCAGGCGCTGGCGACGGTCACGCTCGGCACCGAGCAGGACGCGCAGCGGCTCGACACGATCCGCGGCGACGTCACGCGCAACTTCATGCTGCACTACAACTTCCTGCCGTTCTGCACCGGCGAGGCCAAGCCGCTACGCGGCCAGTCGCGGCGCGAGGTCGGCCACGGCGCGCTCGCCGAGCGGGCGATCAAGTACATCATGCCGCCGACGGACAAGTTCCCGTACACGGTGCGCGTCGTCAGCGAGACGCTCGAGTCGAACGGCTCGTCGTCGATGGCGGCGGTGTGCGGCGGCTGCCTGGCGCTGATGGACGCCGGCGTGCCGATCAAGGCGCCGGTCGCCGGCATCGCCATGGGCCTGATGCAGGAGGGCGGCGAGATCGCGATCCTGTCGGACATCCTCGGCGACGAGGACCACCTCGGCGACATGGACTTCAAGGTGACCGGCACCAGGACCGGCATCACCGCGCTGCAGATGGACATCAAGATCGAGGGCCTGAGCCGCCAGATCCTCGAGGCCGCGCTCGAGCAGGCGCGCGAGGCCCGGCTGCACATCCTCGGGAAGATGCTCGAGGTGCTGCCCGAGCCGCGGAGCGACATCAGCAAGTACGCGCCGCGGATCGTCACCATGCAGGTCAAGGTCGACAAGATCCGCGAGGTGATCGGCCCCGGCGGCAAGACGATCCGCGCGATCATCGAGCAGACCGGCTGCGTGATCAACATCGAGGACTCCGGCCGCGTCGCGATCGCCAGCAGCGACATCAACCAGATCGAGCGGGCCAAGCGGCTGATCGAGGGCCTGATCGCCGAGGCCGAGGTCGGCGCGACCTACCACGGCGTCGTCAAGCGGATCGTCGACTTCGGCGCCTTCGTCGAGATCCTCCCGGGCACCGATGGCCTCGTGCACATCTCGGAGCTCGAGGACAAGCGGGTCGAGCGGGTCAGCGACGTCGTCCAGGAGGGCGACGAGGTGGTCGTCAAGGTCATCAACGTCGACCCGACCGGCAAGATCCGCCTCAGCCGCCGCGCCGCCTTCGGGGTCGACCCCTCCGAGGTGCAGAACCTCCGCGGCTAGCCGCGAGCGGGTGAGAGGATGTCGCACGCCCCGACGCTCCTCGTTCGACGGGTCCACCCGGCGGCGGAGCTCCCGCGACGGATGAGCGCCGACGCGGCCGGGCTCGACCTGGCCGCGTGTTTGCCCGGGGGCGCGGAGACCCTCGCACCCGGCGAACGGCGTTTGATCCCGACCGGGATCGCCCTGGCGATTCCGACCGGATACGAGGGACAGGTTCGTCCGCGCTCGGGCCTCGCGCTGCGACACGGGCTCTCCATCGTGAACGCACCGGGTACAATCGACGCCGACTACCGTGGCGAGCTCAAGGTCCTCCTCATCAACCTCGGCGACGCGCCGTTCGTCGTCCGGCACGGCGAGCGGATCGCCCAGCTGGTCGTCGCGCCGGTCGCGATGGCCGCGGTGCGAGAGGTCGAGCTCCTGCCCGAAGCCGCGCGCGGAGACGCCGGCTTCGGCAGCACCGGCACGTAGCCACCGCCACCCGGCACAACCCAGGAGCACGACGTGGAGCTGAGCTCCGGCACAACGGTCTGCGGGCGCTTCGAGCTCCTGCGCGAGGAATCCTCCAACTCCGGCGTCCCGGTGTTCGGCCCGACCTGGGCCGTCCTCGACACCGAGAGCGGCGAGCCGGCCCGCGCCTGCGTCCTCGACGTCTCGCTGCTGCCGACCCCGGCCGCCCGCGCCGAGTTCGTCAAGGCGGTCGCCGGCCTCGCCGACCTGCGCGACGGCTCGCTCGTCCCGCAGCTGTTCGTCGGCGAGGACGCCGAGCACGTGATCGTCTGCTACGACCCGCTGCAGGGCGCGTTCGCGCTCGGCGACCTGTACGAAGGGACAGGCTCGTTTGACCTCCGTCAGGAGGCCGGCCGCCTCGCGCGCCAGCTCGCGCGCGCGCTCGCGCTCCTGCACGCCCAGGGTCGCGTCCACGGCATGCTCGCCAACGAGGCCGTGTTCGTCGGCCCGCGCGGCCCGGCGGTGTTCCAGCACGGCTTCGCCCCGCTGTGCGCGCGCGCCGAGCTCGAGCGCCGCTGCAAGGCCTTCCACCTGGCGAGCCTCGCCCCCGAGGTGCTGCGCGGCGGCCCGTTCACCCCCGCCGCCGACTGCTACGCCTGGGGCGTCGCGCTCGCGCGGTTCGTCACCGGCCTGCGCGGCGAGGCCGCCGTGACCGCCCCCGAGCCGACGGGCCTGCCCGCCGGGCTGTGGTCGGTGATCCAGGCCAGCCTGTCCGCCGAGCCAGGCGCACGCCCGCAGGGCGGCGCCGACCTGGTCCGCCGGCTCGAGTCGCTCGCCCTCGGCAACGGCGATCCGCTCGAGCTCGGCGAGCCTCCGCCGCCGCCCGCCGCGCCGCCGCCTGTCCTCAAGGACCGGACCGATCCGCCCGCCGCGCCGCCGCCTGTCCTCAAGGACCGGACCGATCCGCCCGCCGCGCCGCCGCCTGTCCTCAAGGACCGGACCGATTCGCCAGCCGCGCCGGCCCGGCCCGCCGACGCCCGGCCCACCGGCTCCGGCCCGGCCGGCATGTCACTGCCGGTGACCAACCTCGAGGACCTGCTGCTGACCAGCCCGAGCCCGCGCCGCCCGGGGACGATCCCGCCTGGCTCGCTGACCGCCGCGATCGACGTCGACGGCAAGCATCCGGCACGCTCGGCGAGCGGCCTGCGCCGCGTGCACGTCCTCACCGAGGACGCGATCGTGCGCCGACCCGCGGGCGGGGAGGGCACCGCCCCGAACGAGCCGAGTGACGTGATCATCGGCGGCACCAAGGCCGAGCTCGAGGCCGCCAGCCGCGCGACGACCGTCCGCCTCGATCCGCCGACCCTGAGCAACGCCGTGCAAGCGGCCCGTCGCTCGGGCGCCCTGCCCGCCGCCACCCCGAACGCGCCCGAGCCGTCCGCGTCGTCGCCCGCCGCGCCCGTCGCCTCCGCCGACGCGCCCGCTTCGCCGCCGAGCGCCGCGCCGTCCGCGTCGTCGGCCCCGACCGAGGCGCCCCTCGCTCCGCCGCCGCCGTCCGCGGCCTCGCGGTCGGTCGCGCCGCCGAAGCCGCCCGCGCCGGCCTCGCCGCCCGCCGCTGCGACCTCGGGCACCGACGAGGCGCCGCGGCAGGGCTCCAGCGTGCTCGGGCTCGTCGTGCTCGCGCTGCTCGCGGCGGGCCTGCTCGTGTGGGTGCTCGGTTGAGGACGCGCGCGGGCCCGGCTATGGTCCGCGCCGCATGACGCTCTCGGAACAGCAGCTCCGGCAAGCGCTCGCGCCGGGCGGCACGCTCGACGCGCTGCCGGCGGAATTCGACGTCCTCGGCGCGCGCTACAGCGGCAAGGTGCGCGAGAACTTCACCCGCGGCGCCGAGCGGCTGATCGTCGTCACCGACCGCGTCAGCGCCTTCGACGTCGTGCTCGGCACGATCCCGTTCAAGGGCCAGGTCCTCAACGGCCTCGCGCGGTTCTGGTTCGACGCCACGCGCGACATCTTCCCCAACCACCTGCTCGGCGTGCCCGATCCGCAGGCGATGCGCGCCGTCGAGTGCGCGCCGATCCCGGTCGAGTTCGTCGTCCGCGGCTACCTCACCGGCGTCAGCGACACCAGCATCGCCCGCGCCTACGAGCGCGGCGAGCGGGTGTTCTGCGGCCACGCGCTGCCCGACGGCCTCGTCCGTCACCAGCAGCTCCCGCGCAGCATCCTCACCCCGTCGACCAAGGCGCCCAAGGGCGAGCACGACATCAGCGTCAGCCGCGACTGGCTGCTCGAGCGCGGCCTGATCACCGCCGAGCGGTTCGACGCGCTCGAGCGGCGCTGCTTCGCGCTGTTCGCCGCCGGCCAGCGGATCGCCGCCGAGCGCGGCCTGATCCTCGTCGACACCAAGTACGAGCTCGGCGTCCGGCCCGACGGCGAGGTCGTCCTGATCGACGAGATCCACACGCCCGACAGCTCGCGCTACTGGTACGCCGACAGCTACGCCGCCGCGATGGCCCGCGGCGAGGACCCGCGCAGCCTCGACAAGGAGTTCCTGCGCCGCTGGCTGGTCGGCCAGGGCTTCCGCGGGGAGGGCCCGCCGCCGGCGCTGCCCGACGAGATCCGCGCCGAGGCCGCCCGCCGCTACGTCGAGGTCTACGAGCTGATCACCGGCCGCCGCTTCGAGCCCGACCTGGAGCCTCCGGTCGCGCGCCTGCGCCAGAACCTCGGCGTGTGAGCGGGCCCGCGGTCCGCCCGCGGGGCGCCGTCCGTGCGCTTGCAAACCCCGCGCGGCCCGGCCAACCTGACCGCGATGTCGTCGCTCGTCGCCTCCTGCCTCGCCTTCACCTTCGGCCTGATGGTCCTCTCGGCCCTGCTGCCGGGGATGATCGTGCGCGACCTGTGGAGCGCCTTCAAGGCCGCGCTGCTCTGCGGCCTGCTGAGCGTGGTGCTCGGCAAGCTGCTGTTCTTCGTGCTGTCGCTGATCCTCTTCTTCCCGATCCTGATCAGCGGCCCGCTCGGCGTGTTCCTCGTCCAGGCGTTCGTCAACGCCATCCTGCTGACGATCACCGAGAACCTCGTCGACGGCGTGCGCTTCGTCCGCTGGCGCACCGCGCTGTGGGCGGCGGTCGGCCTGACGATCCTGCAGATGCTCGTCAGCCGCGCGGTCGGCTCCTGATCGCGCGCGCGTCGTCTCACGGTCCGGGCGTCGCGCGCGCCCGGTGCGGCGCGGATCGTGCTGCTAGGCTTCGCGCGCCATGTGCGGCGTCTTCGGCATCTACAATCACCCCGAGGCGGCCAACCTGACGTACCTCGGTCTGCACGCCCTGCAGCACCGCGGCCAGGAGTCGGCCGGCATCGTCACCAGCGAGGACGGCACGCTGCACGCCGTGCGCAAGATGGGCCACGTCCACGAGGTCTTCGCGGCCGACAGCGTGTTCGCCCAGCTGCCCGGCAAGATCGCGGTCGGCCACGTCCGCTACACCACCGCCGGCGGCTCGCTGCCGAAGAACATCCAGCCGCTGACCGCCGAGTACCGCCACGGCTCGATCGCCGTCGCGCACAACGGCAACCTCGTCAACGCCGAGGTGCTGCGCGACGAGCTCGAGCACGACGGCGCGATCTTCGCCAGCAATTCCGACACCGAGGTCATCTTGCAGCTGCTCGCGCGCTGCAGCGCGCCGACCCTCGTCGAGCGGCTGTGCGACGCCCTCGGCAAGATCCAGGGCGCCTACAGCCTCGTGTTCGTGACCGACAACCGGCTGATCGCCGTCCGCGACCCGCACGGCTTCCGCCCGCTCGTGCTCGGCCGCCTGCGCAACCACCCCGAGACCTACGTCGTCGCCTCCGAGACCTGCGCCTTCGATCTGATCGAGGCCGACCGCGTCCGCGACATCGCCCCCGGCGAGATCCTCGTGATCGACGAGAAGGGCCTGCAGAGCGTCCAGCTGAGCCGCCAGCCGCGCCGCTTCTGCGTGTTCGAGCACGTCTACTTCGCCCGCCCCGACAGCGTGCTCGACGACCTCGCGGTCTACGACGCGCGCGTCGCCATGGGCCAGCGGCTCGCCCAGGAGGCCCCGGTCGAGGCCGACATCGTCGTCCCGGTGCCCGACAGCGGCGTCGTCGCGGCGCTCGGCTTCAGCGAGGCGAGCGGGATCCCGTTCGCGATGGGCCTGATCCGCAACCACTACGTCGGCCGCACCTTCATCGAGCCGAAGGACTCGATCCGCCACTTCGGCGTCAAGCTGAAGCTCAACCCGGCGCCCTCGGTGCTGCGCGGCAAGCGGGTCGTCGTCGTCGACGACTCGCTGGTCCGCGGCACGACCTCGCGCAAGATCGTCAAGATGATCCGGGCCGCCGGCGCCGCCGAGGTCCACCTGCGGATCTCCGCGCCGCCGGTCGTCAGCCCCTGCTACTACGGCATCGACACGCCGACGCGCTCCGAGCTGATCGCCGCCAGCCACACCCCGGCGGAGATCGCCCGCTACCTCACGGCCGACTCGCTGGCCTACCTCTCGCGCGAGGGGCTGATGCAGGCGGCGCGCGCCGATTCTGGTGTAACGTACTGCGACGCCTGCTTCACCGGCGAGTACCCGATCCGCTTCATCCCGCCCCCCGGCCGGCGCCAGCTGCGGCTGATCGAGGCCTGAAGACAAAGCACCATGAACGACCTGTCGATCCTCCCCGAGCACAACAAGGTCCAGGAGCAGCTCGCCCGACTGGGGCACCGCCTGAACGAGCTGCGGAGGCATCTTTGACTACGCCGGCAAGCTCGAGAAGTTAGAGGAGCTCGACGCCCAGACCGCCGACCCGTCGTTCTGGAGCGACAACGACCGCGCGCAGGGCGTGCTGCGCGAGCAGTCGACGCTCAAGAAGATCGTCGGTGACCTCGACGAGGCGCAGAAGCGGCTCGACGACGCCGCGACGCTCTACGAGCTCGGGCGCGAGGAGGGCGACGACGCCAGCATCCGCGACGCCTGGCAGTCGCTCGAGATGCTCGACGAGCGCGTCGGCAAGATGGAGTTCCGGCGGATGCTGTCCGGCCAGCACGACGACAAGGGCGCGCTCCTGTCGATCAACGCCGGCGCCGGCGGCGTCGACAGCCAGGACTGGGCGCAGATCCTGATGCGCATGTACGAGCGCTGGGGCGAGCGCCACGGCTTCAAGGTCGAGGTCCTCGACGTCCAGGAGGCCGAGCAGGCGGGGATCCGCAGCGCTGAGCTCGCGATCACCGGCGAGTTCGCCTACGGCTACCTGCGCTCCGAGATCGGCGTGCACCGGCTGGTCCGGATCTCGCCGTTCGACGCCAACGCGCGCCGCCAGACCAGCTTCGCCAGCGTCATGGTCCTGCCCGAGCTCGGCGACGACGAGATCGACATCGAGGTCAAGGACGCCGACCTCGAGGTCGACACCTTCCGCTCCGGCGGCGCCGGCGGTCAGCACGTCAACAAGACCGACTCCGCCGTCCGCCTGCGCCACTTGCCGTCGGGCATCGTCGTCGCCTGCCAGATGGAGCGCTCGCAGCACAAGAACATGGCGATGGCGATGCGCATGCTCAAGGCCAAGCTGTGGGACCTCGAGCAGCAGCGCCGCCTGGCCGAGCGCGAGAGCCTGCAGGGCGAGAAGAAGAAGATCGAGTGGGGCAGCCAGATCCGCTCGTACGTGCTCCAGCCGTACCAGCAGGTCAACGACCACCGCACCGAGCTCAAGAGCTCGGCCGTCCACGACGTCCTCGACGGCGACCTCGACGAGTTCATCGAGGCCTACCTCCTGCAGCAGTCGAAGCCGGCCGCGCCGGCGGAGGCCTGATGCAGGGGCGCGTCGGCGAGGCGCCGGTGCGGCTGCACTGGGTGGTCGCCTGGCGCCACCTCCGGGTCGGCGACCGGCCGCCCGCGTGGGCCTGGCCGGCCTTCGGCCTCGCGCTCTACCTGCTCGTCGTCGGCCTCGGCTTCGTCCTCTACAGCGTCTACGGCCTCGCCCCCGAGGCCGCGCTCGACGCCTTCCTGCTCGACCCGGCGCTCGGCCCGGTCGATCACATCCCGACGCCGAAGCAGTCCTACTTCGGCCTGCTCGGCGTCGTGACGATCCTGATCGGCGGCGCGATGCTGCTCGGCGCGACGCTGTCGCTGATCTTCACGCTGCTCGCGACCGTGATCACGATCAGCGTCATGCTCGGCTGCATGGCGCTGGTCGTCGTGCTCAGCCTGATGACCGGCCTCGAGCTCGAGCTGCGCGACAAGATCCTCGGCCAGCGCGCGCACGTCCGCGTCGCCGCGGCCGACGGGCGCCCGTTCGCCGACTACGAGGGCCTCGTCGACGCGATCGCCGAGCAGCCCGGGATCCAGGGCGCCAGCCCGTACCTCCAGGGCGAGGTGATGGTCCGCAGCGGCTTCCAGCGCCAGGGCGGGATCTTGCTCGGCATCGACCCCGGGCGGCACGCGACCGTCTCGAACCTGCCGCAGATCCTCCGCGAGGGCGAGTACGGCTTCCTCGCCGACCCGGCGAAGGTCCCCGAGTCCGAGTTCGGCTTCGAGATCCTGCCGATCGAGCCCGAGAAGCCGATCGACAAGCCCGCGGGGGCGGGGCAGGGCGGGGCGACCGCGCTGCCGATCGAGCTGCCCCGAGAGCCAGGAGGCGACGACGACGACCTGCCCGAACAGCCAGCCGACGCGCCCGCCGGCGATCTGCCCCAAAAGCCAGCCGACGACGGCGAGTGGGAGGACCCCGAGGTCGAGATCGGCAAGCTGCGCGAGCGCGGCGCCCTCCCGCCGGCGAGGCCCGAGCCGCCGAAGTCGCCGGGCGCCGCGATCCCGCTGATCCCGCGCAGCCCGTTCCCCAATGCGATCCCGGCGCCGATGACCGTCGACGAGTTCGACGGCTGGGAGGATCCCGAGGTCGAGATCGGCAAGCTGCGCGCCGCCGGCAAGCTGCCGCCCGCGCCGCAGCCGGCCGCGCCCGAGACCCCCGCCGGCGAGCTCGAGGCCGAGCCCCCCGCGCCCGACGAGCCCGCGGACAAGCCGGTGCTCGACGGCATCTTCATCGGCAGCGAGAAGGCCAAGGAGCTCGCCGCGCGCACCGGCGACCAGGTCCAGCTGATCACCCCGATCGGTCGCCTGACCCCGGCCGGCCGGATCCCGGGCGTCATGGCCGTCAAGGTCGCCGGCGTGTTCGACGCCGACCACTACGAGTACGACCGCTGGCTGGTCTACGCGACTTTGCCGGTCGCCCAGGCGTTCCTGCGCGCCGGCGATCGCGTCACCGGCATCGAGGTCAAGGTCGACGACATCGACCGCCTCGCCGAGCGCCGCGAGGTCGTCGAACAGGCCGTCGCCGCCGCCGGCCGCGACGATCTGATCGTCCAGGACTGGCAGGAGCTCAACCGCAGCCTGTTCTCGGCGATGGCGCTCGAGAAGATCGCCGTGTTCGTCGCCCTCCTGTGCGTGATCCTCGTCGCCTCGTTCGGCATCCTCGGATCCAACCTGATGAGCGTCCTCGAAAAGTCGAAGGAGATCGCCATCTTGAAGACGATGGGCTGCAGTGACAGGTTGATCCAGCGGATCTTCATCTCCGAGGGCCTGTGCCTCGGGATCCTCGGCGGCCTGCTCGGGATCGCCGCCGGGATCGGGATCTGCGGCCTGCTCGACCGCTACGGCCTGCCGCTCGGTGGGTCTCTGCAGAGCTTCGAGCAGCTGCCGGTCGCCGTCGACCCGTTCGAGGTCATCCTCGTCGGCGTGTCCTCGCTGCTGATCGTCTGGCTCTCGAGCCTCTATCCGGCGCGGATCGCCTCGCGCATGCGCCCGGTCGACGCCCTCCGGCAGGCCGAGCGATGAGCCTCGCGCTGCGGATCGCCTGGCGGCACCTCCGCAGCGACCGCGCCCCGCGCTGGTCCGGCGCGCTCGCCCTGGTCGCCGGCGCGCTCGCCCTGCTCGGCGCGCTCGCCCTGGTCTGGTCTTCGGGACAGGAGCCCGCGGCGCTCGACGAGGGCCTCGGCGTCGCCGACCTCGTCGCCCTCGCCGGTGCGCTCGCGCTCGGGGTCGGCCTCCTGCTGCTCGGCTTCGCCGCGCTCGTCCGCCGCTTCACCCTGCTCGTCGCGATCACCGTCTACTCGGTCGCCCAGGGCTGCGCCGCGCTGATCGTCGTGCTCAGCCTGCTCGGCGGCCTCGAGAGTGACCTGCAGAAGCGCCTGCTAGGTCACCGCGCGCACTTGCGAATTTCCCCGCCCGGGGGCCACGAGATCGCCGCCCCGTCCGCGCTCGTCGACGCGCTGCGCGGCGTGCCCGAGGTCGCCGGCGTCAGCCCCACGCTCGAGGGCCCGGTGATGATCCGCAGCGGCTTCGCCCGCGCCGGCGTCACGCTCTCCGGCGTCGACCCCGCGTTGCACGCCGAGGCCTCCGGTCTGCCGGGCGAGATCATCGAGGGCGACTATCGGATCTTCATCGAGCCGGGGCTCCTCCCGCCGCGCCCGTTCCCCGGCGCGGTGCCCGAGGGACCGGCGCCTCCGGACGCCGGTCCCGAAGGACCTGTCCCGGAGGACCTGGCCGAGGTGACCGGCCCGAACGACCAGCCTGCGGGGACCCCCGACGACCCGCCGGCGCCCGACCAGGACGACGACGGCGGCTGGGAGGATCCTGCACAGGAGATCCCCCGGCTGCGCGCGCAGGGCCGGATCCCGCCCGCCCGCGCGCCCGCCACGCCGCCCGCACCTGAACCCGAGGGCGACGACGGCGGCTGGGAAGATCCGGAGCAGGAGATCCCCCGACTGCGGGCCGAGGGCCGGATCCCGCCCGCGGGCCCCCCATTGGTCGCCGAGGCCCCCGACGAGCCCGCGGCCGGCGAGCCGGAGCCCGCCGAACTCGAGCCGCCCGCGCCCGACGGACCCGCCCTCGCCGAGCCGGCGGTCGTCCCGGTGTTGCTCGGCGTCGAGCTCGCCGCGGAGCTCAGCGTCGGCGTCGGCGATCCCGTGCAGATGATCACCCCCGAGGGTCGACTCACGCCCGCCGGCCTGGTCCCCGGCGTGCTCGCGGCGCGGGTCGCCGGCGTCTACGCCACCGGCGTCTACCAGGACGACCACGACTTCGTGTATGTCCCCCTGCGCGACGCTCAGGCGTTCCTGCGGGCCCCCGACGCCGTGACCACGATCGCCGTGCGCCTGCGCCGGCCCAGCGACCTCGACGCGGGCCGGGCGGCCGTCGCCGCGGTGGCCGGCGAGCCGCTGGTCGTCGAGGACTGGCGCCAGATCCACCGCGGCCTGTTCTCGGCGATGTTCCTCGAGAAAGTGGCGATGATGGTCGCCCTCCTGTTCGTCGTCCTCGTCGCCGCCTTCGGGATCCTCGCCACCAACCTGATGAGCGTCATGGAGCGAGCCGCCGAGATTGCGATCCTCAAGGCGATGGGGGCCCGCGATCGTCTGATCGCCCGGGTCTTCGCGCTCGAGGGCTGCATCGTCGGCGGGCTCGGCAGCGCGGGTGGGATCGCCGCGGGCCTCGCCCTGTGCGCGTGGTTCGGCGAGCGCGGCGTCCCGCTGCGCAGCAGCGCCTTCACCCTGGAGGCGCTGCCCCTGCGCACCGACCCGCGGGAGGTCGCCCTGGTCGCCGCCGCGGCGCTCCTCCTGGTCGGCCTGGCGAGCGTGCTGCCCGCGCGAGCCGCGGCGGCGCTGCGCCCCGTCGACGGCCTGCGCCGACTCGACTGACTCGGCGAAACCGCCGGACAGCGAGCTTTATGCCCGACGGCGGCGGGACCTTGCAGCGTTGACAGGGGATCGCCGCGCGTCTAGGGTTGCGCCCGGTCCTGCCCTCATGAGCGCAAGCGCTGACAGCGGCACCACCCCGCTCGTGCGGGTGGTGAACATGGTCAAGGAGTTCACGCACGGGGCTCGCGTGATCCAGGTGCTGCGCGGCGTCGACCTGACGCTGATGCCCGGCGAGATGGTCACGATCATCGGCGCCTCGGGCGCGGGCAAGTCGACGCTGCTGCACTGCCTCGGCACCCTCGACCTGCCGACGCGCGGCCAGATCTTCTTCGGCGACACCGACATCACGCGGCTCAGCCCGCCGGACCTCGCCAGCTTCCGCAACCGGTCGATCGGCTTCGTGTTCCAGTTCCACCACCTGCTCGCCGAGTTCACCGCCCTCGAGAACGCGATGATGCCGGCGCTGATCGGCCGTGTCCCGGTCAAGGAGGCGCGGGAGCGGGCGGGGGAGATGCTGGCGAGCGTCGGCCTGTCGCACCGCCTGAATCACCGCCCGGGCGAGCTCTCCGGCGGCGAGCAGCAGCGCGTCGCGATCGCGCGGGCCCTCGTGATGCGGCCGGCGCTCCTGCTCGCCGACGAGCCGACCGGCAACCTCGACACGCGGACCAGCGACGAGGTCCACGAGCTGCTGTTCCGGATCAACGCCGAGCAGAAGATGACCCTGCTGGTCGTCACGCACAACATGGAGCTGGCGTGGAAGGTCCCGCGCCGGATCCGCATGGAAGACGGCCGTCTCGTCGACGACCAGCGCGGGCTCGGTCGGCCGGCGGCCGACGGGCGGAGCACCTCGGAAGCCTCGTGACGGACCCGCGCCCTGACACCGCCCCTCGCGTCGCCCGGGTCGTCGCCCGCGCCGTCGCGCTCGTGTGCGCCGCGCTGCTCGTGCTGCCCGCCGTCCTCTTCGCCGGCCCCGCGGCCGCGCGCCCGGGACTGCAGGGCATCGGCGACGAGTTCTTCTTCCGCGCCGTCCTCGCCGAGGTCCCGCAGGAGCTCTACGGCCAGCCGATCGTCGACATCCGGTTCGAGGGCAACCGTCGGGTCGAGAGCGAGGCGATGCTGCTCGAGCTCGAGAGCGGCGTCGGCGAGCTCGTCAGCGCGCGCAACCTCGCCTCGGACATCAAGCGGCTGTGGGGCCTCGGCAAGTTCGACGACATCCGCGTCTCGGGCGAGCTCGGGCCCGGCGGCGTCGTCCTCGTGTACACGGTCCGCGAGCGGCCGACGATCCGCAAGATCGTCGTCGAGGGCAACAGCAAGATCAAGCTCGACGACATCAACGAGCAGCTCGACCTCAAGCTCAACTCGATCCTCGACGTCGGCGCGGTCCGGGCCAACGTCGAGAAGGTCAAGCAGCTCTACGTCGAGAAGGGCTTCTTCCTCGCCGAGGTGACCTACGGCCTGCGGCCGGTCGAGGACGAGATCGGCAAGGTCGACGTCCAGATCATCATCAGCGAGGCCGCCGAGACGATCGTCCGCAAGATCACCTTCATCGGCAACCAGGCGTTCCCCGACGACGAGCTGCGCAAGCACATGATCACGCGCGTCGGCGGGTATTTGAGCCTGATCACCAAGAAGGCCGGCGGCGTGTTCAACAAGGAGGCGTTCGCGGGCGACTTCCAGATGTTGAAGTCGTTCTACGCCGACAACGGGTACCTCGACACCAACGTCAAGGACCCGGAGCTCAGCCTCAGCCCGGACCGCCGGTTCGTCTACGTCACCGTCCCGGTCGACGAGGGCCCGCAGTACAAGGTCGGCCGGATCCGCGCCAAGGAGGTCCTCGCGCGCGGCGAGTCGGCGCTCTACGACGAGCAGGTCCTCGCCGAGTCGATCAGCCCCGTGATCAAGGAGGGCGACGTCGCCTCGATGGGGAAGATCCAGACGATCATCCAGGACATCGAGCGCCGCTACAAGGACGCCGGCCACGCCTACGTCAACGTGATCCCCGACGGCCGGCAGGACCGCGAGAACCTCAAGCTCTACATGACGCTCGAGGTCGGCAAGGGCCCGCTGGTCTACGTCGAGCGGATCAACATCACCGGCAACGACAAGACCGCCGACAAGGTGATCCGCCGCGAGCTCGCGCTGCGCGAGGGCGACCTCTACTCGGAGAGCGGCAAGGAGGCGTCGCAGTTCAACGTGATGCGCCTCGGGTACTTCAACGACGCGACGATCTCGACGTCGAAGGGCAGCGCCGAGGACAAGATCGTGCTCAACGTCGAGGTGACCGAGCGCCTGACCGGCACCTTCCAGGTCGGCGCCGGCTTCAGCACGATCGAGAACTTCGTCCTCCAGGCGCAGATCCAGTACGACAACTTCCTCGGGCGCGGCACGACGGTGACGCTGGTCGCCCAGATGTCGAGCCTGCGGCGCCTGTTCAACCTCGCCTACATCACGCGCTACTTCCTCGACTCGCGCTGGAACTTCTCGCTCAACGTCTTCAACTCGCGCAACGTCTTCCCGAGCTTCTCGCGCGACTCGACCGGCCTGCGCCTGTCGTGGGGCTACCCGATCCCGCGGGTGCCGAACCTGATCCTCTTCGCCGGCTACTCGTTCGAGTACATCAAGGTCGGCTTCGGCAACTTCGGGGCGTTCGGCGGGGCGTTCGGCGGCGGCCTCGGCGGCTTCGGCGGCGGCCTGGGCGCCGGCGGTCTCGGCTTCTTCGGCTTCGGCGCCGGCCAGGCGCTGATCTCGAACCTCTTCAACGACGGCATCACCTCGGCGATCACCACCAGCCTCCGCTACGACACGACCGACAACTTCCTGTTCCCGACCGAGGGCATGCGGCACGAGATCCGCGGCGAGTTCGCCAACAAGTACTGGGGCTCGCAGAACCGGTTCAACCGCTACGACGCGAACTTCCGCTTCTACTTCCCGATCATCCGCAGCAAGCAGTCGTTCCGCGCGTGGCTGGTGTTCAAGACCCGCCTGCAGGTCGGTTTCATTCAGAGCCCGCAGGACCGCGGCGTGCCGATCTTCGAGCGTTACTTCCCCGGCGGCATCTTCGGCGACGGCGGCATCCGCGGCTACCGCCTGCGCAGCCTCGGCCCGCAGATCAAGGTCCAGAGCGGCTCCGATCCGACCTCGCAGCTGATCCCGTACTCGATCGGCGGCAACCTGCTGACCGCGCTCAACCTCGAGTTCGAGTTCATGATCGTCCCGCCCGCCAACATCAAGGGCGTGCTGTTCATGGACATCGGCAACGCCTTCAACACCGAGCGGGTGTTCTGCGTCGAGGCCAACCCGACCGAGCAGCCCAAGAGCGACCCGTGCACGCTGCTGCGCCCGGGCGCGCCCGGCTTCCTCAAGTCGCTGCGCCGCTCGATGGGCTTCGGCTTCCGCTGGCAGTCGCCGATCGGCCCGCTGCGCTTCGAGTGGGGCTTCCCGCTCGATCGCCTCGCCCCGACCGAGTTCTACTTCGGCGACGAGCCGGTCGTGTTCGAGTTCAACGTCGGCAACAGCTTCTAAGAGGAAGGGGCCGCGAGCGCCGCGGCGCCGGGGCCGGCCCCGGGCGGCCCCACGGGTGAGCTAGGCCACGCCCGCGCGCGCCCGGACCGGCCGCGGCGGTGACAGGCCGCGCTTGAATGCCCGGGTTGGAATAGCGTCTGAGCCCCGGCGGTTGCCGCCCTTCGCGGCCCCGGCTAAGGTCCCGCCCGTTATGCCCGCTTCCTCCCGCGTCTTCCTCCTCGCAGCGGCCCTCGCCGCCGGCGCCTTCGGCGCTGCTCCGGCCTTCGCCGGCCCGCCGACCCCCGTCCGGGCCCTGGAAAAGGTCGCGCTCGTCGACCTGCAACGCTGCCTGCTCGAGACCACGCAGGGCACCAAGGGCAAGAAGGACCTCGAGGCGGTGTTCGCCAAGGGTCAGTCGCAGCTCGACAAGAAGACCGAGGACCTGAAGAAGAAGTACGAGGACCTGATGGCCAAGCGGGCGATGCTCTCGGACGACGAGATCGCCAAGCGCCAGCAGGAGCTCGTGCTCAAGGACCAGGAGCTCCAGCAGCTCTACCAGCAGCTGCAGGAGGAAGTGGCGACCAAGGAAGCCCAGCTGACCGAGAAGGTCTACAAGAACGTCGCCACGATCGTCAAAGACATCGCCGCCGAGGAGGGCCTGCAGATCGTCGTCGTACGCTCGCCGGCGACGGTCCTGTACACCAACCCCAAGCTCGACATCACCAACCGCGTGATCGTCGCCTACGACAAGAAGCACAAGTGACCGCACCTCAGGATCGCCCCACCATGACCACCTCGACGCGTCGTCTCGGTCGTATCGCCTCCGCCGCCGCCGTCGCGCTCGCCTTCGTCGGCGGCGCCGGCCTCGCCCCCGCCTTCAGCGCGCCCGCGCAGGCGACGATCCCGCAGGTCCGCGGCGTCGCCGTCGTCGACATGCAGAAGGTGCTCGCCGACACCAAGCAGGGCCAGAGCGCCCGCAAGAAGCTCGAGGACAGCTCCAAGGCCAAGCAGGAGAAGCTCGACCAGAAGCGCAAGAAGCTCGAGGCCGACACCGTCAAGCTGCGCGACATGAAGGACCAGCAGAAGGCCGCCCAGCTCGAGGAGCAGCTGCAGAAGGACTACATGGAGATGCAGCAGGTCTACATGACCATGCAGCAGGAGCTCGCGCAGCAGGAGTCGCGTGTCCTCGAGGACATCTACAAGAACTGCCAGACGCTCATCGACAAGCTCGCCAGCGAGCTGAACGTCGACCTCGTGCTCGTCCGCGACGAGTCGACCGTGCTGTACGTCGAGCCCGGCCTCGACATCACCGGCGAGCTGGTCAAGCGGTACAATCAGAAGTACCCCTCCTAGACCGCCCGCCGCGCGATCGGGTACCCTGGAGCGGCCTCACGATGCTCCTCGACGCCGTCCAGCTCCAGAAGATCCTGCCGCACAGGTACCCGTTCCTGTTCCTCGACCGCGTGCTGGCCGCGGTCCCCGGCGAGTCGATCCTCGCCGAGAAGCTGGTCTCGATCAGCGATCCGATCCTCCAGGGCCACTTCCCCGGCTTCCCGATCCTCCCGGGCGTCGTGCAGGTCGAGGCGATGGCCCAGGCCGCTGTCGTGCTCGCCAACCTGTCGGGCGTGTTCGACCCGGCGCGGCACAACTGCCTGTTCCTCGGGATCCAGGAGGCCAAGTTCCGCGCCCCGGTCGTCCCGGGCGACGTGCTGACGATCGAGGTCAAGGCGGAGCGCCTCGGCCGGATCGGCAAGTTCTCCGGCGAGACCCGCGTCGGCGATCAGGTGCGCAGCTCGGGCGTGTTCACGGCGATCATCGACGCGAAGAAGTCCGACGCGGGGGGCGCCGCTTGACGCCGCGCCCGTGCGGCCGGACGCGCGCCGGCCTGGCGTCGCTCGTCTGCACGGGCCTCGCGGTCGGCCTCGCGTGCGCGCCGCGCGAGGTGCGTACGCTCGCGCGCGCGAGCGAGGACGCGGCGACCGCCGTGCGCCGCGGCGACGCGGCCGGCCTCGCCGAGCACGTGCTCGTCGGGGCGCGCGCGCGCGTCGATTACGCGGCGATCCTCGCCGACAAGGCGGGCAGACAGCGGTGGGCGCGGACGCTGAAGAAGCCCGCAGAGGTGCGCCCGCGGGCCGTGCTGTTCCTGGCGCCCGACCAGCCGGTCGAGGTCCGCTGGACCGAGCGCGGGTGGGTCTTCACCGAGGACCCCACCGTCGTCTACGACCAGTCGACGCCGCGCGCCGCGCTGCGGAGCCTCGTGCGCGCGAGCCTCCAGCGCCGCTGGGACGTGCTCCTCGGCCTCGCGCCCGAGCGCTACCGCCTCGGTCTGTCGGAGGACGATCTCCGGCTCGCCTGGACCGAGGGGGAGTATGCCGCCGCGCTGCAGGCGGCGCGCGATCGCCTGCTGGCCCGCCTCGGTGAGCCGATCCTGGCCGACGCCCACGAGGCGATCCTCGACCTCGGCGGCGGCGAGGTGGCCCGCCTCGAGCGCGAGGGTCCGCGCTGGGTCGTCGTCGACTTCTGACCCCAGCACGCCCGCGTCGCCGGGTAATTGTCTCCCCCGGTCCGGGGTTGCGGGTGTGTGCCTGGAGCCCACTGCGACCGGCGCGAAGATGATTCTTGCCAACGGGTTTGGGCGCGTTAGTCTGAATCGTAAGGTGGCGAACCAAAAGATCAGCAACTTCGTTCCTGATGACCAAGGCGTCAGGGACGAAGCTGCCGAGATTCTGGATCGGCTCCGTGGAGCGGGGGATAGGTACCCGCAGCGGGATGGCGGTGCAAGCGCCGGCGTCGTGAGCTATGTGGCGGAATTTCTCAGTCTCAGCCCCGCCGTGAGGCGGAAAAGGCAGGTTTCCATGCGCCCAGCCCTCGAGAAGCAGAAGCAGGTCCCCAGCAAGCGGACGCCAGTCAAGCGCACGCCCACCCTGCAGATCGAGCTCGAGCTGCCGCGGGGCCCCGAGGAACTGGACGAGCGGGCGCCGACCCGCGAGGAGTCCCCCGAGCGCGGGGTCATGATCGTCGACTTCTATATCTGAAGCCGGCCATCCTTCGGTAGGGTGCACTCGAGGTCGAGCGCACCCTTTTTTTATTGTTATCGCGGTATGGCAGCCTCAATTCGGCCGTTTCGGCGAGAACGGCGGCGAGAGCGCGCCGCTTCCCGCTGGCGAGACCGGCTGGTAGCGTGAGGCCCATGGCACATGAGATCGAAGCGACGGTAGATTCGACTGTGGTCCAGGACGACGCCGAGCCCATGCGTCACTCGGGCTTCCGCCTGGTCGTCCTGAACGGCGAGCTGCGCGGCCGTGAGATCGACGTCACGCAGGACGCAATCCAACTCGGGAAGTCACGTCAGTGCGACGTCGTCCTGCCGGATGAGTCGGTGAGTCGAGTCCACGCCGAAATTCGACGCCAGGGCGATAACTATCGCGTGGTCGACCAGCAATCGACCAACGGGATGTTCATCGGCGGCGTGCGAGTCAGCGACGGCTTCCTTCGTCCAGGCGACGTCCTCGGCCTCGGCAAGGTCCAAGTCCGCTTCATGCCCCGCGATTCGCGCGTCGAAATTCTACCCAGCGAAGCCGATGCCTTCGGTCCCGTCTGCGGACGCAGTCTCGTGATGCGCAAGATCTTTGGCGTCCTCGAACGCGTCGCCGGCGCGGAGGCGACGATCCTGCTCGAGGGCGAGACCGGCACCGGCAAGGCGCTGCTCGCCCGCGCGATCCACGATGCGTCGCCCCGACGCGAGGGTCCGTTCGTCGTCGTCGATTGCGGCGGGACGGCCGCGGCGCAGCTCGAGGCCGAGCTGTTCGGTCATGAGGATCGGAAGGGCGCGTTCGAGCTGGCGCACGGCGGTACGCTCGTGTTCGACGACATCGGCGAGCTGCCCGCCGACCTCCAGCCGAAGCTGACGCGCGCGCTCGAGAATCGGAAGGTTCGCCGCGGCGGCGGCTCCGACGAGCTCGAGGTCGACATCCGCGTCCTGGCGACCGCGAGCCGCGGCGTGCGCGATCAGGTCAAGGCCGGCGAGTTCCGCGAGGACCTGTACTTCCTGCTCGCGGTCGTCCACATCGAGGTCCCGGCGCTCCGCGACCGGCGCGACGACATCCCGATGCTGATCGACCTGTTCTCGCGGCGCCTGCCGCCGGGGATGTGGCGCGCGCCTGGCCCCGAGGCCATGGCTCGGCTCGTCGGCTACGACTGGCCCGGCAACGTCCGCGAGCTCCGCAACGTCGTCGAGCGCTCGGCGTACCTCTCGCCGGACGGCGTGATCGACCTGATCACGACGGGCAACCTCGGGCGCGGCGGCCGCGAGCAGCCGGTCGTCTTCGACCCGACCCTGACCTTCCGCGAGCAAAAGGAGCGGGCGGTCGAGCTGTTCGAAGAGACCTACCTGAACTGGCTGCTCCAGCGCGCCGAGGGCAACATTTCTCGCGCCGCGCGCGAGGCCGACATGGACCGCAAGTACCTGCACAAGCTGCTGCGCCGCTACGGCATCGACGCCAAGCAGTTCGCGGCCGGCAGGGCCCAGGGCGCGCCCGCCGGCCACGCCGGCGAGGTCGAGCAGGGCGTGTCTTCCGGCTGATGCCGCGCTACCATCCCGGCGATGCCGCTCGCCGCTGAGACCCCCGCGCCCGCGTGGTCGCACGCCCGCGGCGCTCTCGTGCTCGGCGAGCCGCGGGTGATGGCGATCGTCAACGTCACGCCCGACAGCTTCTTCGACGGCGGCAACCTGCTGCCGCCGGGTACCGACGATCCCAACGCGAGCGTCGCGGTCCGGCTGTGCCGCGGCTACCACCAGCAGGGCGCCGCGATCCTCGACGTCGGCGGCGAGTCGACCCGGCCCGGCTCGACGCCGGTGCCGCCCGACGTCGAGCTGCGCCGCGTGTTGCCGATCGTCCGCGGCCTCGCAGCGGACCCGGCGCTCGCGTCGGTCGTGATCAGCGTCGACACGCGGCGCGCGTCGGTCGCGGCCGCGGCGGTCGAGGCCGGCGCGGCGATCATCAATGACGTCACCGGGCTCGCCGATCCGGAGATGGCGAACGTCGCCGCGGCGACCGGCGCCGGCCTGGTGATCGGGCACCTGCGCGGCGAGCCGGCGACGATGATGCACGGGATCCACTTCGAGAGGCTGCTGCTCGAGGTCGCCGGGGAGCTCGGCCGCGCCGTCGAGCGGGCGCTCCGGGCCGGCGTCGCGCTGGAGAAGATCGCGGTCGACCCGGGCGTCGGCTTCGGCAAGACCGCCGAGCAGAGCGCCGCGCTGGTCGCCGCGTCCGACTACTTGATGGAGATGACGGGCTGCCCGGTGGTGATCGGCGCCAGCCGCAAGGCGTTCCTCGGGGCGATCACCGGGCGCGCGGTGCAGGACCGCCTGCTGCCGAGCGTCGCCGCGGCGGTGGTCGCGGCGCTGCACGGGGCGGCGGTGGTGCGTGTGCACGACGTCGGGCCGACCGCGGAGGCGCTGCGGGTCGCGTGGGCGATCCGGCGCGCCCGCGCCGGGGCGCTCGCGCAGGCGGAGGGGATCGGGCCCGCGCGATGATCGTGACGCCGAAGGACTTCGTCGAGGCGCTGACGTGGCGCGACGGCCTCGACTTCGGGATCCTGCTGGTGATCGTCTACGCGCTGCTGCGCCTGCTCCAGGGGACGCGCGCGGTCCCGGTGCTGCTCAGCGTCGCGGTGCTCGGGGGGATCGCCGCGGCCGCGAGCGCGCTCGACATGGTCGCGGTCGCGTCGCTGCTGACCAACTTCCTCGAGTACGTGATCATCATCCTGATCGTCGTGTTCCACCAGGAGCTGCGGCGGATCCTGCTGCACATGGGCCAGCGCCTGCTACCGCAGGGGCGGCGCGAGGCGGCCCGCAGCGCCGTCGGCGAGCTGGTCCTCGCCGCCGACCGGCTGCGCCGCGCCCGGCTCGGCGCGCTGTTCGTGCTGCAGGGCGAGATCGACGTCCTCGACGTCGTCAGCGACCGCGGCCGCGAGATCGATGCGTCGCTGCACGCCGACACGCTGGTCGCGCTGATGATCCCGCACGCGATCAACCTCGCCCACGACGGCGCCGTGCTGATCCAGAACTTCCGGATCGCCCGCGCCGGCGTGATCTGCCCGCTGACCCAGCGGGACCGGCTCGAGCCGAGCTTCGGCACGCGCCACCGCGGGGCGATCGGCGTCAGCGAGGAGAGCGACGCGCTGGTGGTCGTCGTCAGCGAGGAGCGCGGCGAGATCCGGACGGTCCACCGCGGCGTGATCTCGGAGCCGCTGTCGCCGCCGCAGCTCGAGGAGCGGATCGCCCGCTGGCTCGAGCAGCCGCGCGCCGAGGCGTCGCGCCCGGCCGCGCCGAGCGAGACGCTCGCGGCCGCGAAGGGGGCCGCGCGCAGCTACATGGACCTGCGCAAGGCCGGCGAGACGAGCGCCGACGTGTCGAGCGCGCGCCGCTGGGAGCCCGAGGACGGCGAGCTCTCGGCCGCGTCGTCGAAGGGGGGCGAGGCATGACGCGGCTCCTGCGGGCGCTCTACGGCGCGCTGTTCGATCACTGGGGCACCAAGATCACGGCGTTCGTGCTGGCGAGCGTGTTCTTCATCGTCACCCGCGAGGACGTCACGCGCCGCTTCACGATCCCGATCAAGGTGACGCAGGACCCCAAGCGCGTGCTGCTGACCAAGCTGCCGGAGACGGTGACCGTCGAGTTGCACGGGTCATGGGCGCGGATGAACCGGCTCGTCGACCACGACCTCGGCACGGCCCAGCTCGACCTCGCGGACGCCCGGCCCGGACCGCTCAAGATCGACCCGGCGTCGATCGTGATGCCGGAGGGGGTGATCTTCCGCAACATGGTCTACGAGCAGGTCGACCTGCGCTTCGATCCGGTGATCGAGCGGGCGGTGCTGATCAGCGCCAACGTGCGCGGGCTCGTCCACCCCGACTACGAGCACACCGGCACCATCGTCGAGCCGCCGCGCTGGCGGGTCCGCGGCGGCAGCCAGCTGGTCGGAGAGCTCGTCAGCCTCAACACCGACCCGGTCGACGTCAGCGGCGCGACCTCGGACGTCGAGGCGGTCGTCGGCGTGATCCGGCCGCGCGACGGCGTCGAGTTCGCGTCGGTCGCCGCCGGCGAGACGCCGAAGGTCACCGTCGCGGTGGCGATCCGGCCGAAGCTCAGCGAGCGCCGCTACGAGGTCCCGCTGACCTGGCCCGCGGACCAGGAGCCGCCGTTCGGCGCGCCGGCGAAGCTCGCGGCGAGCGTCCGTGGGCCGGTGCCGGCGCTGCGCCAGCTCGACGCGATCCCGGGCGCGGTGGTCGCCAGGCTGAGCCTCGAGAAGCCGCAGCCCGACGCGCCGGCCGGCGCGGTGGCGATCGAGCTCGGGCTGTCCGAGGCGGTCCCGGCGGCGCTGCGGGCGAGCCTGACCTTGGAGCCAGACCGCGAGCGCGTCGTGCTGCCGGCGCCGCCGACCGAGAAGCCTCTGGACGGCGCGGGCCGCGGTCATTAAAAGGAAAGGACGCATGGCGAGCGAGCGTCGACTGTTCGGCACCGATGGGATCCGCGGGCCCGCCGGTGATCCGCCGATGACCCCGGACACCGCGCTGCGCCTCGGCATGGCCGTCGCGGCCCACTTCGGTCGGCGCGGCAGCGTGGTGATCGGCAAGGACACGCGGCTGTCGGGCTACATGTTCGAGACGGCGCTCGCGGCCGGGGTGTGCGCGATCGGGGCCGAGGTGATGCTCGTCGGCCCGCTGCCGACGCCGGGGATCGCGTACATCACCCGCTCGATGCGCGCCGACGCGGGCGTGGTGATCTCGGCGAGCCACAACCCGTTCGCCGACAACGGGATCAAGCTGTTCGCCGCCGACGGGTTCAAGCTGCCCGACGAGGTCGAGGCGCACCTCGAGCAGTTGATGGAGCCCGGGGCGGTCGCCGAGCGCGTCGCCCGCGGGCGCGACATCGGGAAGGCGGCGCGGATCGACGACGCCGCCGGCCGCTACCTGACGCACCTCAAGCAGACGTTCCCCCCGACGCTCGCGCTCGACGGCCTCAAGATCGTCGTCGACTGCGCGCACGGGGCCGCTTACAAGGTCGCGCCGATGGTGCTGCGCGAGCTCGGCGCGACGGTCGTGGCGATCGGCGTCGGCCCCGATGGGATCAACATCAACGACGCGTGCGGGGCGGTCCACCCGGAGGCGATGTGCCGCGCGGTCGTCGAGCACGGCGCCGACCTCGGGATCGCGCTCGACGGCGACGCCGACCGCGTCGTGTTCAGCGACGCGCGCGGGCAGCTGGTCGACGGCGACGCGATCTTGGCGATCTGCGCGCTCGACCTGCACGCCCGCGGGGCGCTGCGCGGGCCGTCGGTCGTCGCCACCGTGATGTCGAACATGGGGCTCGAGCGCTGCCTCGCGGGCGCGGGGATCGGCGTCGTCCGCACGCCGGTCGGCGACCGCTACGTCGTCGAGGCGATGGTCCAGGGGGCCTACAACCTCGGCGGCGAGCAGTCTGGACACGTCGTCTTCCTCGACCACGGGACGACGGGCGACGGCATGGTCGCGGCGCTGCAGGTGCTGGCGACGATGCTGCGCTCGGGTCGGTCGCTCGCCGAGCTCGCGGGGGCGATGACGCGCTACCCGCAGCTCCTGCGCGCGATCCCGGTGGCGGCCAAGATCCCGCTCGAGCAGCTGCCTGGGCTCGGCGAGGTCGTCCGCGGGATCGAGGCCGAGCTCGGTAGCGACGGCCGCGTCGTCGTCCGCTACTCGGGGACCGAGCCGAAGCTGCGGGTGATGCTCGAGGGGCCGAACCTCGATCGGCTCGAGGAGTACGCCGGGCGGATCGGCGAGGCCGCCGCGCGCGAGCTCGGCGCGGCCGGCTGAGCCGGCCGTCGGGTGCCTGTCCCTTCAGGCAGGCGCGGGCGCCGGACCGGTTGCCTGTCCTTGCGGGCAGGCGGCTCCGGTCACGGGGTGCAGGCGGCCTTGGCGACGACGAGGTCGTCGATCGACCAGCCGGCGAAGTCGGGGGTGCCCTGCTTGCGCTCGAAGCAGATCCGGACCTTGAAGTCCTTGGCGGCGTTGCCGGTGACGTTGTACGACTGGAAGCTCCACGCGACGTCGTTGGTCGTCGCGGCGTAGCCGGTCTGGATCGTCTTCCAGGCGGCGCCGTTCCACACCTCGATCCGGTTGATGACGCCGGGCATCGCGGGCGCGTGGAGGTGGCGCCAGAAGCTGAGCCACAGGGAGCCGCCGGCCTGCGTCGTGTCGAACGCGGGCGAGGTCAGGCACAGCGCGGCGTGGGCCTGCGGCTGGCTGAGGCCGCCGATCACGGTGCCGGCGAGGCCGTTGTCGTCGGTCGCGGTGTGGTCGGTGCCCGGGTCGGCCCCGCCGACGCCGTTCGGCGAGGCCTTCGCCGGGCCGATCGCCCACGGGGCCTGCGCGGTCCAGCCGGCGGCCGAGCTGAAGTCCGCGTAGAAGATCGCGCCCTCGTCGGGCGGGGCGACGCAGGCGCCGAGGGTGCAGGTCTCGTTGAAGGTGCAGCCGTCGCCGTCGTCGCACGGGGCGCCGTCGGGCTGGTCGAAGGCGCCGCACGAGCCGGACTGCGGGTCGCACTGGCCGTAGGTGCAGGCCGAGTCGAACTCGGAGCAGTCGACCGCGCCGCCGGCGGTGCACTGGCCGGCCTGGCAGGTGTCCTGCAGCGTGCACTTGTCGCCGTCGTCGCACGGCTGGCCCTCGTTCGCCGGCTCGGTGACGCAGGTGTTGTTCGCCAGGTCGCACACGCCCTTGGTGCACATGCCGGACAGGGCGCCGCAGTCGGCGTCGCCGATGCACTCGGGCGCGACGCAGATCCCGGCGCCGCACAGGCCGCTCTTGCAGTCGTCGGGCCCGGCGCAGGACTCCCCGACGTCGCAGCCGGGGCACGCGCCGCCGCAGTCGACGTCGGTCTCGTCGCCGTTCTGCGCGGCGTCGAAGCAGCTCGGCGCCGCCTCGGTCGTGCCGCTGCTCGCCGCCGCGGTCGTGCCGGTCGTGTCCGGATCGGTCGTGCTCCCGGACGAGCCGCCGGACGAGTCCGTCGTGCTCGTGCCGGTCGTGCCGGTCGTGCTGCCGGTCGTGCCGCTCGTGACGTCGGTCGCCGGCCCGTCGAGGCACCCGGCCAACGTCGCTGCGAGCGTCAGCGCGACGACGCTCCCCCGCCTGTCCCCCACCACCATAGCCTCCAAGGCTACCGGGGCGGGGGCGGGCCGGGCAAGCGCGCCGAATGCGAGCGTGTCCTTCGGGCCAGATCGCGCGCGGGCACGCGTGCGCGCGGCCGGCCGCGCGGCCGCACGACGCGGGCGCGCAGCCCTAGACCTTGAGGCCGGGCAGGGGGCCGGTGCCGTCGTCGCCGAAGGTCGCGAGCGGGACGCCGAACATGTCCGCGATCGAGATGAAGAGGTTGGCCATCGGCGGGTTGTTGGCGAGCTTGACGTGGCGCCCGGGCGTGATCTTGCCGCCCGCGCGCCCGGCGAGCAGCACCGGGAGGTTGTCGTGGTTGTGCCAGTTTCCGTCCGAGATCTCGGCGGACAGGTACACGACGCAATTGTCGAGCAGCGTGCCCTCGCCCTCGGGCGAGCTCTTGAGCTTCTGCAGCAGCTTGGCAAACTGCTGGAGCTCCCAGCGGTTGATGATCTCGAGCTTCGCGAAGTTCTCCGGCAGGTCCATGTGGTGCGAGATCTCGTGGTGCGCCCCGGGGGCGCCGATGAACGAGTAGTCGCGGTAGCTGCCGGCGTTCTCGAGCATGAACGTGATCACGCGCGTCATGTCGCACTGGAAGGCGAGCACCATCAGCTCGGTCATCAGGTCGACGTGGGTGGCGAAGTCTCCGTAGGCGCCGGAGAACATGGCCGGGAGCGCGCAGACGGGCTCGTTCGACTCGGCGGTGACGCGCTTCTCGAGGTCGCGCAGGCCGGTGAGGTACTGGTCGAGCTTGTCCCGGTCGGTCTTGCCGAGCTTGGTCTGCAGCGCTTCGACCTGGTCGGTCGCGTAGTCGATCACGCTCAGGCGGTTGGCGCGCCGCTTGGCCTGCTCCTCCGCGGTCGCCTCCGGGTCGAAGCCGGAGAACAGCAGGTCGAAGATCACCTGCGGGTCGTAGAGCTTCGGCAGCGGGGTCTTCGGGTCGGCCCACGAGATGTTGCTGGTGTAGGCGCAGCTGTAGCCCGAGTCGCAGTTGCCCATCGTCGCGCCGTTGGCGGTGCCGAACTGGAGCGAGCGGTGCGGCGTCGCGTCGCCGATCGCGCCCGCGAGCACCTGGTCGATCGAGATGTCGTTGTTGATGTCGGTCTCGGACTTGGTGACGTGCGTGCAGGTCAGGAAGGCCGAGGTGCCGCCGGCGTGGTCGCCCGGGCCCTCCGGCTTGGCGGGCAGGTTGGCCAGGCCGGTCAGCACGAGGATGTCGCTCTTGAGGTCGACCATCGCGTTCGGGTCGACGAGGGGCTCCATGATCTTCGTGATCTCGAAGTTCGGGCCCTCGGTCGCCGGCGTCCACGACTGCATGTGGAGGCCGTTCGGCAGGTAGTAGAAGAGGGCGCGCAGCGGCGGGGGCAGCGGGTCGGCCCCGCGCGCGCGGCGGGTCGGGGCCATCGCCTCGAGCCAGGGGAGGGCGATCAGCGCGCCGGCTCCGCCCAGCAGGGTCCGGCGAGAGAGTTGGTTGCGTCGCGACATCGTGGTGTCTCCGGGGGGGAAAGGGTGGTGCGGGGCGCTCACATCGACGGGTCGCCGCGGCGCATGCGGAAGGGGTCGCTCGCGACGAGCGAGACGACGAGGTCGGAGAAGCGGCGGTCGTTGGCGGTGAAGTCGGCGACGACGCCGTCGAGGTACGGGACGTCGCCGAGGCCGACGCCGCGCCCGAGCGCGTAGATGAAGGTCTTGCGGGCGACGCAGCGGACGAAGTCCGGCTCGGCGCTGATCTTGGTCTGCATCTCGAGGCCGTCGGCGAACGGGACGCCGCTCGGCAGCGTGCCGCTCGGGTCGATCGGCAGGCCGTTGTCGAGGTCGCGCCAGGCGCCGAGCGGGTCGTAGTGCTCGAGGCCGAAGCCGAGCGGGTCCATCGCCAGGTGGCAGCCGACGCACTCGGGCTTCTCACGGTGCGCCTCGAGGATCTCGCGCTGGGTCTTGCCGACGACCGGGTCGAGCTTGGTGTCGACGCCGGGCGGCGGCGGCGGCGGCGACTGACAGAGCAGGCCCTCGAGCACGAACTTGCCGCGCTTGACCGGCGAGGTGTGGTCGGCGTGCGAGAGCACCGTCATCACGCTCGCCTTGTTGAGCAGGCCCTGGAACGGCAGGTCGCCGAGGTCGACCTCGACGAACTCGTCGCCGAACTCGCCCTCGACGCCGTAGTGGGCCGCCAGCGCGGCGTTGACGTGGGTCGTCTTGGCGGTCATCAGCTCGGCCATGTCGCGGTCGGCCGTGAAGAAGCTCTCGGCGAACAGCTCGATCTCGCGGCGCATCGCGCTGCGCAGGACGTCGCCCCACTGCGGGAACATCGCGACGTCCTTGAAGGCGACGTCGACGTTGCGGATCAGCCACCACTGGCCGGCGAAGTTGTCGATCAGGGCGTGGGCGCGCGGGTCCCCCAGCATCCGCCGGGCCTGCGCCTCGAGCTGCGCGGGCTCGTGCAGCGTGCCGGCGTCGGCGGCGGCGAACAGCTCGTCGTCGGGCATGCTGCTCCACAGGAAGTAGGAGAGGCGCGAGGCGAGCTCGTGGTCGGTCAGCGGGTGCGGCGTCAGGTCGGTCGGGTCCGGGTCGAGCTCGACGCGGTAGACGAAGTACGGCGAGACGAGGACGGCCTGCAGGGCGACGCGCAGGCCGGCCTCCCACGGGTCGCCGGCGGCCTTGGCGTCGGCGACGAACTGCATCAGGCGATCGAGCTCCTCGCCGGTGACCGGGCGCCGCCAGGCGCGCCTGGCGAAGGCGCCGAGGATCTCGCGCAGGCACGGCTCCTCGCCGTCCTTGTCGGGGTCGCAGATCATGATCCGCGTCCGCTGCGGGTTGTCGCCGGGCGGGAGGTTCAGCGGGCCCTCGACCTTGAACCAGTCGACGATCAGGTTGCGGTCGAGCATGTTGACCTGATCCCAGAAGTCGTTGGTGAACTCGACCGCGAACTTGTGGACGCCGGCCTTGAGGACGACCTTGGCCTCGTAGACCTTCGGGCCGGCCTCGACGGCGTCGACGTCGAACGAGCCGACCGCGGCGTTGTCGACGGTCAGGTTCATCTTCGGCAGCTCGGGGCCGGCCTGCTGGCCGTAGACGCGCGCGGTGAAGACGTACTCGCCGTCGAGCGGGACCTCGATCGTCTGGTACACCTCGCCGTTCGACCACAGGTTCCAGCCGATGCCCGAGGCGCCGCCGACCGACGCGACCGCGTTCTCGGCCTCGACCTGCCACACGCCGGGGTCGGTGATCGGTAGCTCCATCGCCTCGTCGATCAGCGCCCCGGCGGCCCGCTCGTACAGCTCGGCCTGCAGCGGCGAGGTGCTGAGCACGTCGGCGATGTTGTCGAAGCCGAGGCCGAAGTCGTCCGCCGGGAAGCTGTCCGCGGGCCGCTGCTCGGTGCCGAGCAGGTCGCGGACGGTGTTGTTGTACTCGGTGCGGTTGAGGCGGTGTACGGTGACGCGCCCGGGGTCGAGCGCCTCGCCGCCGTCGGTGGGATCCCCGGTCGGGTCGTCGGTGGAACCCTCGGTCGCGGTCGCGGTCATCCCGGACGTCGCGGTCGTCGGGCCGTCGGTGTCGCTCTGGCCGTTGCCGCCGTTCTGGCAGGCGCCGAGGAGCAAACCGGCGATCCCGAGCGCGACCGCGGGGGGGCGGTGCAGGTCGAGTCGGATCATCACATCGCATGTGGCGGCATGTACGCCGCGCTGTCAACTGCCGCTCGCGGGCCGCACAGGGGGCTCTCGTGGCCGCGCGCGGAGCCGTCTGCTCCGGCCCGGCGGCCGCCCGACCTGCATCCAGCGGGGCCGGCCCTTGCAGGGGTCCGGCGGGGGCGGTTAGCCTGGGAGGTACCATGTCGCGCGGCTTTGGACGGTGGAGCGCCCGGTGCGGGGCCGCGGCCCTCATTGCGACGTCGGGCTGCTTCAGCGTCAAGATCGATACGACCGACTCGATCACGACGGTGGTGTCGCTCAGCGACGTGCTGACCGACACGCTGCCGACGAGCGTCGATCCGACGAGCGATCCGACGTCGACGACGGACCCGACGACGACGGACCCGACGACGACGGACCCGACGACGACGGACCCGACGACGACGGACCCGCCGCCGCCCGACTGCGGCGACGGCTCGGTCGAGCCGCCCGAGCAGTGCGACGACGGCAACTCGAGCGACCTCGACGCGTGCCTGTCGACGTGCGTGCTCGCGAGCTGCGGCGACGGGTTCGTCCGCGCCGGCGTCGAGGTGTGCGACGACGGGGTCAACGACAACAGCTACAACGGGTGCGCGCCGGGCTGCGCGGCGCTCGGGCCCCGCTGCGGCGACGGGCTGCTGCAGGCCGACGAGGGCGAGCTGTGCGACGACGGCAACGCGGTGCCGGGCGACGGCTGCACCGGCTGCCTGACGGACGATCTCCCCGACGAGTGCGCGAACGCGGTGCCGCTGTCCGAGCCGGGCCGCAACGTGGCGGCGATGGTCGACGAGGTCGAGTGCGACCTCGAGCTGCCGGCCGAGGGCCAGTGGTCGCGGTTCGTCGGCGCGGCGGGGTCGCGGATGCCGACCAGCGCGCCGCCGGAGTTCGCCTGCGGGACGCACGCGCCGGGCTGGCTCAACGGGCAGGAGCCGGCGGAGGCCGACGGCGTGGTCGCCCGCGAGGTCTGCTTCCACTGGGAGGGCGAGACGTGTCACTTCAAGGTGGCGATCGCGGTGCGCAACTGCGGTTCGTTCCTCATGTATAGATTTCCGCCGGTGCCCTCGTGCGCCCTGCGCTACTGCGGGAGCGACTAGCGGCGCCAGCGTCCCCTCGCCGGAGCTCAAGGATCCTTGCGCCGACTCGTCCTGCCCTCGTTCACGATCTCGTTGTGGTGTTCTCTGGCGGTCGCGTGCGCCGACGACGTGCCGATCACGACCGAGGGGCTGTCGTCCTCGAGCGCATCGACGGGAGGATCGACCGGATCGACCGGCGGCTCGACGACCGGGGCGACGACGTCGACCGGGAGCGCGAGCGAGTCGACGACGACGCCGACGACGACCGATCCGACGGGCGCGACGGGGCCGACGACCGACGCGACGACCGGCTCGACGGCGACGACCGGCTCGACGAGCGACGCGACGACCGGCTCGACGAGCGACGCGACCGGGAGCTCGAGCGGGTCGACGACCGGCGAGGAGGCGAGCTGCTGCGAGGCGCAGATGGGGCCGCTGTGCGGCGACCCGGCGATCGAGGCGTGCGTGTGCGCGAACGATCCGGTGTGCTGCGAGCTGCAGTGGGACTCGACGTGCGTCGGTCTCGTCACCAAGCTCGGGTGCGGGGCGTGTCCGGTGCCGGAGGGGCCGTGCTGCGAGGTCGGGGGCGGGCCGGGCTGCCTCGAGGACGACGTCGAGGGCTGCGTGTGCGCGGCGCTGCCGGACTGCTGCGCGCTCGGGTGGGGGCCGGAGTGCGTCGCGGCGGTCGACCAGCTGGCGTGCGGCGTGTGTTCGCCGAAGGGCGAGTGCTGCGAGGCGCACATGGGCAGCGGCTGCGCCGACCCGGGGATCGAGGCGTGCGTGTGCGCGGCGCTGCCGGACTGCTGCAACGGCGCGTGGGGCCCGGAGTGCGTCGCGGCGGTCGAGCAGGGCGGCTGCGGGATGTGCGGCGGCGGCGGAGAGTGCTGCGCGGTCCAGAACGGGCCGGGCTGCGGCGATCCGGGCGTCGAGGCGTGCGTGTGCGCGCTGGACCCGTTCTGCTGCGACCAGGAGTGGGACGATCTGTGCGTCAGCAACGTCGAGACGTTCGGCTGCGGGACGTGCGGCGGCGGGGAGTGCTGCGCCGCGGGCATGGGCCCGGGCTGCGGCGACCCGGGGATCGAGAGCTGCGTGTGCGCGGTCGCGTCGAGCTGCTGCCAGACGCTGTGGAGCGACGCCTGCGCGGCGCTGGTCGAGCCGCTCGGCTGCGGGATGTGCGGCGGCGGCGGGACCGGCTGCTGCGAGCCGCACGACACGCCGTCGTGCGACGATCAGGGGATCGCCGACTGCGTGTGCGCGCTGGACGACTTCTGCTGCCTGGTCGAGTGGGACACGCTGTGCGTCGCCGAGGTCGAGGAGTTCGGCTGCGGGATGTGCAACTGAGCCGGAAGGCGGCTGGCCTTCAGGGCAGGCGCTGAAGGTCAGGTCAGCCGGCGTGGCGCAGGCCGAGCAGGGCGATCGTCAGCCAGCCGGCGAGCAGGCACAGGCCGCCGAGCGGGGTCACGGCGCCGAGCACCCGCGGGCCGCCGAGGGTGATCGCGTAGAGGGTGCCGGAGAAGATCAGCATGCCGGCGACCAGCAGGGCCATCGCCGCGCCGTGGAGCTGGGTCGGCAGGCCGCGGGCCTCGACCGACAGGGCCCAGATCGCGACGGCGAGCAGCACCGCGGCGTGGATCTGCTGGTAGTGGGCGCCGGTCTGCCAGATCTCGAGCTCGCGCGCGCCGACGCGGTCGCGCAGGCCGTGGGCGCCGAACGCTCCGGCGGCGACGCCGAGCATGCCGAGCAGGCCGGCGAGGATGATTCCTGTCTTTGCGGTCATCGGGGGCTCCGGGAGGGTCAGGGGGTCGGGGAGGGCGCGCCGGGCAGGGCCGCGAGCTCGGCCTCGACCCAGGCGCGGAAGTCGAGCTCGCGCCCGCTCGGCAGGCGGACGTAGTAGCGGCGGCCGCCGAAGAAGGTCTTCGAGCCGATCTCGTCGAACCACGCCGGCAGCTCGTCGATGCCGCGGCCGAGCCAGCGGGTCTTGCTCTCGAGCATCGCGGCGAAGTCGAAGCCGCTGTAGCGCTTCTTGGTGCCGTCGCCGGAGACGGACACGAAGTCGTAGTCGCTGTCGCGGACGACGGCGATCGCGCGGCGGATCGGCGGGGAGATCGCGGCCTCCTTGCGGGCCTTGCGGGCGGCCTCTTCGGCCTGCTTGGCCTCGCGTTCCATCTGCTTCTTCGAGGCGTTGGCGAGGAACGACTGGAACTTCTCGTCGCAGGCGGGGCCCGCGGCGAGGGCGGCCGCGAGGGCGAGCAGGACGGCGGGGCCGAGGTGGCTCGGCGATCGCCCGGGAGGTGCGGCAGCGCGCGGCACGCCTGGTAGGCTAGCACGCGCCGTGCAATCCCACGCGTCCGACGATCTGTTCGAGCGAGCCTGGCAGAAGGATCCGTCGCTGGTCCCGCTGGCGGAGCGCATGCGTCCGCGCCGCCTGGACGAGGTCGTCGGTCAGACCCACCTGCTCGGGCCGGGGAAGATCCTGCGGCGGATCGCCGACACCGGGCGGGTGCCGAGCCTCATTCTCTGGGGTCCGCCGGGGGTCGGCAAGACGACGCTCGCGCGCCTGCTCGCCGAGCACACCCGGAGCGCGTTCGTCGTGCTGTCGGCGACCTCGGCGGGGGCCCGCGACCTGCGCGAGGCGGTCGAGGCGGCGCGGCGGCGCCGCGCGCACGAGGGCCGCGGGACGCTGCTGTTCGTCGACGAGATCCACCGGTTCAACAAGGCGCAGCAGGACATCCTCCTGCCGCACCTCGAGGCGGGGGTGTGCGCGCTGGTCGGGGCGACGACCGAGAACCCGAGCTTCGAGGTCAACGCGGCGCTGCTCAGCCGGGTGCGCGTGCTGCAGCTGCGGCCGATCGAGCTGCGCGAGCTGGTCGCGCTGCTGCGGCGCGCGCTCGCGGACGAGGAGCGCGGGCTCGGGGCGCGCAAGATCGCGGCCGACGACGGGCTGCTCGCCGCGATCGCGCACACCGCCCAGGGCGACGCGCGGCGGGCCCTCGGCGCGCTCGAGCTGGCGGTCGACCTGGTGCCCGAGGGCGAGCACGTGCTGACCCGCGAGGTCGCGGCGCAGGCGGTCGGCGGCCGCTCGCTGCGCTACGACAAGCAGGGCGAGGAGCACTACAACGTCGTCTCGGCGTTCATCAAGAGCATGCGGGCGAGCGACGCCGACGCGGCGGTCTACTGGCTCGCGCGCATGCTCGAGGCCGGCGAGGACGTCGACTTCGTCGCGCGGCGGATCGTGATCTTCGCCGCCGAGGACGTCGGCAACGCCGAGCCGCAGGCGCTGCCGGTCGCGGTCGCGGCGGCGCAGGCGGCCCACCAGATCGGCATGCCCGAGGCGGTGCTGCCGCTGACGCAGGCGGTGCTGTTCCTCGCGCTCGCGCCGAAGAGCAACGCGGCGCTGACCGCCTACGCGAACGCGCGCAAGGAGGTGCTCCGCAGCGGCAGCCTCGAGGTGCCGCTCGCGGTCCGCAACGCGGTCACCGACCTGATGCGCGACGTCAAGTACGGGGTCGGCTACAAGTATCCGCACGACTTCGAGGGCGGGGTGGCGCCGGGCCACGAGAGCTACCTGCCGGACGCGCTGCGCGGGCTCAGGCTGGTCAGCCCGAGCCCGCGCGGGTGGGAGGGGGCCGCGTGGGCGCGCCTGCAGGCGCTGCGCGACCAGGCCGATCGGGCAGGTCCCGAGGGACAGAGTCGTTCAGACAGCCAGGTCGACGAGTAGCCGGCGCGCCAGCGCCTCGGCCTGGGCGGCGAGCTCGAGCGCGGCGGTCGTCTCCCACAGCTGCGGGCGGCGCAGCGCGCCGAGGGTGAACAGCCACGGCGAGGGTCGTCCGGCCGCGTCGAGCAGGGCGCCGTCGTCGTCGACCGCGGCGCCGAGCGGGTCGGGGACGAGGAGGCCGCGGGCGATCAGGTCGTGCATCAGCGGGTCGTCGGTGCGGCGCGGGTCGGCGGCCGGGCCGGTCGCGTTGATCAGGCGGTCGACCGCGAGGGCGAGGGGCGGGCCGCCGCGGCGCGGTCTCACGGTCAGCGTGATCTTGTCTGGCCCGAGGGACAGGTGATCGATCCACCCGGCGTGGACCTGGAGCTGGCCGGCGGCGCGCATCGCGTCGAGCTCGTCGGCGGTCTCGGCGGGCATGCGGCGGCGGTGGACGTTCCAGTAGGCGCGCAGGTGGCGGAGGAAGCGGTCTTTTTCGGCGGGCGGGAGGCGGCGCCAGATCGCCTGCGTCACCGGGCGGAGGTCGCTGATCACGTCGCGCCAGTCGCCGCCGGCCCGCTCGCGCTCGCGGACGGCGCGCCGGATCGCGCGCAGGGTCCCGCGGGCGGTCGCCGGCCACGGCGCGAAGTCGGGCGGGTCGGGGGTCGGGGCGCGCGGGGTCCGGCGGTGCGGCAGCGCGAGCAGGCCGTGGCGCGACAGCAGGTGGACCTTGCCGCGGTGGCCGGCGCCGCGCAGCCCGAGCGCGAGGTCGACCGCGGTGAGGCCTGTCCCGAGGACCAGGATCTCGGCGTCCGGGGCGGGCGCGGGGTCGTCGCCCCACGGGTCGTTGCAGTAGCGCGGATCGGCGCGCAGGGCCGCCGGCAGGCCGGACGGGAGGGCAGGGGGGAAGTTGCCGACGGCGAGCACGATCCGATCGGCGGCGATGACCGAGCCGTCGGCGAGCGCGAGCGCCGGGCCGCCCTGCACGGCGACGACCTGTCCCTGGACGCAGGTCAGCGCGCCGGTCCGCGCGGCCGCGGCGACGAGCTCGCGGAGGTAGGCGCCGTAGACGCCGCGCGGGAGGAAGCTGCCGCCGTGGACCGCGGGGTCGCGGGCGCGGGCCCACCGCAGGAAATGGTCCGGGTCGCCGGCGAGGGCGCTCATCCGGCCGGCGGGGACGTTGAGCAGGTGGCGCGGGTCGCCTGTCCGATAGGCCAGGCCCGGGCCGAACTCGCCGCGGCGCTCGACGAGGACGACCGCGGGCGGGCGCCCGGCGTGCGCGAGGTGGTGCGCGAGCACGGCGCCGCCGAAGCCGGCGCCGACGATCGCGACCCGCGGGGCGGGGGAGGGCACGGCGGCGATGCTACCAGCCCGCGGGGACGACCGCCCGCGGCCGGAGGGCGCGGTCCGCCTGCGCGCGATGCCGGGCGCCTGCGGGCGTCCGCGGGCCGGCCTGTCCGTGCGGACAGTCGCGCCCCGTGCAGGTGACAGGGCCGGCCGCGGGTGTTATCCGCTCGAGGGAGCGATGGCCGCCCGTCTCAGCGTCAACGTCAACAAGGTCGCGACTCTCCGCAACGCCCGCGGCGGCGACGTGCCGAGCGTGCTCGAGGCGGTGCGGGCGATCGTCGCCGCCGGCGCGCCGGGGATCACGATCCACCCGCGGGCCGACGAGCGGCACATCCGCCGGACCGACGCGCTGGCGATCGCCGGGGAGCTCGCGCCGCTGCGCGACCGGATCGAGTTCAACATCGAGGGCGACCCGCGGCCGGACCTGCTCGAGCTCGTGCTGCAGGTCCGGCCGCACCAGTGCACGCTGGTGCCGGTCCGTCCCGGCGAGATCACGAGCCAGGCGGGCTGGCCGCCGGACACCTCGCGGGCCGAGATCGGGGCGATCGTCGCGCGGCTGGCCGGCAGCGGGATCCGGGTGTCGCTGTTCGTCGAGGCCGACGAGGCGGCGATCCGGTGGGCCGCGGACACCGGGGCGCAGCGGGTCGAGCTGTACACCGAGCCGTACGCGCGGGCGCACCTCGCCGGCCCGGCCGAGGCGGCGGCGTCGTTCGCCCGCTACGCCGCCGCCGCCGAGCTCGCGCACGGGCTCGGCCTCGGGATCAACGCCGGCCACGACCTCGACCTCGACAACCTGCGCCTGTTCCGTCGCCTGCCGCACCTCGACGAGGTGTCGATCGGCCACGCGCTGATCAGCCGCGCGCTGTTCGTCGGGCTGGGCCAGGTCGTCGGCGAGTACCTCGCGGTCCTGGCCGAACAGGCATGAGCGATCGGGCATGACCCGTGGGGCAGGTCCCGCGGCCCGCGGGCCGGCGCGCGCGCCCGTGCGCCGCGCGTGTCCGAAGCGCCAGGTCGGCGGTCGGGCGCCCGCGGGCCAAGGCGCGCGCCCCGGGGCGGCCGGGCCGCGACCCACGCGCCGCCCGGCGGCCTCGCACGCGCCCCGGCCCGCGGGTGCGAGTCGCACGGCCTGTCGACGGCCGTGCGGCGGTGCGCTATGCAAGGAGGGTGGCGGTGCTGCTGTGCCAGTGCAACACGGTCTTCGAGCACGAGGTGGTCGCGTGCGTCCGCCAGGGGGCTCGCACCGTCGACGAGGTCGGCGACAGCTGCGACGCCGGGACCGGCTGCGGCAGCTGCCGCGGGGCGATCAAGACGATCCTCGAGGAGGAGGCGCAGCGCCGGCGGACCGCGCCGGATCGCGGCGCGCCGGACGCCATCTATCAGCTTCCGCTGTTCGGCCGGCGAAAAGACTAGTGCGACCGACCTGCAGATGAGGTAGAGCATCGGCCCGTCGGGGAGGTCCGGGGACAAACCCATGCTCATCGTGCAGAAATTTGGCGGGTCGTCGGTCGCTACGCTCGAGCGGATCCGGGCGTGCGCACAGCGGGTCCTGGCGACGCAGCGAGCGGGGCATGACGTCGCGGTCGTCGTCTCGGCGATGGCGGGCGAGACCAACCGCCTGATCAGCCTCGCCAACGCGCTGCTGACCGAGGGCCAGACGGCGGAGCGGCGCTCGAAGGGGCCGTACGTCGCCAGCGAGAAGGCCGGCGACCGCGCGCACGAGCGCGAGCTCGACCAGCTGGTCAGCACCGGCGAGAACGTCAGCGCAGCGCTGCTGGCGATGGCGATCCAGGACGCGGGCGGGAGGGCCGTCTCGCTGGTCGGCCACCAGATCGGCCTGCAGACCGACGGCACCTTCACCAACGCGCGGATCCTCGGGTTTTCGCACGGGCGGATCGAGCGGGAGCTGGCGGCCGGCCAGGTCGTCGTGTGCGCCGGCTTCCAGGGGCTCGACGCGGCCGGCAACATCACGACGCTCGGGCGCGGCGGCTCGGACACCTCGGCGGTCGCGCTCGCGGCGGCGCTCAAGGCCGACGTGTGCGAGATCCTGACCGACGTCGACGGCGTCTACACCACCGACCCGCGGATCGAGCCGCACGCGCGCAAGATCTCGCGGATCACGTACGAGGAGATGCTCGAGCTGGCGAGCCTCGGCGCCAAGGTGCTGCAGATCCGCAGCGTCGAGTTTGCGATGAAGTTCGGCGTGCCGGTGCACGTGCGCTCGAGCCTGAACGAAAGCGAAGGGACGTGGATCGTGTCTGAGCAGCAGAGCCTGGAGTCCGCGGTCGTCACGGGCGTCGCCCTCGATCGCAACGAGGCGAAGGTCACCCTCACCGGCGTGCCCGACGTGCCGGGGACGATTGCGACGATCTTCGGCCGCCTCGCGGCGGCCGACGTGATCGTCGACATGATCATCCAGAACGCGAGCCGCGGGGGCATCACCGACGTCACCTTCACGGTGCCGGAGAACGACCTCAAGAAGGCGGTCGCGGTGCTGCGCAACCTCCAGCTGCCGGGCGTCGGGGCGATCGAGGTCGTCAGCGACGCGGAGATCTGCAAGATCTCGATCGTGGGCGTCGGCATGCGGACGCATGCGGGCGTCGCCGCCAAGGCGTTCGAGATCCTCGGGCGCGAAAACATCAACATCCAGATGGTGTCGACCTCCGAGATCAAGGTCTCGGTCGTCGTCCACGAGCGCTACGGCGAGCTCGCGCTGCGGGCCCTGCACGCCGGCTTCGGGCTCCACGAGGGCCCGAGCGTCAGCGCCGCCTGAGAGAGGTCTGCACCCGTGCGCGCCGCCGTCACGCTCTCCGCCGCCGTGCTGACGCTCGTCGCGGCGACGCTCGCCGGCGCGTCGGCCCTGCGGCCGCCGGCCTCGTCGACCGTCGCTGCGGTCCCCTGCGAGTCCGCGGTCGAGGTCGACGGCGTGCTGCTGTGCGAGGCGGCGCCGCAGAGGGATGCGCTGGTGTGGGCGGGGTCGTGCGGGGCGCGTGATCTCGCGGCGCCGCTGCGGTCCGGCGACGCGGTGACGCTGGCCGAGCTGTGCGACCCGGGCCCGCCGGCGGGCCGGGGCCGGATGCCCGGCGAGCAGCTCGACGCGCTCGCGGTCCCGGTCGACCTCAACCGTGCGCCCCCGGCCGAGCTCGAGAGCCTGCCGGGGATCGGCCCGTCGCTCGCGCGGGCGATCGTCGACGGGCGGCCGTACGCCTCGGTCGACGAGCTGCGGCGGGTCCCGGGGATCGGCCCGGCCCGGTTGGCAGCGGTGCGTCCGCGGGCCCGCGTCATCGCCGACGCCGAGTGAGGTCGCGCCTCCGATCCGAGGCGTGTTCGTCGATGACGGCGCGCTTCGGTGACGTGCGGCGCGACGGCGCCGCTGGTGGCGCGCCGCGGGGGCGATCGCGCGTTCGGTGCGTCGTCCTCGATCGCCGAGCGGCGCGTCGCTGGGGCCAGGTCCCTGGAGACATGGCGCGAAGTACAGGTGGTCGGCGACGCGCGGGCGCGCGCCTGAGCGCCGTCGTCGACGGTGGTGTGCCGCGGCCGCCGGGCCGGGCTGGCGGCCGCGCACGGTTGATCCGGCGCGCCGAATGGGCGACCGTGGAGCCGGCCGCGCGCCGCGGTCGTGTTCGACGAAGGGATTATCCGACATGCTGCTCCACCGATCGGTCACCTCTCTCCTCTCCCTCGGGCTCCTGGCGGCGACGCTGGTCGCGTGCGCGGACGACGGCGGAGGCTCGCAGAGCGGCTCGGCGGGGCAGACCGACAGCGTGGGGACGACGGGCGGTTCGGTCAGCGACACGAACACGACGCCGGCGACGAGCGTGTCGGGCACGGGGACCGAGGGCGTCACCGAGGGCGGCTCGATGGGCGGCAGCGAGACCCAGGGGACGACCGACGCGACGACGATGACCGGCGGCGTGACGATGACGATGGCCGTGTGCGGCGACGGGGTGGTCGACGGCTCGGAGGCGTGCGACGACGGCAACCAGACGCCGGGCGACGGCTGCGAGCCCGACTGTACGCTGACCCCGGCGGTCTGCGGCAACGCGATGGTCGAGGTCGGCGAGGCGTGCGACGACGGCAACACGGAGGACGGCGACGAGTGCAGCGGCGACTGCCAGACGGCGACGCCGACGGCGGAGTGCGGCAACGGCACGGTCGAGAACCCCGAGGTGTGCGACGACGGCAACCAGACGCCGGGCGACGGCTGCGAGCCCGACTGCACGCTGACGCCGGCGGAGTGCGGCAACGGGGTCGTGGACCAGGGCGAGCAGTGCGACGACGGCAACGACGTCGACGGCGGCGCGAACGACTTCTGCAAGAACGACTGCACCGCCTTCATCCCGCCGCAGTGCCAGGCGCCGGCGATGTACGAGAACTGCGACGCCAACATCAACCTCGCCGACAAGAACGACAAGAAGAACGCGCTGCGGGCGATCGGCATCTGCGATCTCCAGCCGAACAACTCGATCGTCACGACGGCGTTCGAGTTCGATCCGCAGGCGAAGAACAACACCTGGCAGGTCGCGCGCGGCTTCGGCACCTACCAGTTCGACCACGACAACGACCCGAACACGCCGACCAAGCTGCTCTACAGCCCGCGCGAGGGCAACGCCTTCCTGATGCTGTCGTCGGGCACGATCAACGCGCCGAACCAGCAGGGGATCGTCACCCACGCCGCGAACTCGCAGGGCGGCAACGGCGACAACACCAACAGCGACGCCGACCAGCTGCCGGCGCCGTTCAAGGTCGGGCTCGGCAGCAACAACGGGGCCGGCGGGACGCCGTTCCAGAACTGCGACAACGGGGCCGGCGACAACGACTGCTCCGACACGCTGCAGCAGCAGTGGATCGACGGCTTCGAGGACCCGAACGACCGCATCTACTTCAGCTTCAAGACGAAGGTTCCGGAGGGGACGTTCGGCTACACCTTCGACTTCGTGTTCTGCTCGTCCGAGTGGCCGGACTGGGTCAACACGGGCTTCAACGACCTGCTGATCGCCTACCAGGTCGATCCGACCCCGGACGGGCCGATGATCGACCCGTACAGCGGCAACGTCACGTTCATCCCCGACCCGAACAACCCGATGCAGGGCCTGCCGATCACGATCACGGCGCTCGACCCGTACTTCGTCGGCCCGGGCTACACGTTCAACGAGCCGCAGCTCCAGGGCACCGGCTTCGAGCAGCACGCCTGCTCCGACTGGTTCCAGGCCAAGGGCGGCGTGCAGCCGGGCGCCGAGATCACCGTCGGCTTCTACCTCGCGGACATGTCCGACAGCATCCTGGCGACGCTCGCGCTGCTCGACAACTTCCGCTGGGACTGCGAGGGCTGCGTCCCGAGCGAGGTCGAGGACTGCGGCGTCCAGCCGATGTGAACCTGACGAGGCCGTCCGGGCCAGGGTCGGCCGGGCGGCGAGGGGGGTGTCCAGGGAACGGGGTCGCGCGTGGGCGCGGCCCCGTCCGTGCTGTTTGTCCGCCCCTTCGGCGTTTGCGACCGTGTTGGCCGGTGCCGGGGTCATCCGCCGCGCGCGCCGGCTCCAGCAGCGGGGGTAATCCACGCTTGATCTGGGGGCCGAAATCAGAAATCGTGTGGCCGAGGGCCACCCGGCTCAGGTCGGGGCGCCGCAGACCGACGGCGCGACCGGCCCGCGCATGGGCTACGACTACTTCCTTCCAGCAGGACATCGACATGAAGAACTCCATCCTCCGCCTCCTTACTGCCGGCTGCTGTGTCGCCACCGTCGCGTGCGGCGATGACAACTCGACGACCAGCGCCTCCGGCGGCGCCACCGACGGCTCGTCGACCACCGAGAACAGCTCCAACCCCACCACGACGAACACGACGCCCGGCACGACGCCCGGTAGCGCGTCCGAAACCGCGACCGACAGCGTCGGTACGATGGGCGGGACCGACTCGGTCGGGACGACCTCTCAGGACACCGACGCCGACACCGACGGTTCGGGCGGCTCGACGATGGCGATCACGACCGGGCCGAACCCCGAGTGCGGCAACGGCGTCGTCGAGGGCATGGAGGAGTGTGACGACGGCAACCAGACGCCGAACGACGGCTGCGAGCCGGGCTGCGTCAACTCGCCGGTCTGCGGCAACGGCGAGGTCGAGGTCGGCGAGGTCTGCGACGACGGCAACACCGAGGACGGCGACGAGTGCAGCGCCGACTGCCAGACGGCGACGATGCCGCAGGTGTGCGGCAACGGCACCGTCGAGGACCCGGAGCAGTGCGACGATGGCAACCAGGCCGACGGCGATGGCTGCCAGAACGACTGCACGATCACCCCGCCGGAGTGCGGCAACGGCGTCGTCGAGATGGGCGAGCAGTGCGACGACGGCAACGACGTCAACGGCGGCCAGAACGACTTCTGCAAGAACGACTGCACCTCGTTCATCCCGCCGCAGTGCCAGGCCCCGTCGATGTACGACACCTGCGACAACACGCCGCAGGTCATCACCGACAAGAACGACAAGAAGAACGCGCTGCGCGCGATCGGCATCTGCGACCTGCAGGCCAACAACTCGATCGTCACGACCGCGTTCGAGTTCGATCCGATGGCGAAGAACAACACGTGGCAGGTGGCCAAGGGCTTCGGCACCTACACCTTCGACCACGACATGGACCCGAACACCCCGAACAAGCTGCTCTACAGCCCGCGCGAGGGTGACGCGTTCCTGATCCTGTCGTCGGGCACGATCAACGCGCCGAACAACGCCGGCATCGTCACCCACGCCCCCAACTCGCAGGTCGGCAACGGCGACAACACCAACAGCGACGCCGACCAGCTCCCGGCGCCGTTCAAGACCGGCGTCGGCTCGAACAACGGCGCCGGCGGCACGCCGTTCCAGAACTGCGACAACGGCGTCCCGAACGGCGACAAGGACTGCTCCGACACGCTCGCGGCGCAGTGGCAGCTCGGCAACAACAACCCGAACGACCGCATCTACTTCACCTTCAAGACGAAGGTCCCGCTCGGCACGTTCGGCTACACCTTCGACTTCGTGTTCTGCTCGTCCGAGTGGCCGACCTACGTCAACACGGGCTTCAACGACCTGCTGATCGCCTACCAGGTCGACCCGACGGCGGACGACCCGAACCAGAACCCGCCGGTCGACCCGTACTCGGGCAACGTCACGTTCATCCCCGACCCGAACGACAACACGAAGGGCCTGCCGCTGACGATCACGGCGCTCGACCCGTACTTCGACGGCCCGGGCTACACCTTCAACGAGCCGCAGCTCGCCGGCACCGGCTTCGAGCAGCACGCGTGCTCCGACTGGTTCACCGCCAAGGGCGGCGTCCAGCCGGGCGCGGAGATCACGGTCGGCTTCTACCTCGCCGACATGTCGGACAGCATCCTGGCGACCCTGGCGATCATCGACCGGTTCCGCTGGGACTGCGAGGGCTGCATCCCGAGCGAGGTCGAGGACTGCGGCGTCCAGCCGATGTGATTCGCCGCCCTCCGGGGTGCGCGACGAGCCGAGGGCTCCGGGGTCTCCCGGGGCCCTCGGGCCTTTAAACGGGTCGTCGCGGCCCGGCGCCGAGCCGCTTGCGCCTACGGACGCACGCGTGTCCGCGGGCCCGCGAGGGGCGCGGACGCGGCGCTCCGGGTCCGCGCGGCCCTCGGGTCAGCGCTTCGGGTCAGCGCGTGGCCGTGGGCTTGGCTTCGGGCCTGGCCGCGGGCCCGGGGGCGGCGCCCCGGCGGCGCCGCGGCTCCCACACGGCCTTGGGCCGGAGCGGGACCTTGGCGAAGAACAGCGTCATGTAGCGCTGCACGCCGTCGTTGCCGCCGCCGAACATGCCGAACAGGATCCGCCAGTGCAGCCCCTTGCGGGTGCCGACGTCGGTCTGCTTCTCGGTGCGCCACCAGAACCCGAGGCCCGGACCGAGCACATGGGTGTCGCGGCCGTTCGCGCGGCGGTGGGTGTACAGCGCCGGGACGACGTCGGTCACCTTGCCCTCGCGCTCGATGTGCCAGACCAGCGGGAACTGCACGAAGTCGTTGTCGCGGCCGTTCTTGCGCTGGAAGAACAGGGCCGGGAACACGCCGGTGAACGCGGTGTCCTTGGCCCAGTTGCGGTCGCGGAGGAACAGCGGCAAGAGCCAGGTCAGGCGCCGCTCGGCGTAGCTGTGGCTGGTGAAGAACAGCGGCGGCACGACGGCGGTCGTCACCTTGTGCGGCCGGCGGAAGTGCCACACGAGCAGGCCGGCCTCCCACCAGCGGTACTCCTCGCGGCGGCGGGCGACGAACAGCGGCGGCAGGGCGACGGTGGTCGCGCGGTCCTCCGTGCGGTAGGCCTTGCGGAAGAACAGCGGGAACACGACCGTGGTCTTGAACTGGCGCGTGACCGTGTGGCCGAAGTTGAGCGCGTACCAGGTCAGGCGCTCGCCCGGGCGGACGTTGGCGCCGCCGAGCAGGGTCAGGAAGCGGCGGCCGCCGGGGTCGCGCTCGTAGTAGTAGAGCATCAGCGCGCCGTGGCCGACCTTGCCCTTGCCGTCGCGGCCGTACAGGAACAGCGGCGCCGAGCCCCACATCGTGAAGCGGCAGTCGTCGTCGTCGTCGGCCCTGAAGCCGCACTTCTGGTAGCGGAACAGCAGCGGCACGACGCCGGTGAACCGGCTGTCGCGGCCGAGGCGGAAGATGTCGAAGTACAGCGGCGGCAGGAGGCTGAAGCGGGTGAAGTTGTACTGACCCTTGACGCCGACGACGAACGGGAACGCGACCCACGAGCGGCGGCCGTTGGCGCGCCGGCGGTCGAACCAGAACGGCACCGCGATCGTCGTGTGCTCGCGCTTGCCCTTGTCGGCGAGGTGGACGATCAGCGGCAGCGCGATCAGGCGCCGCTTCTCGGCCGAGTCGGTCCACCAGTAGAGCGGGACGACGCCGGCGTTGAGCGACGCGCGGGTCAGGCGGTGGAACGCGGGGCCGGCGACGATCGTGTGCGTGCGCCGCAGCCGGTCGCGGCTGTAGAAGAACGGCAGCGGCGCGAGGCCGGCGTCGACGTCGACGCCCTCGGGCTGGCGCTGGCGGAAGTAGAACGGGACGACCGCGAGGTTCTTGCGCGGCCTCTCGCCGCGGAAGGCCGTGCGCCAGACCAGCGGGGTCCACATGTCGAGGTCCTCGCTCGGCGCGCGGTGGCGGGCGAACAGCGGGGCGACGACGAGGTTGCTGGCGACGCCGCCGGGGACCGGGCGGCGGTCGTAGAACACGAGCGGCACCAGGCCGAAGCCGGCGCGCGTGCGATCCTTGAGGCCGCTGTAGCCGTAGAGGAGGAGCCCCGCCGACCACGTGCGCTGCTCGGGCGTGCGGTAGGCGCCGCCGAGCGGGGTCAGCGTCAGCGCGCGGCCCTCCTTGGCGCGGTGGTAGAACAGGGGGAACAGCGCGGTGTGGCGCTCGTCCGCGCCGCGCTTCACGTCCCAGAACAGGTTGAGCACGCCGAGGGTGCGGTGGTCGGGGCCCTTGCTGCGGGCGAACACCGGCGAGATCGTCAGCGTGCGCTGGGCGGCGACGTCGGTGACATGTCCGAAGAGCAAGGGCGGGACGACGGCGTAGCGCCAGGCGTCGTCGCGGCCGAACACGGCGAGCGGCGGCAGGCCGGCGTGGAAGCCGGTGCGGTTCAGGTGGGCGTAGAGCGGGCCGAGCGCCCAGGTGTCGCGCGGGTTCTGCGGGTCGGTGTCGCGGCGGTGCCACAGCAGCGGGGTGATCACCTGGTAGCTGCGCGTGCCGTCGCGGCCGAAGAACGACAGCGCCGGGATCGCGCCGGCGTCCCAGCGCGCGCCGCGGCGGCTGTAGAAGCCGAGCGGTCCGAGCACGACCTGGCGCGAGCCCTTGCCGTCGTGGGCGGTCGGGTCGTGGCTGTGGATGTACAGCGGGGTGACGACCTGGAACGAGCGGCCGCGCGGGTTGTTGCGGACGAAGGTCAGCAGCGGCGGGACGCCGAAGCCCCAGCGGCCGTCCTTGCCGCGTCCGCCGCCGCCGAGCAGCGTCCACACGCGGGTCTCGTCCGGGCTCTTGCGCGCGTAGGCGAGCGGGAACAGCACCGAGCTGGTCACGCCGGAGCGCGTGTCGCCGAACTGCCAGAACAGCGGGAAGAGGACGCGGTTGCGCTGGTCGGGGTCGCGGTAGCTGACCCACGGGAACACCGACCAGGCGACGCTGCCCTTGTCGCGGTTCTCCGCGCGCCACACCAGCGGGGTCGCGGAGAACAGCCGGCGCGTCGGCGTCTGCCGCGAGAAGGTCAGCAGCGGCGGGATCGCCCAGGTCCTGCGGCTGCGCGCCTTGTCGCTGCGCTGGACCCATAGCAGGGTCCACAGGTCCTTGCGGTTGCCGAACTCGCTCGACTGCCAGTGGACGAACGGGAAGACGTGGTGCCACTTGAGGCCGCGCGCCTGGCTCGTGCCGCCGACGTACAGCGGCACGCCGACGTTGACGGTCAGCGGCCCGCGGGTGATCCGGTAGAACAGCGGCGCGCCGATGAAGTAGCGCAGGTCGTTGAGCGGGTCCTTGTCGGTCGTGTTCTTGTGGCCGTACCAGAAGAGGATCGCCGAGACGCCGCGCAGGCTGTCGGGCGTCTTCTGGTGGTAGTGGAACGGGACGACGACGAGGTTTTTGACCTGCTTGTTGCCCCACCGCCAGACCAGCGGGAACTGGCCGAAGTTGAACTGCTCGCCGACCCGCTTGTAGCCCATCAGCAGCGCGACTGAGCCCCACACGCTGGTCCGCTCGCTGAACGAGCCGAAGAAGAGGATCGCCGGCGACAGCCAGCGCCGCTTGCCGGTCTTCTGGCTGTACCAACCTGTCGTCAGGGACAGGTTGAAGTGGAACAGCTTCTCCGGGTGGTCGGCCGTGCCCTTGCGGTGGAAGAACAGCGGCGGCAGCGCCAGCGCGCGCGTGCGGTGCGTCGTGTAGGTGCGGTCGAACCAGAACGGCGGCACGCTGCGCCCGCGGACGAACTTCGGCGTCGCCTCGGGGTCGGCCTCGGCCTCGGGGGCGGCGGTCGGCGCGGGCGGCGGGAGCTCGGACGGCGGCGGCAGCGAGACGTCACCGGGCGCGACGACGCCGGCCGACGCGTCGGTCGGGTCGGGCGAGCCGGGCGTCGGCGTCGCGGCGGGTGCCGGGGTCGCGGTCGTGGGCGCCGCGGCGGTGGGCGCCGGGGTCGCGGTCGTGGGCGCCGCGCCGGTCGGTGCGGTCGCGGGCGAGACGGGGCTGGCTCCTGCGCCCTGTCCTGCGGGACCTGTCCTCGGGGGCAGGGTGCCGGG
>ERZ1066136.245-NODE-245-length-52629-cov-17.440008_pt1 | contig 52629 bp, 36 predicted proteins | sample MGYA00382783_ERZ1066136 | MGnify/ENA primary metagenome ERZ1066136 (study PRJEB33369, sample SAMEA5778366) | biofilm metagenome | biome: Industrial cooling water; feature: Water cooling tower basin; material: Biofilm | place: United Arab Emirates | collected... | reverse complement strand
CCCCGCGCGCTCCCGGGGTCAGAACACCCGCGGCGCCGGGGCGGCAGCCAGCGCGCCCGCCGCGCGGGGGTCCGGCGCGCGCGGCGGCCCGGCGCGCAGGGCTTCTGCGGCTCAGGAGCCCCTAGGCCAGTCCAGGCCCGCTGCGGAGGACGAGGTGCCCTTCGGCGCCAACGTGGCCCCGACCGGCGCCGAAGCGCGCCCGGGTTCCCGTCAGCCCCAAACCGAGCCGACGCTCGAAGCGCCGCGCTCCAACCGCCGTGAGCGCTCCGCCCCGGGCGGGGGGCGCGGCAAGTTCGCTGGCCAGACCCGCCGCCGCGCACGCTGAGCGCGGCCTCCGAACCGCGCCCGATGCTCTCCCCGGCGCCGCGGGCCCGAGCCCCCGCGGGGCCCGTGCGCCGGGCGTTGGGGGGGCCCCGTTCCAGGGCCGCAAGCGCCGAAATCCCGGCGCTGCCCGCGCGGCTCGACGCGCCCCACGGGGCTGATCGGGGCGCTCCCGGCGGGTTGCGGGCCGCCGGGCGCCGGGGCTAGTCTCCGCGCCCCCGTCCCGGAGCCCCCGCCCCATGATCACCGCACCCTACCTGGTCCGACCCTCGCGCATTTCCATGGCCGGCCGCGGGCTGTTCCTGGCGGCCCCGGTGCCGCGCGGGCGCGTGATCGTGGCGCCCAGCGGCGTCGAGCACACGCTCTCCGTGGCTCGATTGCTGGCCACCCCGGACCACCCCCACAGCGACAGCGCCATCCGCTGGTTCGAAGACACGGTCGTGGTCTCTCCGGAGCCCCACGACGAAAAGTACATCAACCATTCCTTCGAACCCACGGGGCTGTGGCATCTCGGGTTCATTTTCGCTTTGGCGGATCTGCCGGCGGGGACCGAGCTGACCATCGACTACCGCCACCTCCTGGCCCCGGGCCTGCCGGCGGAGTTTCGCGACAGCGTCACCGACCAGGCCGTGGTGGGTCTGCCCTGGGAGGACAGCCTGCGCATGACCACCCGGGCTTTGGCGGAGCTGTTGCAGCCGGCGCGGCGCTGAAGCGCCCGCGGAGCCCATCGGCGGGGGTCAGGGCCGGGGCTGGCAGCGCCGGGGAGCGGGCTGCCGGGGAGCGGAATTCGTGGGCGAGCCGGGATTCCGGCGTGCGGTCAGGGCTCGGGGTTCTCTGCGTGGGGGAACCCCCTGCGAGGAAAACCCATGGACCCCCGAACCTTCGCCCCCATCCAGAGCTTCCATCCGCTGCAGACCCCCGGCAACCGAGGTTTCCGCGGAATTCGCGCCTGCCTGGCCCTGGCGGCCTCCCTGCTCGGCGCGCCGGCCGCGCCCGCCCAGACCGTGGTCACCACGGGCGATGACCTGGCGGCCGTGGTCGCCGCCGCGGCGCACGGCGACGAAATCGTGATCCAGAGCGATGCCACCTTCGTGGGCACGCTGAGCTGGACCAGCAAGCACCTGATCCTGCGCGCCGGTGTGGGCTACCACCCGACCCTGCGCGGGTCGCCGGACCAGCCGGCGCTGCGCCTGACTCCCTCCCCCGGCTTCGGGAGCAGCGTTTGGCTGCGCGGGCTGCGGCTCGAGCCCGGGGTGGTGCCCCCGGGCGGCAGCGCGCGCCCGGCCGTGCTCCACACCGGCACCGCCCCCACGCAGCCCTACCACTCCTCGAACACGGATTTCGAGGACTGCCTGGTGCTCGGGGATGTGGAGGCGGCCTGCACCGGGGGTGCCGTGAACTGGATCAACCTGAAGCGCACCCGGGTCGTCGGGGCGGTCGAGGTCTCTGGCACCGGCTCGGCCTACACCTACCTGGGCGCCGCGGACGGCGCCGACATCGACGAGCTGCGGCTCGAGAACAACGGACAAGCCACGAACAACTGCTTCATCGAGGAGCTGCGCATCCGCGGCGAACTGCGCATCCGCCCGCTCAGCTCCGGCGAGCACGACGTGTTCATCAACCGCTCCCGACTGGAAGGTCCGGTGGTCTTGCAGGGAGGTTCCTCGACCGGCATCTCCGTCTTCATGGAGTCCTGCCTTTTGCGCGGAACCGGCACCGGCACGGGGCTGTTCGCGCGCTCGATCGACGTCCTGGAGGCGGACAACCTGACCATCACCGACTATGCGGTCGGGCTGGACGCGGAACTGCCGGCCAGTTTCGCCAACCTGTTGATCTTCGACGTGGCGGACTGCCTGGCGCCCGTGGTCCTGCCCGCGCAGATCCGCCGCTCCCTGATCGAGGACGGCACCTACCAGGGACTGCTGGGCAACCTCGGCGGCAAGCCCTGGATCGATGCGAATCTCGCGCTCCTGCCGGGCTCGAAGGGCATCGACCATGGCGACAACAGCGTGATCTCTCAGGGCAACGAGGACCTGTTCGGCGATCCGCGCTACCAGGACAACGACGGCGATGGCGTGGTGCGCATCAACTGCGGCGCGATCGAGAGCCTGGGCACCTGCGCGCAGGCCGAGGTGACGCCCTACAACGGCTCCGGCAGCAATCCGCAGTTCCTAGCGGCGCTGACCAAGCCCAAGCTCGGCCAGCCCTTCGTGGCCAGCATCGCCTACGGGCCCCAGACGGCCGCCACGCTGTTGGCCCTCGGCGTCCCCAGCCCGAGCCCCCTGACCCTGGCCGGCGTGGAGGGCGAGATCCTGCTCGACCTGAGCCTGTTCCCGACGCTTTACTTCGCCTCGGGCACGCACGTGATTCCGGTGCCGAACAGCTTCCAGTATTGCGGAGTCGAACTGGCGGTCCAGGGGCTGCGCATCGACCTGCCCGGCGGCATCCCCCTGGCGCGCTGCGGCAACGGGCTCAGGTTGGTCCTCGGCCAGTGAAGCGGGGCCGGGCGCCCGTCGGCGCGCGGGTGCGGGCAGCGCCGACGAGGGTCCGGGCCACGCCTCCCCGGGCGGTCCAAACCTTGTTCGTCGATTCATCGGTTTAGACGAAGAATCTTCGTCTACCGGCCCAGCCCCGGGCGTAGGATGGTGCCCATGTCCAGCCCGGCGACCCTCGATGCCATCGACCGCCGCCTGCTGCTCCTGCTGCAACAGGACGGGCGGCGCTCGAACAAGGAACTCGCCGGCTTGGTGGGGCTGGCGCCCTCCTCCTGCCATGCGCGGCTCGAGCGCCTGGCGCGCGAGGGCCATCTGCGCGGCGTGCATGCCGAGGTCCGTGCCCGTTCCCTGGGCGTGGGGCTCGAGACCCTGGTCCAGGTGCGGCTCGCCGACCACGGCGAGAAACACGGCCGCCCGGTGATCGAGTTCCTGCGCGGCCTGCCCGAGGTGCTCGACCTGTACCTGGTCGCCGGACAGGTCGACCTGGTGGTGCACGTGGCCGTGCGTGACACCGACCATCTGCGGGCGGTGGTCTTCGATCGCATCGGCGCACGGCCGGAGGTGGCCGACGTCAACACGGCGCTGATCTATGAACACCACCGCGCCGCGGGCTACCCGGACCTGCTGGCGAGCGAGCAGCAGCGGCAGGCCAGCAGCGGGCGCTCGAGTGCGGGGCGGCGTTCGGCGTCGCCGGCCGGGGCCTCGGGCGGGCGGGGGGAGGGCGACAAGCCGGCGCAGGGCGATCGCGGGGCGGTCCAGACCAAGACCGGGGGACGCTCGCCGAGACGGCAGGGGCCTGGCGCTGTGGAGGCCGACCCTCAAAAGGGCAGGGAAACGCGCGCTGCGCGTCGCAACCAAGCATGAGCCGCGGCGGTCGTCATCCCGAGATCCATCGGGCCCACCGTGTCGGTTGGCTGCGCGCCGCAGTGCTGGGCGCCAACGACGGCATCGTTTCCACCGCCAGCCTGCTGGTGGGAGTGGCGGCGGCCGAGGCCGCGCGCGGCGACGTGCTCCTGGCCGGGGTGGCCGGGCTGGTCGCCGGGGCCATGTCGATGGCGGCCGGCGAATACGTTTCGGTCAGCTCGCAAGCGGACACCGAGGCCGCCGATCTGGCCCGGGAACGCCACGAATTGGCCACCGATGGGGACAAGGAGCTGGCCGAGCTGGCCGGTTTTTTCGTCGAGCGCGGCCTCGAGCCGGACCTGGCCGCGGAGGTCGCGCGGCAGCTGAGCGACAAGGACGCCCTGGGGGCCCACGCGCGCGAGGAGCTCGGCATCGTGGAGCAGATGGTGGCCCGTCCGGTGCAGGCCGCCCTGGCCTCCGCGGGCACCTTCGTGGTGGGCGCCGCCCTGCCCTTGGCTCTGGTCTTCGTGTTGCCCGAGGAGCGCATCGCCGCGGGCGTCTCGTCGGGGTCCCTGCTGTTCTTGGCCGGCCTCGGCGCCCTGGCAGGCCACGCCGGCGGGGCTTCGCGCTGGCGTTCAGCCCTGCGCGTGACCTTTTGGGGCGCGCTGGCCATGGCGCTTACCGCCGCGGTGGGGCGGCTCTCCGGCACCCTGGTCTGACCGGCACCCTGGTCTGACCGGCGACCGCCGGGGCTCGGCGACGCTTCGCCGGGCATCGATCGGGCGGCGATCGCTGGTGCCCGCGCTCGCCCGCCCCGACATCGACGGACCTGGATCGGCCGCCGGAGTCCCTGGCCAGGCAGGCCAAGGACTGGCCCCGTGCAGCTCCTATCCGCCCGCCAGATCCACGGGCGCTGGGAGCCAGCGAGCGCGCGTGCCGCGCACGACCGATCCCCGGCGCGGATGAAGCCGCTGTCATGGAAACCCCAGATCTAGGCAGGCTAGTGTGGCCTGTGTCGAGCCGCTCCGGCGCGACGGGGATCCCCGGATCCTTCAACACTCCCTTCCAACCCGTTGGCTGGAGTCCCATGACCACGTTCTTTCCCGAGCGCTGCGGCGTTTCCAAGTCCCTGCGGTTGTGCTTGGCCCTGATCTTGGCCGGAGCCGCAGCCGCGCCGCTCGCTCGAGCCCAAGGCATCGCCTACGACGGCTTCAACTCCGGGGCGCTTCCGGATCTGGCCGGCAGCAGCGCCGGCAGCGGCTGGACCAGCGCCTGGTCGCCGGTCTCGACGGATGTGACCCAGGTCGGCGGGCCGGGGCTGCAGTATCCGGGCCTGGCCACCCGCGCGGGGGGGGCGATCACGCCGCCCGCCGGGGGCATCTGGCCGTCTTCGATCTACCAGCGGTCCTTCCCGCTCCCGCCGGGCTCCACGAGCTACTACGTCTCGTTCCTGCTGCGCGATGATGCTGCGGTGGGCAGCTGGGCCGGGCTTTCCTTCGGCGCCTACCCCTACAAGGTCACCGTCGGTTCGCCGCTCGGCTACTACACCTTCGGGATGCAGACCAGCGAAGGGCTGGGCAGCGTGTCGAGCAAGCCCCTGATCACGGGAGAGACCACTTTGGTCGTGGTCAAGATCAGCAAGAACGCTGGGCCGGGCATCCAGTATCGCCTGTACCTGGATCCGCTGATCGGCGCACCCGAGCCGGGCTTCCCGGCCTGCACGCTGAACTTGCCGCCGGTGCAGGTCCTGCCGAGCGCGCTCGCGATCGACAACGGCACGGGCTTCACCACCGACGAAATCCGCGTCGGTGCGAGCTGGAGTTCGGTCTTGCCGGCCGCGCCCCTGGCCTGGACGGACCTCGGGTTCGCCAAGCCTGGTGTGACCGGCGCGCCCAAGCTCACGGGCAGCGGCCTGCTGAAGGCGGGCAATACGGTGACCCTTGCGCTCAGCAACGCCAGCCCCGGCTCCGGCGCCTGGTTGGTGATCGGCAGCCAGACCCTGAACCTGCCTTTCCTCGGCGGGATCCTGGTGCCGTCCGCGGATTCCGTGGTGCCCCAGGTCACGGATGGCTTCGGTGCACAAACGCTTGCGCACGTCTGGCCGAGCGGTTTCCCCGCCGGGGTGCCCCTGGTGTTCCAGACGTGGATCCTCGATCCGGCCGCCAGCGGTGGCGTGTCCGCCAGCAACGGCTTGTCTTCGGTCAGCCAGTGAGCGCGGCGGGCCGCCGCGGCGTTCCGGTGGAATGCCTCGGCGGCCGTGGACCTAGCGGCCGCCCCTCCAGGCGGCGCTGGCCCTCCGGGCTGGCCGCGATCCTCCGCCGGCGAGCGCCTTGCGCTGAGCGGGCCGTTCGCCCGGGCACCGCGCTCGGGCGTGGCCGAGCGGGGCGTGGAGGAGCCCGCCGATCGCAGGCGCACCGGCGGCGCAGTCCCCGGCCCTCCGGGGGGCCTGGCTCGCGTGTGGCTGCTGGGCGCTGGCCCCGGGCGATCAGCGCGGCAGCGATCCGAGCCAGGCGCGCAAGGCCTCGGCGACCGCTTGGTTGCCGAGGCGCGAATAGTGGGAGCCCGAGAGCAGGGCGGCGGCGCCGTGCCGCTCCCGGGCGGACAGCAGGGCCGGTGTCAGGTCCAGGAGGGGCACGCCGCGGCGCTCGAGTTCGGCGACGAAGGGGGCCCAGTAAACCGGGGCGCCCGGGGCTGCCTCGAGCTCCTCGCGGCGCGGGAACAGCAGCACCAGGCTCGCACCGGCGCCGAGTTCGCGAGCCCGGCCCACGAAGGCCTCGAGCAGGGCCATGGACATGGCCGCAGGCTCCGCCTGCAGATCTGCGTACAGGCGCGGCACTTCGCGCCGGCGGTAGGCCCACCAGCCCCAGCCCAGGCGCGCCAGGGTGCTGAGCCGTGGCCAGCCGGGACTGCTGTCCGCCGACCAATATTCGTGCTCGCGCAGGTCCTCGATCACCCGACCCTCCAGAACGGCGGAGATCAGCTCGGCCCGGGACCGGTACGGCATCGGAACCAGTTCGAGGCCCGCTGAACCGCGGATGAAGCGCGGCTTGGCGATGCAGGTCGGCGTGCGCGGATGCCACAGCGGCCGGTAGCGATTCACGTTGCGGCCGATGTTTTCCAGCATGAACCCCAGCACGGCCACCCGGGCGCCATGCAGCCCTTGGCGTTCCATGCGCAGCAGCGCCTGATCGGTCCCGTACCCCCCGACGCCGAAGTTGAGCGCCTCGATCGCTGGGTCGATCCCCTCGAGCAGCGCGGGCCAGCAGTCGGGGTCCCCGACCTCGTCGCCGTGGGTGAAGGATTCCCCGAAACAGGCCAGGCGAACCACGCCCGGAGCGGGAGCCGGGTCGTACTCGCGCACGGAGCGGGCGCCGATCGAGTTGTAGCTGAAGGGCCTATCCGCCGAGAGGCCCGTGCGCGCTCCGGCGACGTTGGTCCAGCCGAGCTCGGCGTCGAAGGCTCCCATCGACCCGGAGCGCTGGTCGCTGGCTAGATCCGCCTGCTGCTCGGCCAGCCAGGCCCGCTGCCGAGGGTGGCTGATCGCCCCAAAGGGGGGCAGGGACCGGTATCCGAAGGCTCCATCCCGGACCTTGATGGCGCCTAGCCCGAGGTCGCAGAGCACCAAGGCCAACAGCGTCCAGGCGACGATTCTTGCGATCGGACGGCGCATGGCTCCTGCCGCGCCAGTTTGCCCGATCGCCCGGCGCTGCCCCAGCTTGCCTGCGATCAGCTTCCGGGGGCCAGGGAGCCGGCGGTCCCTCGGCCGCCCACTGCCGCCCACTGCCGCCCGCGGCGCGGCCGGTCCCCGCGCAGAGGGCGCCGCGGGGAGCCCGCAGACCGCGGGTGCGGGCCCCGCCGGCCCCGGCCCGTGGGCTCCTCGGGGAGGGCCGGTCCGGCCCCGGCCCCCCCCGACCCCTCGCGCTGCCCCTGCCGCGGTCGGGCGATCGGCGGCAGCACAGGGCGGCGGCCCGCCCGGGCTTGCAACCCGCGGGCCAAGGGCAGCCCCCCCTGGCCGCGACCGAGGCCTGCCGCAGCCTCCCTGCGCCGGCTTGATCGGTCCTTGATCGTCGCTTGATTTTTCGCTTTTGCGGCTCTTGACCGGGTACGGGGCGGAGCCCCCGGCAACACGGCAGGGTTGGATGTCGGACGGGGATGGTGCATTCTGCCTGGGCATGCCGTCCCCTCCGGTTTCCCGCTTGATCTTGGCCGCCACGTTCGCTGCCGGCCCCCTTTGGGCCCACCCGGCAGCGGGCGACGTGGATCAGGACTCGGTGGCCTGGGCAGCTTGGGTGGCGCAGGGGGACTTGAGCTTCATCGATCCCGACTGGACCCGCGGGCGCTTCCTATTCGACGCGCAGCTGCGCTGGCGTGAGGACATTTCGACCCATGAGATGAGCCTGCTGCGGCCCGGGGTGGGCTACGCCCTCAGCGACCGCTGGACGGCCCACCTGGGATACGCCTGGATCCAGACCTATCCGGACAGCGGCATCCGGCTCGAGCACCGGCCTTGGGAGCAGCTGCAGTGGCGGGACGCCCTCGGAGCTTGGACCGGGATCTCGCGTTCGCGCTTGGAACAACGCTTCTTCGAGGGCGAAGACGACGTCGGCAATCGATTCCGGCAGATGTTCCGTGGAACGCGTCCGTTGGTTGGACCGCCTTCGCCCTATCTGGCCCTGTCCGACGAGCTCTTCTTCGATCTGGACGACACCTCCTGGGGGCAGCGCACGGGGATGCGACAGAACCGCGCCTTCGCCGGGCTCGGTTGGTTCCTCGACGAGAGGCGGCAAATCGCCATCGAGGTCGGCTACCTAAACCAGTGGCTCGACCGACCGGGATCCGATCGCATGAACCACGTCCTGGCGGTGACCCTGTTCACGAACTTCTGACCGGCAGGCTCTGCCTGGCCGGGGCGACCATTCGCGCCGTCCCGAGCCATCCCAGCGCCGATGGGCTCCCCCCGGGGGGCGACCGAGAGTGCGTCCGGATCGTTCCGGGGCCCGGACCCTTCGAGGCAGGTCCCCCGCGAGACAGTTCCCGGTCAGTGCAGTTCCCGGGCGGTGCAGTTCCCGGGCGAAGCCGCGATCAACCCGGACCCGCAGCGTTCCAGGCTGACTTGGGGGGGAGCGGCCTGGGCCCGTGGGCTGCGGTGGACCCCACCCGGGCGGCTCGGGCCGGGCTGGGTGCGGGGGAGGGGCGGCCCTGGCGAGAAGGTCTCCAGGCTGTTCGCAGGCCCGCGAGCTCCGCTGCGCCCGAAACCGAGCCGTTCTGGCCCCGCGGGAGCGATTCAGGTGCCGGCTGCCGCTCCAGCCGCCCGATACCGCTGGCCTGCACCCCCAGCCCTGCGGAGCTGGGAGGCTCCCCGGCTCAACCTGCAATGGTCCGGCGCCATCCGCGTAGGGCTGGTTTCAGGTCCGACCCGGTCCTCGCGCGTTGCAACCATGCCCGACAACCCGTTCCACCTGGATGCCGCAGACTACAGCGAACTCCAACGCGCCCACGGGCTGTTGGAGGGCACCAGCCTTGCGATCCGGCTGGTGAACTACCTGGGTCGACCGATCGAATTCACGCTGGAACGCCTGCCCAGCGGTGCCCGCGACCTGATCCACGGGGCTTCCAAAAACGCCCTCGAGAAAGCGGCTCAGGTGGCCCTCTCGACCCTCGATGGCGCCCAGATCGGGACCGAACCCCGCCGCCGCATCCTGTCGGACCTGTTCCACAAGGCGGGCGCGGTCGCCACGGGCACCGTGGGCGGGGCCTTTGGCCTGGCGGCCCTGCCGGTCGAGCTGCCGATCTCCACCGTGATCATGCTGCGCTCGATCGCCGACATCGCGCGCTCCCAGGGCGAGGAGCTTGCGGATCCCGAAGCGCGCTTGCAGTGCGTGTCGGTGTTCGCTTTGGGCGGCCGCTCCAAGCTCGATGACGACTCCGAGCTCGGCTACCTGGCGGTGCGCGCGGCCCTGGCCGCGGAAGTCAGCGCGGCGGCGCGTTTCGCGGCCAAAGCGGCGCTCGGTCAGGCGGCCCAGGCACCCGCCTTGGTCAAGCTGGTGGGCAGCCTGGCGGCGCGCTTCTCGATCCCGGTCGGGGAAAAGCTGGTGGCGCAGGCCATGCCCCTGCTCGGCGCCCTGGGCGGAGCCAGCGTCAACTACGTCTTCATCGACCACTTCCAGGACATGGCCGATGGGCACTTCACGGTGCGCCGCCTGGAGCGCAAGTACGGCGCCAGTCGCATCGAACAGGCCTACCGGCGCCTGTCCGGCGAGTAGCCTCCCTCGCGCAGCCGCCCGCCACGCAGCCGCCCGCCACGCAGCTGCCCGTCACGCGGCTAACCCGCGCGCGGCTTGACCCCAGCTCCCGTGCCCGGGCCGGCTCGGCACGGTCCCGGTGCGCGTGGACCGGGAAGCCCCGGGCGCTGCCCAGGCCGCCCGGCGATCAGGCCAGCAGCTCGTCGTCGAGCGAGGTCTGGATCAGCAGCAGGCAGCCGTCCCGGGTGGATTGGGGTGCATGGCAGGACCCCGCTTCGGCGCGCTGAAAGTCGCCGGGCCCCAAGCGCAGACTGTCACCCACCTGCAGATCCCCGGAGAGCACGTAGCACTCCTCGGCTCCAGCATGGCGGTGCGCCGGGTAGGCCGTTCCGGGGGCCATGCGCACCAGCATGGTGGCCTGCCGCTGCCCCTCAGAAACGCTCAAGGCCTGGACCTCGATTCCGGCGATCGCGGTCGGCTGCCACTGCGCCGGCTGGTTGCGGCGGACCGTCAAGCCGGGGGAACCTGCGTGCTCAGCGACCTGCTCGGTCCAGCGTTTCCAGGGCTGCACCAGGGGCTGGCTGGGGCCCGCCTCCGCTTGGATGCGCGCTTCGATCTGCGCCCAGAGCGAAGGTTCGACGGGCTCTGGGTCCGCGGCCTCCATGGACTCGCGGAGGGCGTGGGCATGGCTTGCCTGGCAGTCGCTGCAGCTGGCCCAGTGGCTTTCGAACGCCTCCAATCGCGGGCCCGTCAGGCCCAGGAGCGCATGCTCGACGGCCAGGTGACGCCGCGGGCAGGCGCTTGAGTCTGCGCTGGGGTTCATGGCTGGAACTCGGAAGCGATCGCGGCGTGCAGACGCAGTTGCTCCAGGGCGGAGCGGATCCGGGACTTGATCGTCCCGAGCGGTACACCCAGGCGCAGGGCCGCGGCGCTGTGGCTTAGGCCCTCGAAGAATACGACCTGTACCACCTGCTGCTGCTCGGAAGACAGGCTGGCGACCACGGCGTGCAGGCGCGCCTCCAACTCCTGACGCGCGCTCACCTGCGCCGGATCCTCCGCGGACCGGGAGACCAGGAGCGCGGCCCCGGGGCCGATGCTGCCTGCAAGGTCGGGCCTGGTCCGGGACTCCGCGCCCGCTGGCCGCGGGTCGCCCTGGCCGTTGGGGTCCGGCCGCGGCGTTCCCCTGGGTGCCTCCCGAGAACAGCCGGTGCCGCCCAGTTCCGCCGCCCGCAGGCTCGCGAAGTTGGCCTCGCGATCCCCCCGGCGCCGCTCCTGGCGACGATGGTCCAGGGCGTGCCGCTGAGCGATCACCCCGATCCACCCCAGGGCAGAACCCCGGGAGGGGTCGAAGCGGGCGGCTGCGTGCCAGGCCTTGAAGAACACCTCGCCCAGCAGTTCCTCCGCGTCCCGCCGGGAATGCAGCCAGCGCTTCAGGAGCGCCAGCACCCGGGGCGCACTGGCCTCAAACAGCCTCCGGAATGCCTGGCGGTCCCCCTGACCGCTGGCCACGAGCCAACGATCCAGGTCCTCCAGGGGGCGATCGACACCCGGCGGGTATTGCTCGCTGGACTGGGTCACGTTGTCAAAGAATTCTCCCGCCTGTCCGGTTTGGATTCTCCTCGGGCCGAAATCTTGACCGAGGCGCCCGAGAACGACGCCCTTGGGCTGCAGGCGAGCCCTTTCCCCAGGGGACCTGTGTCCGGGGGCCTCCGGCAGCAGGGAGCGGGGCCCCCGCAGGGCCGGAGGGCTCGGTGGTGCCCCGAGCCGCTTCGTGGCCGGCCGCTGAGGGGCCGGCAGGGAGCAGGCCGCCTCAGTTCGAGGACCCATGCCCTGGGGGGACTTCGGGGACGAATGAGATCGACCGGCGGTTGTCGAACCAAGGCCGGGGTGGGCCGCTGGCCTTGTGGCGCGCACGGCGCCAGATTCCTCATCTTTGCGCCCCATGGATGGGCGGAAACCCCGCCCCTTTGGGGGGGGGACCTCACGCACAGTTTCCAAGGGTCGCGGGCAGCCAGCCGCTGGTCCCTTCATGTTCGGCTCCGGACGGTTTCGGGATCGAACCTCAGCCGCCGGGTGTGGCCGGGCGGGCTGCGGGAACCTCGAAGCACAGGGAGGCGAAATGGCTCGTCCATTCGTGATCCCGCGCCCCGCGGGCACGGGTCATGTGGACGGCGCTGGCCAACCAGCGGCCCTCCCCGGGCCATGGCAGCCGCGCGATGCCATCCGCATCCGTGCGGGCGGTGAAAGCGATCGTCGTGCCTGCGGGGGCATCCAGGCGCTCGAGCACTACCTGGTGGTCCTGCGCTCCCGATCCGTTCGCCAGCAGCAGAATCGGCAGCAGGGTGGACGCAGTGGCTCCTTCAGCCGCTGGCCGGAAGGCAGGATCCGCGCCGAGGCACAACTCGACCGGAAGCCCGGCCCGCGTCGAAGGGTCCCCCGTGGGTAGGGCGCCGTCGGACTCAAGCCCGCGGACGAGCGCCTTGGCGCAGCGAGCGTACCGCTCGCGGCCAACTCGCTGGGATTCCCCCAGGCTGGCCCGCTCTGCGAGGATGCGCTCAAGGCCTTCCTCGCGCAGATAGGCTTCGAACTTGACGGGGTCGAGTTCGCTGGTCGAGTAGTTGGAGCGGTAGACGAGCCAGCACAGGCCTGCTGGCAGGCTGGCCATTTGGCCCGCCGGGGACTGACCCGGCTCACCGACCAAAGGTTGACGCTTGCCATCGGGACCCTGGATGTAGAACTCGACCAGGCGCCTTGGATCGCGGACCCGTTCTTCACGATCCGTCAAGTGCCCGACCCACAGCCGCGCCGAAAGCGGGCTGCCCGCCGGAGCGTGGAATCGATCCGCCTCGATCCAGAAGTCATGGGCGAGGGCCGGGAGCAGCAGGAGTGCCAGCACCGGCAGAGCGAAGCGCGAGTGTTTCACTGCGGGGAACCGGAAAGGGGCGTCAAGAGGTAGGGGAAGCTGGGATCGAAGTCCAGCGCGGAAAGTGTAGCCCCATCGGTGTACGGCAGTTGACCGCTTGGAGCGGCGGCAGGATCGAGCAACACGCCCATGACCACCCGCAGGGCTGCGTCCACGACATCATCCCCGGGACGACGCCCGTTCGGGAAGCCCCCCATGTCGCCCGCGAGGACCCCCAGGTTCTTCTGCAACTCGCGGCGTGTGGCCGGTGTGTCCAGGTTGAGCCGCAGCATCTCGGCCACGGAGCCGTTCTGGTTGAGTCCGGGAACACCGGTGAGGAAGACCTGGACCAGATCGCTGCGGGGGAATGCTGTTGGCGCCGTAACCCCGAAGAGTGCCTCGAGCAGGGCCGGCAAGGTCGGATGGGTCACGTAGTCGGCGAACTGCCCATCATCGCGGGGGTGGCTGGCGTTGAAGCGGTCCTTGTCGGGCAAGCCGATCACCAGTTCGTTGACCAGCGGCATGCCCAGGCGGGAGACCTGTTGCAGCTCGCGCGAGGTCTGTTCCGGCTGGGTATAGGTCGGGCGAGCCTCCAGTTGGCGCACCTTGGGCAGGCTGGCGCTGGTCCAACCACCCACCACCGCAGTCGAACCGGAGCGCAGGAAAGCCTTCGGAAGCTCCAGAACCAAGGAGGTGACGTTCTTGTCGGCCAGGGAATTCGCCTTGCCGTCGATCGGCCCGAGGGGATTGTTGTTGACCAGGTCGAAGGTCTCCCCCAGGTTCACCACGAAGGGATCCTTGCGCTGCCCCACGAAGACCCGGCCGCGCAGGCCTCCGGGCAGGAGCAGGCCATGCTCGAAGGCTCTGGCGTAGCTGGCGTAGTCGGCCAGGGTCTTCTTTCCGATGTTGTCGATCGGTTTCGGGAAGCGGGTCGTCCCATCGGCCGGGTTGACCAGCAGCTCCCTGCGGGTCGGCGCCGAGACCGGTCCCCGGATCAGCTCGATCTGGAAGGTCTCCAGGTCGTTCTGGTCGGGGTCGTTCGGGCCCGAGATCGGGCCCACCTGGCGCAGGGGAACCGGCACGAGCTTTTGGTTGCCTGCGGGACCGATCGGCAGCGCGATACCGCGCAGGCGCTGATTGAAGCGGAAGCGGAAGGTCAGGTCCTCGACGGCATCCCCATCCACGTCGAAGTGGATGTCGTAGGCAGCATCCGGGTCGAGGACGAAGTAGTTGGGGCCCCCGTAGGCATCCTGGAGCGGCAGGTAGTTGGCAATCGCGGTCACGAACTCAGCCCGGCCCGGTTCGTAGCTGCAGAAAAGGTAAAAATCGGTGGCATCCACCTTGGGGTGCTCGGTCACGAAGGGGGCTTCCCGGTGGCTGGAGCGGACTGGGGCGGATGGGGCAGGCCGCGCCGCGGGCAGCGGGGTGTGGCGAGCTGCCGCAGGGGCTGCGGCACCGGAGACGTATGAGCCTGTGGGGCCGTGCGCCGCAGGTACGAAGGCTGCGGCGAATGCGGAGGAAGCACCGCCCACGAGGAGCAGCAGCGCGGTCGCTGTGGGCCAGGTAGAAGACGCGGGAGGCCGGCGGCAAAGGTCGCGGGAGGTGCGCATGGGAGCGGAGCGAGGTTTGGGTTCACAGCCTGTTACGCCGCCCGCTGCCGACCGGATCGCCTCCCCGTCCCCAAAAAACCGGGACCTCCGGAACCTGTGTGTTCGAGCTCTCCGCAGGCACGCGCCGCGAGGGCTGCACGGTCCCGCTCGTGCTGCTCGGTTCCCGGGGCCCCCCGGGTTCAGCTTCCGACCGCACCCAAGCGGTGGGGGGGGATAGACGCCGGGGCCCATCGACCAAGCCGGGTCCCTCGGGGGCTTCCAGGGGCTGCTCGGCACCGGGCTGAGACCGGCCGTGGACATCGGGTCCGCAGGTCCGGGAGGTCTGGGCAGCGGGACCTTCCCCGGGGCGGCGCTCCCGACCCGCCAGGCCCCGCCGTTCCTCCGCGCCGCACCTCGGACCGATCCCGGAGCCCGCCTGCCGCGGACTTGCGCCGGTCGACGGGGATCCGGCGCTCCCGCCGCCGGGAGCCTCGCTGGCACCCCAGCCGCACCGGCCCGACCGGATGCTGAGCTGGCGCCCGCGGACGCTGTTCCCGATCTTCGGTTCGCGAGCACCCCGGTCCTGGCCGCGGCGCAGGTGTTGGCGGTCCAAGGCCCATGAACGGCAGCCAGGGGGCGCCCGTCTGCTGCGCTCGGCGGCGGCCGTCCTGCTCGCCGGATCCGCAGGCCTTGAAGCCGGCAGCCAGCCCCGGTCGCGCCCGCCGCCGGGCTGTCTTTCGCGGGGAGGCCGGCCTAGCTCGAGCTGGTTCGGACCCGCTCGCGGCCAACCCGGTTGACCAGCGGCCGTCCGGCCTCGAAGTCAGCCACGTTTTGCAGGGTGGTCTCGGCGATGTTGCGCAGGGCCTCGTGGGTCAAAAAGGCCTGGTGGGCGGTGATCAGGACATTGGGGAAGGTCAGCAGCCGCGCCAGGGTGTCGTCCTGCAGGCCCTGCTCGGAGAGGTCGTGGAAGAACACATTCTCTTCCTCCTCGTACACGTCGAGGGCCGCGCCGCCCAGATGCCGGCGCTTGAGCGCACCGATCAGCGCCGGGGTGTCGATCAGCCCGCCGCGGCCGGTGTTCACCAGCACGACGCCCGGCTTCATCAGCGCCAGGGCCTCGGCATCGATCATGTGCCGGGTGGAGGGCGTCAACGGCACATGCAGGCTGATCACATCCGATTCCCGATAGATGCGCCGCAGGTCGCATTGCTCGGCGCCGAGGGCACGGGCCAGATCGCCGCGATCCTGCTGATCGTAGAGCAAGACCCGGCAGCCGAAACCGGTCAGGATGCGGGCCATCACCTCGCCTATGCGTCCCACACCGACCACCGCCGCGGTCTTGCCGTGGAGGTCGAACCCGACCAGACCATCGAGCGAAAAATCGAGCTCGCGGACCCGTTGGTGGGCGCGATGGATTTTGCGATTGAGCGCCTGGAGCAGGGCGATGGCGTGTTCGGCGACGGCATGGGGAGAATAAGCCGGCACCCGGACCACGCTCAGCCCGAGTCGTTCTGCGGCCGACAGGTCCACATGGTTGAAGCCGGCGGAACGCAGGGCGATCAGGCGCGTGCCGCCCGCCTGGAGCTGGGTCAAGGTCGGGGCGTCGAGCTTGTCGTTGGCGAAGGCAGCGATCGCGGGGAACCCAGCGGCCAGCGAGGCAGTCCGCTCCGTCAGACGCGCTTCGATGAACTCGAGTTGGTGGCCGAAGTCGCGATTGGCGAGTTCGAGCGGCGGGCGCTCAAAAGCGTGGGCGTCGAAGATGGCGATGCGCATGGAAGTTCCGGGGCTGAAGTCAGTCGAGGACCGGGGCCCAGTCTAGTGCCGGCCCGAGCGGCACTCCGGGCCGACGGGCTGCGGCCGCCTTGACCCGCTCCGGAACTCGACCTGGCTCGCTGCCACGATCGGGGCGGGCCGGCGCGCTCGGCTCGGGTCGGTAGGCCCAGGGCGAGACCCGGCGGGACGACCGCCGCTGCGGCCGCGCCGCGGGGCCCGCTTTGGGCCCGGGTCGGCGCCGGGGGCAAGGGCGAGCTTGGCGGCGCCGCTGGGCTCAGGGCCGCTCCTCGGGGGGCAGGGCATCCAGCGCCAGGGCGGCGCGGTAGTTGGCCGCGGCTTGATGGAAGGCCAGGCGGGCCTCCAGGTCGGCGACTTCGGCTTCGGCTAGTTGGATCTCGCGCAGGTTGATGCGCAGCAGGTCGGAGCGTCCAAGCTCGAAGCTGGCCTGCTCGGCCGCGACCAGCTCGCGCGCCAATCCGACGTTGGTGCTGGTCTGTTCGAGCTGGTCGAAAGCCGCCTGCAAGGCCGAAAGCGCGTCCGAAATCTCGTTGAGCACCCGGTCGCGGGCGAAGTTGCGCTCGATCTGCAAGCGATCGAGTTCGGTGGTCGCCTGCCGCAACAGGCCGCGCGCGGCGCGCCGCTGCATCGGCAGCTTGAACTCGAGACCGGCGAAGAGCTCGAATTCGTTCAGGTCCTTGTAGGGACTGTCGTCGACATCTTGGCTGGCGTCGACCTTGACATCCAGATTGGGCAGCAGTTGGTTGTCGGCCAGGGCCTGGTCGGCGCGGGTGCGGTCGAGCAGCAGCTCGATCCGACGCAGCTCGGGACGGCGCGGCAGGGCGGCCACGGCCTGCTCCTGGAAGCTGGACCAGTCGGGGCGCACCGCCTCCGGAAAGCCTCCAGGCAGCCGCTCGCGCCCGGGAACGATCGGTTCGTCCTCCGGCGTGCGCAGGAACAGCGAAAGCGCCAGCGAGGCCTGTTCCAGGCTGCGGCGGGCGCGCACCACCAAGATTTCGCGCTGCACGATCAGGCGCTGGTTGTCGACCTTGTCGATGCCCGCCAGGAAGCGCAGTTCGACGCCCTGGGCGATGCCGTCCGCGCGCTGCTGAGCCAGACCGAGCAGCTCCTCGGCCACGGCCAGCCGCAGCCCCTCCGCCACCCACTGGTTGTAGGTGCGCGTGGCGGCCAGGATGAAGTCGATGCGCCCCTGGGCGATGCGCGGGTCGGCCAGGGCCTGGTCGATCTGCTCCTGGCGCAGCTTCAGGCGCCGCGAGTCGATCTCGCGATCGCGCAGCAGCGGGAAGCGCCCGCCGACGGCGAATTCGCCGCCGGTCTGGGTGCGCGCTTCGTAATAGTCGGGCAGCAGGCCGTCGCTGATCCGGTAGCCCCCGTACAGCGACCCGCCGGTCCACAACGGCTGCTCGAGCAGCGCCTGGCCGACCGTGGCCGAGTAGAAGCCGGTGAAGTTGCGTCCGGCCTTGGCGAAGAAGTTGGTGTCGAACGCGCCCAGGGCCTGCTGTAGCTGGGCCGAGGCCAGATCCTGCTCGAGCAGCACGCTCAGGTAGGGCGGATAACGCTCATAGACCGACGCCAGCACTTCATCCAGGCTCAACGGTTGCCGTGCCTGCTCGGGGGCCGGTTCCTGCGGTGTGGGTTGCGCCGGTGCCCCGTCGTCGCCCTCCAGGGGCTCGAGGGCCGGCTGCGGGGGCGGGACGAAGGCCGGTGGTTTGGGCGGCGGCAGGTCCCGCGCGCGGGCCTCGAAGTCCGGGGGCTCGTAGCTCGGGCCCATGCAGCCCGAGAGCACGGCCAGCAGGGCCGCGGCCCGCCCCAGGGCCGGCCCGCGGGTCGGGTGCGGCTCAGGACGGCTGGGGACCGGCTTCATTTGTCGCCGTCCTCGGCATCCTTGCCGGCGTCTCCCTTGGACGATTGGCCCAGCTTGGGCGTGCCGTACTCCTTGGGCTTGTCGAGGCTGGGCGGGAAGCCGTTGAAGCGCCGCCAGAACTCGAACCACAGCGGAACTTCCTTGAGCATGACCCAGCCGCGGGCGTTGACGCCCTGGCGCAGCCAGCGCCCATCGGGCCAGGCGTGCGGGTTCTCGACGGCGCCCTCGGCGCGGATCGTCAGCACGTCGCGCATCGCCCGGGCGATCGCCCCTTCTTCCTCCGCGAAGGGCCGTTCATCGGGCAGGACCATGACGCGGAACTGGCCATCGCCGCTGTCGAAGCGGTCGACGAAAGCCACCTTGCCGCCGAAGGTGCCGACGGCGGCGCTGGGCCAGCCCACGAACTGCACCGCCGGCCAGCCTTCGAATTGCAGTCGCACGTGGGAGCCGACTTCGATGAAGGTCACGTCGTTGCCGTCGACGATCAACTCCACGGCCAGCTGGCTGCTGTCCGGCACCAGCATGGCCAGGGTCGTACCGGACTTGACGAATCCGCCCCCCTGACCGTTGGCCGTCAGGTTCTGGACCGTGCCAGCCACCGGCGCCAGCAGCGCTTGCTGCTTCTGGCGCTGCAAGGTGACCTCCAAACGCTGGATGCTGGCCTCGGCCTCGGCCACCTCACCCTCGGCGGTGCGCTGCAGGCCGGTGGCGGACTGGATCTTGACCTGTTCGTCCCGCTCGATGCGCTCGCGGGCGCTCTGGCGTGCGCGCAGATTGGCCTCGGCCGCCGCCACCTGCGCTCGGCGCGCCTCCAGGCGCGCCCGCTCGACGCCCAGCTGCTGGCGCGCGCGCTCGAGGTCGATGCCCGGGGCGATCTGCTTGTCGATCAGGCCGCTGAACATGCCCTCGGTGACCTCGGCGAGCTTGATGTTCTCCTCGGCGACCGCGATCTCCTGGCGCGCAGCCAGCACGTTCTGCACGGCCGCGGCCACGTCGTCGTCGGCCATGCGGATCGCAGCTTCCTGGGCGCCGGTCGCTTCATCCACCTGCCGCTGGTAGGCCTCCGCCTTGAGCAGGGCGGCCTGCTTCTTGGCGCGGGCGGCGCTCAGCTGCTCCTCCAGCCGCTGCAGGATCTGGGGGTCGTTGTCGGCCAGGTCCACGATCGGCTGGCCCGCTTCGACACGGTCGCCCTCGCGTACGTGCCAGCGCATGATCAGGCCGTCGGTGCGGGCCTGGAGCGGCATCGGGCGGTGCACCGGGTCGAACTCGATCACACGGCCGAAACCGGGCAGGTTCTGGCGCCAGGGCACGCGCAGCAGCAGGACCGCCAGGACCACCAGGCTGACGGCCAGGCCCCAGGAAAACGCCTTGAGCCAGCGTGTGGCGCCGACCGACTCGATGGCCGGCAGGGGACTGTCCACGGTTTGTGCGGCGCTGCTCATGACTGGCGCGGAGCGTCGGCCAAGGTTTCCGTGATCGCGCGGGCGAAGCGCGGTGCGGGCAGTTCGACCTTCCGCGGGCAGCGCTCCAGGGTCGCGCGGTATTCGCTGGCGATCAGCACGGTCCAGTCCTTGTCGGGAGCGAGCAAGGCTTCGGTGACGCGCTCGCGCAGGTCGTGGTCGAGGCCGTCGAGGGCCTTGTCCAGCAGCAGCACGCGCGGTTGGTGCAGCAGCGCCCGCGCCAAGGTCAGGCGCAGGGCTTCGCTGGAGGCCAAGCTGGGCGCGCCGGTGTCGAGGCGCGTATCGAGACCCTGGGGCAGCGCCATCAGCGGCTCCCACAGCTCGACCAGCTCCAGCGCCCGGCGCACGCTGGCCAGGTCCAGGTCCTCGCGGCCGAGGCGCAGGTTTTCGAGCACCGTGCCGGCGAAGATCTCCGGGTCGCGCACCAGAACGATCGATTCGCGCAGGCGCTGCAGGTCGAGCTGGCGCAGGTCGACGCCGCCGTAGGTGATGTAGCCGGAGGTCGGCGTGCGGCGGCCCGCGATCAGCTCGAGCAGGGTGCTGACCCCGGCGCCGTGCAGGCCCTCGATCGAGACGTGCTCGCCGGCGGGGATCGTCAGGTCCAGATCGCGCAGCAGGGGCTGCTGGCCAGCGTAGGCGTAGGACAGGCGCTTGATCTCGATCCCGTGGGCGCCGGGCCCCTCGGGGCGGATTTCGCCGCCCTGGCGTTCCTGGGGCAGGCCGAGCACCACGTGCAACTTGTCCGCCGAGGCGCACACGTCGTACCAGGAGGCGAGCATCGGCCCCAGCTTGCCGATGTTGGCGGCGATGCCGCTGACGATCAGCTCGCTGGCCACCAGCTGCCCCGGGGTCAGGGTCTGGTTGATCACCAGCCAGCCGCCCACGGCCAGCATCGCCGTGGCCGCAAAGGCCTGCAAGAGCAGCGAGCCGATCGTTTGCGTGAACAGGATGCGGAAGTGGCCGCTGCGCCGGCGCAGGTAGCGTTCGCACAGCTCGTTGGTGCGCTCGAGGGCGAACAAGCCCCCGGTGCGGGTCACGAAGGTGGTCTCTTCGCTGACCAGGTCTTCGAGCCAAGCCAAAACCTCGAATTTGGCCATCGATTCTTCGACCGCCGTGCGCACCGCCCGGCGCCCGAGCAGCACCACGACCACGAACAGCAGCACCAGCAGGATCGCCACGAAGCCCAGCAGCGCGGGGTGGAACAGGCTCAAGACGACCATGCCCACCACGGAGGCCAGGACCGTGTTGACCGCGTAGAGCATCAGCTCCGAGGTCTTCTTCTGGACGGTGACGACCTCGAGGAAGCGGTTGACCAACTCGGGCCCGTGGATGCCGTCGAGGGACTCGGCGCGCAGGTTGGTCAGGCGCCGGGCGAAGTCGCCGGCCACGCGCACGAACAGGCGGCGCTGCACCACCTCGATGGCCCAGGTCTGCAGGGCCTGGAACAGGCCGGACAGGATGTAGGCGACCAGCAGGCCGGCGCTCAGGATCACCAGCGGCTGGACCAGCGTGCCGAAGAACAAGTTCGAGAGGAACGCGTCGATCGCCAGCGGGGCGGCCAGGGACAGCAGCGCCGTGCCGACCGCAAAAACCAGCACCACCTTGAGCTCCTGCCACTCCGGGCCGAGCAGCCCCAGGTAAAGGCGCGCCGGATGGGGGCCATGGTGCCCGTGGTGGACCCCTTGGATGCCGGCGGTCAGCTGGTGGCCGCCGTGGCCGTGGGCCCCGTCGGCGTGTGCGCCGGCCATCAGACGCCCCTCGGCCGACGGTGGAGGGCGGGCGCCAGGGGCCTGGCGCTGGGGGACAGGGCCCGCGTTCGCGGGTCAAGCTGGGGGGGCTGGCTCATCGGCAGGGGGGCGATCGGAGTCGAAACAGGCTTCGATCGGGGCAAGCGTCCAGGGCCTACGCCGATCCGACCAAGTTAGGGCGCGGCCGTGAAGGTTTTCTAGGGCTCTTCCCGGGATCGCAGGGCGATCCCCCCGCGCGGATGGGCGCTGGGTCGGGAGCCGGCAAGGCTGCCTCCGGTGGTTACCTTATGCCCCGCGATGTCGCTCGAGTCTGCCCAATTTTTGGCGCGCCTGTTGTATTTCTACGGGGCCGTCGGCATGGCCGTGGGTGGGCTGTTCGTGGCCTTCGGGCTGCGCCGGGTGGATCCGGCCGCCGGGCGGGCCTCCCTGGGACTGCGCCTGTTGCTCTGGCCCCTGAGCGCGGCCCTGTGGCCCTGGACCCTGTGGCGCTGGCGCCGGGGAGCGGCGCCCGCGAGCGAGCTCACCGCCCACAAGCGGGCGCTCTCCAGCGGGGGAGCGCGGTGATCCGCAGCCTGCGCCGCGGGGCGCCCCTCTGGCTGTCGGTCTGCACCCTGTCCGGACTGGTCGGGATGGCCCTCGCCTGGCGAGCGCGACCAGCTTGGGACGGGCTTTTGGACTCGAGCCCGAGCCTGCCGTCCCCGGATTGGCGCCGGCCGCCGCTGTGGAGCCGGGACCCGGCGGCTCCGCCGCTGTGGGGCTACCGCTCCCCGGCCCGCATCGCCCTGCCCCCGGCCCCGGGTCTGCTGGCCCCGGACCTGTTGCTCTACGCAGCCCCCGGACCAGCTTCCGCACAAGCCCAAACCCTGCCCGAGGCGGCGGTCCTGCTCGGCACCCGCGGGGACTTCGAGCTACCCCAGGAGCTCGCCCCGGGCTTCGCCAGTCTGTGGCTCTACAGCCTGGCCCACGCCCGCACCCTGGCGGTTTACGACCTGGATCCCGCCGACGCACCCCAGTGACCACCCGCCCCCATGGGCCTCGGCTACCGCGCTATCTCCTGGAACCCCTACAAGCGGAGGTTCGACCTCTGGCTGCTGGTCTCGATCGCGCTGCACCTCGGCCTCTTCGTGGGCCTGGGCAGCCTGCGCCATCCGGGAGCCACGGCGGAGACCCTGCTGATCCGCGCCCTGGCCGTGGGGGCTTTCCTGCTGCTGACGGCGATCCTTGCGCTCGGGCCCCTGGCACGCCTCGACAACCGCTGGCTGCCATTGCTGTACAACCGACGGCACCTGGGCGTGGCCATGTTCCTGCTGGCGGCGGCCCACGCGGGTCTCGCGCTGCTGCAATTCCACGGGTTCGGGACGCTCGACCCGCTGGTCAGCCTTCTGGTGAGCAACCCGCGCACGGGCGCCCTGGCCCAGTTCCCGTTCGAGTGGCTGGGTCTTGCCGCCCTGGCGATCCTGTTCCTGATGGCCGCTTCGAGCCACGACTTCTGGCTCGCCCAATGGAGCGCCCCGGTGTGGAAGCGGCTGCACCTGGCGGTCTATGGGGCCTACTGGTTGGTGGTGCTGCACGTGGCCCTCGGGCCGCTGCAGGACGATCCGCGGCCGGGCGCCTGGTTGGCCTTGGCGCTGCCGGCGGCGGTCCTGGCGGCGCTGCAGCTGACCGCCGCGTGGCGCGAGCGCGCCAGGGACCGCGAAGCCGCGAACCCAGCGGGCGGCTGGGTCCCCCTCGGCGACCCCGCTTCGATTCCCGAGGGCCGGGCGCGGGTGCTGGTCGCCGCGGGCGAGCGCGTGGCCGTGTTCCGCGACGGAACTCGCCTGTATGCCCTCTCCAGCGTCTGCCAACACCAAAACGGGCCCCTCGGGGAGGGGCGGGTGCGGGGCGGCTGCGCGGTGTGCCCCTGGCACGGCTACGAATACCGGCTCGAATCCGGCCGCTCGCCGGAGCCCTTCACCGAGTCGGTGCCCCAGTTCCGGCTGCGGCTCGCGGGCGGGCAGCTCGAGCTCGACCCACGGCCTCTGCCGCCGGGCAGCTCCCTGCCGGCGCTCGAAGTCCCGCCCGCCCAGGGCCAGCCCGAGAGCCCTTTTTTCGTCGGCTACGCGGAGCAGCAGGACCCGCGCCTGCGGGCGGCCTGGCGCCGTCGGGCTGCGGCGCTCGCCGGCCTGCTGCTCGCCTGCTCGGCCTCGGCCGCCGTCCTGCAGCCGCCCTTCGCGGACTCCGCCTTCGAATTCGGCCGGCCGCGCGAGCTCTCCGGCTGGATCGGGATGACCCCGGCTCCGCACCTGGCCGTGCCGCGTCCCGGCTCGCAGGGTTTTTCGCGCTATCTGTTGGTGGCGCCCGGAAAGCACGGAGCGCAGGCCCTGGCCGAGCCCTTCGCCGGCCGCTTCGTGAGCCTCTCCGCCAGCCTGGCCCACCGCGACGGAGCCACGCTGCTCGAACTCGTGCCGGCTTCGATCCGGGCGCAGGCCGCACCCGCCGACCAGGCCGTCCCCGGGGACCCGCGGGACCTCGGCCCCCAGCGCTTGAAGGGCGAGATCGTCGATTCCAAGTGCTTCCTGGGGGTCATGAAACCGGGCGAACTCAAGGCGCACCGCGCCTGTGCTTCCCTGTGCATCCGCGGCGGCATCCCGCCGGTGTTGTGCGTGCGGCGCGAGGACGGCAGCGCGCGCTACTGGCTGCTGGTCGATGCCGCTGGAGGGGCGGTCAACCAGGCGGTGCTGCCCTTCGTGGCCGAGCCGGTGGAGCTCGAGGGCCAGGGGCAAGCCTGGGGCGACCTGCTCGTCCTGCGCATCGACCCGGAACGCATCCGTCGTCTGTGACCGCTCGCGGGCGATCGCCCGGGGTCGGGCCCGGGCCCTGACAGCCCCGTCCGTGGCCGAGCCGAGGCCGGCGGCCCGGGGCCAGATCTGGCCGCTGGCTGGCCGCCGGTCGAGGCCGCGGGCCTGGGGTCGTCGCTGCGCCCGGGTGCTTGCGGCCCGCAGGCCCTGGGCGGAGACCCTTCCGTCCGCCGCTGGGCCCGGGAGTTTTTTCTGCTTGGGTCGCCGCCGCTGCCTTTCCGAAGGAGTTTTCTCCCCTGGGAAGCGATTCCCGGGTTTTCCCCGGAGGTGTCCCCTGCGCTGGTCGCCCCACCTGCCCGTCCTTTCCACCGCTGCCCTGCTGCTGGCGCTCAGCCTGCGCCCCGAGAGCACGGCGTCCGCCAGCGAAGGCGGCCGCTTGCGCCTGCCGCGCCACGTGCAGCGCGAGCTCGACCGACGGCTGGACTCCCTGGCCGAGCTCGCCCGGGCCTTGAGCGCCGAGCCGATCGAAGCCCGGGAGCGAGCGGGCCTGCTGCCCGGCCCCGATCCCAAGGGTTCGGCCCTGCTCAGCCTGACGATCGAACGCCTGGATGGCGCCGCAGAACCTGGCTGGGGGCCGCCGCCGCCGGCTTTGCAGGCCGGCGACCCGGCCTTCGATCGGGTGCATCGCGACGGCCGCAGCTTCCGCGGAGCGCCTTACTTCGACCCGCACCGCCGCTGCTGGTCGGTGACCCTGACCGCGCCGCTCCCCGTCGGCGCGAATTCGGCGGCCCTGTTGCGCGCGGAGATCGACCTGTCCGCGCTGCTCGCCCGGCGCGCTCGCTGAGCTTCCATGTCGATCCGCCTGCGACTCGGCCTGGCCCTCGGGCTCCTGGCCCTTTGCGCCGTCGCGGCGGCAGCCCTGGGCGTTTGGGAGCTGCAGCGTTCGCAGCGCTCCTCGACCCGCGCCCTCGAGCAGGACTTGCCCGCGCTGACGGCGCTGCTCGAACTCGATCGCGCCCTGCTGGCCGCACGCCTCCAACCGCAGGCGCCGGCGCCTGAGCCCGATGCCGTACAGGCCTGGGCCGAAGAGGTCGATCTCCATTGGCGTGAATTCCGTTCCTGCATTTCCCCGGGCAGCCCTCGGGACGACGAAAAACTGACCCGCTTCGAATCCGTCTGGTCGCAGGCCCGTCAGGGCGCCGGACTGGCCCAGGGCGGGGCGGATTTCGATGGGCTGCGGTCGGCCGTGGCCGAGCTGATCTCGGAGGGCTCGATCTTGGCGTCCCTGCGGGTCGCCGAGCAGGACCGCACCCAACGCGCCGCCGCGCGGCGCCTGACCTGGCTGGCCTGCGCCGCCGCGCTCTCGGCGACGGCCCTGGCCCTGTGGCTTTCGGCGGCGCTGGCGGCCCCGCTGCGCCGCGCCGCAGCGGCCCTCGAAGCCATGTCGCGCGGGGACCTATCCGCGCGCATCGACGCCCGTGGCGGCGGCGAGATCGCGGCCCTGGCGAGCTCGTGCACGCGCCTCTCCGCGCGCCTCGAAGAGCTGGGCGGCGTCGCCACGCGGATCGCCGCCGGCGACCTCAGCGCGCAGGTTGCGCCCGCGTCGCCTGCCGACCGCTTGGGGCAGGCCTTCGCGCGCATGCTGGCCAGCTTGCAGGCCGTGGCCGAGAGCACCGACCGCATCGCCCGCGGGGACCTCAGCCGCCCCCTGGCGCCCCAATCGGAGCACGATCGGGTCGGGCAGGCCCACGCGCGCATGCATGCGGCCCTGACGCGCCTGGCGGCTTCGGCGGAGTCGATCGCCCAGGGCGATCTCAACATCCCGGTGCACGCCGACTCCAGCCAGGATCGCTTGGGCACGGCCTTCATCGGCATGGTCCTGTCGCTGCGGGAGATGGCCGCCGCCGCAAAGAAGATTTCCCTGGGGGACCTCAAGGTAAAAATCGCCCCGCGCGGGGAGCGCGATCAGCTTGGGCAGGCCTTTTCGCGCATGACCCAGACCCTGGCGCGCATGGCCGAAGCGGCGGAGAAGCTCGGCAAGGGCGATCTGGAGGTCGAGGTCCGCATCGCTTCCAAACAAGACCGCCTGGGTGAAGCCTTCGAGCGCATGGTGCGCTCGATGCGCGCCATGACCGAGGCCGCCGACCGCATCGCTGGCGGGGACCTGGCCGTGGTCGTACCCCTGCGCTCGCCCCAGGATCGCCTCGGGGCCGCCTTCCAGCGCATGGTGGCCTCCCTCGAGCGCACCGCCCAGGCCGCCGAGGGCATCGCCCGCGGCGACCTGTCGATCGCGGTCGAACCGAGCTCCTCCGCCGACCGCTTGGGCCACGCCTTCCAGCGCATGCAGGCGACCCTGCTCGGCGTGGAGCAGAGCGCCGATCGCATCGCCCGCGGCGATCTCGAGGGCCAGGTCCAGATCCAGGGACCCGAAGACCGCCTGGGACGGGCCTTGGAGCAGATGCACCGCTCGCTGCGGGCCTTGGCCGGCGCGGCCGAACGCATCGCCGGGGGCGACCTGGAGGTCGAGCTCGAGCCGCGCGGCCCCGAGGATCGGCTGGGCCACGCTTTCGTGGGCATGGCCGAGTCCTTGCGCGGCTTGAGCCTGGTGGCTGCACGGATTACCTCGGGCGAGCTCGACCTCGAATTCGAGCCGCGCTCGCAGCGCGACCAGCTCGGTCAAGCCATCCTGGCCATGCTGGCTGCGCTGCGCGAACAAGCCCAGCTGGCGCAGCGCCTGGCGCGCGGGGATCTGACCGGCGAAGCCCGTCCGCGCGGTCCGAAGGACCAGCTGGGCCAGGCCTTCGTGCGCATGGTCGAGAATCTGCGCCGGTTGGTGGCCCAGATCGACGCTTCGGCCCAGGGAGTGACCCGGGTGACGCGCACGCTGACCCAGGGCAACCACCGCCTCGGGCAGCGCACCGAGGAACAGGGGCGTACGCTCCAGTCGGCCCAAGCGGCGATCGAGGCCGCGGTGGCGCGCTCCGAGGACAGCGTCGAGCGCTGCCGCCATGCTGGCCAGCTGGTGCTCGAGTGCCGCTCCGTGGCCGAGCGCGGACAGGGGCTGCTCAACGACTGGCGCGCTGCACTGGGCGAGATCGCGGGCACCGCCCAGCAGATCCAGGACAGCGTGCGGGCGATCAACTCGCACGCGAATCAGACCCACCTGCTGGCGCTGAACGCCCGCATCGAGGCCGCGCGCGCCGGCGAGCACGGTCGCGGCTTCGGCGTGGTGGCCAGCGAGGTCGGCCAGTTGGCCGGGGACTCGGGGCGGGTGGCGCGGGGCATCACGGACTTGGCGCAATCCTCTGCGCGCCGGATCCAAGCCAGCGGCGAACAGCTCGAGGCCACCCACCGCACCTTCGAAACGATCGCCACCTCGGTCGATCAAGTGGCCAGCTTGGTGCTCGAGATCTCCGCCGCAGCCGAGCTGCAGGCCGGCGAGGTGCGCTCCCTGGCGCAGCGCCTGGCGGAGCTCGAGCGCCTGAACCAGGACAATCTGGCCCTCAGCGTGCGCACGGCGCAGGACAGCCGCGGCCTCGACGGTTCGGTCGAGGAGCTCGGTCGCGCCCTGTCGCACTTCCAGCGCGCCGCCTGAGTTCCCCCTCGGTGGCCCTGCGGATCGGGCCATCGGCGGCGGCCCCGGGCCGCGCCCGCCGACCCTGCGCCGGCGTTCCGGCGCCGCCGCGCGGCCAGAGCGCCGCGGCGGCCTCCGGTCGCCTCAGAGCGGCTGCTCGCTGCGGATCGCCCAGCGCAGCTTGGCGCTCTTGCTGCGCGGGTTGTCGCGCTGCTCGGCCGCCGAGGGGCGCTGCACGTCGGCGCTGACCGCGCGGTACAGGCCGGCTTCCCGGCCGCTGCGGAAGGCCTGTTTGATGCGCCGGTCTTCGCCCGAATGGAACGACAGGAAGACCGCCCGCCCGCCCGGGGCGAGGCAGGCCGGCAGGGCCTCGAGCAGCCGATCCAAGGCGCCCAATTCGTCGTTGACGGCGATGCGCAGGGCCTGGAAGCAGCGCCGCACGGCGAGCTCGACCTGGGCGGCTTCCCGGGGCGGCCGGCGCTGCGCCAGCAGCGTGCGCACGGCCAGGGCCAGTTCGCTGGTGCGCAGGATCGGCGCGCGCTCGCGCCAGCGCACCAGTCCGGCCGCCAGCAGCGGCGCATCGGGCTCGTCGGCGTACTCGGCCAGGGCCGCCTGGATCTCGCGCTGGCTGGCCCTGGCCAGCCATTCGGCCCCCGAAGGCGCGCGCCTGGGATTGAGGCGCAGGTCGAGCGGTCCATCGGACTTGAAGCTGAAGCCGCGCTGCGGGTCGTCGAGCTGCATCGAAGAAACCCCCAGATCCGCCAGCAGGCCATCGACCGCGGCGAGGCCCAGCTCGGACAGCACCTGGGGCAGCCCGGCGAAATTGCTGCGGCGGGCCTCGAAGATCGGCGCCGCATACCCCAAGGCCGCCAAGCGCGCGCGGCTGCGCTCCAGCTCGATCGGGTCGGCGTCCAGGCCGATCAGGCGCCCCGGCGGTCCGCTGCCGCCCGCGGGCGCCAGCAGCTCGAGCAGCGCCCGGGCATGCCCCCCGTAGCCGAGCGTGCAATCCACCAGCACCTGACCGGGCCGCGGCGCCAGGGCGGCGATCACCTCCGCCACCAGGATCGGACGGTGGCTGCCCGCCGGGGTCTTGCCGGCGGCGAGGATCTTGGCCACGTCCCCGGCGTAGCGCTCCGGGGCGTGCTCCTTGTACTTTTCCTCGAACCGCCGCGGGTGCGTGCCCCGATAGCGCGGCCTGCGCTTGCGCGCCGGCTCGGGGTCGGCCTCGCTCATGTGGGGAGCATACGCTCGCGCGCCCCAGGCCGCTCTCAGGGGGTCAGCGCCAGCGCCCGCGGCGCGCTGGCCGCCAGGAGCACCGCGCTGCCGGGCAGGTCGAAGGCCAGCGCGGCGTGCCACAGGGTCAGGCCGGCCAAGGCCGGCGCAGCGCCCGGCGGCAGGACCAGCGAGGCCTGCCCCTGCGCCCCGGGGCCCAGGGACCCCAGGGTGTTGAGGAACGGCGCCTGGTTGGCCTGCACCAGGGTCGCCGTGGTGTAGCCATCCGGCGCGAGCGGCAGGGGGATTCCATCCAGCAGCAGCACCGGCGCCGGCGTCTGGGCAGAGCCGAGCACCAGGTACAGCTTCTGGGCCAGAGAGGCGGCCGCTTGGCCGGCGGCGCCGCCGTCCACGGCCAGGTTGGCCGGCCCCGCTCCGACCAGCTCCAGAAGCACCGCGGCGCCCTGCTGCACCGACGCGGCCTTGGGGCCGGTGAAGAAGCCCAGGGCGCGCGTTTCCGGGTGGGCAAAGACCGCCGTGTAGCCCGAGCGCTGGCCCACCGAGGGGGCGTTCGGGGCGCCCCCCGCCAGCAGCCCCAGCGCAGCGCCACCCGGACCCGAGCCGGGCGCGCTGATCGCCGCGGAAAAGCCAAAAAATCCAGGGCCCTGGGCGCCCGGCAGGGGTGCGCCCTGGAAGCTGGCCGGCACCAGGCGGGCGCGTTCCTGGAAGCCTCCGCCCGCCGTGCGCTCGTACAGCCACAGGGCCCCCGCCAGGGCCGCGGTGGTCGCCGGCGGCGCGGGCGCATCGAAGGGCGCTCCGGCCAACAACCAGTCGCCTGCCGCCGCCACGCTGGTGCCGAGGCGGGCCCCGGTCACCGGGGCCGACGCGCTCAAGATCTGGGTCTCGACCCACTGCCCAGCGGGGCCGCGCTCGAAGACATAGACCGCGCCCGCATCGGCCACCGCCGCACCCGCGCCCGGTGCTCCGACCAGCAGGGTCGCGGCGCCCGCCCAGGCGAAGTTGGCCCCGAAGTAGGCCCCCGCCACCGGATCCGAAGCGAATTGCTCGCCGCGTTCCACCCACAAGCCGCCCTCCAGCTCGAAGCGGTAGAAAGAGCCCGCGTCCAGGGCTCCGGTGTCGTCGTTGCGCGCTCCCACCAGCAGCTCCTGCCCACCCGGCACCAGCGCGAAGCTGAACGCGAAATGGTCTCCCGCTTGGGCGTCCGAGGAATACAGGTATTGATGGAATTGGAAGCTGCCGGCGCTGCGCCGGAACAGGTGCCCGCGGCCCGGGGCCGGCGGCACGTCATCCCCGATGTGCATGGCGCCGAAGAGCCAATCGCCGGCCAGCAGCACGTTTTCGCCCAGCCGTTCCCCGGGCTCGGCCTGGGGCGAGGTCAGCTTGGCGATCTCGACGAAAGTGGAGCCGCTGCGCTGGAACAGATACAGGGCGCCCGCGTCCGGGATCGTGTTGCCGCCCACGGCGACGTCGGCGCTGTTGGCTCCCACGGCCAGGAAGTCGCCGTCGAAACTGAGGGAAAATCCGAAGGCGTCGCCAGCGGCCCCGTCGGAAGCCAGCAGGCGTCCGCGGTGCTCGAAGCCCAGCGGGGTGCGCTCGTACAAGTCCACGGCTCCGGCCCCGAGCGCCAGCGCCGGATCGAAGCGCGCGCCCACCGCCAGCCAGTCGCCGCTGGCCGCCAGCGCGTAGCCGGATTGGCTGTTGGGCGCGATCCCCGAGGGCAGCAGGTGGTCGATCGCCGCCTGGGCGTGGGCGAGGCCGGCCGGCGGGCACAGGATCAGGGCGCAGGTGCGCAGCGGCGCAGAGCGGGTTGCAGCAGGTTTTTGCATGGCGAGGCGAGTGGCAAGGGTCCACTTCAGTCTAGGGACGGCGCCGAGCCCGTGGCGGTCGGCCGCGGAGGGAGGCGCCTGGTTCCGGGGTCGATGCAGGGCCCAGGGCCCGGCGGGGCCAGCGCCGGGGGCCGCGCAGGCGCTGTCCCACGTCCGCCGGCCCGGCGGGGCGCGGGCGCGCCAGTCGAGCCACGGCGCCCCGGCCCCGTCGGGCGGCGCCGTGCGCTCGATCGGGCCCCCTGGTGCCCCAGGCGTTTACTCGGTGTGGGTTCGGCGTCAAGCTGCGTCCATGCTCATCGCACTGACGCTGGCTTTCGGGCTGGGCGGGCTGCCGCTCCTGTTCGCGCTGCTGCTGCTCGCCCTGGGGCTGTCCAGCGGCTATCGCTTCCTCGGCGAGGAGAGCTTCGATCTGGCCTGGAGCGCCTTGATCTTCTGCGGCTGGATCCCGCTGCTCGGCGCTTTCGCGGCCCTGTGCGTCTACCGCGCGCGGGCCCGGGCGGCGGGAAACGCACCCCAGCTCACGGAGCGCAACTCGCGCACCGTCTTGGCTCTGCTGCTAGGCAGCGTGCCGATGGTTCCAGTGCTGAGCTTCGCAGCGGACGTCCTGGACAACCAAGTGCACGTCTGGATCCAGAACTCGAGCGCGGCGGCGATCGAAGACGTGCGCATCGTCGGGGCCGATATCGACCTGGGGCTGGGTCGCCTGGCGCCCGGTCAGCGGCTCTATCGCCGCCTCGAGCCACGCAGGGATGGCGCGCTGCGTCTGACCGCGCTGGGGAGCGACGGGGGGGCGATCGACCGTGAGCTGCTCGGTTACGTGACACCGAACCTGCGCGACGAAGCCCAGGTCCGCTTTTCCGAGGCTGGGCAGGTCGAAGTCTGGGACGGTGGCTGGTAGCAGCGACAGGTCCAGGCTTTGACCGCTGGGCCGCTGCGGCAGCGGAGCTTGCGACGGATGCTGCGGCCGATGTAAAGACTGCGTTCAGCCGAGCGGGGCGGCGCCTCGATCCCGCGCTGGTGTTGGAATCGGCGACCGTGGCGCGTACCCTCCAGCGGATCGCGGGCGATCGCTTCCCGACCACGTACCCAGAGCAGCCCCATGAGCTTGGTCCTCACCCCGGCGGAGACCCATCGTGCAAAGGTCGGCAGCGGCGCGGAGATCGAGCGGCTCGCGCTGTCCCCGAGCCAGTTCGATCCGTTCATCTCGCTCGATCATTTCCGCATGTGGGAGGCGACCTTCCCGCCCCATCCCCATGCGGGCTTCTCGGCGGTCACCTACCTGTTCGACGATTCGCAGACCGGCTTCCGCAATCGGGATTCGCTGGGCGGTCTGCACCGCATCGAACCCGGCGGCCTGCACTGGACCCTGGCCGGCCGCGGACTGATGCACGAGGAGATCCCGCTCGAGCCGGGGCGGATCGCCCACGGGTTGCAGATCTTCGTCAACCTTCCGGCCAGCCACAAGCTGATGGCGCCGGCCATGCACCGGGTCGAGGCGGCCCAAATGCCTCGCTTCGCGCTCGGGGACGGGCAGGCCACGCTCGTGTTCGGCCGCTGCGGAGAGCGCTCGGCGGCCCCGCTGCCGGCGCCCGGGGACGTGAGCTTGCTCGAATTGCGCCTTGCGGCGGGGGGCCAAGCCGAGTTGGTGCTCGAAGGCGGCCAGCAGGGCGTCGGGCTGGCGATCGACGGCAGCGTCGAGGTCCGCTCCGCCGGGCATGGGCAAGCGCCGATCCGCCGAGGCGCCTGGCACGGACACAATCCCACCCGTTCTGCGCTGGCCCTCGCGCTGCGGGCCGGCGACGCCGGCGCCCGCTTGGTGTGGCTGAGCGGCACGCCCTGGCGCGAGCCGCTGGTGATGCACGGCCCCTTCGGCATGAGCGATGCAGCCGGACTCCAGGCCGCGCTGGAGCGCTTCCGCAGCGGCCAGATGGGCGATCTGCGCCCGTTGCCTCTGTAGCGGACCCGATGCGCCCAAGACCCGTTGGCTACGGGAAGGAGCGCTGCGCGCGCTCCGGCTAGCCTCGAGGCGGCCGCCGGCGGGGCCGGGTCGATCCGCCGGACCGGATGCCGGCTAGCGCGCCGGCGCCACGGGGGTGCTGCGCCCCGGCAGCAGCTTGGACACCAGCAGGACCGGATCGTCGGGATCGAGGGCGGGGCCCGGATCCCGCTCGCCATCGTCCCGGGGGCCCGCGGCCTGGGCCAAGCCCGAGAGGGCCGCCGGGTGGGCGAACTGCTCGCCGGCGAAGCCCTCCACGAAGCGGCCCCCGTGCACGTCGCCGCGCAATTCGGCCAGGCGCAGGGCGCGCTGCAGTTCGCGCCAGGGCAGGGGCTGGCGTTCGCGCTCGAGCAGGGCGCGGAACAGCACGCCGTAGCGTTCGAGCAGCGCGCGGGCCAGGGGCCAGGCCAGCTGCTCGCGCTCGGCCGAGGCCGACGGTCGAGCGGGGATCGCCGGGCTGTTGGGCGGCTCGGCCGCGGCGTTCTCCAGGGGCCGGAAGCGCCCGAAGCGGCCCGTGGGCAGCGGCGGACGGGGGCCGCGCAGGCGCTGGCGCTTGGCGCCGGGCCAGAGCAGCGGGCGCAGGGCGGCGAAGGTGTCGGCGCACAGCAGGCCGCGGCTCAGCAGCTCGTCCAGGCCGCGCTCGACGTCCGAGGGCAGCAGGCCCGGCAGGCGTTCCAGGTCGCTGCGGAACAAAGCGCCGCGCCGCTCCAGAGCTTCGAGCAGGGCCCGCGCCGGCCAGCTGAGCTCACGGCCGTCCACGGGTCCGGCCAGCTCCAGCCAGAGGTCGAGCTGCGCACGCGGAAACAAGCCGATCGGCGTCGAGCGCGGCGCCAGCTGGGAACTGCCCCACAGGCGCCCCCAAACGACCTCGCCGGCCAGCATCAGCCCATCCAACAGCTCCGGGCGGTAGCCGCGCACGCGGGCCGGCAGCAGCCAGCGCTCCCAATCGGGCGCGGGGGCTTCCCAGCCGGCCAGGCGCTCGAGGGCCAGCCGCAGGCCCTCTGGACCTTCGAATCGTCCCGCTTCCGTGAGTCCGTGCCAACTCCGCAAGAAATGGAGATAATTCGCGAAGGGCAGGGGCCGGACGCGCTGGCGCCGCTGGTCCCGGGTGAGGCGCAGCAGGCGCGCGTGCAGCCGACGGTGGCACCAGGCCTGGGGTCCCGGCAGGCCATCGTCGAGCTCGATGCGCACGGCCAGCCCTTCGGCTTCGAGCGCCAAGAGCTCGGGCGCTGCGCTGCGCAGGGGTCCCAAGGCCTCCAAGCGCCCGCGCCACAGGTCGAGCGGATCGCGGCTGGCTTCGGGCAGGGCGAAGTGCACCGGCGGGCCCGGCCGGCGCTCGACACGGCCGCTTTCGAGCAGTTCCCGCATCCAGGGCAACCAGGGCGGATTGGCCTCCAATTCCGCGGCGCTGACAAACCCCATCCAGCCCAAGATTTCATGCAATTCCTGCGCGTCCCGCGGATCGGGCCAGGCCTCGGCGCGCACCTGCGCCACCAGCGCAGCAGGCAGCGGGCCCGCAGCGGCCTGCGGCGCTCCTCGGCTGGCTGCCACGGCCTGGGCGCGGCGCTCTTCGAGGCCGGCATCGTCCAGGAAACCGTAGGGTCCGATCGCCAGGGCGCCCTTGGCCATGGGGGAGGGCTCGCTGCGCTCGACCGTATGCACCGAGATGTGGCCGGCGCTCAGGCCGACGAGCAGCCGTTCTAGGCCGGTCAGGTCGAGGGCCTCGTGCAGGCAATCCTCGAGGGTCTGGTCGAGCAAGGGATGGCCGACCGGGATCTGCAGGTCCCCGGCGGGCAGGTTCTCGCCGCAGGCGACCGCGTCCGGGAAGGCCTCGGCCAGCAGGTCGTCCGCGCGCATGCGCTGCAGGGGAGCGGGCAGCCGTTTGCCTCCGGGCGCGCGCGGGGCGCGCAGGGACCGGCTGGCGTTCCAGCGCCAGCGGGTTTGGAACAGGGGCGAGGCCAGCACGGCCTGGCGCAGGGTGTCGCCCACCGTGCGGGGGGACAGGTAGTTCGGCACCTCTTCGAGCGGAAAGGAGTGCACCGGCCCCAAGGAGATCAGGATCGACTCCTCGTTGGCCGCGGCCTGCAGCTCGAAGCCGAATCGGCGGCAGAAGCGCTTTCGCAGGGCCAGTCCGAAGGCGCGGTTGATGCGCGAGCCGAACAGGGCATGCAACACCATCTGCGCGCCGCCGGAACGGTCCGGAAAGCGCTCGATCACGAGCTGTTCCCCATGCGGCAGGACCCCCAAGGCCAGCAGGCTCTCGGACAGGTAGCGACGCAGTTCATCGGCGGCGCGCGGGTCGAGCCCGGCTTCGCGCTCGAGCCACGCGGGCTCGAGCCCGCGGCGGCGCACCGTACCCATCAGCGCCGAGAGTTCCGGGCTGCGCGCGGGGGCCTCCCCGAACCAAAACGGCAGGCTGGGCGGAGCGCCCTCGGCGTCGACCACGCGCATCAGCCCGGGCTCGGTGCGCAGGATGCGCCAGGACATGTTGCCCAGCTGGAACACATCGCCGGCCGAGGATTCGATCGCAAAATCCTCGTCGACGCTGCCCACCGTGGTGCCTGCCGGTTCCTGCACGACGCGGTAATCGGCCTTGTCCGGGATCGCCCCGCCCGATCCGACCGCCACCAGGGCGGCGCGCCGGGTGGCCCGCAGGCGACCGCTATGTGGGTCGAAGTGCAGCAGGGACAGGCGCTCGCCGCTGTGCAGCTGGACCACCTGCTCGAAGCGTTCGCGGGCGAGATCCCGGTAGGGTGCGGCGCGGCGGAAGCGGCGCAACAACTCGTCGACTTCCTGCTCGCCGCTGACGCACTCGGCCACCAGCTGCTGGGCCAGCACGTCCAGGCCCCCGCGCGTGGGCAGCAGCCGGTCGAGCTCGCCGGTGCGCACGGCCAACAGCAGGGCCGCCGCCTCGGTCAGCTCCTCCTGGCTCTGCGGGAACAGCACGCCCTTGGGGATCCGGCCGACCCCGTGGCCCGCACGCCCGACGCGCTGCAGCAGCGTGGCGATGCGCCGCGCGGCACCGATCTGGACCACCAGGTCGATCTCGCCCACGTCGATGCCCAGCTCGAGCGAGCTGGTGGCGACCAGGGCGCGCAATTCGCCGCGTTTGAGGCGCTCCTCCGCTTCGAGCCGCCGCTCGAGGGACAGGCTCGAATGGTGGCTCAGGACCGCCGGGGCCGCGGTTTGGCCGCGGGCGTCGGCGGCCTCGGACGGCGAGCCGGGGTCGAGCCGCCGGGCCAGCTCGCGGGCCGTGCGCTCGCAGACCTTGCGCGTGTTGACGAACACCAGCGTGGTGCGGTGGGAGCGCACCAGCGCGGCGATGCGGTCATGCACCTCGCCCCAGACCTCGTGGCTCTGGACCGCGCCGAGGGGCGAGGGCGGCACCCACACGGACAGGTCGAGCTGCCGGCGGTGGCCGGCGTCGACGATCGTCACCGCGCGATCGACGCCACCCAAGAGCTCGGCCACCTGCTCGATCGGGCGCTGGGTGGCCGAGAGCCCGATGCGTTGCACCGTCCGACCCGCGAGGGCTTCCAGGCGCTCGAGCGACAGCGCCAGGTGGGCGCCCCGGCGCGTGCCTGCCAGGGCATGGATCTCGTCCACGACCACCGTCTCGACACCCGCCAGCAGGCTTCTCCCGCTGGCGCTGGTCAGCAGGATGTAGAAGCTCTCCGGCGTGGTGACGATCACCGCCGGCGGCCGCCGGACCATCCGGGCCCGCTCCCGCTGCGGCGTGTCCCCGGTGCGCACGGCGACGCGGATCTCCGGCAGGTCCGGCCAGGCGGAGCGCAGCTCCTCGATCGGGCGCAGCAGGTTCTTGGCGATGTCGTTGGAGAGCGCCTTGAGCGGCGAGACGTAGAGCAGCCGCGCCGACCCGGGGGCGGCCGCCCCGGCCGGCGCTCGCGCCGGCCCAGGCTCCGTCCCGCTGTCGCCGAGGCCCGCGCGCAGCGCCTCGCTCAGGAACCACGCGAATGCCGCCAGCGTCTTGCCCGAACCCGTGGGCGCCGCCAGCAGCGTGTGTTCCCCCCGCGCGATCGCCGCCCAGGCGCGCCGCTGCGCATCCGTGGGCTCCCCGAGCCGCTCCCGAAACCAGCGCACCAGCCGCCCATCCAGGCTTTCGAAGCCCATGCCGGGATTCTACGCAGGCCGGCCGCCCGCCGGTCTGCAGCGCGCGGTCGGACTCCCGCTGCTCCGCCGGAGGCCTCCCGCCCCATCGTTCCGGCCCACGCCGGGATGCCCTGCGCGCGGGATGGCCCAGGGGGCCTGTCCGGGCCTTGAGTTGGTCACCCCAGCGCGAACTCCAGCGGGGCCGGGAGCGCCCGAAGTCCAGTCCATGGATGCTTGATCCAGGAGCTGGAATCGGGCTGCGGTGAGCTGTCGCAGCGCCGGCCACCCGACGCTCCCCAGCGGGCGCCGGGCCGAGGCACGGCGCTTGCAACACTACGGTCGCCGGAGCAGTTCCCCGCAGCGCCCTGTGGCGCCCCTGCGCCGGCCCGAACCCCGTGCTCACCTCCATGCGCGCTTTCCGCCAAGTCATCCCCGCGGCCCGCGTCCTCTCCTGCCTGCCCGTCGCCCTGGCCCTCGACCTGCCCGCCGCCGGGCAGGCCAGCATCGCCTGGACCCAGCCGACCGGCGGGACCACGATCGCCGTGGACGACGCCAACAACGTGTTCACCGCCACCTACGTCTATCAGCTCGGCGCCGAGGTATCCGTCACCAAGCGCGACTCCCAGGGCAATCTCCTGTGGACCTCGAGTTTCGACCAAACCGAGCCGACCAAGTGGGAGAACCAGCCGTTTGTCGCCACGGATCCGCAGGGCAACGTGATCGTCACCACGACGCTCATGTCCGGCTACTCGAATCCGGTCAACGCGGCCAGCGTGGTGATGAAATTCGCTGCGGACGGCACGTTCCTGTGGCGTCGTGTCTACGAGAACAGCTTCGACGGCTCGTCGCTGCGCAAGTGCCTGGTCGATGAGACCGGCCACGTCTACGCGATCGGGATCGGGCCGGGACCCTTCGGATTCACCACCAAGATCCGCAAGTTCTCGCCCGCCGGCGACACGCTCTGGACCTACAACGACGGCGACGGCATCGGTGCGCCGCTCAACATGAAATTCGCCCCGGATGGGGACCTGCTGGTCGTCGGCCGGGGCATCATCGGTTCGGTCAACGGCTACGCCCGCATCGGCCGCGATGGGCAGAAGGTCTGGAGCCTGGCTGGAGTCCAGAGCCTGACCGTGGGCGACCTGTCGGCCGATTCACAGGGCAACAGCTACCTGGTCCACGGCAACTTCCAAGCCGCTGGCGGCAGCGTGGTGCGCAAACTCGGCCCGAGCGGGCAAACCCTCTGGAGCCAGGTCTATGGCGGCACCGGCTTCCGCATCGAAGTCGGACCCGATGACCAGCCCGTGGTGTGCGGCTTTCCCAACAGCGGCAGCGGCGGCGCCTACTTCTTCAAGCTCGATCCGGCCGGCAATCTGCTCTGGACCAATCCGGATGCCGATGGCCCGCTGAGCTTGCTGCTGCACGCCCAGATGGCGGTCGATGCCTCTGGGGATACCTACCTGGCGGCCGGCACGCTGTTCGAGATGGCCGTGTGCAAGGTCGACGCCAACGGCAATTCGGCCTGGACCAAGACCACCCCGGGCAGCTATGCCTACGCGATCGCCCTGGGGCGCGCCGAAGGCAGCGTGTACGTGGTCGGCGGCCAGACGGCCAAGATCGCCGATGCCGGCGAGGGCCAGTGGCTGAACCTGGCCCAGGGCCTGCCGGGCGCCGTGGCCAGCCGCCTCGACGGCGAGGGCATCTGGGGCCAGGGCGGGCGCCTCGATCTGCTCTTGACCCAGGCCCCCGCGAACGCCCCGGGCCTGTGGGTGTTCGGCGCCAGCGCCGTGTCGCTGCCGCTCTTCGGCGGCACGCTGGTGCCGAGCCCCGATGCGCTGCTGGCCTACACGACCGACGCCGTCGGCCGCAGCCTGCTGGGCTACCCGGTCGCCAACGCGGTGCTCGCCGGCAGCCAATTTTGGGTGCAAGCCTGGAGCCTCGATGCCAGTGCTCCCGCCGCGGTCGGCGCCACCAACGCGCTGCGCTGCACGGCGCCGTGACTCCCGCGCCGCCGCGCCCTTGGGCGCGGCGGCCTGCGGCCCGCAGGCGGTCGTTCGGGCCCTGGACTGCCGCGGCCGGCCGCGTTCGCAGGTGCCTGTGGCGCGGCCGCCCGCGCTTGGCTGCGGGTGGCTCCGCGGGCGCAGCAGCGCCGGACTCCGGGGCCGGGCGCAGGGCCCTCCGGGCCGCCGCTCAGGACCAAAGGCCCAGGGGCAGCGGCGAGAAGCCCGGGAAGATCGCGGCGCGATCGCAGGGGCCCAGGGCGTGCACGAGGGCCTCGCAGAGCACGTGGCGGTAGTCCGTGGTGATGGCGAGGTCGGCGCCCGCGTCGAGCGCGGAGTTGGCCAGGGTCGGCCAGGTTCCGTACATGCGCCCGCCGCGCTGCGTGGCGTCGAGGACCAGCAGCAGGTTGCCGTGGCCATGGTCGGTGCCGCCGGATTGGTTGGCCCGCAGCCGGCGTCCGAATTCGCTCATCACCACCACGGTCACCTCTTCGCGCCGCGGTCCGAGGTCCTGCCAGAAGGCCGCCAGGCAGGCGGAGAGCTCTTCGATCAGGGGCGGCAGGCTGCCGGCCTGGTTGACGTGGGTGTCGAAACCGCCGAAGTCGAGCGTGGCGACCCGCAGGCCCAGATCGAGCCCGATGGCCTGCACCAGGCTTTGCAGGGCCAGGGCCAGGTTGCTGCCGGCGGGGTACTCAGCTTTGGGCTGGTAGGGAAGCAGGGCGCCCTGCTCGTCGACGCCCACACGGGCCTCGATCTCGCGCGACAGCTCCAGCGCGTGCTCCAGCGGACCGGCGAGCGGGAACTCCGGCGGCAAGGAGCGCACCAGGGCCGTGCGCAGGGCCGCCGCGTAGCCGTGGCCCGGGGCGAGGCGCAGGCCGGCCAGCTGGGGCGCGGTCGCCACCCGCGCCGCCCCGCGCAGGCTCTCGGGGATCGAATCGCCGATGGCGAAGGCCGGCAGGATCCCCGCCGGGCGGGCCTGCTCGAGCCAGCGCGCCAACCAGCCGCCGAGGCGCGCGCCCTGCCCGGGTGCGGCGCGCTCCATGCGCTCCTCGGCGTCGAAGTGCGAGCGCGTCGGGTCAACCAGACCGGTCGCGTGGACCACCGACAGCTGCCCCGCGGCGTATAGCTCCGCCAGGGCGGCCGCGCGCGGATGGAAGCAGAAGCCGACGTCCGCCAGGGGCTCGGCCAGGTACAGCCGCGAGCGCTTGGGCGGAGCTTCGACGCGCAGCGGCCCAGGCCGTGCGGCGCGGTAGTCCGGGTCGCGGCTGGGCGCCACGATCGAGAGCCCGTCGGCGCCGCCGCGCAGGAACAGGGTCAGCAAGAGTTTGGTTCCCATGGCGACTCCTTCAGCGCAGCAGGAAGGCGGGGGAGACGGCCACCAGGGCCACCAGGGCCTTGATCTGGTACGCGCGCAGGCCTTCGTCGCGGTCGAGCTCCGCGCCGATCTCCTCCGCCAGGGGCGCGCTCAGCACCTGGGCCAGCTCCCCGGCCCGCCCAGCGCCGACCAGGGCCTCGGCGAAATGCCGGGCGGCCTGGTCGAGCCGGTGCACCTCTCCGGGCAGGTGCCGCAACGGGTCGTGGTCGCTGGCCCCGAACCAGGGCTCGAAGGCCTGCAGGGAGAGGTCGAGCAGCCCGGCCAGGTAGTTGGTGTTGGCCCAGTGGCGGTTCTGGTCGGGGTGCCCCGTCGGCGGTCGGCATTCGTGCTGGCCCCAGCCGCAGCGAAACAGCGCCCAGTGGAAGTTGAGCGCAGGCGACTTCACCTCCGCCCCCAGCCCGCGATAGAGCGCAGCCAGGAACTCGAAGGGGCGCTTCAGCTTCTCGGGCGGCCGGCGCACGAAGTGGGGCGAGAGCACCAGATGGCGCACGGCCCGCGCGATCTGGTCCGGCGCTTGGCGCTGCTCCAGAAACACGGCGGCGACCGAATCCACGAGTTCCGCCGGGGGCTCGTCGGCCAGGAGGCGCCGCACCAGCTTGGTGGCGATGTGGCGCGCCGTCGCCGGGTGCGCGGCCAGCAGATCGAGCAGCTTCTCGCCGTCCGCCATCGGCCCCGCATTGGGCGGAAACTCGACCCCCAGGATGCGCTTTTGGTACGGGTCGTGCCAGGCATCGACATAATGGAAACGTCCGCTGCGCGGCGCCTCGTCTCCTTCCCGCAGGTAGCGCCCGTCGCCGAACGACCAGCCGGTCAGGGCCCGCGCGGCCTCGTAGACGTCCTCGTCGATGTAGACCTGCGCCAGGCCGTCGCGTGCCCCGGGCACCTCGCTCCAGTGGGCATAGCGCTGGTTGGCGTAGTGCTCGGCCCCCAGGGTGTGCAGCTCGAGCAGCTCGCGGGCGAAGTTTTCGTTGGCCGGGCTGGCCTTGGACGATTCATTGTCGAGGAAATGCAGCATCGACGGGGAGCGCACCACCTCGCCCAGCAGCACCCGGAAGTTGCCCAGGGCGTGGCGCCGCAGCAGGCGGTCGTGCACGCCGAAAAAAGCGGCGGTGCGCTCGCTCTTGGTCGATTGCACCGAGAAGTGCTCGTGCCAGAACTGCGTCATGACCTCGCGCAGCTGGCCCTCGGCGTGCACCGCGCGGATCAGGCTGGCGGCCTGGACCTCGCGCGCCGGCCGGATGCGCTCTTCGAAGTCGACCCCCAGGCGCTGGTAGTCGGTCAGCTCGAGCAGCTCTTCGTCCCGGGCGGAGAGGTGCCGATAGGGCCGCGCCTCGTCGACGGCCTTCCAGCGCCGGCCCTGATCATCCTTGCCGGCTCCGTAGCGGATCGTGAGACGCGCCTCGGCCAAACGGCGGTCGAGGTCCGGATCGCTCTCCGGGCGCTGCAGCTCCCGCTCGAGCCAGCGCGACAGGCCCAGGCGCTGGAACTCGGCCACGTCGGCGGCCCGGGCCCCGAAGGTCAAGCGGTCGAGGCATTGGCGCGCCAGGCGCTCCGCGCTCGGCGGGTCCCCGTCGCGATCCCCGGCACCAGGCCCCGCCCAACCCCAGCCGGGGGCCGACATGATCGCCCCGAGCAGGGCTGCAAACTGTCGCCGGTCGAGCTGCATGGCTGCGATTCTCCCTCGGATTCCGTGAACCGGGGCGGCCGCGGCCGTGCCCGGGTTTCGAAAACCCTGCCCGCACTAGTCGCTCCGCACCCCTGGGTCGCTCCTAAATCGCTCCGGGCGCGGGCGGGGCGGCGCCCGTGGCCTTGCCGGGGCCTTGTGGCCAGATCCCGGCCCCGGGCCGGTCCGGAGGCCCGCGGCGCGGCCAACCCCCGTGGCGCGCTGCCCGCGCTCCGCTTCCCCCGCGGCGGGGGGGGTGATCCGCCCCCCTGCGCGCCCCCCGATCCCCCCGGCCGGCCTCAACCGTGGTAGGAGTCTCAACGCCGGATCGATCCGGCCTCCCCCGCCTCCCATGCGCCCGATCCGTCTCTTCCGCGCCCCCTCCGCCCTGCTTTCCGCCGCCGCTGCCCTCCTGGCCCTGCCCGCCGCGGCCCAGCAATTCCAGTTCCAGCAGTCCCTGCCGGGCGGCTTTGTCTGGACCGAGGGGGTGGAAGCCGCCGACGTCGATCTGGACGGGGACCAGGACTTCTTCACGGCCAACGGCGAAGGCCTGTATTCCCCCGGCATCAAGCGCCGCCCGGGCCTGATCATCAACCGCCTCGAGGTCGCGCCCCTGACCTTCCGGGACGAGAGCAGCCTGCGGCTCGGCACCAAGGCCTCCCACGGCAAGAACGTCAACACCGCCGACGTGGACGGCGACGGCTGGGTCGATGCCCTGTTCAGCAACGGCTTCGCCACCGATCCGCCGTTTTTGTACGTCAACCGCGGCGCGGGCCAGCCGGGCTTCTTCGACGAAGAGGGTGCCGCCCGCGGCTTGACCACGCTGTTCTCCTCGGCCGGCGCGGCCTTCGGAGACGTCGACAACGACGGCGATCTGGACCTGGTGCTGGGCGACACCGGCCCGGTGTTCAACGGCGCACCCGGCGGCCGCCCGCACCTGTTCCTCAACGACGGTCAGGGCAACTTCAGCGAAAACCTGGCCGCGATCAACACGGTCAACAAGATCGGCCACCTGGACGTGGACCTGGTCGACATCGACCTGGATTGGGACCTCGACATCTACGGCACCAACCGCGGAAACTCCCCGGGCGGCATCCACCACCTGCTGCTCAACGATGGCACCGGCCAGTTCGGCGACGCTTCGTCTCTGACCCCGATCACCTCGGGCAACGTCTACGAGTCGGACCTGGCTGACCTCGATGGGGACACGGACATGGATCTGTTCTATCTGAGCATCTCGGGCTTCTCGGACGGGGCAGCGCGCAACAACCTCGTCGGACAGGGCGCCCTGGGCTTCACCGGGGGACCACCGGTCGGGGGCGATGACGACAACGAGGTCGCGTTCATCGACCACGACATGGACGGCGATCTGGACGTGGTCATCGGTTCCCTGGGCCCGCGCGAAAAGCTTTTGCGCAACGACGGTCCGCTCAATTTCGTCCAGCTGACCAATCAGATCACCAACATCGACGACAGGACCCTCGACGTGGCCATCGTCGACGTGGACAACGACGACGACTACGACCTGATCACCGTGCAGGGCGAGAGCTCGCCGGCCTCCTGGGACAACAAGCTGTTCGTCAACACGGGACCCAAGGACAACCGTGCGCCGGTGATCCAGCGTCTGCAGGATCCCCAAGCCGGCAATCCCGCCGGACCCTTCGTGGCCCGTGCCCAGATCCGCGACGAGGTGCACGACGACGGCCTCAACTGGGTCACCGGTTCGGGCAGCTATCGCATCGACCTGGGCCTGACCCAGGGACCGGCCAACAGCGCCAAGGTGCTGCGCTCCGCCGGCTCGATCTACCGCTTCGAACTGGCCGACAGCGCCCAGGGTCAGGGCACGCGCCTGGTCTACGAGCTGACCTTCACCGACGTGGTCGGCAACAGCACCACCACCGGCCAGCGGTTCGTGCCGCTCTTGCCCTGCGGCTTCAGCGCCTACGGCCAGGGCACCCCGGCCCACACGCTGACCCTCAGCGGCCAAGGCAGCGGCCAGCTCGGCACCCAGGTCAGCGTGCAGACCAGCGGCGCCCCGGACGGCCCCGTGTTCACCGCCCTGGCCCCGGAGCGGGCTTCGCTCCCCTTCGCCGACGGCCTGCTGCTGATCGACCCCGCGGGTCTGGTGCTGCTCCAGACCACGACCAGCAGCGCGGGCAGCGCCTCCTGGACCCTGCAGGTCCCGAGCGCGATCGCGCTGACCGGCATCCCCTTCCGCTTCCAATCCCTGGCCCCCGACACGGCCCAGCCCCAGGGCTTCGCCTTCTCGAACGGTCTCGAAATCGTTCCCTGCCAGTGATTCCTGGCAGCCGGCCGATTCCTGGCAGCCGGCCTGACCCAGCGTAGCCCCGGCCTCATCCAGGCGCGCACACCCTGCGGGCCTGACGGGCGAGTTCGCCGTTCCTTTGCCAAAACGAGGGCTGGCCGGCGGTCCCAGGGCGGTCCGAGCGCTGCTTTCGGCGCTGGTCGGTAGCGCAGTATCTTTGGATCGCCTGGTCCCCCCGCTTCGGATCTCCATGAGACAAGCCCTCGGATCCCTTGTGCTCGCGAACATGGGTATTCCGATGATCGCCTGGCACCTGCCGATTGCGGCAGTCCTGCTGCTGCCGATCGTCGTGCTCGAAACCTACGCCCTGCAGCCGCTGCTGGGGCTGCCCCCGCGGCTGGTGGCCTCATGGACACTGATCGCGAACGCACTCTCGACCTTCGTGGGGGTTCCGGTCGCTTGGGGTGGCATGCTCCTGCTGCAACTCATCTCCGGTGGGGACTTTCCACACGGATTCGGTACCCCGCTGGACACGTTCAGGACCTTGGTGCTCGAAACCGCTTGGGTGGCCCCGTATCCGGGCCAGGGAACGCTGCCGCGCCTGATGCTCGCCGCGACCCTGGTGTTGCTGATCCCGTACTTCTGGGCCTCGGTCCAGATCGAGCGCTGGGTCCTCAGCCGCCGTTTCCGCGGATTGGACCGCGCGCAGATCTCCCGCGCCGTCTGGCGCGCCAACGCGCTCAGCTACGGCGGCCTCGCCCTGTTCACCCTGGCCCGCCTGATGCTGGCCTTGACCGCCTCTGCGAGGCCCGGCTGAACGAGGTGCTCGAGGTCGGCGAGTGCGCCGCTCGCTGCCCGAGCGGGAGGCGCCGGATCGCCGCGAGCGGTCAACCCTCGCCGCGGGAGAGGGAGCGGCGCTGGGCGGCGCGTTTTTCGGGCGAGGGGCGGAATAGTAGGGGGTGTGTCGATTCCGACGCGGTCGGCCGGGGGCTGCGGGCGGAGCGGGTCTGGCCGCCTCGGGGGGAGCGCAGGATGTGGGCCAGGGTGCTTTCGATGGTGCTGGGGTCGTCGTCGAAGCCGCCGTGGTCCTTGGCTCTGGAGGCGGAGGGGCTGGACAGCTCGTTGGGGGCCAGGATGTGGGTGCAGCGGGGCGTCTTGAACAGGCGGTCGAGGGACTTGTCGCGGGAGCGCGCGGCGCGCAGGTCCCGGGTCAGGCCCAGCAGCGGCGTGCCGTCGGGGCGCAGCAGCGGGATGCGCGGGGACTGCTCGAATGCGTGGGAAACCAGGTACAGCAGGGATTTGTTGTACAGGCGTGCGCAGTGGTCGTCGCGCTCGGCCCGTTCGGTCAGGGTGAACAGGGCCAAGCGCTCCACGGCCCCGGACTCGAGCGCCGGCCGGTAGGCCTGCTGGAACAGGTCCAGGGTGCAGGCCGGGGCCCACAGGCTCAGGGAGGCAACGCCGCGGCCCAGGCCGCGCTTGCCGGCCAGCGGTCCGCTGCGGATCTGGCCGCTGTGGGCCAGCAGCTGCGTCAGGGGCGCCAGCAGCACCGCGCCGGCGCTGTGGCCCGCCAGGTGGATTTCGACGTCCTGGGGCAGGTGCTCGGCCAGCAGCTGCGCCGTGCGGCGCGCGCCGCCCAGCCGGGCGGTGCTGGCCAGCAGCGCGTTTTCCTTCATCTCTTCCCACAGCGCTCGGCCGCCCAGGGCGCGGGCCAGGGGCTCCAGCGCGTCGTCGAGGCGATCGAGCAGGAAATCCTTGGCGGCGTCGAGCAGGCCCTCGGCGCGGCGGCGCTTGAAGGCGTCCTCGAGCAGGTTGCTGAGCGTGGTCCAGGCGTCTGTCTTCCACAGGAAGGACAGCGGGTAGATGTCCTGCTCGAGGAAGCGCTCCAGGTACTCGCTGGTGCGCTGCACCGCGGCGCGCTCGGAGACCAGGCCGCCGTGGGCGTAGAGCAGCACGCGCGGACGTCGGCCGGCGCTGCGCCGCGACTCCACGAAGCGCGCGAGGTCGCCGCGCACGATCTCGACCAGGTCCTCGGGCCCCGTGCCGAAGGTGCCGCTGTCCCGCAGCTGGCCGTCGTTGCCCAGGCTGACGATATGCCCGCGCAGGCGGTCGAAGCTGGGCTCGCCGGTGCGCAGAATCACGGCGCCCTGGGGTCCGGTGGCGCTGACCAGGGTGCGGCGCAATTCGATCGGCACGCCCAGCCGCGCCACCCACACGTCCATGCCATGGGCCAGCCAGTCGTCGTAGGACAGCAGACCCAGGCCGCCGCGGCCCCAATCGGGGCCCCACGAGTTCTGGAACCAGAAGCCGCGCCGGTCGTAGCCCACCAGGGCGATCGCATGTGCGTCCGGGGCGTTCGCGGCCGGCGGCACCAGCCCGTCGGACTTGACCCGGTCCCAGCCGGGGTGCACTCCGGTGGTGGCCAGCAGCACGCCGACCTCGCTCAGGGCCGCGTGCATGGCCACCAGATCCCTGTGATTCACGCGCAGGTAGGCGCCCAGGGGCCGGCTCGCCGCGTCGCTGGCGATCTCGCGATCGAGGCGCGACTTGCTGCGCTTCCACAGCTCCAACCGGCAGACGCCGTGCTTGTGCCAGGCCTTCATCACGCCCCGCGCACTCGAGCCCGAATAGCGCTCCCCGGGCCATTCGTCGTAGCGCTTGGCCATGCGGTAGAGCATCCAAGGGCTGACCTCTGCCCCGGCGGCGGCCGGGCCGGGCTGCAGCGAACGCTGCAGGGCATGGACCACGCTGGCCAGGGCGAAGCCCGTGCAGGCGCCCTCCGTGCCCTGGTCGAGCACCGGCACGCCCAGTGCGAGGAAGCGCTCGGGCGGCAGCTCGCGCTCGACCCGCACCAGGCTGGCCTCGAACATGCGGTCCCGGAAATCCAGCGTGTCCGGCAGCGCGTCGAAGCGGCGCTCCGTAGTCCCGCTGCCGCGCGCGGCGCGCCCCGAACCGGCCCTGGGCTGTTTCGCGCCCCGGGGCTCGGCTGCGGCGCGCGCGCCGCGCCGGTCGGGCGAGCGGCGGGCGCCGCGTGTCTGGGGACGGCCTTCGACGGGAGGATTGTCCTGCGCTGATTCCATGGGCGTGCGTCTGGGGCGCGGCTTCGCGCCGATCCCACCATGGAATCGAGACCGGAGCTCTGCGGCGAGGCCCTTCCCAGCCGCGGTCCGACGGCGTCCTGTCCGCGGGCCTCGCCGTCCGGCGGTCGGCCCGCCCCGCGGGGATACCGCCGGGAGGGATCGGATCAGCGCACGCCCGCGGCCTGCAGGACCTCTTGGTCCGAGAGCAGCCGGGTCGAGGTCTTGGCGCGTTCGAGCACCTTCTGCACGCGCTCGTCGGTGGCCTCGACGCCGTGCCGCTCCAGCACCCAGGACACGTTCGACTTGCCCGACATGGGCCCGACCTTGATCGACTGCTCGAGCCCGAACAGGTCCGCCGGCACGCCCGAGTAAACCCGATTGGCGAGCCAGGTGTCGTTCTTCTTGAAGGCCTTGATCACGGCCGAGGCATGCACGCCGGTGCCGGTCTCGAAGGCATCCTGTCCGAAAACCGGATAATTGCTGGGGAACGGTACCCCGGTGACCTCGGCGGCCTTGCGGCAATAGGCCGAAAGGGCGGTCAGATCATTGTCGATCACGCCCTGCAGCTTGAGATTGACCAGCAGCAGATCCATCTCGGTGTTGCCCGAGCGTTCGCCCAGCCCCAGGGCGGTCGCATGCAGGCGCGTGGCGCCGGCCTCCATGGCCGCCAGGGTGTTGATCAGGCCGAGCCCTCGATCGCGGTGGCCGTGCCAGTCGATGCCCACCGCCGGATTGAGCTCCTGGACCAGGCGCTTGACGAAGCCGACCAGGCGCTTGACGCCGTCCGGCGTGGCGTGGCCGCAGGTGTCGCAGATGCACACGCGCTTGGCCCCCGCTTCGATCGCCGTGCTGTAGAGCGCCTTGATCTGCTCCGGCGCGGCCCGGGTCGTGTCCTCGGTCACGAACATGACCGGCAGGCCGTTCTTGGTGGCGAAGGAGACCGCCTCCCGGGACAGCTTGACCATCTGGTCGAGCTCCCAGCCCTCGGCGTACATGCGGATCGGTGAAGAGCCGATGAAGGCGCAGACCTCGACCGGGATGCCGGTTTCCTGGACCAGGTCGACCACCGGCTGGATGTCGGTCAGCACCGTGCGGCAGGCCACGTTGGCGCGGATCTTGAGGCCCTGCATCTCGCGGCACAGGGCGGCGATGTGCTGGCGGGCGCGCGCGCCCGCGCCCGGCAGGCCCACATTGGCGGTGTGGATGCCGAGTTGGTCCATCAATCGGATCAGCTCGATTTTCGCGCCCAGCTCCGGGTCGCGGGCGCTGGGGCTCTGCAGGCCGTCGCGCAGGGTCTCGTCGTCGAACTGGATCGTGCCCGCAGGCGGCGGGGCGGGTTGGTTCCAGTCGTAGATCAGGCCTTCGCGGGCAATCTGGCTCATCGCAGGGGCTGGGAGCGGGGTCCGGGGGCCGGCGGCGCCCCGGCTTGGGCCGGGGTGCGCCCGGCAACGCCCGGGGGGATCGACTCGAACCCTCATCCTAGCGCGGGCTCGGCGGCCCCAGGCCCCGGCGCGGCATCCGGATCCGAGCTCCGCGTGCCCGAGCCCGCCCGCCCCCGGCAAGCGGCCGGCCCGCGCCGCCGGCTCAGCTCGGACGAAGCGCTTCCGGCGCGCCACGGGTGCCAATCCATCGCCCGGCTTCAGGGCTCCCGGGCAGGCCCGTAGGCTCTGAGACCCAAACTCCGCCCATGCCCCCCGAGACCGTGACCCCGGACGAGCTGCGCCAGGCCCTGGAGGGGCCCGGCGAGGAGCTGCGCGCCCTGCTCCAGCGCGCGCGCCCCGCGGACCTGGCGGAGTGGCTCCAGGCCCTCGAGGACGGCGCCATGTGGCGCGCCTTCGACCACCTGGACACCGAGCAGCAGAGCGCCCTGCTCGAGTACGCCGGCGAGGAGCTGCGCAGCCGCATCGTGCCGCGGCTGTCCTCGCCGCGGCTGGTCGAACTGGTGGACGAGCTGCCCACCGACGAGGTGGTCGACATCCTGGCCTTGGCGCCCGAGCCCGTGGCCGAGGACGTGCTGCGCCGCGTCGACACCGACGTGGCCGCCGACGTGCGCGAGCTGTCCAGCTATCCCGCCGACAGCGCCGGCGGGATCATGACCACGGACGTGGATGTGTACCCGTCCGAGGCCCGCGTCGGCGATGTGCTCAAGGCCCTGCGCAAGGACGAGGACGCCCCCAGCAACGAGGCCGCCGGCGTGTTCGTGGTCGATGCCCTCGGGCGACCGCTGGGCTTCGTCTCCGACCGCGTGCTGCTGACCACACCGATCCACCAGACCTTGGCGGAGGTGATGGAGCCCGACCCGCCGCGCATCGCGGCGGACGCGGACCAAGAACAGGTCGCGCAGCAGATCGCCAAGTACGGCGTCAGCGCCTTGGCGGTCGTCGGGGCGCGCGGAGAACTGCTCGGGGTCGTCACCGCCGACGATGCCCTCGAGGTGATCGAGGAGGAGGCCGAGGAGGACTTCGGCAAGCTGGTCGGGGTCAGCGAGCGCCAGCCCACGCGCCTGCCGGTCTGGCGCCGGGTGGCGCAGCGTCTGCCGCTGATGGGCCTGACCGTGCTGGGCGGCATGACCACCGCGCATATCCTCGATTGGGCCTTGGGCTCCGTGGACGAGGCCCATGACGCCCTGCGCTACGTGCCCACGGTGCTGGGCCTGGCTGGGAACGTGGGTCTGCAATCCTCGACCGTGCTGGTGCGCGGCCTGGCCACGGGCGAGATCGAGAGCGATCGGCGCTCGAGCGTCTTCGCCAAGGAGGTGCTGACCGGCAGCGTGATCGGCGTGCTGTGCGGTGCGGCCACGCTCTTGATCGCGGCCCTGACCGAGGGCTCGCCCAGCGCGCCGGCCTGGTCCTTCGGGCTGGCCATGGGCATGGCGATCGCCATCGCCGTGGCCTGGTCGGCTTTCCTCGGCTGCCTGGTGCCGAGCACCTCGGACCGCCTGGGCTTCGACCCGGCGATCGTCTCGGGACCGTTCTTGACGGCGCTTTCGGACGTCTCCGGCACGGGCATCTTCATGTTGGTGGCCCACGCGCTGCTCGGTTTCGGGCAGGGGAGCGCGGGATGAAGCGCTGGCGCCGGGTCGCAGCGACCGTGGTGGTCGGCGCCCTGCTGCTGTTCGCTGTGCGCGCCTTTGTGGGCGACGTCTACGCGGTGCGCTCCGCCTCGATGGAGCCCTGCCTGCACGGCGGCCAGGACGGAGAGTGGGTGTTGGTGCGCTACGGCGTGCGCCGCGAGCCGCGGCGCTTCGACCTGGTGGTCTTCGAGCGCCCGGGGGAGCCCGCGCCGATCGTCAAGCGCGTGCTCGGACTGCCCGGGGAAAGCCTGCAACTGGTCGAAGGCGACCTGTGGATCGACGGCCAGCGCCTGCCGGCGGACGCGCAGCGCCCGCCCTGGGTATTGCTCTTCGACAGCGGCAAGCAGCCGCTCTCCGCTTGGTTCGACTTCAAGCCTGAGCCCTTCGGGCCTTGGCGCCGGGGCTGGGCGCCGCTAGCGGAAGGTTCCCTCGCGCCGCCGCCGCCGCCGCCGGCCGCACCCGACGAGCCCTGGCGTCTCGAAGCGCTGGCCCTGTTGCCCGGCGACAACGCGGGCCTGATGTTCTTCGACCAGGAAGCCACCACGGGCTACCTGGACGGATCCGGACGTTCCGTCGCCCAGCCGATCGAAGCCAGCGATCTGGCGCTGGAGGTCGAGCTGTGCGCGACGCAGGTCGCGCGCCGCGGGGAGCTGCGCCTGCGGCTGCTGGAAAAGGGCGATTTTTTCCAGGCGCGCCTGTGCCTCAACGCCGAGGGCCCGATCGAGGTCTTGCTGGAGCGCGAACCGGGCAGCGCGGGCCAGCCCGCCGACCTGTTGGCCCGTGGTGAGCTGCCGCGCAGCCTCTTCGGCGCCCTGCCGAGCCAGCCCGATCCGAGCTTTGCCGCCGAGCTCAGCGCACCGCCAGCGGGCCCCTGGGTGCATCTGGCCTTCGAGAATCGTGACGATCACCTGCGCCTCCGCCTGGACGGCCGCGAGGTGCTCAGCGCCCGCTACGAACAAAACCGCCCCTATCCCGGCATCCTGCCCCCCGGACGCCAATCCGTGGGCCCGCGCGCAGCCTTCGGCGGCGCGGGCGTGCAGGCCGCCTTCCGCGGCGTGCGCCTGTGGCGCGACCAGCAGTGGCTCAGCAGCAGCGTCCACGGCCCCCACGGCAGCGCCACGCGCCTGACCCTGGGCCCGGACGAGTTCTTCGTGGCCGGCGACAACTCCTTCGACTCCACCGACAGCCGCTACTTCGGCCCGATCCCGCGCCGCGCCCTCCTGGGCCGCCCCCTCGCCGTCTGCTGGCCTCCCTCCCGCTGGCGCCGCCTCTGACCCGCCCCGCCGGCCCCAGCGTTCCGCAGCTCCGGGCACCCGGAACACCACCCCTTGGGGCGATCGCTCGACCCGACCTCGGCGGCGCGGCACCTCCCGCGCGCCGTCAGCGGCCCTAAGCACCCAGCGGGTACGCGTGAGCTCTTCAATCTGAGGGATTGGCGGCCGCGCAGCGCCCTGGGTAATCGCGCTTACCTCGAGCGCACAGGAGCTCCCCAAAGGCTGGCACCAGGCCCTTCCCAAGCTGCCGAGCAGAACCGGAGTGCCCGGCGCGACCGCTTGAGAGGGGCGCGGCTCCTGTCCCGTAACCACCGGGCGCGACCGCGCGAGGGAGTGCGCGGGGGACTTCGATGCCGGCCCTGGCAACGTGCGGGCCGGTCATTCGGCGGCGGAGAGGCGGGCGGAGAGCAGGGCGCGTTCGAGGGCTTGGCGCAGGGCTTGGTTGATGGGGAGGCGTTCGGTGCCGCGGCCGCCGAGGTCGGCGATCAGGCCGTGGGCGTGGTCGCTGAAGAGCGGCGCGGGGGTGCCGGCGGCTACCTGGCGGGCGGCGGCGGCAGTGGTTTCGGGGGCCGCTGAGGACATGACCGCGCAGACCACCAATTCGGTCCGCCCGCGCCGGTCGTGGCGCGCGGCAAATCCGAACATCCGGCACACCAGGGGCCGCCAGGCGTAGGCCCCGCAGCGACCTTGGCGCCCGTCTTCGGAACTGGGCCGATACAAGGCGCACTGCCTGCGGCCTTCGGTCTCCAGCGTCGCCAGCCGCTCCAGCAGCGCCAGCGCCTCCCCGCGCAGCACCCACTCCTGGGCCAGCAGGGCCAACTCCTCCGGCGCCGCCTCGACCTCCGGCGACAGGCAGCAAGCGCCGCAGCCCGGCGGACAAGCGAGCCCCGTGGCTGCCACCAGGGCATCCACCTCCCGATCGATGGCCTCGAAGCGCGCGCCGAGGGTCCCCAGGTCGCTGTCCATGGGGTACAGCTTAAGCCTCTCAGCTCTCCGCTCGCTTGCGGGCTTCGTGGGGGCGGTCAAGGCGCCAGCAGCACGGGGGTGGGGTTGCTGACGGATTCGAGGGCCAGGGTGGTTTGGTCGAGGACCACGAAGGCGTGGTGGGCGGTTTGGCCCACGAAGCTCGG
>ERZ1066136.243-NODE-243-length-52640-cov-62.277151_pt1 | contig 52640 bp, 50 predicted proteins | sample MGYA00382783_ERZ1066136 | MGnify/ENA primary metagenome ERZ1066136 (study PRJEB33369, sample SAMEA5778366) | biofilm metagenome | biome: Industrial cooling water; feature: Water cooling tower basin; material: Biofilm | place: United Arab Emirates | collected... | reverse complement strand
AATCGTTTGGCTCATAGCGATTAGTTCTCCTTCTAATGAATGAATTTACTGAACGACTAAGTGAGTTGCTTGCGAAATTGGTTAATGCTGATGATTAACAATACAACTGCAAAAATAGTTAATGCCAGAACATTGGGCCACAGCATGTCCAGCCCAATGCCCTTGAGCAAAATGCCGCGTAGAATGCGGATGTAGTGACGCAAAGGATTGAAGATGGATAGATAACGGAAGAAGGCAGGCATACTATCTACAGGAGCGATCGCGCCAGAAAGCTGAATCAATGGAATGTTGGCAAAAAAAGCAGTTAGGACGACCTGTTGCTGGTTGCGGGAAATGGTTGCCAGCAAAATGCCAATAGCGATTCCGACGAACAAATACAACCCGGTCAGTAGGGCAAACAGGAACAAACTGCCCTGGATCGGAACACCAAAGATAAACCGACCCATACCGAGTGCTAGAAAGGCAGTCCCCATCAACAGCACAAAGAGGGGAATGACTTTCGCCAGCAAAATCTCCCATTCTGCCGCAGGAGTCATCAAAAGTTGCTCCAGGGTGCCTGTGTCCTTCTCTCGGATCACTGTCAAGGCAGAGACCAGGGAACTGACGATCGTAACTGAAATGCCTGTGACACCTGGGACAAAGAACCAGCTACTAATTAAACCAGGATTGTAGAGGAAGGTATGTCGGGGACGCACCAGGGGAAGAGATGAGTCAGGCAGTAGTTGACTGCCATAGTCCTGAAGAATTCGGAGTAAATAGCCACTGGCAATCCCAGCCGTATTAGCATCAACTCCATCCACGAGAATTTGAAGATCAGCAGGTTTATTTTGACTCAGTTGGCGCTGAAACTCTGGTGGAATCACCAGTCCCACAGTGATTTTCCCTTCCCGTACCTGCTGACCCAGAGCCTCCTGACTGGGCTGATATTGGGTTGCTCTAAATACCCGATTCTCCGTCAATGCCGAAACCAACTCTCGACTTTCAGCGACGTTAGCATAATCCGTAATTCCCAACTTAATTTGGGTGATATCAGGGTTGAGAGCAAAGCCGTACAACATAATTTGGATGATGGGAGCGATCGTCAACAAAACGATGATCTCTTTGTTGCCAAGAATCTGATGCACTTCCTTAACAACAAGTGCAAGGAATGAAGCTGGGATCAAACGCTTGAATGTTTTGATGAACATAGTTGACAATTTTCCTAGTTTGGTAGCTGCATTTTGCGGAGTTCCCAACGGGCAAAAAAGAAGAGCACCACTCCCAATAGCACAATCATGAACATGGAAAGCCAGATGCCAAACCAGCCAGTGCCACGTACAAAAGCATCACGGGTGATCTGGATGAAGTAACGGGCAGGAACAATATCTGCCAGATGAATCAGGGGAAAGGGAATGTTACTAACGGGATAAATGAAGCCTGACAGTAGCAGGGCAGTCATGAAACCCGTGAGAGAGACGGCTTGAATAGTGGCGACCAGATCCTTTGCCCGTGCCCCAATCAACAGCCCAAACATGACGCTAGTTGCCAGATAGAGGGGGGTGCCAACCAACAGTGGAATGGGATCGCCTGCAAAACTCAGCCCAAACAGTAGGGAACCAACGCCCATAAGCACGATCGCCCCACCTAACCCAATCAATAAATAAGCGAATCCTTTACCCAGTAACAGCTCAGCCGCTGTCATGCTGGAGGCATACGCCTGAACGATATTACCCTTCTCTTTTTCCCGTACCATTGCCATGGCTGGTAGCAGGGATGGAAACACCCACAAAAGGAACCCAAACACACCGGGAACGATGTAAAGCGACTCCTTGCGCCCAGGATTGAACCAGAGACGCAGGTGAGGCGAGAGGGGACTGGGCTGAGTTTGTAAGCCAGCACTAGCTAAAAAGGCGGTAGTGGTGGCGTGGATGCTGTTCTGAATGACTCTGGCATTATTGGTATCGGTGCCATCTACAAGAATCTGCACATCACTACCCCGTCCTGATTTGATGTCGCGGCTAAACTCTGGTGGAACCGTGACAACCGCTTTAGCAAACCCATGATCAAGGGCATGAATGGCTGGGTCGCCACCGGGCCAGGAAGTCGCCTGAAATTGATTTGTGGCAAACAACCGCTCAATATAGCTTCGGCTCAAAGGCGTATTGCTCAAATCCTGAACAACCAGGGGAATGTTCTTTGCTTCAAGACGAATGGCAAAGCTCAAAATTAATAGCGATATCAGTGGCAGCAAAAATGCCAACCCCACGGTGAGGCGATCGCGGCGAAACTGTGCTAACTCTTTGAAACATTGATTCCAAATACGTTTCATAGATTTCCCCTATACCAGGTGAAAGGTTGATTGGGGTGTCTGCGATCGCTGCTCCCAAGCGGCAATTAATCTTTCAATTTCAACCTGCAAAGCCTGTAACTGAGTAATTCGTTGATCAATGGCTCGAATAATGCTTTCTATCTTCTGTCGGGCTGCTTCACAGGGACATTCTTGCTGCTCACAAATTTGCAGTAGTTCTTTAATTTCTAAAAGGTTCAAGCCGAGATTTTGAGCGTTCTTGATCAGGATCAGACGATCAAATACTTCAACAGAAAATAAGCGGAATCCACCACTGCTGCGGACAGGCGATCGCAATAGCCCAAGCTCATCGTAATAGCGAAGTGTTTTAATCGGTATTCCACTTTGCAGAGCAACCTGACCAATCCGAAGTAAATTTGTTTTTCTTGAAGGCATAGTACCCTCCGAGCATGATGAAGTTTGAGCAATAGTTACTTAATGAGTCATTAACTGATCTTTCAAGGGTGACACTAACCACTTTCCTCTTTGATTCTTTAAATTATCAACTCGAACTGTCAAAGTTATTGTTTGATCATTTCTTTGCACAGTCAGTTGCGATACCTGACCTACTTGGAGTTGACTAACTTGCTGTTGCAATTCATTGGGCGTAATAATTGATTTTTGATCAATGGCAATAATCACATCACCTGGGCGCATTCCTGATTCGGCTGCTGGAGTATATGGAAATATTTGTAAAACCCGAATTCCATTAATTTCTGGTAACGATTTAGAAGCCTTAGTGCTCCGATTCATTTCTCTTGCTAGTTCTGGAGTTAGCGCGGCTACATGAATACCAAGAAATGGATGGGCAACTTGTTTTCTATTAGCAAGTGTTTTTGCGATTACAGTTGCAGTATCAATGGGAATTGCGAATCCGATCCCTGACTTAACCGAACGAATTGAGGTATTGATCCCAATAACTTCTCCTGCTTGGTTCAGTAGAGGTCCACCAGAATAATCAGGATCGATCGCGGTATAGGTTTGAATCACATCCAGCCGTGTATCGGGAATTCCCGCTTTCGTGTTCAGACGGTTAAAGCTACTGACGATACCCAAATTAACATTGCTACCAACATCTCCGACTGCTACCACTGAATCACCAATTTTGGTCTGATTCAGGTTGCCTACAGGAGCAATTGGTAATTTCTGCTGACCTGGATCAACTTTGACAACGGCTAAATCGGTTAGCGCATCTACTCCTTTGACTTCTCCCAAAAATTTCCGTCCATCAACCAGGGCAACGGTAACTTTTTTAGTTCTCCCAACCAAGTGAGCATTGGTTAAGATCAAACCCCTTGAATCAAGAATAAACCCTGTCCCAGTGCTCCACTGAGACTTTTGCAACGGCTGTGGTGCATTTCCCAATCCTAAATATTGCTGTAGAAATGGATCGTTAAGAACTGCATTGGGCACTGCATGAACAAATTCCTCCATATCGATCTGCACTATCACAGGTTTTACAGGTTCGGCAAGGGCTAGAACAGTGTCTTTATTGGGCGGTATGACGGGAGGACTTTGCACATCAGTGGGTAATGTTCTGGCATTGTTAAAAACAGGCAGCGATCGTAAACCGACAACTGCCAGAATGGCTCCAACAACACCTGCGAGAGCATAGCCAAGCACTCGGAACCGAGAGATTTTTTTAGATTGCTTTGCCATACATCAAACCCGCCTTTGTTAGTTGAGCAATTTCCGATCTTTTTGCAAGCTGTATTAGTGAGAGAAATATCCTAAGTCAAGCGAAATCATTCCAGCAGCATGACAAACGAATAAACACGCGATAAACATCACGACCATGCCAATGATGCGGTTGAGCCATCTGGGAATAGCTGGCTGACTGGTCTGGAGATCAGTCGTTTGAGATGCTTTAGGAATCGGTTCAATGTGTTCGTGCATGGGGGCATCCTCCGGTTCATTCAAAATTTGACATGTCGATAAAAAATTTGTTTGGCGCTATCCGCTGTGGCAGTGTAAATGACAACAATTACGCCCAGCAATAATAGAAAAGCGATCGGCAATGGCTGAAAACCAAAGGGATTTGCCAGTGGCGTGAACGGTAGAAGCAGTGTGATAACACCGATCAGCAAAGTTGCAGTCAATAAATATTTGCTTGGCTGACTTTTAAAAAATGGCTTGCGAGTGCGGATGACTAGCACAATCATTGATGCAGAAATGACAGATTCCATGAACCAGCCTGTTCTAAACTGATTCGGTGTGGCGTGCAGAATCCAGAGCAATGCACCAAAAGTTAAGTAATCAAATATAGAACTGATTAAGCCAAAGACAAGCATGAAATTGCGAATAAACTGAATATTCCAACGACGGGGTCTGCTGACCATATCTCGATCGACGTTATCCGTTGCGATCGTCATTTCTGGTAAGTCAGTAAGCAGATTCGTCAGCAAAATTTGCTTGGGCAATAGGGGTAAAAACGAAAGAAAAATTGAGGCACCTGCCATACTGAACATGTTGCCGAAGTTGGCACTGGTTGCCATGAAGACATATTTAAGCGTGTTAGCAAAGGTAACTCGTCCTTCTTTCACGCCCTGTACCAATACACCCAGGTCTTTCTCCAGTAACACAATGTCTGCGGCTTCTTTTGCCACATCCACCGCGCTGTTGACTGAAATTCCTACATCAGCAGCATGGAGGGCTGAGGCATCATTGATTCCATCGCCTAAATAGCCCACGACATTGCCAGCTTTCTTCAGTGCTAGAATAATTTGTTCTTTCTGATTTGGTTCCACCTCAGCAAAAATATTGATGGTATCCACTTGTTTCAGCAAAGCAGCATCACTAATTTTGTGCAGATCGGAGCCAATCAAAATTTGTGGATCAGTAAATCCCATCTCTTGTCCAATGTTTACGGCAACCCGCTGGTTATCTCCGGTGATGATTTTGAGCGAAATGCCCAGTTCTTCCAGGCTATGAATAGTATCGATAATGCCAGCTTTCGGTGGATCAGCCAGCACCAGGAATCCCAAAAAGGTCATCGCTGCTTCATCATCTTTGCTAATTTGGGAAGCGGTTGCCAGCTCGCGATAAGCAATGCCCAGGGTGCGAAATCCTTGATTGCCGAACGTTTCGTAACGTTGCAGAAGGCTGGTTTTGAGAGGAGACAGATCGGCGATCGCTCCTGCTGGTGTCCTGACCAATGAGCAAACAGCTAATACGGTTTGGAGTGATCCTTTAGTAACTAAAATTGAGCGATCGTCTTTTTGAACCAGAATGCTCAATCGTTTCCGAATAAAGTCGTAGGGGCATTCATCGAGCTTTTGATAGCCGGACAGATTCCAGGTGCGATGGCTCCGAATCGCCTCGTCAATGGGGTTCACATATCCCGTTTCATAAAATGCATTGAGATAGGCGTAGAAAAGCACTTCATCGCTGTCCTGTCCATCAATATCCAGTGCTGACTGAATCCGCACCACGCCTTCAGTCAGGGTGCCAGTTTTGTCCGAACAAAGGACATTCATGCTACCGAAGTTTTCAATTGAGGCGAGTCGTTTGACAATGACCTTCTGACGCGCCATTCGTTGGGCACCGTGAGACAGGTTGATACTGATAATGGCGGGTAAAAGTTGAGGAGTCAGCCCAACGGCGAGTGCCAGTGAAAATAGAAAAGCTTCTAAAACGGGGCGAGCCAGATAGACGTTGATGGCAAAGATGGCAATCACCAGCATTAACGTGACTTCCATGAGGAAATAGCCAAACCGCCGAATGCCTCGTTCAAACTCGGTTTCAGGCGATCGCAGTTGCAATCGTTCTGAGACTTGCCCAAATTCAGTCTGTTTGCCCGTATGAACAACGACCGCTTCCCCTGTTCCACTGATGACATGGGTGCCCATAAACAGCACATTAGTACGCTGACTAAGAGGCGTTTCGGCTGGTAAGACCCCGCTCTCTTTTGCCACCGGGTAGGTTTCTCCAGTTAATGCAGCTTCATCCACAAATAAATCGGTCAAAGTCAAAACCAGGCAATCTGCCGGAATCGTGCTACCTGCAGTGAGAATTACCATGTCTCCAGGTACGATTTCTTCTGCCGGAATGGTCTGAGATTGCCCATTTCGTTGAACAACCGCTTTTGCCTCGACGATCGCCAGCAACTTAGCGATCGCGTTCGCCGCTCCCCGTTCCTGCCAGAACCCCAGCAACCCACTCACCACCACGATCGCCAGGATGATTAAGCCATCTGCGTGATCATGAACAAAGAACGATAACCCAGCGGCAAACATTAAAATCAGGATGATTGGGCTTTGAAACTGTGCCAATAGCAGCGTGAAAGCGGTTGATCGCCGTTTGGGTTTAAGCTGATTCAATCCATAGCGTGTGAGCCGTTGCGCTGCCTCATCATCCACTAACCCCTGTGGGGTCGTCTGCAATCGCTGAAGCAATTCCGCAGTTGAAAGATTCCAAAAAGGCAGTGCAGGGTGGTTCATTGGGATTCACGGGAGATAGGCATTGGTGACGTACTGCTGCACCATGCGGTGAGTGTTGAAGTAGGATGCATTAAGGGCGATCGCATGGCGCATGACTTCAATCCAGCGATCACGATCGTGGTAAAACATGGGCACAATCAGATCTTGCAACTTGTGATATAAATCCTCCGCATCCTGCCAGTTGAGTGCGGCTGAATCTTCTGGCTCCTGAGAACCAATTGCCCAACCTGTAATGCCTTCTAGATGCCCCTCAATCCACCAGCCATCCAGAATACTGAAACTGGGTACGCCATTGTGTGCGGCTTTCATGCCCGACGTGCCTGATGCTTCCATTGGGCGCTGCGGCGTGTTTAGCCACACATCAACCCCAGCAACAATGGAGCGGGCAAGATCGAGGTCATAGTTCTCCAGAAAGACAATGGAAATTCGATTCTGAAGCTGCTGGGAAACCTCGAAGATACGCCGAATGAGTTCCTTACCGCCATAGTCTTTGGGATGGGCTTTACCCGCAAAGACAAACTGTAAAGCTCCGGCTTGTTGAGCGATCGCGGTGAGCCAGTCAAGATTTGAGAAAACCAGATCTGCTCGTTTGTAAGCTGTTGCTCGACGCGCAAAGCCAATCGTCAGAACGTCCGCAGATAGCGAAATATTAGTTTGTTCTTTAACCAGAGACAGAAGATGTGTTTTAGCTGCCATGTGGGCTTGCCAGATCTCCTGAGTTGGAATATTGACTGCCTGCCTCAGCATGGCTGGGTCATTACTCCAACCAGGAATATGCTGGTTGTACAACGTTCTGAAGCTGTCACAGCTCCAGGTCCAGGAATGTACGCCATTCGTGATGTGGTGGATGGGGTAGCCAGGGAACATTGCCTGAGAGACTTCCTCGTGCCGCTTGGCAACGCCATTGACGTAGTGACTCATGTTGAGTCCGAGCAACGTCATATTCAGACGACTGCTGCCGGAGAGCATCTGCAACACCTCGAATGGAACCAACTGTCCAAGCACCTGCTGCACAAGCTCGTAATTGAACTGATCATGCCCTGCTGGGACAGGGGTATGAGTTGTAAAAACACACTGGTTTCTAATTCCAGTAAAATTCCAGTGGTCTGGTTGATCGCCGTTGTCCCTTTCCAGGAGTTCTAGAATCAGGAGACTGGCATGACCTTCGTTCATATGAAAACGCTTGATACCATCGTATCCAAGCGCATTCAGCATTTTGATGCCGCCCATGCCCAGCAAGGCTTCTTGAGCTAAGCGGTAGCGATCGTCTCCACCATAAAGGCTATCCGTCAAAGTGCGATCGAAGTCAGTGTTGCTGTCAATATCCGTGTCTAACAAAATCAGGGGAACCGTGTAACCACTCAGTCCCACAATGTCATATTGCCAGGCTCGAACCTGAACAGTCCGCTGCTCAATTTCTACCTGGATGGTTTCTGGCAATAGTTGCAGGAAGTCCTCTGGATGCCATTGCTCTGACCATTCCTCTTGCCCACCACCCTGATCCAGTTTCTGATGAAAATAGCCTTTCCGATACAGGAGAGTGACACCCACGGTTGGCACACGCAAATCAGCACAGGATTTTAAAGTATCGCCTGCCAGAATGCCTAAGCCACCGCTGTAAGTGGGCATTGCTGAACCCACTCCAACTTCCATTGAAAAATAGGCAATCTGGCGATCGACTTTCGCTGCGTCTCGAGTCGCGCTAATCAGGATATCGGCGTATGTCTCTGGATGTTGAAAAAAACGATTTCGACAAAATTCTGAACAGAAATGAATTTTTTGATCCTGGTAGAACGCCGCCACCTCTCTACCAGATTGAACTGTCATGCCACAAACCGGGTCTTTCAGAATGTCAGCCATACCGCTGTCCTCGCTGCATTAAGTGATTAGCCCCTTTAGTATTCAACTTTTTTCTTGCGTGGCTGCAACCACATAGAAAATCCTGTGATGAGCAATGTAAGTAAGCCAAGACCATTTAGTAAGGGATAGATGGCTTCCAGATTAAGAATGCCGAAATCCCCCTTGTGAATATCCAGCAACCACCTGAATTCGCTATCCTTACCTGCGATATCCAAAAGTTGATAAATTGTCCCAGTGATCAATGAAATTAAGAGCGGTCCTATCATTACAGGAGCAAGGGTGCGATGAAGTTGACGAAACCGAACTTGACGACTTTTCATGATAAAAACCTCTATGTTATGACTCAATTAAGGAGTTGATTGTAGGTTGCCAACACGAGTAGATAAGGAAATGGTTTGACTATCCCGTCGGACTTTTATTTGCAACATCTGATTCACCTGACTTTTCTCCACGATTTGTTGCAACTGTTCTGCTGTCGTAATGGACTGTCCGTTAATGTCAACGATGACATCGCCGGGACGAATGCCTGCTGCTCCTGCTGGGCTGTTGGGCGGAGCTTGTAACACCACCGCTCCATTGATTTCTGGCAACTGAATTGGAGCATTGGATGCGTTGTTGTTTTCTCTGGCTAAATCGGGTGTGAGAGTGACGATGTGAACCCCTAGATAAGGATGAGCAACCTGCTTTCCATCGACGAGAGCAGCGGCGGCGGCTTTAGCTGTGTTAATTGGAATCGCAAACCCGATCCCCTGGGCTTCAGCTCGAATTGCGGTGTTAATGCCAATGACTTTGCCAGATTTATTGCGCCAGAATTGCCAGGATTAATGGCTGCATCGGTTTGAATCAAATCTAGCCGCTTATCAGGCATACCAATTTGAGAACTGGAACGACTGAGATTACTGACAATTCCCAGGGTCACTGTGTTGTTAAGACCTAATGGATTTCCGACAGCGATCGCCCAATCGCCAACCTGTACTTTGCTAGAGTCTCCCAAAACTACGGCTGGTAACTCCTGGCTTTTGGCATCAACCTTCACAACTGCTAAATCCAACAGTGCATCGCTTCCTCGAACTTCACCCCGAAAGGTACGCCCATCTGTCAGAGTGACGGTTACCTTATCTGCCCCTTGCAAAACATGGGCATTGGTCAAAATTGTGCCGTTGCGGTCAATAATGAACCCGGAGCCGATACCCCGCTGCAACTTTTGCTGAGATTCTGGTGAGTTATCACCTAACCCCAAAAATTCTCGCAGAGAAGGGTCGTTGAGAGCGTCATTGGGATCAAGTCGAATCACTTGTTCTGTGTCAATCCGCACCACCGCAGGTTCAACTTGTTTAGCAGCAACAGCAACAAAATCATCATCTTGAGCAGTAATACTGGAACGTTGAACTGTTTGAGTTGTAGCTACCATTTCTTTCGGTATGCTTCCTTTCAAACTGACGATCGCGATGGCTGCTCCCAAAAAGCCAACAAGCCCATAGCTCAGCACTGGAATCCAGGGATTTTTTTTTCGGTATTCGGATTGCATTGATAACCCTCATCTTCCACAAGTAAAACTCATGTAAAAACTAATACTGCCATTTCCAATTACGAACCTCCGGCATATCTTCTCCATATCGAGTGATGTACTGTCTATGTTCAATCAACTTGTCGCGGATGAGTTGTTGGGTATAGGCTGCCGCAGACCCAAGTTTAGGCACCCGATCAATCACATCACTGGCAAGATGGAATCGATCCAGATCGTTCAGCACTACCATATCGAACGGGGTTGTGGTAGTTCCTTCTTCTTTGTAGCCCCGCACATGGATGTTTCTGTGATTGGTGCGGCGATAGGTCAATCGATGAATGAGCCAGGGGTAACCGTGATAGGCAAAGACGATTGGCTTATCAGTTGTGAAGATGGTGTCAAATTCTTGATGACTGAGACCATGAGGATGCTCTTCCTTAGGCTGTAGTTTCATCAGGTCTACCACGTTTACAACCCGCACTTTTAGATCAGAAAAGTGTTGGCGCAGTAGATCGACCGCAGCCAGAGTTTCCAGAGTGGGTACGTCCCCGGCACACGCCATCACTACATCGGGTTCACTGCCCCGGTCATTACTTGCCCACTCCCAGATGCCAATACCAGCGGTGCAGTGCTTGATAGCAGCATCCATATCGAGCCACTGTAATTCGGGTTGCTTTCCAGCAATAATTAAATTGACATAGTGACGGCTCCGCAAACAATGATCGGTCACGGACAGAAGGGTGTTGGCATCGGGAGGCAGGTAAACTCGAATAATATCGGCTTTTTTATTGACGACGTGATCAATAAAGCCAGGATCTTGATGGGAAAAGCCGTTATGGTCTTGCCGCCAAACGTGAGAAGTTAGCAGGTAATTGAGGGAGGCGATCGGTCTACGCCAGGGAATATGACAAGTTGTGTTGAGCCACTTGGCATGCTGATTGAACATCGAGTCGATGATGTGGATGAAGGCTTCATAGCAAGAGAAGAAGCCGTGCCGTCCGGTAAGCAAGTATCCTTCCAGCCAGCCTTGGCAGAGGTGTTCGCTGAGTACCTCCATGACTCGACCATCAGGGGAGAGGTGATCATCATTTGCAAGGGCTTCAGCCGTCCATACGCGATCGCTCACTTCAAACAATGCATTCCATCGATTTGAGTTTGTCTCATCTGGACCCATAACCCGGAAATTGCGCCTTTCCAGATTCAGCTTCATGACATCCCGTAGAAAAGTCCCCATTACACGGGTTGATTCCGCTTCAACGGTGCCGGGTCGCGATACTGCCACCGCATAATCTCGAAAGTCTGGTAATTTCAAGTCTTTCAGCAAGAGACCCCCATTGGCATGGGGATTGGCACCCATACGGCGATCTCCTTTAGGTGCGAGTTCTGCCAGTTCTGAGACTAACTTCCCGGTTTCATCAAAAAGTTCTTCTGGTTTGTAGCTCTTCATCCAGACTTCCAGCAACTTTAGGTGTTCGGGCTTGGTTGCCAGTTCTGCTAAGGGAACCTGGTGCGATCGCCAGGTTCCTTCAACTTGCTTGCCGTCAACCTCTTTTGGTCCCGTCCAACCCTTCGGCGTTTTCAAGATCAACATGGGCCACTGCGGACGCTGGGAAAACCCATGAATCCGAGCATCAGTTTGAATCGCTTTAATCTCGGTAATGATGGTATCCAGAGTTTTTGCCATCAACGGATGCATCGTTGTGGGATCATCTCCTTCAACGAAGTAGGGTTTATAGCCATATCCAATCAATAAACTTTCTAATTCGTGCTGACTTAATCGCGCTAGCACTGTTGGGTTGGCAATTTTATAGCCATTCAAATGCAGAATTGGCAGAACCGCGCCATCATGAGCCGGATTGAGAAACTTATTAGAATGCCAGCTTGTTGCCAATGCGCCAGTTTCTGCTTCTCCATCTCCAATTACACAGCAAACTAGCAGGTCAGGATTGTCAAACGCAGCACCGTAGGCATGAGCAAGGGCATATCCTAATTCACCACCTTCATGGATTGAACCGGGAGTTTCAGGTGCGACGTGGCTGGGAATTCCGCCTGGAAAGGAGAATTGCTTGAACAACTGCTGCATCCCTTCCGCATCCTGAGAAATATTGGGGTAAACCTCACTGTAAGTACCTTCTAAGTAGGTATTGGCAACTAACCCCGGACCTCCGTGACCGGGACCTGTAAGGTACAGCACATTCAGGTCATACTTCTGAATCAAACGGTTGAAATGAACGTAGATAAAGTTGAGACCTGGAGTAGTGCCCCAATGTCCTAGTAGTCTCGGCTTAACATGTTCCAGCTTTAGAGGTTCCCGCAATAGCGGATTATCCATCAGATAAATTTGACCAACCGATAGATAGTTTGCAGCACGCCAGTAAGCATGAATTTTTCGTAGTTCTTCGGTAGTCAGGGCAGTTGTTTGTTCAGAACCAATTGCTGTCGTCATGTCAAATAAACCTTTTTGAATGGATTGAAATCTGAAGAGAAAGATGGTTGGGTGGTTTGTTTAATCTGGTGTTTTAATTTGTGAATATCAAGCATGTGCTCAGAGAAGTTTGAAAATCAGTCCCTTCGATCGAAGGAAACACTGGTAACGTAATTACCTTGTTGAGAGTGAGTTATCGGATCGCGGGTTTCAGCAGGCGATCGCACCGTCAGTACAGAACATGGAGCATGGCGAGTGAGGTAACTGCTTGTGTCTTTCGGAAAAAGCTCTTGTAAGCCAGAATGCTTCCGATTTCCGATCACAATCAAGTCTGCCTCCCAAACGCTGGCAAAATCGCAAATGACTAGATCAGGAATCCCTGAGACTTGAGCGTACTCTGTAGTGATCCCTAAAGCGTTTGCAATCTCCGCCTGCAACTGCAAAAGTTGCAGCCCAGCATCAGCAATGTTTTGTTCGGACCTGTAGTGTGTTTCTGAGTTGCTGCTATTCTGTTCCAGAAGCTGGTTGACGAACAAGGGTCTGGATGTATCTAAATCTCTTACCGTCTCAGAAAACAGAACATGCAGTAGCATCAAACTGGTTTTGCTAGTTGCCAGGTTAAGGGCTGTCTCAAACTGATATCTGGCAGTTTTAGAAGGGGTTATAGTGACCAAGATTCTTTGAAACATTTGTTTTACCTGTGGAGTAGTAATCGATTTAGAGGCAATCTGCTTAACAACCGCGATGGTGGGGTGGGCGATCGCGGTGTGTGGAATGGGAAATGCAAGTTTCCTCGGTTGGTTGAAACGATCCAATCAGGAGTTGCCGCTTGAATGTTCCACCCTGCGCTACGGTCATGGCTGAAACATCGAAGGTAAATTCTTGACCCGGTTGTAGCGACTGATGATTAATCGTGACAACTCGTTTTACGACATAAATCGGTGCCCAGGGACAGCAGTAGTAGTGTCCCAAACGAGTTTCCCATCGGTCAGTCGCATAGGCGATCGCCCCTTGTGCCAAAGTTGTACCGATTTCTGCCTGAACTTCCAATGTTAGTTTCGGGTCGGGATCGGATTTCCAAATCGCCGCGATCTCTGCCCTTGCTTCGGGATTTCGCCGAAACTCATCACCCACGGCTGGATCAGTCAAGCACCAGGGATCGAACCCTGTTTCACCAGGAAGGGAAAGTTGAAATCGGTTGGAAGTCGTAGCAGGTTCAGTAGTAGCCGCTGGATGACGCTCCAGCAGTTGCGGCATTGCCAGAATTTGCCCCAGGTGATAGTAGTGCTCAAGGGCAGCTTTAGCATGTCGTTCAATGTTGGGATGAACTGCCTGGGGCACATTCGGTTTCCAGAGTTGTTCGGCATAGTCTGCCTCACTGTTAGCAGCCGCTAACCGTTGACGAATTTGGTGAATTGTAGATTGCTTTTCTGTGGGAATGGTTTCGGCTTCAAAAGTAGCGATCGCCGCTTCTGCATGAGTCCGAATTAGACGGGTTGCCGCTACCATGCCATCCAGGTGCGTATTTGGGCAGGAGTCCGATTCTTCCCACGGAGGCAGGTCTACTGGGAGATACTCATTGAGTTGATACGTCGGATTATGTTGCGCTTGATGCGCCCGGTTAAGCCAGTTTTCAACCTGGCTGTAATAGGCAAGAGCCTGCTCTGCTGTCATGGGGGGAACATAACCCACGGTTGATGGATCGGCTTGATAGTCCGCCTCTAGCAGTTGATCACCCAGAGTTTGTAGAACAAAAGCATTCCAGGCACAGAGGAATTGCACCTGACTTGCCTGGTCGATCGTCCAGGGATTCAAGCCCTGGATCTTTAATTCCAGACGGTGATTTTCCACCTGTTTAAGCAAGTCATAGACTGTTTGACCTGCCCGCCGATAAGCTTCGAGCGTGTCAGCAGCAACCTCACCCTTTGCCAGAGCAACGAGTTTTCCTATGATTCCCGGTCGTTCTATCATACCTTTTCCTCTTTGCCATTTCGCTCAATGAAACCGCTAACTCAAGCATGAACAGCCGTTGTTTCAGTTTTCGTCTTGACGGGAGACTGCACACTCAGAACAGAACAGGGAGCGTGGTGAAAGATGTGGTTGCTGACACTTCCCTGCATGAGTTCTCGCACCCCAGACAATCCTCGATGCCCAACGATAATCAGGTCTGCTCGCCATTCTTTTGCTGCGGCACAAATTGTCTCACCAGGGTTGCCCACGAGATCACCTGTTTGTTGGGTGTATTCTGCCTCTACGCCTGCTGCGATCGCCCTCTCACTATAGGCTTGCAGAGAGTTCAAACCCATCTGCTCATAGATTTTCCAATGCCGTTCATAGGAGTGTACTTCTGCATCAAACGACTCAGGATTGTAATTTCCACTGGTGCGCCCTTCAATTTGAGGAAACCCCTTTTCCTGCACGTTCAGGACATGGAGCAGTAATAAATTGCCTCCGGTTACTTTTGCTTGAGCGATCGCGGTTTCAACAACATCTTCAGCCAGATCTGACTGATCAATCGCAACCAGAATTCTGTGAAACATAAAAGTCTCCTTTTTGGTAAGTATTGAAGAAATTAAATCAGGTCAAAGCCGTGACTTGATTTGATTCTTTGGAATGAGATTGGTTTTTTGTTTTAACTTGAGACTGTACTGTAAGAACTGAACAGGGAGCATGATGAAGTACGTAATTGCTAACGCTGCCTAGCACAGCCTCACTCAGCCCAGAAAGTCCCCGCCGACCAATCACAATCAGGTCAGCATCCCAGTTACAGGCAGTTTCACAAATCGTTCGACCAGGGCTACCAGGGTTTTGAGCACATTCCGTATACACCCCTGCGGCAGTTGCAGCTTCTGAGTGAGATTGCAGCAAATTCAGTCCTTTGTTCGCAAAAGCCTCCCACTGCTTTTGGTATTGTTCCGCCTGTTCGCTCCCTGCTCCGGCTTGATAGGGGTTCATGTTGTAAAGGACGGACATATCTGGGCATCTCTCTTCATCGGGACACAGAACATGCACTAACATTAAGCTAGCTCCATTGGCTTGTGCCAGATCGAGTGCTTCCTCAAAGACCCGCTTGCCGGTTTTAGACATATCGATTGCTGCTAATATTTTGTGAAACATAGAAACCTCCAAAAGATGTTTTCGTAGTTTTAGACAATCTTCTTTACTCCTCTTTAGCCCGGTTTAACTTATTGCTTGGACAGTAATCTAAACAATCAATAGCTTGCTTGGTCAGCACAGTAGACGGGTGAAGCGTGCACTTAAGATAGGGATTTTGACTAAAATACTGACAATGCTGACAAGGGGCTTTAGGAGGGAGCTTGAGACTGAAGGAATGCGATTGTACTCGCTTAGGAAGGATGGCATAAATTGCAACAGAGATCGCCGAGACAATCAAAAAACTGATTGCAACCAAGCAACCTACATCGGGTATAGAGAGTGCTTCAACCCCCCGATAGCCTGGAGGAAGTGAATTAGATGGTAGAGTTGCTATCGATTTTGCTTCCATGACGCATCACGCTCCCAATTCTGCTCTAAACAGGTTTAAGCGTTGTCTATCTCTAATTGGTGATCTTTGGTTAAAGCTGCCTGTAGTTTTGCTTCATCTTCTTTTGAAAGTGAAGTTCGTAGCACTTTACCCTCGAATTGACTCAACTCATCCAGAACCTTATCCGGGGTAGACTTTTTCACCAAAACGAAAATTGCCGATGTTCCCGGTTCGATCGTGTCGCCAATCTCTCGAATAAAGTTGTCATCAATGCCAATATCCGTCAAAGCCCCAGAGATAGCACCCACGGCTGCTCCAAAAATTGCCAGCATCGGATGGAGAAATATCAGCCCGATGAGCAATCCCCAAAAACCGCCACTCAATGCACCTGAGGTAACTAGTTCCTGGGTTTGTTTGATTTTGACCTTGCCTGCTTTATTGCGAACGACGATCGCGGCATCTTCCAGATCAACCAAATACTCTCGTTCCAATTTTCTGAGTTCAATCAGAACTTCGTCTGCCTTAAACTCATCCTGAAAACCAATCACAATTAAATCACTCATAAGTGTTACCTGTTTGAAAAAAATCTGTAATGCAAAGAGTTCAAGGGTGGGTACTGCCCACCATTCAGGGATGGTAGAAGTTATAACCTTGTGGTGGGCGGTGTCTATCTACCGAGATAGTTTGTTGCCTTCCAATGCATCCTGTAACTTGGCAATTCGCCTTTTACCTAACCAACAGGCGGTTATACAAGCGGGTAATTAGCAGAGCATATAGCCCTGTACCCAGAGACCAAACCAACAGCCCAGTAATGAAACTGCCTAAGCTAACGACTCGTGCCATTCCGGTCAAGTTCATGTGCAGGATGTAACTGATAAACGCTGTGGTTGCCTGGGGTGCCAGAGCAATAAACACAACGCAGATGGTGTAAAACAACCCAGTGAGGATAGCTGTCGAGAGAAACAGCGATCGCCCATTCAACTTTGCAACAACGTGATTTCGATGAGCGTGTTCATAGTCGGGATGATGTGTACTAAGAGTCATAGGGAGATTCCTCCGAATTCGATGATTGTGGACGCTTGGTGCGACCCCAGGGCAAAAAAGCTGGAGTGCGTTCAGCATAGCGGGCATACTCCTCACCAAAGTCTTTCAATGCCTCCCGTTCTTCCTGGCGAGCCAATCGGGTATACATAAAGACCAGAACTGGAAACATGAGTAAGGTTAAAATAGTGGGCCATTGCAGCAGAAAGCCCAGCATAATGACAATGAACGCCATGTATTGGGGATGGCGAATCGTAGCATAGGGACCAGATTTTGCCAGCGTGTGACTGCGCTGCGCCTTGTAGAGAACCTCCCAGGCAGATGCCAGATAGATGAATCCACCAAAAATTAGAATGTTGCTGAGAATATGGAGAAAATTGAAATGGGGATCTCCTTTCATGCCCAGCAATGTCCACCAGAGATGTCCAGCATCGTGAGACATCAAATTCAGTTGGGGGTATTGTCGTTGCAACCAGCCAGAGAGTAGATAGATGGTGAGAGGAAAGCCATACATCTCAGTGAACAGTGCCACGATAAAGGCAGAGAATGCACTGAACGATCGCCAATCACGCGGACTTTTTGGCTTGGTAAAACTGAATGCAAAAATCAAGAAAACCAGGGAATTAATGATCACTAGAGTCCAGAGACCATAGGCAGGAGGCATATTTTGCATAACAGATATCCTTATTTTGGAGGGCTGTACAGGATGAATTCTTAACGCCGAAGGGTATTGCTGCCACCACTGCCGGATTGGTCATCGCCTCCCCCGTGTCCTCCATGTCCTCCATGCATAAACAGATGCATTAATGGGCAAAGCAAGAGAAACGCCCAGGGTAGAACCGGGATCAGGTGTGCCAGATGTTCTGTCACTAGAAAAAAGGCAATGATACCCAGAAAGACATACAGGGCAATTTTGGCGGGAGATGGCCACCCGGATGGACCAGAGGAATGATTGTGATGATGGGTCATAAAAACCTTCTTGAGATAAAGAGCGACTTTGAAAAAGTAGACGCGACTGTCAATTTGGATCAACCAAAGCAGGTAACGACGAATACATCACAAGGTGCATGATGAAGCACATAGTTGCTGACGCTGCCAAGGACAAGTTCTTCTAATTTTGATAAATGTCCGTGCCGTCCAATCACGATCAAGTCAGCCTCCCAATTGCGGGCAACCCCGCAAATTGTCACACCTGGGCTACCCGGAACCTGGCAACATTCTGTATCGACCCCTACGGCTTTTGCTTCATCTGTAAAAGCCTGAACCATATGCAGACATTTCTGAGAAAACTCTTCCCATAGCTCCTGGCTATGTTTTTCGGCTTGATCAAAAGCTTCGGTGGAGAAGGCTCTGAGGTATCCGTTTAAATCGGGGCATCCACTTTCCTCCGGAGAAAGCACATGCAGCACATTAAGTCGTGCACCAGTTGATTTAGCTAGCTCAAGAGCTTTGCGAAAAACATATTTGCCCACTTTGGAAGTGTCGGTTGCCACAAGAATTTTATGAAACACTGGAGTCTCTGGTTTAGAGAGAAGAAGTTGCGGTGCCAGATGTTTTTTGGGGGTGTCATCATGAGAAGTCATAAAACTCTCCTGAGATGTAAGGTTAACGATTTAGATCACATGTTCATTGGGTTGATAACTTAAAGCCTTTGAGCAACGATGAGTTGACGATGACCGATAGCGAACTGAGTGCCATTGCCGCTGCGGCAATAATCGGACTCAAAAAGCCAAAGGCAGCGATCGGCAACCCGATCGTGTTGTAGATAAATGCCCAGAACAGATTTTGTTTGATTTTCCGCATTGTGGCGCGAGACAGGCGGATCGAACCCACCACATCGCGAACATCGTTTTTAACCAGAATGATGCCGCCAGTTTCTTTGGCAACATCCGCACCGGAACCGATCGCAATCCCAATATCCGCAATTGCCAGGGCGGGCGCATCATTGACACCGTCTCCCACCATTGCCACCACATCTCCACGGGATTGGATCTCCTTAATCACGTTGGCTTTGTCTCCGGGCAAGACTTCAGCAATCACGCGGTCAATTCCCAGTTGGCGGGCGATCGCCTCAGCGGTGCGGCGGTTATCCCCGGTGAGCAAAACAACTTTTACCTTTTCTTTGGATAGGGCAGCAACTGCCTCTCTCGCCTCTGGTTTGAGCGTATCGGCAACCGCTACAATCCCGATTAAAAGACCATTGCAGCCCACCAGCATGGCAGTTTTTCCGTCATTCTCTAGCTCTGTCAAATGCTCTTCAACTTCGGGGTGAATCTTGTAGCCCTGGTCGTTGAACAGGCGACGATTTCCTAACAGGACGCGATCTCCATTGACAGTCCCCTGAATCCCATGTCCTGGAATTGCCTCAAAGTTTTTGACACTGGGTAAGTCCAGGCGCTGATGTTTGGCTTCTCGAACGATCGCTTCACCCAATGGATGTTCTGAACCTACCTCTACGGTTGCCGCCAATCGTAAAACCTCATCTTGAGGGCGGTCGGATAACGCTACCACATCGGTCACACTGGGTTCGCCTTTAGTGAGCGTCCCGGTTTTGTCAAACACCACCACCGAGAGGTTCTGTGCCCGTTCCAGTACTTCCCCTCCTCGAATCAGGATGCCATTTTCCGCACCTTTACCAACCCCCACCATCAGTGCCGCAGGCGTAGCCACACCCAGCGCACAGGGGCAGGAGATAATTAATACCGCGATAAACGCTAGGATCGCTTGTGGTAAATTCCCTGTGAGTAACCAACCTACAAAAGCAATGACAGCGATTACGATAACCGCAGGTACAAAATAGCCTGTCACCTTATCAGCCAGCCGTTGCACTTGGGCACTGCTGCCCTGTGCCTCTTCAACAAATTTGATAATTTGTGCCAGAGCAGTTTCTGAACCCACTCGTGTAGCTCGAAAATTGAACAATCCCGTGCGATTCAGTGTGCCACCAATTACCTCTGCACCCGCCACTTTTTCAACCGGAATGGATTCTCCCGTCAACATCGATTCATCAACGGAAGAATTACCCTCAGTCACAACCCCATCCGTCGGTATTCGTTCTCCCGGACGTACCACAACGATTTCATCTACCATCACGCTTTCTGCTGGAATTTCCATTTCCATGCCATCACGGATGACTTTTGCGGTTGCAGGTTTCAGATCCAGTAATTTACGAATCGCTGCTGAGGAATTCTTTTTGACAATTTCCTCCATGTACTTGCCCAGCAGCACAAAGGCAATAATGATGGCGGAGACTTCAAAGTAGACCTCCCGCTCGGCAACCCTGACAGGCAGAATATTTGGGAAAAAGATCACAATCACGCTATACACATAGGCGACTGTTGTTCCCAGTGCGATCAAGAAGTCCATATTGATGCTGCGAGTACGGATGGCATTCCATGAACCTACATAAAACGACCAGCCACCGATGAACTGCACAGGGGTTGTCAGAATAAATAGCCACACACCCCAGGTAAACCAGGGCAGGAAGGGAATGGGGGCCCAGGTGACTAAGGTGACACCTGCGGCTAAGCCAATGAATGCCGCTGCCCGCATGATTGCCAGCAGGAGCACCCCGGTCAAAGCCAGAGTCACCCGCTTTCGCATCGACTTGAGTTCTCGCTCTGGGTCGAGGAAGGTATTCAGGCAGCTTTGGCTACAAAAGTAATAGCTACGTCCGCCACGCTCTGTTTTTAAAGCAGTTGCTTTGGGAATTACCATGCCGCAGATTGGATCTTTCGCCATTGCGCCTGGATCGGTTGCGACAGCGGTTCCGTGATTATGTCCATGATGGGTGTGATGGGTCATCCTTATCAAACCTTTAACGAGTGTTTGAGTATGATTCTGTTAGAGCCAAATGCTACTGGTGTTCCGTTGCAGGTAATCACCATTTACTTTGATGGTTGAGCTTCAAAAGTCTGCTGGCAGTGGGGACTACAGAAGTAGTAGGTTTTGCCATCCTGCTCTGATTTGAGAGCAGTAGCAATATCTACGGTCATGCCGCAGATGGGATCTTTAGCGGTTTTATTGTCTGAAGTTTTTTTACGTCCAAATAGGTTGTCGAGCATTGCTTAACTCCTTGTGAATAGGGTCAATTAATGGAGAAGCGATAAGCGATCGATCTTCATAGAGAATTGATGACAGCCTTTAACTTTACTCTTACTTGTTCAGCAATCTCCTTCAAATCAGGATTTTCAATTGCCTGCATGGATACCATCGGATCGACTGAGGCAACCTCAACACCTGCCCCTGTTTGATGCACAATCACATTGCAGGGCAGCATGGTGCCGATCTTGTCTTCTACTTGTAATGCCTGGTAAGCAAAGGATGGACTGCAAGCCCCCAGAATTTTGTAGCTCTGCATTTCCACATCTAATTTCTGCTTCATGGTGGCTTGTACATCAATTTCAGTGAGGATGCCAAATCCTTCTTGTTTCAAGCCTTGGGTCACTTTTGTCACAGCTTCATCAAAAGTGGTATTCAAAATTTTATTAAAGTAATAAGTCATTGCTGCGTTTCTCCTAGTAAAGGTGAAATTTCTCAAGACGACATTTAAAGACAGAACTAAATTCAACTGAGTTAGACGACTAAAAAGCGAGTGAAATTTTGATTCTTAATTAAGTTTTTAGATTCTAATTTGTTAGAATTTTATTCATGTCCACACCTTAGATTTCAGATCTGGTTTTGTCCAATACCGTTTAGAATCAGGATTGATACCTTGGGGGTATTAATTAATGGCAGTCATGAAGCTGAGGTATCTTGAGTAACAGATCCTCCCCTTGATGGTCATTTTCACGAGCGATTTGGTGGGCAATTTTCTGCACTATTTCCAGAAAAGCAGGTACCATTGGCGATGGATTTTCTCGTCGCCAAGCGATCGCCAATTCCAACTCTTCTGTTGAAGGTTGTAGGGTGCGATAGACGACCTGCGATCGCTGCAAATGTCTGACAGAAGCTGGTAAGAGTGCAACTCCCAAACCTGCCGCCACAAAACCCAGAATGCTTTGGACTTCGTGGGTTTCCTGCGTCAATCTGGGGCTGAATCCACTCTGGCGACAAACCGAAATCAAGTGATCATACAAACCGCACTTGTGATGGCGCGGACAGACGATAAATGTTTCGTCCTTTAAATCTCCTAAATCTACTGTTGATTGTTGAGCTTGGGGGTGGTCTCGTGGCAACGCAACGATCAGTGGCTCCAGTAGAACTGTTTCCACCATTAAATCGCGAGTATCAAAGAGGGGTGGAACAACAAAACCTACACTGATATGATCCGCATGTAATGCTTTGACTTGATCGCCTGTTGTCATCTCCCGCACAATCAGGCTTACTCGCGAAAACTGTTCCCTAAACATTTTCACTGCCAAGGGCACGATATCGTAGGCAGATGACCCTTCAAACCCCACCACTAACTGACCTGCTTCACCCCGGCTGGCAAGCTGCGCTAGAGTAGCACTCTCCTGAACCTGTGCCAGAATCCGACGGGCTTCAATCAGGTAAACCTGGCCTGCTTCAGTTAATTCAATGCGGCGCGTAGTTCGGTGAAACAGTTCGACCCCTAACTCCTGCTCCAACTGACGGATCTGCCGGGTTAAGGGTGGTTGGGCAATATGAAGCCGTTCTGCTGCCCGCCCGAAGTTCAGTTCTTCCGCTACAGCAACAAAGTAGTGTAGGTGTCGAAGCTCGATGTTCATAGTTCAACTGCCTTAAGAGATTGAAGCGTGGTACTCACCAATGGAGCAATGGAAAGTCTTCTACCGTTGTGAAGGTAAGGGTCAGGATGCTTGGGCGATCGACCAGAACCAGGATGTAAAGCACTAGCAACGAGGAATATGGCGATCGACCCCAGTGTGAGAGCCAAAATCAGGAAAAGCCCTTTCACTTTGCATCCTCCAACGAATTCCAGCAGAAAATGGACTATCTAATCCAGTCTTGCTGCCACTGCCGCATCTGGTTAATTTCAGCCGTCTGGCTTTGAATAATGGATTGCGCCAAGGTGCGACTTTCGGGGCGAGTTTTCTGGCTCAACACCGTCTGCGCCATATGAACCGCCATCTGGTGGTGGGGGATCATCTGACGGACGAACTCTTTGTCAAAATCCGAAGCATTCTTGAGGGCAACCAGGTCGGCATGCATCATGCCATTCTGAGTCATCATGCCCTGCCCCATGCCCGTTCCCGAGCGATTACCCATCATGCCTGTTCCCATTGGCACCTGCGGCACATCCTTGCCATACCAGGCTTTGTACCAGCCACGCATTTGTTGGATCTCGCGGCTCTGCTCCCGCTTGATGGCTTCTGCCAGTTTTTTAATTTCAGTACGTTTGGCACGAGTCAGCGCCAGGTTTGCCATTTCCACTGCATCCTGATGATGAGGAATCATCATTTCAATGAAATGTTGATCAGGTTGAGTCATCATGCTGTTCTGGGGGGCAGGGGCTTTGTTGCCGGGATGATGCAGGTTATGGTTTGGATTGCTTGATTGAGCCTGAGTGCGGCTTGTTATTAATAGTCCTACCAGAGTGCTGCTGGTTAGTAACCCTACAAGGCTGTAGATGAAAACATTTTTGTTCATGACTTTGTCTACTCAAAAATGCAGTTCAATTTCATCTTTCAATGTTAGGTTTAGATTTTGAGGAAGTTGTGAGGAAAAAAGAGACTACCAAAATTTAAGGAATTAGGAGTTTGAGCAAGTATGTCAAATTAAACCATTACGACAGTGACCTCAAAGACGAGGAATGGCAAACGATTGAACCTCTTTTGCTACCCGATAAACCGGTTGACAAGAATCGGGAAGAGAACTTACGAGACGTGGTAAATGCTATTTTCTACCAAGCAATAACGGCATCAAATGGTGTGCCTTACTGAGTGATTTTCCAGTGTAGCAAACCGTGTATGGGTACTTCCGATTGTGGGCTCGCCTGGGAATTTGGGAGCAGAATTAATGCAGCGTTAGTCAGAGAGATGCAGATCAGAGACGGAAGGAAAGTAGCGAAAACTGAACCCCAAAACTTTCTTTCGAGATTCGAATTTATTGCCGATCGCCTTTTAATAATTTATATTTTGAAGCCGATTAAGTTTAACAGGTTGTAGTTTAAAGCCATATATATAGCGATTTCCACTCCTGTAAGGTACGCCAGAACCATTTAGCTATATGTTTTTTAGCCTTTACAGATGTACCTATGTGATCGAGAAACCCTATATAGTTGGAAAATCAACCCTGTTAAATCAATTTATCACCTCCATTTCTACAATCTCACAGTGAGATGAACTAGAGATGAAATTCTCCATCATGGAGGAGATTGTGATTTTTCTTTACCTTTAAGGGATTGCAGCCAAGACTTCAGCAAGGGTTAGGAGTGAGGCTCACGGTCATCGTAGAGTAAAGAACTCCTCGCTAATGGAAGGGTGAATGCCGATCGCAGTGTCAAAGTGCTGCTTCGTCACTCCTGCTTTCATTGCAGGAGCAAACATTTGAATCACCTCGGCAGCATATTCACCCACCATGTGAGCACCTAAAATTCTATCTGTACTGCTGTCAACTACAAGCTTCAGCATTGCCTCCTGACTTGATTCTCCAATCAGGTTGAACAAAGGTTGGAACTTTTTACGGTAGCAGTGAATAGCTTCACCTATCTGCTCGCGTGCCTGTGCTTCGGTTAACCCAATGGTGGCAGCTTCTGGTCCAGAGGCAACGACATAGGGAATATGCTCGTAGCTCACTGCACGAGGGCTTTTGCCAAATTCAGTGTCTGCAAACGCTCGTCCTGCGGCGATCGCAACTGGAGTCCAGTGGGGGCGAGGGGTACAGTCACCCACAGCAAAAATGTTGGATTGAGTCGTGCGGCTATAATCATCCACCACGATCGCGTCTTCTTTAACCTCTACTTCAACATTTTCCAAGCCCAGACCCTCTAAATTTGGAATGCGTCCGGTTACGAAAACGATTGTTTCTACAGTTGTCGGTTCATCGTCGCAGGAAATGAACAGGTTCAGGCAGCTCTGTGCTAGCTCAATTTTTTTCACTTGACTATTGCAGCAGATCCGAATACCCTGCTGAGACATCCCCTCCTGAATGGTCGTTTGGAGATCGCGATCGCAGCTCGGTAGAATTTGATTGTTGGGCACAACCAGTGTCACTTTAGAGATTAATCCGTTCATAATGCCAGCCAGCTTTACAGCAATATGATTGCTGCCCACAATGGCTAAATGCTCTGGCTGTTGTTCCAGGTTCAGTAGCTCACGGGTTGTACTGGCATACTCAACGCCTGGGATGTTTTCTGGTTTGACGGCTTTTCCACCTACAGCAATCAAAATTTTGTCAGATGTATATTGGTGTCCCTCAATTTCTACAGTGTGAGCATCTAAAAATTGGGCGTGTCCTTGTAGTAGTTCCACACCTGCGGTCTGTAAATGGTGCTGATGCACCTGACTGAGGTGCTTGATGTCACGGTTCCTATTTGCCATGAATTGACACCAGTCAAAATTCTCAAAAACTTTGCCCCAACCGTATTCATCTGCATTTTTGAAAAAACGAGAAAAACTGGCGGCATAGGTCATCATTTTTTCGGGAATGCAGCCGTGAACCACGCAGGTGCCACCCACTTGATCCTGTTCTGCGATCGCCACTCGTGCCCCGTAGCCAGCCGCTCGTTCAGCCGCCGCTAATCCTCCCGGACCTGCACCAATTACAAAAAGATCGTAGTCAAAATTCGTAGGTGTCAACTAAGCTAATCTCCTATTTAGATTAGATGATTCAACGATAAATGCTCGTAATGAAATCAAGATGAAATCTGCGTCTGTCTTCAGAAACAAATTTGCTTAACCCTAGAAAGTAATGCATCAAACTCAAGCTTCTATTCGAAAAAAATCTGTCTTTGTAAATCTTCAATTGTATTCAAAACAACCTGATACACCAGACAGCACTTTGAAATGAATTTGGGATGAAATCAAGCCTGGTTAAAAGTTAGAAATATCACTATTCCATCGGTGTGAAGAAGTTTAATTCTTAAATCCATATCCTGTAGCTGAAGGCGATCGTACCTTTTTACAAGTCAATCTGAAACATTCTTAAAGGATTGAAACAATGGCACACACCATGACTCAGGACATGCAGCAATGCATTAATAACTGTCTAGACTGCCACGGCATCTGCTTGAATACCGTCACATATTGCCTAGAAAAAGGCGGACATCACGCTGAATCGAACCATATTAAACTGCTGCTCGATTGCGCTGAAATTTGCCAAACCAGCGCTAATTTCATGCTTCGCACCTCTGACTTTCACGCCCGGATCTGCGGAGCCTGTGCTGAAATTTGTGATCGCTGTGCTCAGGAGTGCGATCGCATGGGTGATGATGCTCAAATGAAGCGTTGTGCGGAAGCCTGTCGTCGCTGTGCCGAATCTTGCCGTCAAATGTCGATGGCAATGCGGTAAGTTTTCCCACTCACGACTAAAGGTTGCCATGCAGGTAGTCTGGATCTTGAACTACCTGTGTGGAACTTGCGATCGCGCACTAACAATCTAGAGGAGATTCAATGTTTCACAGTAATGGTTCTTCGTCCAGCCTGACTACAGACCCACTCTCCACAACTTCTAACGGGCTTGCTCTTACCGCAACGCCCCTTACAGCCGATCCTTTTTCTGCATCTAACCTGGCTTTGCGGACAAAATCTGCTGCATCTGATGTTTACGCCGCTGGATCTCCTGCCTCTGATGAATCAGCCGCTCGGTTTGATGTGCGATACCTACAGGAAACGATTGGTCATCACCAGATGGCGATCGACATGGCAGAACTGGCTGTCGATCGGGCAGTGAATGACGATTTGCGATCGCTGGCTCAAAACATCGTTGCGAACCAGACCGAGGAGCGCGAAACGATGCAAACCTGGTTGAAAGATTGGTACGGGTTTGAGTATGAGCCAGAGATGAATCCAGGTGAAGAGCGCATGATCAAAGAAATGTCGATCATGAAGGGGGCTGAATTCGAGATCGATTTTATGCAGCAAATGACGATGCACCATATGGCAGGCATTAACGATGCAGTTCCCTGCACCGCCAGTGCTGGACATGTTGAGTTAAAGGAACTTTGCAACGACATCGCTTCTACTCAAATGCGTGAAGCTGAACAGATGCGGCAGTGGCTGCGCGATCGCTATCAAACATCAGTAGACATGATTGGTGTTTCTCCAGATGCTGACAATGGTTCAATTCCTAATGGCAGCTTCGAGAGAGGGAATTTCACAGGCTGGTCTACCGTTGGTCATAGCGATATTCAAACGTTAGATTATGGTGTTTTTCCAACGGATGGAGCATTTCAGGCTCTAATCACCACTGAATCTGAAACGGTTCCAGGGACAGAGTTTGAGTCGAGATTGGGTCTGAAGCCAGGGACCCTATCCACCATTCACAGTGGAGACATTGATGAGGGATCTGCCCTCCAACTCACGTTTAATGCCCAAGCAGGAGACAAATTGACGTTTGATTGGAATTTCCTCACTAACGAGTTAGAGTCTGATTTGGTTGGTCCCAGTAATGACTTTGCTTTCGCAGTGCTGCAATCGCCGGGAAGTGAAGGGCAGCTTTCGGTCAACGAACTGGCAGATATTCATGAGACTCCCAACACTTCTCGATCAATGATTACCAATGAGTCAGGATACAAAACATTTTCCACCACAATCAATACCTCCGGTACTTATACCTTGAGCGTTGGTGCAGTCAATATTGATGATCCTTTGTTTGACTCCGCGTTGTTAGTGGATAACTTCAAACTGACTCCCGCCTAAACCACTAACCACATCAGTGTTGCGAGAGGGATAACCCGCTCATGATCTCTATTAATTCCAAATTCAGCTTTCTTAGGAGGATTATATGGCTCATAAAATTGCTCAATCAAGCGTAGACATTGCGGTTCACTGCGCCTACGAATGTGAACACTGCGCTGATCAATGTTTAGGTAGTATGGCAGAGTGTGCCCGCCTTTGCATCGACTGTGCTCAAAGCTGTTGGACTTCTGCCGCTTACATGAGCCGCAGCTCCCGTTTTATTCCTCAAGTCCTCAAATCTTGTATCGAGATTTGCGAAGCCTGTGCTGCCGAGTGCGAAAAGCATGATGCCGAACACTGCAAGAAGTGTGCTCAGGCATGTCGGCAAGCGGCTGAGGAGTACCGCAAGGTCGCCAGTGTTGCAGGAGTCGCGTAACCCAGCGAAAGCAACAGATTAGCAGGTATGCTGTCCCGTTTCTCCTTCACTGGAGAGATGAATCAGGGCAGCATTCCTGTCTCTAATTGAAGGTACTGGCGTTTTCAACAATCAAACCTACTTGAATGATTTTCAAAAACGTATGAACACGAAATTTGCAGGTTATACTCTGGCTGCTTTACTCACTGGTAGCATCTTACCAGCAGTTGCTATCAGCGATCGTGCTGTTGCGCTTGACCAAGGGCAGGCTCCTCGCCCAAACACCTCGGCTCAAATGCAATCTGAGATGAGCAGAAGTAATGAGGTTGATAAATCATTTATTGAGATGATGGTGCCGCATCACCAAAGCGCAAATCAAATGGCTGAAATTGCCCTAAAGCGCGCAAAAAACCCGGAAGTAAGAAGGCTGGCACAATCCATTATTGATGACCAGACCAAAGAGATTAAACAAATGCAGACCTGGTATCAACAGTGGTACGGCACTGAAGTTCCCACTGCGAGGATGAATCGGGGTAGCAGCATGAGTAACCAGATGACACAACCTATGATGATGTCGATGCAACAGCAGAATCAAATGAATCAGGAGATGATCAGCATGGTGCAAAATTCACCTAACGTTGATCAAGAATTTCTCCGCCAGATGACTCGTCATCATCAAACGGCAACCATGATGGCTGGCATGGTAGTTAATACTGCCACTCATCCTGAAACTCGTAGTCTGGCTCAAGATATTGTGAAAGGACAGACTGCCGAAATTGCTCAGATGCAGCAATTGCTCTTACAAGCCAGAAGGCAGTGACTCATACAAAGCCCTGTCTATATCTAGGTTAAGAGTATAAAAGCTCCTCCTTCGCTTCTCCTGGTACTAACGTTGAAATCAGGAGAGATGAGGGAGGATTGCCTGTATGAAAACTTTCATCTTGAGAAAGGTTTATTTAACCCCTTGACTCTCTAGTCTTCTGGAGAGTTCAGAATGGATTTTAGAACAAGCTAAGTTCTTTTTGAGTCTTACCAGAAGGTTAATCCAATGACACTACAATTCAAAGTCCCCAACATGGCGTGTTCTGCTTGTAGCGAAACAATTACCAAAGCGATTCAAGCAGTTGATCCAACTGCCAACATAGAAGCCGATCCAAAAACAAAACTAGTCAACATTGAAACGCAGGCAGCGGAAAACGCTATCAAAGAAGCGGTGACTGCGGCGGGCTATACCGTTGAGTAATGTTTCTCCAACATTACAAGGAGGAATTATCTGATGGAAAACACAACACTCAAACTGCGAGGCATGAGTTGTGCCTCTTGTGCGAACAACATTGAGGATGCAATTCGCTCCGTTCCAGGCGTAAGCGAATGCGCGGTTAATTTTGGTGCCGAGCAAGCAACCGTAACCTATGACCCACAGCGAACAGACTTAAAAGACATTCAGGATGCAGTCGATGCAGCGGGCTACTCTGCGTCTGCGATCGAGCATGACACGTTGACTGAAGAGGATGACGAGGAAAAAGCAGTACGACAGGCAGAGAACCGAGATTTGACCCGTAAAGTTTGGGTGGGCGGCATCATCAGCATTATTTTGCTGGTGGGTTCTCTCCCAGCCATGCTGGGGTTGTCCATTCCGTTCATTCCTGGCTGGCTGCATAACTTTTGGTTTCAAGCAGTTCTCACGGCTCCTGTGCAGTTTTGGTGCGGCAAGACATTCTACGTCAATGGCTGGAAAGCCCTCAAGCGTCATACGGCAACGATGGATACGTTGATTGCTTTAGGAACGCTGGCAGCTTACTTCTATTCCTTGTTTGTCACGATCGATCCTGGCTTTCTCACGGCTCAAGGGATTATGCCCGGAGTTTATTACGAAGTCTCCGCGATCGTTGTGACGCTGATTCTATTAGGCAGACTGTTTGAGAATCGGGCAAAGGGGCAGACCTCCGAAGCCATTCGGAAGCTGATTGGGTTGCAGGCAAAAACGGCACGGGTGATTCGCAACGGTCAGGAAACTGATGTTCCCATTGCTGAAGTCGTTTTTGGTGATGTGATTTTGGTGCGTCCGGGTGAAAAGATTCCCGTGGATGGTGAAATTATTGACGGAGCTTCCACCCTGGATGAGTCGATGGTGACGGGTGAAAGTTTGCCCATTAAGAAGCAAGTGGGTGATGAGGTGATTGGGGCAACCATCAACAAAACGGGGAGTTTCCGTTTTCGGGCAACTCGCGTTGGTAAAGACACCTTTCTGGCTCAAATCGTCAAAATGGTGCAGCAGGCTCAAGGCTCCAAAGCACCGATTCAACGCATGGCAGACCAGGTGACAGGGTGGTTTGTCCCAGCAGTGATTGCCATTGCGATCGCCACCTTCATCCTCTGGTACAACCTGATGGGCAACGTGACGCTGGCGCTGATTACGACTGTTGGTGTGTTGATTATTGCCTGCCCCTGTGCCCTGGGATTAGCCACTCCGACTTCCATCATGGTTGGCACTGGTAAAGGGGCTGAGAACGGCATCCTGATCAAAGGGGCTGAAAGCCTGGAATTAGCCCACAAACTTCAAACCATTGTGCTGGACAAAACAGGCACCCTCACCCAGGGAAAACCAACCGTTACCGATTTTGTTACTTCTCAGGGAACAGCAAATGGCAATGAGTTCAAGCTGATTCGTCTAGCCGCTTCCGTGGAACGCAACTCAGAACATCCGCTTGCAGAAGCCGTCGTGCAGTATGCAAAGACTCAGGAAGTGCAATTGACAGAGGTGCGTGACTTTGAGGCGATCGCAGGCAGCGGTGTACAAGGAACCGTCTCCGATCGATTGATCCAAATTGGAACCCAACGTTGGATGCAGGAATTGGGAGTTGATACCAGTGCTTTAGAGCAACAGTGGGAGCGGCTGGAATACTTGGGTAGAACGGTGATTTGGCTTGCCGTTGATGGCAAAATCGAGGGCATCATGGGTATTGCTGACGCATCAAAGCCCTCTTCTGCGAATGCCGTTCGTGCTCTGCAACGCCTGGGTCTGGAAGTGGTGATGTTGACTGGAGATAACCGCCGCACGGCTGAAGTGATTGCCCGTGAAGTTGGCATCAAACGAGTTTTTGCTGAAGTCCGTCCTGACCAGAAAGCCGCTAAAGTCGCAGAGCTTCAACGGGAAGGAAAGGTTGTGGCAATGGTCGGTGATGGCATCAATGACGCACCTGCATTAGCGCAAGCAGATGTTGGAATCGCAATTGGAACGGGAACCGATGTGGCGATCGCCGCCAGCGACATTACTCTGATTTCGGGTGATTTGCAGGCAATTGTCACCGCGATCGAACTTTCTCACGCTACGATCCGCAACATTCGGCAAAACCTCTTCTTTGCCTTCATCTACAACGTGGCTGGCATTCCCATTGCCGCAGGCATTCTGTTTCCGCTCTTTGGCTGGTTGTTAAACCCCATCATTGCGGGTGGTGCAATGGCTTTCAGTTCTGTTTCCGTTGTCACCAATGCTCTACGATTGCGGAACTTTCAACCCAAAACATTCAGTTAATTCATTGACTCGTGCAGAGGACAAGGCAATGCTTAGAAAAGCAACATTTTTCGGGACACTGGCAGGATTGGGATTCTTGTTAGGAGCAATCTCCGGGGCAATTGCAGCCGAAACAAACATGAACAACATGAACGAACATGCGGCTCCTCAACCCAATCAATTTCAACAGATTGAGCAACCACTAGGAAACAAGATTGTAGTCACAGTCGGTGGCTTGGGACTGATTGGTTTAGAACTGTGGTGGTTTCTATTCAGCAAACCCAAATCGCGTCAAGCAAGCACAGAAGGTGGTGTTCAGGAAGTTACCGTTACAGTAGACGGAGGTTATGAACCGAGTCATATTGTGGTGCAAGCGGGACAACCTGTGCGGTTAAACTTCGATCGCAAAGATCCCAGCAGTTGCTTAGAAGAAGTGCGTTTCCCCGATTTTCGCATCGCTCAAGAACTAACCCTGAACCAGGTTACACCGATTGAATTCACACCTGATAAACCCGGTCGGTATGAGTTTGCCTGTGGCATGAATATGTTTCGAGGAGTGGTTGAAGCTCAAGCAGGGGATACACCGACATCTAAACCTTCAGTTCTGACTTCTCAGCCTGTACACAGCGTAAACCATTCTGCGAATTTACCCTCTAGTATGCAAGCAACAGTAACACCAGATGGCATTCAAGAAGCAACGATCGCCGTTGAAAAAGGGTATCAACCCAAGCGTGTAATTGTTGAAGCTGGAAAACCTGTTCGGTTACAGTTCGATCGCAAGAATCTTAGTGAGTGCTATGACCAACTAATGATTCCAGCGTTTGGTGTAGAGACAGATCTCACTCCTGAGCAAATCACAACGGTAGAATTTACGCCAGAACAGCCTGGTGAATATGAGTTTATGTGCGGTATGAAGATGAATCGCGGGATAGTAGAGGTGAGAGCTGCAAATGCTACTACCAATGGGAAAAATGCCGCTCAACTCTCACTGTGAATCAGATAACATTGTTAGAGCCTACTGCAAGTGAAGACTACCCACTTGCAGTTTGCGCCTGTGTTCCCTAAAGCTAAGCTCAACACATTTCAATTACCCAGGCAATAGCATAATTATCTTCTCAAAAACGACAAGCTCGAATAAATCGATCTAACGAGACTTCAATATCAATTATTTGCTCTATCCATTGATCCATATCCTCTTGCCCAATTGGTATTGTCTTCGGAGCAACAGGAGTAACAAAACCATCACCTAAAACGATAGGTGGAAGCATAATCGAGTTTTTCTGCAAGTTCTCCATCGATAAGACGTTTTGTCCCCATATTCCCCTTTCTGTAAAATTGTTTCTTCCTATAGAAAGCAATGTTTTTAGCCCGTCTGAATAAAGACCATCTATGATTTCATTTTCCAACTCTTCCATTTGGTTGGCAGCTAGATAGACAATTTCTTTCAAATTAGGAAGCCCAGCATTTTCAAGAGCTTCTTGAAGCCACTGTCCAACTGATAATCCAGTGCTATATTCAGGTGCTTGTCTTGCGATAGTAAAAAAGGCGAAACCTGGATCTGCAAGTTCTTTGAGTGCCTGTACTCTATCTCCCCAAACATTAAATTCTTCCGGTATCTTCAAACTATTGAATAAACTTTTGGGCAGGTTTAAGCAGAACGTTGCTAATGCAGAGGAAAGTTCATAAGCTTTAAAGCTTTCGTTAATGTTGCTTGAGTTAGCTAAACAATGCGTTGCAACTGAGTAAATTACCAGTTTCTCGTTGTATATATTCTGTTGAATTTCTTGCTCCAAACGAAACTGCTCTACTAGCCTAGAATCATTGTCCAGCAATGCGAGACCTTGACTTTCAACTTTAAACTCTGCATAAGTTGCATTCGCTTCTGTTAAAGCGAACATGCTAAATGGAACACGACAAATACGTTGGCTACTGGAGTTTGAAAATACGGTGAAAACAAAAGGTCTATCTGGTCTCGGTCTACCATCAATGCCAAATTCAAGACCAGAGCCATACTCATATTCCCAGGGTTTATTGATCGATTCTTGCTGATTTACCTGATACTCCTCCGTGTAGTAGAGCGCCAGTCTTGCTCTATGCCGCTCAGAATTGGCAATTGCTATTCTGTAAAACTCCTGCTCATCTTGATTAGTCCATGCATTAATAGCATTGTAAATAAAAACTAATTGCCGTTGCCCCCATAAAGTAGATGTATGATCTAGCCAATGAGTAAGTTCATGGACACAGGTTGCATAAAATCTAGTTATAGATTCATAATTTTGCTGCAAGGCAGTTTGTGCAGCTTGACCTTGCATAAGTTGGGATTGAAAGTTATTTAGTAACGCTGAGAAACGACTTTCATCCAAATAATCAACAAAAGCTATTTGTGAGAAATCATGATAAGAACCAATTGTTTCTAGGTTAGCGAAGATACCGGAATTCGTTGCCTGACGCTTCAGAGTCTCGATCGCCTCTTGCTTTCTATTTCTAGGCATAAACTTTTTGCTTTGGAACTCCTAAACAACTTTACACAATTCTATTTATACCCCCTGTTGGAATGCTGGCAAAGTGCCGCTAGTTGGTGTAAACATAATCTAAATATCTGAATGTGAGCGCCCCGCTCTATTCTTGACTCTCTAGTCAACTGGAGAGTTTAAGATAGAGCCAGTTGAGTACGTAATCACGGGAGATAGATTATGTTAGCCCAAGAACAGCCTAAACAGATTGGTCCGGTCGCGAAAAAAAGTGGCGTGCCGATTAAAACCATACGGTATTACGAGGAATTAGGTCTGCTCAAGGCTGCGGGCAGAACTGAAGGTGGATACCGATTGTTTGATGGAGATATTTTTACTCGCCTCAGCTTCATCAAACGCGCTCAGAGTCTCGGATTGAGTCTGGCAGAAATTAAAGAATTTTTGGAGGTACATGACCAGGGTGACTTACCCTGTGATCATGTCCGAGTCAAATTGCAAGACAAGGTTGCTGAAATTGATCAACAAATTCACCAACTGCAAATTCTCAAACTAGAGTTACAAGGACTATTGTCTGGCTCGGCTTTGTTGCATAAAAGATATGAATAAAGGCTTCTCTAGATTCTCATCTCAGACTCTAGATTTCTACTTTGTAACTATCGGGTTTCGCGAACCCAATCATGCGATTAAGTGCGGCACATTTGAGGAATAATTCAACTGCTTGGTTATCAAACCGTCGTCGCCGCAACGTTGCTCCAAAAATTGTCTTGAACCGAAACATGGTGGTTTCAGCCAGCGACCGACGATGATAGCCACTTTCTTGCTTCCATTGTTGCCGTCCCACTTGCTCAATTCGTTCGAGCACTTGATTACGAGGATGCCCATCCTCCCATGGCACTGCATCTTTGCGGGGCGGAATCGTGGCTTTTGCTTTGCGTGAGCCAATCTCGTCATAACACTTGCGTTTGTCATAGGCTCCATCGCCCGAAACTTGCTTAATTGGGGCATCAATGCCATCTAAAATATCAGCCAAGACTTCATCGTCACTGACGTGATTCGTACTTGCCACTGCTGTTAAAATCTCTCCCGTTGCTTCATTGACTCCGACATGCAGTTTGCGCCAAGTCCGGCGTTTATCCACCCCATGTTGACGGACCTTCCATTCCCCCTCTCCATAGACCTTGACTCCCGTCGAGTCCACCACGACATGAATGCCTCCCTCGCTCGGTGCTAGGGGCATCTCTACGCTCACCTTACCGAGCCGACGCGATAACGTACTATGGTCGGGTACAGGCAGATCAATCCCCATGAGCGCAAACAAGGATTCGAGAAATCCTTCCGTCTGCCGTCCGGCTAGGTTGAATAACGATTGCACCGTAGCCATCAAGGCAATCGCACCATCACTGTAGTGTTTGGTTGCGCCCCGTCTGCCACTCCTTTGCGCATTGATCCATCCTGCAATCACCGCTTCGTCAATCCAAAAGCTTAAACTTCCTCGTTGTTTCAGGGCTGCATCATACTCACTCCAGTTACGAACTCGATAGGATGGTTTCGGCTTCGTTTTCATCGCAATGCTTACAGAGCTAGAGGGGCTTTATCTCAATACTTTATCCTCTATCTCCTGGTTGACTGACAAAACGAGTGAAGGCTGGAGCGAAAACTAGAAGGGAAGCAGAGCTTCGTTTAAGCTGGAAAGTTACCACACTCGACAGCACTAAAATGGCTCCCACTTCCCGACTCTATAATGCGTTGAATGATTTTCTGCGTCAATGTGACATCGTGTGGCAAGATGCTCGCCACTTGCAAACGCTCTGCTGGATGATTATCGGCATGATTGAAAGTCAAAACGTTCATCTCAACGGGTTTGGCGTATATGTCACCAGTCGCGCTCAATTTGCTCAATCCCACCAGAGGCGGTTTCGACGTTGGTTGTCCAATCGACGAATTGATGTCGTTTCAGCCCATCATGCTCTGCTCAGGCAAGCTCTGTCTGAGTGGGGGAGCGAACGGCTTTATCTCAGCCTGGACACAACGGTGGTGTGGAATTGTTTCTGCATCGTCTGGGTGGGCGTGGTGTATCGAGGCAGAACGGTTCCAGTGGCTTGGCGAGTCATGGCACAAGCCAGCAGTATGGTCCGGTTGTGGACGATTCAAAGAGTGCTGCGTCAAGCGCAAAGAGTCTTGCCCCAGGGAGTCACCGTGGTTCTGCTGGCAGACCGGGGCTTTGCTGACGGCAATCTGATGAAGTACCTCAGAGAGAATCTGGGCTGGCATTTCCGGATTCGCATCAAACGCTCATTTCAGTTTCAGCACCAAGGGCAGTGGTGCAACGTGTCATCCGTGCAACTATTACCGGGTCAAGCCTACTGCACAGCGGCTGTCTCGCTCGGTAAAAGCAATCCCTCTGCCAATGTCTATCTTGCCTTTGCCCATGACCAGCAAAGTGGGGAGGATTGGACGATTGTGAGCGACGAACCAACCAGTCTGCAAACCTTTGCTCAATATCGGCTGAGATTTCAGGTTGAGGAGTCCTTTTTAGACCTCAAGTCGAACGGATTTAATCTGGAAGCTTCGCGCTTGCGAGATAAGTTTGCCCTGTCCCAATTGTGTTGTGTGATTGCCTTGACGATGCTGTTTTTGATTCTGCAAGGCGTACAAGTTGTTGTATCCGGCAAGCGTCGCCAAGTCGATGCTCACTGGAAACGTGGCATGAGTTACTTGAAAATAGGTTGGAATTGGATTCGCCTTGCTATCACCCACCAATGGAAAATTCACGTTTATCCAGTCCTTTCAAGCCTGCCTGACCCTCAACCTGCCATCGCGTCCAAACGACAACAAGATGATTCCTTCAAGCGTGAATTCACTATCCTCAGACACTTTCCAGCTTCTTAGTTTTGTCAGTCAAGCAGCCTCTATCTCATATCTTTTATGCAACAACGCCGTCTGGCTCCACAATTCTAGAGAATCCTGAGGCAGTAATTTGCCCAATTATTCAGTGAGCTTAGTAAGTTTTCGTTGTTTCTTGAACTCCCTGCGCGTCGATTATTGGCACTACCTTATTTAAGGTGGTGCTTCTTTTTGTGAGCTAAGACTAAACATTTATCCAAAAATCATTGCATAGCCTATTGACTCTCTAGTTGCCTGGAGAATCTAAAGTGATTTTAGATTCGATAGAGAAGTGAGTTAGATGAATCGTTTAACTAGCGCGATCGCCATCGTCATAACCTTGTTTATCGTTCAAGGTTGCACACAATCATCCAACCTGAAGGAGGAACCTTCTATGTCAACAACGGCTCAACAACATTCTAATCATGCAATGGTTGAAACAACCCACAATCACCACTCACATGAAAATAGCCACACTGAAGCTTCTGCATTTACTCAAGCAAAACTGACGGCATCCGGTAAAATCAGTCCCAATAGTTCTGCATCTCTCCAGATTGATATACAGAATGTGAATGGAAACGCAATTACTCAGTTCGATCGCTTCCAGGAACAGGTAATGCACCTGATTGCCGTTAGCGATGATTTGCAATTCTTCCAGCATCTCCATCCGGTTTATCAAGGGAATGGGCGATTTGATGTCAAAGCACAGTTTCCTCGATCCGGGAATTACACCTTGTTCAGTGACTACAAGCCTGTGGGACAAACGGAACAAGTCTCCGTCCTCAAAACGCAAGTAGATGGAAACCTTGCTGGCACTGCTCAAATCGATCGGAATTACACTAAAACCTTTGGACAGACGATCGTTGGCTTTGCCCCCACCCAAACAACCGTCAAAGTAGGTGAAGAGGTCACCCTGCGATTTAACTTACAGGATGCAGCCACGCATCAACCTGTCACCAACTTACAGCCCTATTTGGGTGAGAAAGGACATTTGGTGATTCTGCGTCAATCCTCTGTATTGTCGCGGGAAGACTACATTCATGCCCATGCTGTGCAAAACACACCTGCAAATCAAGTTCATTTTGTCACCCGTTTTCCTCAACCGGGAATGTACAAACTTTGGGGGCAGTTTAACCGCAATGGTGAAATTGTTACAGCGGACTACTGGATACAGGTTGTCAGGTAAGCAATTCATTGCAGTTCACTTACAAATTACCCTGGTATGTTGAGAAAGTGGTAGACCGCAAACCCCCCGGTTCTGTAAAACCGTCCGCAAGCTTGGGTCGCCACGTCTTCTCGAAGTGCTGAGAACTCGTAAAATCGCCTGGACTTTGAGTCCGCATGGAGCCAGAAAGAGTGCAGACTTCGAGTCATCTAATTCAACTGGAGGTTAGCGGTGCAGCAACAACCATCGCCGCAATGGGTCGGTATTGATGTCAGCAAAGGAACGTTGGACGTTTACCTGCGACCAAGCGGGGAGCAGTTTCAACTGTCTAATCAAGCATCAGGCATTGCAGAGTTAGTAAAACGACTGCAAACGTTCAAAATCCAACAGGTGATTGTCGAATCAACGGGCGGATTAGAACTTGATGTCGCGCACGCACTTCAGGAGGCAGGCATAGCCCTTTCGATTATCAATCCTCGGCAAGGGCGAGACTTTGCCAAAGCTAGTGGCAAACTTGCCAAAACAGACCGGATTGATGCAGCGGTTTTAGCTCATTTCGGGGAAGCGATCCAACCGCCGATTACCGTGTTAGCGAGCGACCAAGATCGGGCACTGCAAGATGCAGTCACTCGCCGCCGTCAACTGGTAGAGATGCTCAGTGCTGAGAAGAATCGTCGCGCCAGTCTCCGGGAGAAGATGCGTCAGAACATTGAGCGTCACATCAAATGGTTAGAAGAGGAGATTGAGCAGCTCGATGAGGAAATTGAGCAACTCAGTCAAGCCCAAGCAGAATGGCAATCCCGCATCGCTTTGCTTAGAAGTGTGCCGGGCATTGGTTCAGTCATTGCTACGACCTTGATTGCAGCCTTGCCTGAACTCGGTCACGTCAGTGATAAACGCATCAGTGCTCTAGTGGGTGTCGCTCCGTTCAACCGCGATAGTGGCAAGTTTCGCGGCAGTCGGATGATTTGGGGTGGGCGTGCCAATGTCCGAGCAGTGCTCTACATGGGAACACTGACGGCGGTACGATGTAATCCTGCACTCAAAGCGTTTTATGAACGTCTGCTCAGCCAAGGAAAAGCCAAGAAAGTCGCGTTAATTGCTTGTATGCACAAGTTACTCCGCATTCTCAATGCCATCATTCGCGATCGTAAACCTTGGCAAGTTCCGGCCTAAAAGTTGGTGAGTCTGCATTCTTCTCGCTTGAGCTAATTGAGTTGAAGTGAATTGAGCGCAGTCAAAACTCACCTTGGCTGAACCACAAAGTCTTCGCTTAACAGACGTTGCTAAGGTGATGATTTTGTGTGTCTAAATTGATTGCTTCCGTACACTTTAGCTGAACCAAAAAGTTTTGGCTTAATAGACTTAAACAAGGATGGATAAGCCAAAACTTTTTCATGTTTTGAATTACTTTTAAGTATTAATTTCTCTGATTCCTCTAACTTCTATTTAATTCTTGACATTCAACATAATCGCTTGTGGGTACTGCCATGGTCCTACTGCAATACATACAGTAAAGCAATCTCCCAGTAACTCTAAAGGGGTACGAGCAATGTCTCATAACATTGGCAGAATCATTCAACTTCAGCCCTCCCCTTTGGGAATTGGACCAGATTTTGGACAATCAGTGATCAATTTTGCTCATGAACAGGCTCCTGCTCCTGGCACACGATTTTTGATCCTGCATTTCATTAATGCCAACTTTCCAGCCAGCAACAGCCTGGAAGTAGATCTGGGGTATGGCGGTGAAAAGGATGTGTTTACGGCTGCGGATGGCTCCAGTTTTTGGACAAGACCCATCCGCATCGATTCCTTTCCCGATCAAAGAGTGCCAATTCGGTATATTACCGACGGTGCCGCTTTAGGAGGTGTTCAACTGAGCGAATACGGCAGGGCACAGCGAATTGGAGAGGGCGATCGCCCGGAAACATTCACAAACTGCGACCTCTTCCTGCAAGAATCGCCCTACACCGAGCCAACTTATGATCCTTTCTGGATTTGTAATTTACCAGCCGATTGGAATAACTTCGACTGTTTACCCAATGGTGATTTGCGGAAACAGGTTGGACAAAGCGCCTGTATGATTGTCTCCGGACATGGTGAATATCTCTCAACCTGCTCTGGTACTCTTATTGGGTCAGACTTAATTCTTTCCGCAGGGCACTGTTTTTCCATATCTTCTTCCGCTTCTCCACTAGATTCTGTTGCAGCCGCTTCCTCTTCCGTTGTGTTCGGTTTTCAAACAAACTGCAACGGGACTCGACCTACGGGGTATGGCCCCAAAATATTCAAGGTGATTGATGTCGTAGAGTTTGGATACAACATCAACAAAGATTACGTCATTCTCCGCATCAAAGTTCCAGCGAGCGGGGTCGGTGTATCACCCCTGCCGATGCGAACGGATCTACCGGAAATTAACGAGGAAGTCTTTGCTATTCATCATCCCAATGGTGCAGTGAAAAAACATTCTCCTCGCACGACATCCTATTCTAGAGTCACTAATAGCTCTGCTACTGGCATTTCTGCCAGGTTTGATGTGGCAGGTGGAAGCTCCGGTTCAGGGTTGTACGACAGGTTTGGCAATGTCATTGGAACCCTTTCTAGGGGGCAATGCACACTCAGCTACTATCCAACCGCAACGATTCTTAAGGACATCGCCACTACCCCGCCACCCACCACTGTTTCCAGAGACGTAATGATTGTCTTAGACCGCTCTGGTTCCATGTCAGAGGCGACCGCTTCAGGCGGTGTCAAAATTCAGGAAGCCAGGGATGCCGCTTCCCTGTTTGTGACGATGATTCGTCAAGGAGAAGGGCATAAGGTGGGCTTGGTATCTTTCAGTACCAGTGCCTCCAAGGATTTCGACTTATCAGATATCAATGATGGCAATGTGACAGCATTAGTCGGTCCACCGCCTCATTCTGGAGGAATTGTGGGTGGGCTTAACCCAAATGGAACAACCACGATCGGGGGAGGATTGGGATTAGCGATCGATCAATTCTCTGGTACAACTAGTCGAGACGAAGTGATTCTCCTGTTAACCGATGGGATGGAGAATACTCCTCCTTTGATTCGGGATGTTGAATCTCGACTAAGCAATACACGGTTGTGCATTGTGGGTTATGGCAATGAGTCCAATTTAAATGGCCCATTACTGACCCGCCTTGCCATTCTTCAGGATGGCAGTTACACCGTTGCCAGAGATGAATTGGGGCTGAAAAAATTCTTCGCAAGCTGCTTCGGCGATATCTTTGAAAGTGGCTTCATTATGGACCCTGAATATTTTCTACCTGAAGAAGCCGAAAGATCTGAACCGATTCCCTTTACCGTTTGTGGGGAAGAGTCTGTCACGATTGTTCTGGGATGGGACAAACGGGAAACATCCCTTCTACTAGACATTAGAACTCCTTCAGGAAATTCAATTTCCTTCTCTAATGCCAATGTTGATGCTCAAGCGGGTTTTACCTGGCAATTTGTCAGAGTCAATCTGCCCTATGAAGGTGAGCAAGATGGTATTTGGACGGCTCATGTGTTCCGTCCGGATGGAGGAAGCGAATTTCCACCACCTAGAATTGATTTGCGCTTCTTTGTGAATGTAATTGCCAAAGGTGGACCCGTACTCAAGCGACTTTCTTTAAGAAAACGATTTTATACTGGAGAAGCAATCAATCCGCTTGTCAGGCTGAGTTTTGCCACTGGGACAACACCGGATCATGCTCAGGTCAAACTGACTGTTACTAGACCCACAGAAAGTATCGGCAATATCTTGACTCAAAGCGGGCTGCGCGGATCGGCTCAAAGAGACGGAGATACGATTCCCTCTCGCTACGCGACGTTGACTGCTTTGGCATCAGAAACTAGCCAACCCCTGGTGAATTATGTTGAAGAAAGCTACGACTTATTTGACGATGGCGCTCATGGAGACGGAGCTTTAGAACCTGATGGCATCTTTGGAAATTTATTGGAAAACATTCTCCAACACGAGGGAAACTATACGTTTCACGCAAAAGCAACGTTTGGGGAAGGGTGCGAGGCTAACCGTGAGGTGATTTGGTCGGTTTATGCAGATACAGGAATTGATGAGAGCAACACCACGATTGAAACAACGGTTATTCGGACAACGCCAGATGGCAAGCAAATCATTCGGGTGAAGATTACTCCTCGCGACAAGTTTCGGAACTTCGTGGGTCCAGGACGAGGTGATGCTTTTGACCTGACAGGCACTATGGGAACTACCGTGCCGGGTCCTATTGTGGATAATGGGGATGGTAGCTATGAGACAGAGGTTGAATACGATCCTGCCTCACCAGAACCCCCTGGAATTGTTATCAATCAACCGGACAAGCCTCCAGTCGTCTTTTGCAATCCGACCGGTGTAGGCGGAAAACTCAGTCATTATTTTTGGTGGTTTATTCTGCTTCTAATTCTGATTATTTTCATCCTATTGTTTATGTTGCTAATTGATTGAGAAAGCTTGTTATCTCCATTTTTTAGTTGCTACACCGATGATTTGAGGGCTGACAATTGCGGGAACATTTGCCCGGAAGTGCTGATAATCAACTCGCTCAAATCCAGCATTCTCTAGCGCAAGCCAGGTTTCTCGATTGGGATGGCACCCATCACCTATCACCTGCCAAAGTGGTTCGACCCAGTTTTGCACTCGGCGTAGCCCTGTTTGCTGCGGTGCAGCCACATGCTCTAGAAAGAAAAAGCTTCCACCGGGTTTGAGTACTCGAATGATTTCTTGCAATACTGCCTGTAAATTCTCTACTGAACATAGAACCAATGTGCTGACCACCGCATCCATGCTGCTATTCTCAACCTCTAAGTGTTCTGCTGTTCCAGCCCGAATATCAATGTTGAGTCCAAGGCGATCGGCTTCTTGACGCAGGTAGGAATGCATGAAGGGATTCGGCTCAATCCCAATCCAGTGAATATCTTGTGGGTAGTAGGATAGATTCGGACCTGTACCGGGACCAATTTCCAAAACGCTGCCATGCAGATCTGCAAACAGTTCTCGTTTACGGTCTGCTATATCTGCTTCATACTGAGCGTTACCATGCGCCATCATCCAGGCAAAAAAACGTTGATACCAACCTGGAGATTTGGGTGCATATGCAGCAACAGGTTCTGTTTTGGTTGTCATATAGCAACTCCAGGTTAGTTATCTCACGTATCTCCTATCTAGTTTAGCGGTTGACCGATGCCAACTGCTTGAAGCTGGTCTCTGGTGGGTTTGCCCGTGAGAACGATCGCGCCATTGACCGCGATCGCCGGAACCGCATTCACCCCATACTGCTGGGCTTTCTCCTGGTGTTCTCGCACAGGGAAGACCGAAACCTCACAACTGGGACACGTCAACTCTTGCACTAGCCGCACCGTCTCATCACAAAGTGGACAATCTGCTGTAAAAATCTCAACTTGACGCTTTGCCATTACATTGATCCAAACTCTACTTGACACTATTTTTGACTCTCTACTCGACTAGAGAGTCAACCCTCAAAGCACAATCTTCTTAGACAAATTTCTAAGGCGGCTCAAACGTTTTTGATGACTCAAACTCTTTAATCTGCGATCTCAGTGATTCATGCAACAGCACTACTGAAAATAGTATTAAACGTCTTCTGTAAAGTTTCTGCACAACTGACTTGACTCTCAAGTCGGCTCAAAGGTCTAGCGTAGATGTGTGATTGATTCAGTCACTGACGCTACCGAACTTTAAGGAGTTTTGAAATGAAGAGTTTACTTTTAGGCACCACAGCTACTTTGGCTATTGCATCGTTTGCCTCTGCTGCCTATGCAAATCACCCATTCAATCCTGATCCGGTAACCACGGGTGGGGCATATACGCGGCAATATACACAATATCTTCGAGAGCACAACAACGGAGTGCAGCAACCTACCACTTCATCCACTATCCAACAAAAATCTGATGACACATCAGTTCTCCTGAAGCCATCAACCAAGACAGATGGAACCGCTTCAAAAGACTGTCAATTCACTACTCCAGCAGGAACGACAGGAGGGGCAATCAGACAACAACTTGAAGCGATGGCGAAGTGCAAATCAAAACCCTAACCGTTTCACCAGATTTGAGAACTATCATCGTTCGCTTGACTCTCAAGCCAACTAGAGAGTTTAGGATGTGATCGTCTTTTTACTACGACCCCGGTGTATGGGAGAGGAGCCGCATGAAACTTTCCAGGCGAATTCTAATTGCGCTGAGTGGTGCTGGATTGGTGCTACTGGGAGCCTGTAGCAGTGGACAGCAAGCCGCTAACCCTGGCACCTCTTCTTCCTCAGATTCTATGAGCAAAATGGAACCATCTAGTAGTAATCAGGAAGGGCAGAGGATTGCACCCGTTACGCAAACAGGCGAAGCCCGTATGAGCCTGAATGTAGCAGCTAATCCTTTGGCTCAAGGGAAAAATATGCTGATGCTGACTGTGATGGATGCCAAGGGGCAGCCTGTTACTGCCAAAGAGGTGCAGGTTGCCATGATGATGACGGCAAAAGAAATGGATGCGATGGGGATGAAGGGAATGGGTGAAGGGTCGGCAAAAACCCAGGTTAAGCCAGGAACTTCGCCTGGTGTTTATGAAATTGAAACGAGTTTCCCATTTCACGGAAATTGGGAATTAAAGGTTGAGCTCAAAGATGCTCAATCTCCTGCCAGTGCCGTCTTCAATGTTGCGGTGAAGTAGTTGGATCAGGTACTGAATCGCATGAATAAGTTTATTTTCTCTTGCTGGTGGTTTGCGGCACTATGGTTACTCAGCACTGAATTGAATGCAACAGCGGCTCCGGCTCAAAGTGCCCGCTTGCAAACACCGACTCAGGCTCAAAAAGAGACACTAGCAGGAAGTCGCCCGGTACTCTCTGGTTCGCTTTCTCTAGCTGAAGCGGTTCGGCTAGCGCGGGAACGTAATCCCAGTATTCAAGTGTCTGCCCAAGACGTAACGCTGGCTGAAGCCCAAGTCAGAAGTGCCCGGTCTGCCCGTCTGCCTGTGATTTCTCTCGGTGCAGCCGGAACCCTGGCGAATGAGGACTTTTTCTATACAACGGGAGTTGGACCGGGTAATATCCCCAGAAATGCGGCGGGAGAACTTAATGTTGGGATCAGTTTGCCGATATACACAGGCGGACGGCTATTGGCACGGGTAGACCAGGCGATCGCTGAACGAGATGGGGCACAGTCCGACCTGGCAACGACCCAGTTAGAGTCCGTTGTCATGGTGAAGCGGGCATATTTTGAGGTGCTGTTTACGCGATCGCAGGTGCAGGTGTATCAAGAATACGTGGCTCAACGGGAAGCCTCACTCAAAAATACTCGTGACCTGTTTGAGACAGGCAAGGTGCCGCGAGTCTACGTCCTACGCGATCAAACTGAACTAGCCAGTGCCCAACGAGCACTGCTTGCTGCCCAAACGGTTTTGGGTAAAGCTCTGGTAGATTTGAAGCGTGGTTTGGGCGTGAGTCTAGCTTCAGACTTCACCCTCAGTGACAGCTTGAAAGTCACAACGGTCTCGCTGGAACTGCCCCAACTTCTGGTACGGGCAAAGCAGAATAATCCTGAACTCGTTGCCCTCCAGTCAAAAATCAAGGTAAGCGAAGCCGAAATTCGGATGGCAAGAGCGGCTTTTCTACCCCAGGTAAACCTTTACGCCCAAAGAGAACTTCGCACACCAGAAACTCCTGGCTTTGGCAGTGGAGGGTCTTTGGCAGTCGTGGCAAACTGGCAGGTGGTGGACTTTGGCGGTCGTAATTCAGAAGTAGACAGAACCATTGCCAACTGGCAGAAAGCTCAGTTGCAGGTCGATGAGAAAGAACAAGATTTGGCAAAGCTGGTGGCGCAGACATGGCTGGATTGGCAGGAAGCGAAGGCAGCGATCGACTTGACGCAGGCAGCCGTAGCTCAAGCAACAGAAGAATATCGGTTAGCACGAGAGCGCTTTGCAATTGGCAGAAGCATTCAAGTGGAAGTCTTGAACTCTTCTGTCTCCCTACTGCGTGCTCGGTTGGAAAATCTCAAAGCTTTTTATGACTACAATGTCGCCCTGGCTCAGTTGGAGCGATTAACAGGCGTAGAAATTGCAATGGAGCCAGCGGCGATGAATGATGACAAACCATCCATGAAGTTAGCGAACCCAACCTTAACCCAGCAGGGCTACTGACATAATTCTTGATGCTGAAGGGCTTGACTCTACAGACGGCTTGAGAGTTTAGACTTGGGTGACGATTCAACTGCGGGAGAGTGGTATGACGGCTGCGATCGCTAAATCCAACAAAGAAGGACTCAACGGCAAACACCTGAAAATTGGGGAACTAGCGACTTTGGCAAACGTTGCGGTAGCCACGATTCGCTACTACGAAACGCTAGGATTGCTGCAACCGACTTGCAGATCTGACAGTGGCTACCGCTATTACAACGAAGAGTCGATGCAGCGGCTGCAATTTATCAAAAAAGCCCAAGCGTTACAATTTTCCCTCTCCGAAATTCAGCAAATTCTGGGAGTGCGCCATCAAGGGAACTCCGCTTGCCCTGTGGTGCGAGATTTACTCAATCAAAAAATTGCCCAACTGGATGAGCAAATCCAGTTGATGCAATCTCTGAAAACCGAGCTAGAAGTCTACTGCCAACGGTGGGCAGATCGCCCTCTGGATGATCCTTGCAGCCAGGAGCTTTGTAGCTTGATCGAAGAAGTTTCCACAAACCATGCCCCGATTTCCCACTTTTGAGGAGATTTTACTGTGCCACCTCATGTGCCACTTCAGACGATAATTCGTACCCCATCTGCGATCGCCCCGTCTGCCGACCTGCGGTTGGCTCAACAACCGATGCCATCGATGCAGGGTATGGAAGGGATGGCGATGGACTCGACAAGTTCCGGAAACCGCATAACGGCACCCGGAACTTTATTGGGAGTTTCAATGTTGATTGCAGGAGCCGTCATTGTGGCAGGAGCCGTACTTACCCGCCGCAAACGGGTGGATCAAGCCGCCACTCAACCCACAAAAGGAGCGCTCTTTTCTAGCAAAAATGCTCTGGCGCTGGGAGTGTTTGCTTTGCTCGTTGGCGGAACTTTAACCGGAACGAGTCTGGTTAGACCGTCTTCCTCAATGGCAAATATGGAAGGGATGGAAGGAATGTCGATGGAGGAAATGATGCGGGTGGATGGTTCCTCCAATCCCATGCCCGTTACGATCGAGACGGTCCAGCCCCGGCTGCTGGAAGCCAGTGTCCGCTACACGGGCACCGTTCGCCCTTATCTAGAGGTTACGGTTTACCCCCGAGTGGAAGGGCAACTGACGGAATACGCTATTTATCCAGGCGATCGCGTAGAAACTGGACAAGTACTAGCCCAACTCAGTGCAGCGGAACGAACCACGGATGTGGCAGAGGCGATCGCGGAAACTCAGGTTTCTCGTTCCGAAATGCAAGTTGCCCAGGCAGAAATTGCCGAACAGCAACAGGAAATTCAGCGGCTGGCAGCGGATTATACCTATTGGCAAAAAGAACTGCCTCGATCGCAAGAATTACGGCAAAAAGGGGTCATCTCTCAATCCGAATACGACAAAGAAAGAAGTCAGGCAGACGCAGCGAAAGCAGCCCTGCAAGGGGCAAAAACAAAGCTGATGCGGATGCAGGTACAAGTCGATGCAGCGGCAGCAAAAATTACTCAGGCACAAGTGAAGACCCGGCGGGCGGCGATTTTAGACAGCTACAAAACGATCACTGCGCCCATTAGTGGCATTATGCAGGAGCGCATGGTCGATCCTGGCGTGTTTGTGCAACCGGGGATGGGAATTCTCAAAATTGGCGACTATAGTCGAGTGCGGTTACAGGCAAATGTTGCCCAACAGGATGCGGTCAAAATTCAGGTGGGTTCAGCGATTGCAGCCCGCATCCCTGGAAAATCTGGACTTTTTCAGGGGAAGATTACCAGCCTGTTTCCTAAAGCAGGGGAAGCAACACGCACCGTTACAGTAGAAGCGGTTGTTGATAATCCCGGTGAACGGCTCGGCGCAGGACAATTTCTGGAGATGAGCATCGTTACCGATCGCCAACCCCAGGCGCTCTCAGTTCCGCAAGCGGCGATCACTCAATTCAACGACAAGCCAGCGGTTTGGGTGATGGTGGGGGACACTGCCCAACGCCGAATGGTGACAACGGGCATGATGAATGGCAATCGGATAGTAATTAGAACTGGGCTGAGGGCAGGCGATCGGGTCATCGTTGCTGGGCAGGAACGGCTCGTTGAAAATAGGCGTGTGGCTGCGATCGATGCGGCTGGCAATCCGGTTGCGAGCCTCAATGACGCGAGCCAGGGCAATGTGCGGATTCAACTGATCAGTCCGAAGGACAAAGCCGTCATGGGCGATAATCAACTGATTTTGGAAGTGCAAGATTCTAACACTGGCAAACCGATGTCCGTTAAAAACTTAGAAGTGGAGGCGGCGATGCCCATGAAAAACATGGCTCCGATGAAGGGGGAGGTGGAAGTCAAACCGGGCAATCAACCGGGGCGGTTTGAAGTCAGCACCTACTTTGGTATGCGCGGTTCTTGGCAGGTGAACGCCAAAGTGAAAGATGGAGAAAATCAGGGTCAGAAGACATTCACACTGGAAGCTCGTTAAGAGAATTTGTTATGGGTGATCAGTCCTTTTGGCATCGCTGCTTTCAATACCACCGTTATATTTCAGGAGAAGTTTGATGAAACCGCTGATGTGTGCTGCTTTATCCACGCTAGCTTTGACAGCTTTAATTCCTGCTTATGCAAATGAGCAGCAACCAGAGATGTTTCGTTATTCAACAACGACTGCATTCCTTATGAGTGCTGACCAGAACACCGTTCGCATTCAATTAGTCGGTTCTAAAAACAAAGTCGTGATGGGAAACAATCAATTGATTTTGGAAGTACAAGATTCTAAAACAGGTAAACCCATTTCTGTTAAAGAATTGGAAGTCAAGGCATCGATGTCAATGGGAAACATGGCTCCGATGAATGCCGATGTGGAAGTTAAGCCCGCTAGCCAACTCGGTCGGTTCAAAATCAACACCTATTTCAATATGCGCGGTATCTGGCAAGTGACTGCCAAAGTTAATGATGGAAATCGCCGAGGTCAGTCAACTTTTATGCTGGATGTCCGGTAATCATGAAAATTCCCATTCCCCGTTGGGCAATCAAGAATCCGGTTGTGGTTGCCGCGCTGTATGCGGGCATTTTGGTGCTTTCCATCATCACACTGTTCATTCTACCCGTGCGGACGATGCCCTATATCCAGAGTCCCTTGGTGGCGATCGTCACAATGGCTCCTGGCTCATCGCCCACAGAAGTTGAAACCTATATCAGCAAACCGATTGAACAGCGACTGACGGTGCTAGATGGAGTGCGCTTTGTGCGCTCCAGTTCTCAACAAGACTCGTCTTTGGTGACAGTGCAGTTTGGCTGGGGGCAAAATATGGAACGGGCAACCCAAGCCGTGCAAAGCGTGATGAAGTCGGCAGAAGGGGATATTCCGGTTGATGAGTTTGGCACCCGCTCCTACTGGGTGTTACCGATTGACCCACTCAATCGTCCGGTGTTGACATTGGCACTGCGGGGAGACGGTTGGGACCCCATACGTCTACGGGAGTTTGCAGACAATACGCTGGTGGATCGATTGAACCAGGTGGAAGATGTGCAGTCGGTCTATATCTTTGGAGGCTATCGTCGGCAGTTACAGGTGATTGTCGATCGTCAGAAACTAGCCGCTTATGGCCTGTCTATTTTGCAAGTGCGGGATGCGATTGATACCAACAATGTCTCCAAAGGTGCCGGAGTGCTGACGAAAGGCGATCGCGAAATCCTGGTTCGCACCGATGAGCGAGCGCTCAATGCTCAGGCAGTTGGTGACTATCCCATTCAAAACGTGGCAGATCGGATTGTCTATGTCCGGGATGTTGCCACCGTCAAAGATACTCATGAAGAACGGCGCAGTAGTTATCGCTATAACGGGGAACCCGCCCTTGGGGTGAATATTATTCAAAAGCCAGACTCCAGTTCGCCCAAGGTCATCGAACGGTTACGCGCAGAACTCCAACAGATCCAGACCCAGTATCCCGGTCTCGAATTTAAGGGAGCCTACGACAACTCTCATCTGGTCAAAATCATTTTTGCCAACACCATTTATGAATTGCTGGGTGCAGTGGCGATGTCGGGGTTGGTGATTCTAATTTTCCTGGAAGAGTTGCGAGCAACAGCTATTGTCCTGGTCGCCATTCCGACATCCTTAGCGATTTCCATCCTGTTTTTTGTGCCGATGGGCATGTCTTTGAACTCGTCCACGCTGATTGGGGTACTGCTGTCGATTGGACGGTTGGTGGATGACTCGATCGTTGTCATTGAAGTAGTCGAACGTAAGCTTAGGGAAGGCAAAACACCTCGGCAAGCGGCGATTCAAGGGGTAGAGGAAGTATTTCCGGCGATCGCCGGGGCAACCGTTGTCATGGCAGCGGCTTTGTCTCCACTGGTCTTTGCGGGTGGGCTGACGGGGTTGATGTTTGTGGGTATCGTCTGGCCGCTGATCTACGCTCTCATATCGTCACTCATTGTCACACTGACCGTGACACCCCTGTTGGCAGCCTATTTGCTCAAGCCTGTAGACGAGCAGCGGCAAAGGCGAACCTGGCTGGGGCAGATGCTAACTCCAGCCCGTCATGGCTTTGGTTGGCTGGAACGGCGCTACGAGTCGCTGCTGAATGTGGCTTTAGAAAACCGGGCACTCACGCTAGCCTTAGCCGTTGCGCTCATTTATCTGGGTATTGCTCTATACCCCTTTGTGGGTCAGGAGATGATGCCATTGGGAGATTCCGGTCAGTTTATGGCAACGGTTGAAGCGGAACCGGGTATGTCTTTTGCTAAAACAGACCAGGTTGCCGAACAGTTTGAGCAAATCCTGTTAAAGCAACCAGAAGTCGTCAAGATCTCTTCTGAAGTCGGCTTTGAAGTAACCAATAATAGCACCTACTTCAGTGGTTACAGCATGGGTAGCGTGAACAGCGCATCGCTAATTGTCACTATCCAAGATCGGGGAGAGCGATCGCGTGACATCTGGCAGGTGATCGATGCTGTGGAGACCGAAGCCCGCCGCACCATTCCTGGAATTCGTCGGATTGCAATGCAAGCAATGGGAGTGGATGTGATGGCAACTTCTGCCGCGCCTGTTCAACTAGCGGTCTATGGTGAGGACCTGAATGTACTGCATCGATTGGCGAACCAGGTCTTGCAAATCGCTCAAGAAACTCCCGGCTTCATGATGCCGCATACCAGTTCCACTATGACCCAACCAGAATATCAGTTGAAAATCGATCGTCGCCGTGCCGAAGAACTGGGACTCAATATTGCAGACGTGAGTGAACAAGCCCGGTATGCCTTGCAAGGCGGTTACACGCAGCAATACTACAATCGTCCAAACTTACGACTGAACTCTATCCTGGTCCGGTATGGGCAGCAAGATCGAGGAAACGTTGACGATCTCGCTGCCACCTATCTCACGACTCCAAACGGTCAACAGGTTCCACTTAATTCTGTCGCAACACTGGAACAACACCAAGGTCCCAGCCTGATTGAGCATGTTAACGGTCGGCGAGTCGTGTACGTCAACGGGTTCTACCGCAAACATAGTCCTGCTTCAATGGATCTTTCAATGGCAGTAACGATGCGCGCGGCGGCTGAACTAGATTTCCCACCCGGTTACGGACTGGATTCAATGGGTGACATGACCGACATGATGATTGAGTTTGCCCGCCTCCTGAAAGGTCTGGTGGTCTCTTTGTTACTGATCTACCTGATGCTAACTGTTCAGTTTCGCTCGTTCATTCAACCGTTAGTCATGATGCTATCAGTCCCCTTGGAATTAGCGGGTGTGCTGGGGGCGCTGATACTAGCTGGACAGAATCTATCCACGGTTTCCATCCTGGGAATTATTATCTTGTCAGGTGTCGATGTGGCAGGGGCAATCTTGATCATCGACCTGGTTTTGCTGATGCGCCAGCAAGGCGTGTCGCGGGAGGAGGCTCTCCGTCAGGCGGGTCCGATCCGCCTCAAGCCGCTGCTCATGACAGTGCTGATCAGCCTGGTGCCAATTGGTGGACTTGCCTTTTTCCCCGACACCGGAATGGATGCTTACTCACCGATCGCGATCGTGACGTTGGGAGGGTTGAGCGTTTCGACGTTGCTCACTCTCGTAGTCATCCCTGTGATGTACTCACTGGTAGACGATGCCTCTCTTTGGGCTGCACGGCTCTGGACGCGGGACAAACAGCGTGCGATCTATCCATCTGAAAAGGTTTAAACCGTTATGACTC
>ERZ1066136.242-NODE-242-length-52952-cov-14.891714_pt1 | contig 52952 bp, 33 predicted proteins | sample MGYA00382783_ERZ1066136 | MGnify/ENA primary metagenome ERZ1066136 (study PRJEB33369, sample SAMEA5778366) | biofilm metagenome | biome: Industrial cooling water; feature: Water cooling tower basin; material: Biofilm | place: United Arab Emirates | collected... | reverse complement strand
CGTGGAAACAGGTTGGGCCGCCTTGCGGCGGCCGTGGAAACAGGTTGGGCCGCCTTGCGGCGGCCGTGGAAACAGGTTGGGCCGCCTAGCGGCGGCCGTGGAAACAGGTTGGGCCGCCTAGCGGCGGCCCAAGGGGGGGTCATTCCGACCGGTGGGTGCGTCGACCCGGGCGCGGCCCGAGTCTGTTACTCACAACCTGCCACAGCCGGGGAAACAGTCGGCGCGCAGCGCCGATCCCAGGCTGTGCGGCCGGCGGACGCCGGCCGAAAGGCACCTGAAGGGTTGGTGTCACGGCTCGGGCGCAGCCCGAGCCGAAGGTTGACAACCCGGATCAGAGGTCTTGCGGACGCAGCGTCTTGCGGCCGTTGTGCTCGGCGCGCTGCTCGGCCTTGGCGATCAGGCCGCGCACGGACTCGTCCAGGGCGGCGTAGAAATCGCTGGCCACGTTCATGGAGGCCAGGTGCTTGACGCGGCTCTTGGAGATCAGGAGGTCGCCGGCGGCAACCTTCTTGGCGCCCTTCTTGGAGGCGGCTTTCTTCGAGGCTTTCTTCTTGGCCATGGAGTCGGTTGGGTGTGGGGGAACTTGGCCCGCGGGGATCGGCGGGCCGCTGCGGTCCGGCCGGTTGTCCCGGTCGGAACGCGTTCGGGGGGAGGGTTCGGGAGGCGCAGGCGGCGTTGGTCGCACACGGGGTTTCCGAACCGCGGGGCGGATCGGAGGCACCGTGCGGCCGCCCGAGGCGGCCCAGGGGCCTGGAGCTCTAGGCCGGGGGGTCCGGGGCGGGCCCGGAGATCGGCCTGGTGCTGAGCAGGGCTGGCGGGCTGCCGCCCCGAGCCAGCGTTCGGCCCGCGGGGTCCTCACCACGCCGAGGCGCGGCGGGGCTGCGATGGGTTGGCGACTGGCTCGTTTGTGCGGTTGGCTGCCCTCGAAGCGGTGACGCAGGCGCAAAGATGGAGAGGCGGCGGCGCCGAAGTCAACGGCGAAGCGCGGCGAAACTGCCGGCGTTGCGCGGCTAGGCCCGATTTTTCCTGGCTTTGGGCCAAATCGGGTCCGCTGCGCGCTCACGTCCCGGGGCCTCGCTCGCTAACGTGATGCCCGTGAGCCTCCCGCGCGTTTGGGCCGAGATCGACCTCGGCGCGTTCGCCCACAATCTGCGCCGCATCACGGGCCGCGCAGGCCCTGGGGTCGAGACGATCCTGGTGCTCAAGGCCGATGCCTACGGCCATGGGGCCCTGCCCCTGGCCCGGGCGGCCCAGGAGCTCGGCATCCGCTCCTTCGGGGTCGGCACCCTGGAGGAAGGCCTGGAACTGCACCGGGCGGGCCTGGGGCAGCGCATCCTGGTGCTGGGGACGATCGTGGACGAGGAAGCCGAGGAAGCCCTGCGCCACGGGATCGAGCTCGGCGTGCACTCCACCGACCGTTGCACGATGCTGGACGAGCTGGCGCGGCGCCTCGGACGCCGGGCGCGCGTGCACCTCAACGTCGACACCGGCATGGGCCGCCTCGGGGTGTTGCCGGCCCGGGCGATCGAACTGCTGCACCGCATCCACCATTCGCCGGGGCTCGAGCTGTGCGGCACGATGACCCACATCGCGGCCACCGAAGGCGCCCGCGAGGCCGCCGGGCGCGAACAGGTCGAGCGCTTCGACGACTTCCTGGCCCGCGCCCAGGCGGCCGGCCTCAGCACCGGACTGGTGCACCTGGCCAACTCCGCGGCGCTGTTCACCGACCTGGGCGGCCGCCGCGGCGCCATCCGGCCGGGGATCGCGGCCCTGGGGATGCTGCCCCCGGGCCTGGCGGGCGAAACCGACCTGCGCCCGATCCTGAGCCTGAGGAGCCAGGTGATCTTCTTCAAGGACGTGGGCCCGGGCACCCCGATCGGCTACGGCGGCACCTGGCGCGCGGAGCGGCCATCGCGCATCGCCACCCTGCCGATCGGCTACGACGACGGGGTGCCCTGGCGGCTGTCGAACCGCGGGCGGGTCTTGGTGCGCGGGCGTTTCGCGCCGATCGTAGGGCGCGTTTCGATGGACTACGTGACCATCGACGTGACCGACATCGAAGGGGTCGAGATCGGCGACATCGTGACCTTGATCGGCAGCGACGGGGAGCGCTGCCTGAGCGCCCAGGACCTGGCCGAGCAGGCCGGCACGATTCCCTACGAGATCACCTGCTCGATCGGCAAACGGGTTCGGAGGGTCGTCGGGCGCCTGTCGCGCGAGGGCCGGCCCCTGCCGGCCGAGTACGAACTCGAACCCCAGCCGCCGCCCGCGCGCAGCGTCGAGCCCGGGCTGCGCGCGGGCCAGGCAGCCCCGGCGGGGCCCCGCTGAGCGTGGAGCCCGTGCCTCAGGCGGCCTCACCGGCGCCGATCCGCAGGGCGGGCCGGCGCGTGCGTCTCGAGCGCGCCCTGGCCGCGCTGCTCGGGGCACCGACCGGACTGCTGCTGCTGGCCGTGGGGCTTTCGCGCCTGGGCGCCCTGGACCTGCCCCTGCGCGCGACCCTGGCGGCGCTCTCCGAACGCCTGGGGGGCCGCGTGGAGCCCAGCCGCGTGCGCTTGGGGCTGTTCCCGCCGCGCCTCTCCTGCGAGCGTCTGACGCTCTCGACGCCCGACGGCGAACAACGCCTGCTCGAGCTCGAGGGCCTGGATCTGCGCGCGCTCCCGGGCGGAGCGGCGCTGGATGCCCGCGGCGGGGCGCTGCACCTGGTGCCCGCCTGGGGGCGCCTGCGCCCGGAGGCGCCCGCGGATGGATCCGAGAGGCGCAGCGCGCCGCTCGGCTTCGGACTCTCGCTGCGCGGGCTGCGGCTGCTGGACGGCGGACGTGAACTTGGGCGGATCGACCTGTACGCGGCGCGCCGGCCCTGGCCCGCGCAGAGCGGCGGCAGCGGCGGGCTGCGCTTCAGCGCTGCCGGAGACCAGGGCCGCGCAGCCCTGCGCTTCGAGTGGGATGGCGCCGGCGGCTGGGCCCTCGAGGGCCGGCTCGAAGACCTCGGCGCCGATCCGCTCTGGCCGGCCGGTCTGCTCGGGCCGCATCCCGCCGCGGCGCTGGCCCTCGACAGCGGGCGACTGGGGGCGCGCTGGACGGCCAGCGGCAACGGCCCCGCCTGGCAGTTCGAGGGCCAAGGCCGATTGGAAGCGGCGCGCGCCGCCTACGAGGACGCGCAGGCGCAGCTCGAGCGCCTCGATGTCGATCTCGCCGCGGGGGGCATCGGCGGCCGCCTCGAGCACCTGGACGCCTGGACTGAGAGCCGCCTGCTCGGTTCCCTGGGCAGCGCGCGGCTGCCGCTCACGCTGCGGGTCCAGGCCGAGCGCCACGGGCCCGCGGATGCGGGCGCCTGGCAGATCGACTTCAGCAGCCCGAGCCTGCCCGTGGGAGCCGAGCTCGGGCTCGACCTCGGACGGCGGCTGGACGAGCGCGGCCTGCAGCGCATCGGCCGGGAGCTGGGCAACGCCTTCCAGGGTCTCGACCCGGGCGGCGAGGTGCGCGCCCTGGGCGCGGCGCGCCTGACGGGTTTGGCCCAGCCGCGCCTGGAGCGGCTTGCGATCCAGTTCGAGCCGGATCGGCGCATGAGCCTGCGCTACGTGGGCTGGCCCGAGGAATCCGGGGAGCGCCACGGCTTTCCGCTGCGGGCCCGCGAGCTCGAAGGCCGGGTGGTGCTGGGGGTCGAGCCGGAGACGGGCCGCGGCTTCGAGCTCGGGCTGGTCGGAGTGCGGGCGCGCCATTCGAGCGGCGTGGTGCTCGGCAACGGCTGGATCGGATCGCGGCTGCCGGCGGAACGCGGCCTGCGGCGGGATCCGCGCGTGCTGCTGCGCCTCGAGGTGCCGAGCCTGGCGGTCGGGCCGGACCTGTTCGAGGGCCTCTCGGGGCTCGGCGCGGGCTTCGAACTCGAGCGCTTCCTCGAGCTCGACTCGGGCGAGGCCAGCGCGGTCGTGCGCTTGGATGGCACGCGCCAGGCCCCGGGCATCGGCATCCAGGTCGACGCGAGCTTCCGCGGCGTCAGCGGGCGCGCGCGCGAGCTGCCCGCGCCCTTCGAAGCGGCCAGCGGCGCGTTGGTGCTGCGCTACACCGACCGCGCCTTCCCGGCCGACCCGGCGCCGGGGGTGCGCGCGGGGCGCGAGGCGGGCCTGGCGCTGGCCGCTCGCGGCCGGCTCGCGGATCAGCCCGAAACCGCGCTCCAATTCGAGCTCGGCCTGCGCCAGGAGCGCGCCCCGGAGGGCAGCCGGGACTGGCGCCGCTTGGCGCTCGAAGCCCGCGATCTGGCCCTGCCGTCCCCGGCCTTCGACCTGGCCCTGGCCCGCGAACCCGAGGCCCGCGAGGCCCTGGCCGAGCTGGCTCCCAGCGGGCGCCTGCGCGGGCGGCTCGAACGCTGGGAAGCCCCCGGAGCCACGCCGATCGAGCGCCTGACCGTGGCCAGCGAGCAACTGCGCCTGGGCGGCCTCGAGCCGCTGGCGGAAGCGGTCTGGGCCGGGGAGGCGCGGGTGGAGCGCGAGAGTCCGCGCTCCGAGCTTCCCGCGGATCCCGCGGATCCCGCGGAGGCACCGCCGGCGCGGCCGCGCCTGGCGGCGCGCTTCGCCAGTGCCCCCGCCGGGCGGGGCTGCCTCTTGGTCGAGGCCGGACTGGCCGCGGGGCTCGAACTCGAGCTGTGCTGGGACGGGGCCTCGCTCGAGGATCCGGCCCTGGCCCGCCTCGCCGGGTTGCCCGCGGACGCCGGCACACCGCCCCTGGGCGGCCGCTTCGATCTGCGCGCCGAACTGGCGCCCGAACGCCCCCCCGAAGCCTCCCTGTGGCTGCGCCACAGCCGCCTGAGCCAGGGCCGCCTCGCGCTGGAAGCCCTGGAGGGACGCTTGACCCTCTCGAGCCGCGGCCTGCGCGGCGAACTGCTCGAGGGCCGCCTGGTGCGCACCCCGGTCGTGGTCAAGGACCTCGAGCTGGTGCCGCCGGGCGAGGGCCGCGCGGCGCGCGCCAGCGGCACCCTGTGGATCACCGACCTGCCCCTCGATGCGGAGCACCTGGCGCCGTGGCTCTCCGCGGAGCAGCTCGACAGCCTGTTCGAAAGCTCGCGCTGGCGCGGCACGCTCGACATCCTGGGCGCGGAGTTCAAGGCCGAAAAGGACCCGGCGGGCCAGCTCGAGGCCAGCCTCTCGGGTCCCCTCGTGCCGCACGATGTGTATCTCGAAGCCGGCATCCCGCTGCGCTTCGCCTCGGCGCGCCTGCTGCTCGGTCAGCTGATCCTGTCCGAGGGGCGCCTGCGGGGTTTCGCGGAGATCAGCGAGCTCTACGGCTCGATCGCCGAGCGCTCGATCTCCGACCTGGCCGGCGTGCTGACCTACAGCGACGGCCGCCTGCAGCTCAGCGACGTCAGCGGCCAGTTCTGCGGCGGCGCGCTTTCGAGCCGCGGCGGCCAGGGCACGCTGTTGCAGCTCGACCTGACCCCCGGGTACCCCCTGGAGCTGGCCCTGGAGCTCGAGGGCGCCTCCGTGCGCGAACTGCTGCGCGAGCTGTTCCCGGGCCAGCTCGACAACCGCGGCGAGCTGGACCTCGAGCTGCGCCTGGGTGGCGAGCCGGCGGCGCCGCTCTCCTGGCAGGGGGACGGCAGCCTGCGCCTGTTCAACGCGCGCCTGTGGTCGGTGCCCGTGATCCGCGAACTGTTCGGCGTGCTCGGCTTCGACGCCACGGCGACCTTCGACTGGATGCGCACCCGCTTCCACCTCGAGCGCGGCAGCCTGCGCCTCGACCAGGCCGTGGCCCACAGCCCGCTGTTCAACCTGGTCGGCGGCGGCCGCCTCGACCTGGACGGGCGCCTCGACCAGACCTACACCCTGAGCTACGCGCTGGTCGACCGCCTGGGCCGGCTCTCGCGGCTGTTCTACTTCTTCCAGGATCGCGTCGTGACCCTGCGGATCAGCGGCGACATGGCCCGCCCCGAGGTGCGCCTGCAGAACGTGCTCACGCGCCTGTTCGGCAGCGAGCCCGAGCGCCTGCCGCGCCCGGCGCCGCCGCCGCCCCGCGGCCTGCCCGAACGCTTCTGAGGCCCGCATCGGCGCGCTACGATCCGCCCCATGCCCCCCCCCTCCCCCGCCGCTCCGGGCCAGACCTGGGCGATCATCATGGCCGGCGGCACCGGCACCCGCTTCTGGCCCGCCAGCCGCCGCGCGCGCCCTAAGCAGTACCTGCCGATCGCCGGGGATGCGCCGATGCTGACCCAGACCGCGGCGCGCCTGCAGGGCTTGGTGCCCCTCGAGCGCGTGCTGGTGGTCACCACGGAGGAGCAGCGCTCCGCCGTCGAAGCCTGCCTGCCCGAGCTGCCGCGCCACAACCTGGTCGCCGAGCCGATCGGCCGCAACACCGCGGCCTGCACCGCCCTGGCCGCGCTGGAGGTCCGGCGCCGGGACCCCCAGGCCGGGCTGTTCGTGCTGCCGGCGGACCACGTGATCGAGCCGGCGGAGCGCTTCCGCGCGACCCTGGCCGCCGGGCTGGCGGAAGCCCGCGCCCACGGCACCCTGGTGACCTTCGGCATCCAGCCCACGGCGCCGGCCACCGGCTACGGCTACATCGAGCTGGGCGACGCCCTGGCGGTCGAACAGGGCCAGGCCGTGCACGCCGTGCGCCGTTTCGTGGAAAAGCCCGACCGGGCGCGCGCCGAGGCCTTCCTCGAGACCGGGCGTTTCCTGTGGAACGCGGGCATCTTCGCCTTCACGGCCGAAGCCATCCTGGCGGCCTTCCGGCGCCATGCGCCCGGGATCCTGGCGACCCTCGAGCCGGTCGTGGGCGATGCGGCGCGCCTGGCGGCGGCCTACGCGCGCGTGGAGAGCGTGCCGATCGACGTGGCCATCTTCGAAAAGGCCGAAAACGTGCGCACCCTGCGCATCGACTACCGCTGGAACGACGTCGGCTCCTGGTCGGCCCTGGCCGAGATCGGCCACCCCGACGCGGGCGGCAACTTCAAGGCCCTCGGCCCCCTGGCCAAGCTGATCGCCGAGGACGCGCGCGGCAACGTGGTCTACAGCGAGGGCGACGACCTGATCGCCCTGGTCGGCGTAGACGACCTGGTGGTGGTGCGCAGCGGCCGCGTGACCCTGGTCTGCACGCGCGAGCGCGCCCAGGACGTCAAGCGCATCGTCGAGCGGCTGGGCGCGGCCCCGGGCGGCGCCGAGTTCCTGTGAGCGAGTCCCAGGGGCCGCCGCCGCGGCCAAAGCGCCGCGCCGGGGTGCTGGCCATCGACCTCGGCACCGAAAAGCACGGCTTCGCCCTGACCGACGCCCTGCGCATCGCGCGCGAGCCCCTGCCGCCCCTGCGGGCCAAATGGCCCAGCCCCGAATTCGAACGCTTCCTGAAGCGCTGCTTGGCCGAGCGCGACATCGATACCCTGCTCGTCGGCCTGCCGCTGAACATGGACGGCAGCGAGAGCCGCGCCTCGGAGCGGTCGCGACGCTGCGCGGCCGTCTTGCAGCAGGCCCACCCGCACCTGCGGGTGCTGCTGTACGACGAACGTCTGACCACCAAGGCCGCCCAGGAGCGCCTGGTCGAGCTGGGCCTCTCCGAACCCGACCGCCGCCGCCTGCGCGACTCCTTCGCCGCCCTGATCCTGCTGGAGGACTGGCTGCTCTCCGGCGAGCCCGCCGCGCCCCGGCAGGACCCGCCGCCGCCGGACTCCCCACCGCGCTAGGACAATCGCCCCCGCGGCCAGCGCGGGGTCCAGCCGCCGCGCAGGATCGGGTCTGCAGGGGCGAGCGCAGGTGACCCGCCGGCCGGCGCCGCAAGCCAGCCCCCGCCAGGGGACCGGAGGGCTGCTCAGGGCGGCGGCTCGAGCACCAAGGTCAGCTCGCTGATCCCCGGCCGCAGCTCGAACCGGCCCGCGGGGCCCTCGCGCCAAGTCCGCGGGTCGCCCTCGCCGCGCTCGAGCAGCGCCACCTCATGGGGGCCGGTGAGCGTGCGCAGGTAGAAGCGACCGAGCCCATCGCTGCGCTGGCGCTGCCAACCGGTCGAACCTTGCCGCCGCCAACCGATCTCGCGCACGCCCAGGCTCTCGCCTGCGGGGCTGACCAGGGTCAGCAGCGCAGCGCCGTATTCGGCCGCCAGGCTGAGCCGACGCTGTTCCCCCGCAGCCAGGTCGAATCGGGCCAAAGTCGCGCCGGCGAAATGCAGCTCGTAGGGCCCCGGCGGCAGCAGCCCGATATGGGCGCGGCCCGCGGCGTCGGCGACCAGCGCCGCATCGACGAAGGGCCGCTTGAGAAGCGTCTGCTGTTCCGGCGGCGGGGCCGTCGGAACCAGCTTGAGGGTCTGTCCGGCCGCGGGCTGTCCATCGAGGATGAACTCGACCTCGAGCGCGCATTCGGGCGCGTAGGGGAGCTCGAATTCGAGCACCTGGGTTTCCTCGGAGACGATCCGCACGCTGCCCAGGGGCAGCTCCAGGGCGCCGGCGTGGGGCGCGCTCTCGAGCCCCAGGCTCAGCTGCCAGTCGCCGGCGGCCAGCCGCGCGTAGGAGAAACGCCGCTCGGCATCGACGGCGGCGGTGGGGATCGGCAGCTGGCGTTCGAACATGAAGAAGTGCGGCGCGGCGAGCGGATCGAAGTCCTGTCGGTCCGGGCGCCGCGCGCGCACCACGGTGCCCTGGGGCAAGGCCGCGCCGCCGCGCAAGCGCGCCGAAAGTCCGCCCGCGGCAGGCACGGGAAAACTGCGGCCCGCATCCGCCGGCCACAGCAGCGGGAACTGGTGCAATAGCCCCGAGCCGGCGTCGACCAGCGCCAGATGGCCGGCGGCCGCCGGCAAGCTGGGTAGGCGCACGCGCCCCTCGGCGCCGAGCTCGATGCCGTTGGCGGCGCCGGCGATACTGACGTCGTTTGGATCTCCAGGGCGCGTCCCGCAGATCAAGAACAGCTTGCCCTGCTGCACGGGCCTGCCGCTGGGGGTTTCGAACAGCGTGACGAAGCCCCCCTGGCCTGCGCTGAACTCGAGTTCGAGCTCGAACTCCTGCCCCGCCGAGAGGGCCGGAAGGCGCGCCACGGCGCGGCGGCCGTCGGGGGCCTCGGCCCAGATTTCGCCCGCGCCGCTCGGCACCGGCAGCGGCCGCTCGCCCCAGGCCTGCTCGGGCGCGCCGAGCAGCGCCCAGTCGAGGCGCGCGGCCTGCGCGCGGTAGGCGATGCGCACGCCCGCCGGCTGCGCGGGATCCGAGCAGCGCAGGCGCAGGGCCGCCGCCGGTTGCAGGCGGATTTCGATGCGCTCGGGCGTCGCCGCGGGCGGCGGCGCCGCGAGCGCGCGCAGCCCGGCGAGGTCGAAACGTCCCTTGAGGGGCAAGAACCCGGGCCAGGCGATATCGAGTTCAAAAGGCCCGGGCGCCAGCGCCCACAGACGCGGACCGTGCTCGCCGTGATCGAGACGGCTCGAAGCGGCCTTCGGACCCGCCGCGTTGGTGCAGGCCAGCTGATGCCGCAGCCCGGCGGCCTCCCAGGCGTCCAGGTCGCTGCGCAGCGGCAGGCGCAGGGCGAAGGGCGCCGCGTTCAGGTCGAGCGCCAGGCGGCCTTCGGGCTCGGCGGGCGCGGCTTGCACGCCGGGTGGAGCCTCTGGCCCGGTCGCCGCCGCGCGCTCGGGGGCGCTCGCGGGCGCGGGCGCAGGGGCGCCGGCGGTGGGCGCGAGCGCCGCGGGCGAGGCCGCTTCCGAGTCAGCGGCGGGGCTCGACCCATGGGCGTTCGATTCCGGCGCGAGGGCCTGCGGGCGGCGCCAGAGCAGGAATGCCGCCAGCAGGGTCGAGCCGGCGAACAGCGCCAACAGGGCCAGCTGCGCGGCGCGAACAGGCTGGCGAACAGGCTGGGGGGCGGGCATGGGTGCAAGGCGCGCACGCGGCGCGGGGAAGTCAGAGGCTGCGAACGAGCGGCGGCAGAAAAAAAACCGCGCCCGGCGCCGAGCTCAGCCTCGGCGGCCGCCGCAGGCGGCCCGCGGGCATCCCACGGGTTGGTCAGGCGGCTCGGGCGCAAGCCCGGGTCGATCTTGTCTCAACCGGTCGGCGCCTGGGAAAAAAATCGCGCCCAGCGCCGATCCCAGGCTGTCTGGCCGGCGGATGCCAGCCCTAAGGCATCCGACCGGCCGCTCGCGCGTTCCCAACAGGGCTTGGGGGTGCGGTCAGGCGCGCGCCGCGATCCACTGGGCCACTTCCGTGGCGATCTGGGTGGCGCCGCGCTCGTGCAGCAGATCGTGCTTGAGGCCCGGATAACGTCGCACCTCGGCCTTGGCCCCGAGCAGGGCCTGATTCTGCTGGGGATCGCTGAGCGTGTCCGCTTCGCCGATCAGCAGCAGCACGGGCACCCGCAGGCCGGGCAAGCCCTCGCGCACGGCGCGGGCCTCGGCCGGCAGGCGCTGGGCCACGTGCAGGCTGACCAGATCGTGCACATGCTTGTCGGCGCGCCAGGCCGCCTGGGCCGCGGGATCGCTGCTCAGGGCCGCCGGATCGAGCCCCAGGGGCCCCGCATCGGTCGGTTGCAGCTTCTTGAACAGGCCCTTGAGGCCGCTGGGCTTCTTGGGCTCGGGGAAGCGCGGCTCGAGCAGCGGATTGATCGCCACCACCGCGGCCACGCGGTCGGCGTGGGCCAGGGCGTAGGCCAGGCAGTACAGGCCGCCGAGCCCGACGCCCACCAAGACCTTGGGCGCATCCGGCAGGCGGTAGGCCAGGTGGTCGAGCACGGCGTCGATGTCCCGCACCGGCTCCTTGATGCCCCAGGAATGGCCGCGCTCGCCTTCGGATTTGCCGTGGCCGCGCAGGTCCGGCAGGGCCACGGCCCAGCCGCGCTCCGCCAGGAATCCGGCCACCTCGGTGTAGCGCCCGCCGTGGTCCCCGGCCCCGTGCACGATCGCCACACCGCCCCGGGGCTCGCCTTCGGCGGCGACCTCGAGCACATGCAGCAGGAACATGCCCTTGGCCGTGTGCGACAGTCCGGCCCCCTCGCTGCCGTCGGGGTTGGAATCGCGCAGTTCGAGGTTGGTGACGAAGGACTGGGCTTGGGCCATGGCGCGCGCGGGCGGGAATTTTTCGCAGTCTAACCCCGGGGCTGGCACGGATTCCGCGGGCTGCTACCCTGGGCCTGGACGGAAGCCGACCGGGCGGCCGCTCCGGAGGCGCTTCGGCTCCGACCGGGGAGGAAAGTCCGGACTCCACGGACCGAGGGTGGTTGCTAACGCCAACCGATCGCGAGGTCAGGGAAAGTGCCACAGAAAACAAACCGCCCCGCCGGTCCGCCGGCGAGGTAAGGGTGAAACGGTGCGGTAAGAGCGCACCGCGGGCCTGGTGACAGGCCTGGCAGGGCAAACCCCACCCGGAGAAAGGCCAAATAGGGGGACATCTGGCGCGGTCCGCGCCGTCCCCGGGTAGGTCGTTCGAGGCCGCGCGCGAGCGCGGTCCCAGAGAAATGGCCGCCGCCCGCGGTCTCCGCGGGGCACAGAATCCGGCTTACAGGTCGACTTCCGTCCACCTCACCCGGGGCCGAGGCCGGGAACAGGCCGCGGCCAGCCCCGGCGGCAACCGCCGCGGGCCCCGCCGGGGCTCCCGGGGGCGGGCCGTCCCACCCCTAGGAATAGGGTTGCGGGCTGTCCCGGCCCCTATAGATTGGGCAGCGGTCCTCCCCCGCTTCCGATGGAATTCGTCTACGTCGTCCCGCGCGAGGTGCTGTTCCCCGCCGGGGCTCCCCAGGGCTTCGTGCCCTTCGGCCCGCACCTGGATCGGCACAGGCTGCTGCAGCAGATCGAGGCCGCCGGCTTCTTCGTGGAGCGCGCGCGCGCCGAGCAGGAACCGCGCTGGAAGCAGATCATCCCCTACGCCCTGGTCACCGGCGGCAGCCGGGTGTGGCTGCTGGAGCGCACCGCCCGGGGCGGAGACCCGCGGCTGCACGGCAAACTTTCGATCGGGGTGGGCGGACATCTCGAACCGGTCGATGCCCGGGGACCGGGCGGGCGGGCGGGCATTCCGGCCGCTGGAGCCGCGCGGGAGCTGGCCGAGGAGCTTGAGTTCGAGCCCGCCGGCGAGCCCGAGGAGCTCGGGCTGATCAACGACGACAGCAATCCCGTGGGCGCCGTCCATGTGGGCCTGGTCCTGCGCCTGGAGGCGGCCGGGTCGGTCGCGGTCCGCGAACGGGAGGTCTTGAAAGGTCGCTGGATCGAACGACAAGAACTGACTGGATTGGTCTCCTCCGGGGCCAACCTGGAGAGTTGGTCTCGGCTGCTCGTGCCCGTCGCCAGCAGCCTCGCCGCGCTCCCCCTGCGGCCCGCCCCCGGGCCGATCTGACCCGCGCGGCCTGCCAGCGCTCGATCCTGGGCTGCCCAGCCCCGCCGGCCCCCGGGCCCGGTCCCGCTCCCCGCCCCGGGGCAGCCAGCGGCCCGGGCGAGCAGGGATCCGACGGGTCCTCTGGGGCCCAAAGAGCCCGCTCCTACCCCCCAATTTCACCCCAAGGCCCGATCCCTGTTGGCCCGCCGGCCTCGCCCCAGAGGCCCGGCCGACGCCGGGTGCGGCTCCGATCCCTCCGCCCTCCCCCCCTTCCGCTTCCGAGCAGGCTCCCCTACACTTTTCGCCCCATGTCTGGAATGCAAACCAAGAAGGCCCGGGTCCTCGATCCTGAGATGCTGTACGACATGCTGCTGAGCGCGCGCACAGCGGACCGTGCCACGCTGCTGTTCAAGGACGGGCGCGTCCTGATCGGCTCCCTGGTCTTCAACCAGTTCAAGGGCACCGGTCGGGTGATCGACGTGGACCGCGAGATGTCGATCGATTTCGCGATCGACGAGCTGCGCGACGTCCAGTTCTGACCCCCGATCCGGGTCCGCGCCGGGGTCTGCGAACAGCGCCCTGGCCCGGCGGCCCGGGTTCCCACCGGGGCCTGGCCGCCAAAGGCTGGGAAGGCGTGCGCCGCCGCAGCGCTGGCAGGGTTAGTCTCTGCTCCGGTGCGCCCCTTCACGCCGTCCCTGCGCCGCATCGGCCTCCACCCCGCCCCCGGGGGCCTGTTCATCCTGTGCGCCTGGGGCGCGTTGGTCTGCGCGGGGCGGGGTCAGTCTCCCGGGGCCACGGGGTCGACGGCGGCGCAGGCCACCGGACCCGCCGGCCACAGCCTGCACCTGTTCGGCGAAACGGGTTGGGTTGAGGTGCCCGGCGCCCTGGATCCCAGCGCCCCCCCGCTGCCGCTGCCGCTGCTGTCGCGCTCGGAACGGGTGCCGCGGGCCCGGTTCGAATCCCGCGGGGTACGCCTCAAGCTGCCGGCTGGTCTGGATGCCGCCGCGATCGAGGTGCGCTGGGTGCAGCACCAACCGGCCGAGCGCATCACGCGCCTCGGGCCAGGCCTGGCGCTCCTGGGCCCGCCGACTTTGCCCTGGAGCTGCCGCCGCCTGGAGGCCCCGGGCCAGCCCTCGGCGCTGGCCGAACTGGCGCGCCTCGACGGCCAGGCGCTGAGCGGGCGGCTGCGCCTCGAGCTGCGCAACGAGCCCGCGCCGGCGCAGCTGCGCCTGTTGGGCTGGCCTGCGGCGGCGGGGCCGCTGGAATGGAGCTGGTCCGCTGGCGCGCAAACTCGCGGCGGCCTCGCAACCGTGCGCTTGGCTGCGCAGGATGCCCTGGAGCTGCCGGCGATCGCTGGCCCCCAGGATCTGTGGCTGGGGGCGCCGGGCCTCGACCAGCTCGGCCTGTTCGAGGTGCAAACGCTGGATTTCGCCGCGGCCGCGCCGGTTTCGACCCGACCCGGATCCGGCCCGGGGGAGCTGTGGCTGCAGGTGCCGCGGCCGCCCCCGGGACACACCGGGACGCTGCTCCTGGCGGTCCGGCAGCTGGTCCCCCCCGGGGCCACCGCAACCAGCGGCGAGGCGACCCCTCCGGCGCAAGCGGGCTGGTTCGAGGAGTGTGCCGAGGCCCTCGGGCTGGCGCACGGACACCTCGAGGGCCCGGACGAGCAGCTCGACATCCGGCCGACCATGGGGCCAGGGGCCGCCTGGGGCGATTTCGACCAGGATGGCTGGTTCGACCTCTATTCGGTGCAAGGCGGCGGGCGCCCCGAAAGCGCCCCGGAGCAGGGGCGCTTCTTCCACAACCGCGGTGCCCGCGGGGGCGGATTCGAAGAGCGCTCCCAGGAGCTCGGCGAGCGCTCGAGCGGCGCCGGCATGGGCGCCCTGTGGTTCGAGGCGGACGGCGACGGCTTCCCCGATCTGTTCGTGGCGCAATACGGCGACAACGCCCTGCTGCGCAGCCGCCCGGGGGGCCCGCTCGGCCGAGAGCTCGAGGACCGCTCCGCGGCCCTCGACCCCCATGCGGGCTGGAATGCGGGCGTGTGCGCCGGGGACGTGGACCTGGACGGCGATCTCGATCTCTACACCACCACCTACCTGGTCTACGACGAGGCGCTGATGCCGCCCCCCGGCAGCCTGGCGCTCAAGCGCGACGATCCGCCGGCGATGCTGCCCTACGCCTTCCCGGGCGGGCCCAACGCCCTGTTCATCAACCGCGGCGACCTGGGCTCGGCCGCGCCCGGACAGCGCAGTTTCGTGGACGAGGCCGAAGCCCGCGGCGTCGCCGACCGCCAGGGCCGAGGCATGCAGCCGATCTTCACCGACTACGACGGCGACGGCGATCTCGACCTCTATGTGGCCAACGACGTGTCGCCCAACAGCCTGTTCGAGAACGACGGCCGGGGACGCTTCACCAACGTGGCTTTCGACAGCGGGGTCGACGACCCGCGCGGCGGCATGGGTCTGGCCCTGGGGGACGTCGACCTCGACGGCGACCTGGACTGGTTCCTGAGCAACTGGGAACTCGACGCCAACGCCCTGTACCTCAACAACGTCCAGCACAACCTGTCCCAGAAGCACCGCACCGCGAGTTTCACGGACGCGGCCGTCAAGGCCGGCCTGGCCGCCCCCAGCGTGGGCCGCACGGGCTGGGGCGCGGAGCTCTTCGACGCCGAGGCCGATGGGGACCTCGACCTGCTGCTGCTGAACGGCTACACCAGTCCGGACTACGAGAGCACCGGGATCTGCGTCGGGCAGACGGCGCATTTCTTCTTGAACGATGGCGCCGCGCGTTTGGAGCCGGCCTTCGGCCTGCTGGGGCCCTTCGGGGCCGAAGCGCGGCCCTGGCGCTGCCTGGCGGCGGCGGATTTCGACCGCGACGGCGACCTCGACTTCCTGGCCACCAGCAACAACGGCCCGGCGCGTTTGCTGCGGCGCACGCCCGTCGGGCGGGTCGCGGGCTCCCGCTGGCTGGCGATCGTGCTGGCGGGCCGGCCGGGCAACCCGGAGGCGATCGGTGCGCTGGTGCGCCTCGACGGCGAAGGGCTCGCCCTGGTGCAGGAGCAGCGCGCGGGCAGCAGCTACCTGGCCGGCAACCCGCCCGAACTGCTGTTCCAGATCCCCCCCGGCGCGGGCCCGCTGACGCTCTCGGTGCGCTGGCCCTTCGGCGCGACCAGCAGCCTGCAGGTGACCGAGTTCGATCGACGCCTGCGCGTCGAGGCTCCGCGGTGAGCGCCGCGGCCACGGCGCGCTTGGGGCTCTGGACAGCCCGGGGACTGGGCCTCTCGAGCGCAGCCCTGGTGCTGTTCACCCTGGCCGGCCCGCTGCTTTCGGGCGACCTGTGGTGGCACCTCTCGAACGGGCGCTGGATGCTGGAGAACGGCCGCCTGCCGGGACTCGATCCCTTCAGCCACACCGGCGCCGATCTGCACGCCGAAACCCAGGAGTACGGCAGCCAGCTGCTGCTGGCCTGGATCGAGGGCTGGGGCGGATTGCTCGCCTTGCGCGCCGCAGCGCTCGCCTTGGGCGCCTTGGCCCTGTGGGCCGTGCACACCAGCGCCCGGCGGCGCCTCGATCCCCCCTGGGCCGCCGCGGCCACGGCCCTGTTCGCGGCGCTGTTCGCGCTCAAGTGGGAGCTGCGCCCCCACCTGCTGTCGCTGCCCTTCCTGCTGGCCCTGGAGGCGCTGCTGTTTCCGCGCCCGCCCGGTCCCCTGCGGCCGGGCGGAAGCTGGCCCGCGCCCGGGGCGCGGGAATGCGGGCTGCTGCTGCTGCTCGCGGCCGCGTGGATCCAGCTGCACGCGGAGGCGCTCTTCGCGCCCATCTTCGCCGCCGCGGCGGCGGGGGCGAGCCTGGTCGCAGCCCTGTGCGGGCTGGGCCCGGGCGCCGGTGCGGAAGCCGCCGGCCGAGCGGCGCGCCCGCGCGCCTTCGGCCTGGCCTTCGGCGCGGCGCTATTGGGCTCGGCGCTGTCGCCGACCTTCCTGGACAGCCATCGCTACGCCCTGTTCCAGCGCTCGGTGCCCGAGCGCTACATCGAGGAGTGGTTCCCGGGATGGATCCTGCCCGGCGATGCGCGCTTCGCCCCGCTCGGAATCTCGCTTTGGCTGCTGGTGCTCGCCGCCATCCTCTTGGGATGCGCGCGGCTGTGCGCCAGCCTGCCCGGGCTGCTGCGCCGGCGGCCGGATCTGCCCCTCGAGCGCCTGGCCTTCCTGGCCCTGTGCCTGCTGCTCTCGATCAAGGCGCGCCGCTTCTTCTGGCTGGCCTGGTTTCCGCTGGTCGAGTGCCTGGCCCTGCTCGGGCCGGCCCTGGCCCGCGGCCGCCTGGCCAGACTCTCGGCCTGGTTGCCGAGCGCCGCGGCCGCCTGGGCCCTGTGCGCCTTGTTCGCCAGCAACTACGTGCGCCTGCAGCGCGAAAATCTGGCCCGTGGCGCATTCGTACAGTCCGAGGACGAGCGCCTGTTCCCCGTCGAAGCGACGCGGCGCCTGGCGGAAAGCGGCCTCGAAGCCAAGCTGTTCCACCCCTACGAATGGGGCGGTTACCTGGGCTTTTGGCTGTGGCCCGCCTGCCGCGTGTTCCTCGACGGCCGCACGGTGATGTTCGCCGCGCTGATCCCGGAGCGCTGGCTGGCCGAGCACGACCCGGAACAGGCGCGCCAGGTGTTCGCCGCGCGGGGCATCGACGCGGTGGTGATGAAGCGCTTCGTGGAGCGCGGGGGCGAATGGCTGCCTTGGCGGCCCCCCGATGCGGACCGCGATTGGGTGCGCGCCTACGGCGATCAGACCGCCGAGCTGTGGCTGCGCGCGGACCGGACGGCGGCCCTCGAGCGCCTGGGCGCCGCCTACGGGTCGCGGGGCATCCGCTTCGACCCCAGCGAGGGCTTCGCCGAGCTCGCGGCCCTGGCGGCCGATCCCGGCTGGCAGGCGCGCTGGCGCCTGCTGCCGGAGCCGGTCTTCGCCGCGCTCGAGCGGGCCGGGCTGCGGGCGCTCGCACAACGGCGCGGGCGCCCGGGCGCCGCGGGGCCCGATGCCGAGCTCGGGCGCCTGTGGCTGGCGCTCGGCCGGGCCTGCGCGGAGGCGCGCCTGGGGCGCTCCGCGCGCCACGCCCTGCTCGAGGCCCTGCCCCATTTCGCGCTCCCGGAGCAGGAGGCGCAGCGCCTGTCCAGCAGCGCCCGCGGGGCGGGGGTCGCCCAGGCGCTGGAGGACCTCGCGCGCCTCGCCGGCGGCTGAGGCCCGCGCGCAGGGCTGGCCGGGCCCGGGGCGGAAGCAGCCCGGGCAACCGCTGCGAGCCAGGCGCGGCAGCGGGGCCCCCCGGCCTCACACGGACCCACCGGAAGCCGGCCGAGGCTCCCCGCAGCGGCCGAAGCCCGGCGGCGCCGCAGCGCAGCGCTCGCCGGGGCAGCCCGCCGCCGGGCGTCGGCGCAGCGCCGGGCGTTCGCCGGCCTGGGCGCCGCGGAGCGCAGGCTACCTTGGCGTCGACGATGGCTTCCGCGCCGCCCCCCACCCCCCGCTTCGACGGCCGCTCGCAACCCGAGGCCGCGCAGGCGGCGGGCCTTGAGACCCCGCTGCGCTGGGCCCTGCTGCTGATCGCCCTGGCGATCTTGTGCGGCACCAAGCTGGCGCCGGGGTCCTGGGCCGACGCATCGCGGCTGGCGACGATCGAATCCCTGGCCGAGCGCGGCACGCTCGCGATCGATGGCAGCACCTACTTCTGGCAGGGCGACAAGGTGCGCTTCGACGGTCGCTACTACAGCCACCAGCCGCCGATGCTGGCGCTGCTCGGCGCCCTGCCCTACGCCCTGCTGCACCATGGTCTCGGGCTCTCGATCGACGCGCGCGCAAGCTTCGCGGGCCTGCAGTTCAGCGTCTATCAGGTCCTGACCTGGCTGCTGGTGGGCCTGCCCACCTGGGCGGGCCTGTGGGCCCTGGCGCGGCTGCTCTCGCGCTTCAACCTGCCCCCGCGCCATCAAGCCCTGCTGCTGCTCGGGCTGTTCGCCGGTTCCCTGCTGCTGCCCTACGCCCTGGTGCTCAATCAGCACGCGCCGGCCGGCGCCCTGTCCGTCCTGGCCTGGCTCGGCATCCAGCGCGGTCGCTACGCCTGGGCCGGCCTAGCCCTGGCGCTGGCGGCCTGCATCGATCTGGGGCTGTGCTTCCCCGCCGCGCTGGCCCTGTGGCCGGTGGCGCTGGCCGCGCGCCGCGAGCGCTCGCCGCGGCCCCTGGCGAGCTTCGTGGCCGCCGCCCTGCCGCCCCTCTCGCTGCACGCCGCGATCAACCTCTCGATCGCCGGGGACCTGCGGCCCTTCGGGCTGCACGCCGAGGCCTTCCGCTACGCGCTTTCCCCGTTCCTGCTGATGTCCCTGACCGGCGTCGGCGAAGCGCGCGGGGCGGGCGAGTCCTGGAGCTACGCCTTCCACGCCCTGTTCGGGTACAGCGGCCTGTTCAGCCACCACCCGCTGCTCCTGTGCTGCGCCCTGCTCGGCCTCGGCGCGGCCCTGCGCCGGCGCCCCTCGCCGCTGCAGCCGGGCTTGCTCGCCGCCAGCCTGCTGGGCAGCCTGCTGCTGGCGCTGTACTACCTGAGCAGCTCGCGCAACTTCGGCGGCTCGAGCTTCGGCATGCGCTGGTTCGTGGCCTTCTGCCCGGCCTTCGGCCTGTGGGCAGCCCACGGACTTTCCGGCCGGCGGCCGAGCGCGCCCCTGGGCGTCCTGGCCCTGGCCCTGGGCCTGTGGTCGACCGCGGCGGCGCTGCTCGGGGCGATCAACCCTTGGACCAAGTTCCACTACAGCTTTGCGGCCTCGCCGCTCGGCATGGCGGCCCTGCCGGAGGATCCGCGCCCGGCGAGCTGGGGCGAGCACCTCGGCGCCGAATGGCGCCGCATCCAGCAGCGCCAGCCGTTCGACCGCGAAAGCTACGACCTGACCTTCCAGCGCATGCTCGACCAGCTGCGCAAGTACTACCTGCGGCCGGAGGGCGAGCTGCCCGAGGCCGAGCGGCAGGCGCGGGCGCGCGAGGGGCTCGACAAGCTGCTGCCGGTGATCGACCTGATGGACAGCGAGGCGGTGACCCTGTTCAGCCGCCCGGTGGCGCACTTTTGGGAGGGCAAGTTCCAGGCGGCCCTGGGGGACCTGGTGCGCGCGCGGCGCGCCTACGAGACGGCGCGGATGCTGGCGCCCACCTGGCCGCCGCCGCAGAAGGCCCTCGAGCGCCTGGATGGGGCGCCCGGCGCCGCAGCCCCGTTCTGACGGCCCGCAGCGCCCCGCAGCTCGGCCTGCGTCCGGATCGTCGCGCAGCCCGGACTGCCCGCGCGCCCCGCGGCGGCAGGGCGATCCCGACGCGACTCAGCGACCGCTGCTGCCGAGCGGCGCGACGCGCAGGGCCGCGGGCTGGCGCCCGCTCTCGAACTGCAGGCTGTTGGTCCAGGTGGGCTGCGCGTCGACGCGCCACAGCAACGGGCGCTCGCGGGGCAGATCGGCGGGCAGCTCGGCCTTGAGATAGGTCGCGGGGTTGGGCTTGCCCACGGCGGGGCGAGCGATCTCCGCGCCTTGGATCAGGGGCCGACCCTCGAGCAGGAGATCCGCCCGGAGGGGCTCCGTGAAGCGCCAGGAGCGCACGTCCTTGACCAGCCACACCAGGCGGGCGCCGGCCGGCGGGCGCTCGCACCACCAAGCCTCGGGGGCCAGCAGACGGTCGCGGGCCGCGGGGCCGGGGCCGCGCTCGACCCAGGGGAAGCAGCCGAAGCTGTAGCCCTCGAGCGCGGGCTTCGGCAGGCGCGCGGGCAGCAGGGCCAGGGCCGCCGCCAGCGCCGGCAGGAGCCGCAGCGGATAGCTTCGAGCGGGCAGCGGCCCGTCCGGGAGCCCGGCCAAGGCCAGCCCGAGCAGCGCTCCGAACAGCAGGCCGGGCGTGGTCTCGAGCAGGGAATGGCTGGCCAGCGAATTGAAGGCCAGGCCGATCAGCCCCGCGCCCAGGGCCGCCCGGGCCCAGCGCTCCGCCGGGTCGGGCTCCCCGGCGGCGGCAGCCCGCGGGGCGGCGGCGCGCGCCGCGGACCAGGCCGCCGCGGCCCACAGCGCCAGCAGCAGCCCGAGTCCGACCAGCCCTTCCTCGGCGAAACTCTGCAGGAACTGGTTGTGGGCGTTTTCGTGGCTCGGGTTGAACTCCACGGCGAGCGTGGGGTCGCGGAACTCGGCCATGCGCCTCGGCAGGCGCCCGAGGCCGGCGCCCGCGAGCGGCTCGCTCGCCCCCAGGGCCAGGGCAGCGGCCCAGGGTGCGGAGCGGTTCTCGCGCAGGTAATCCGCCGCGAAGTCGAGCCGCAGCACGCGCAGCAGGTCCGCGCCACGGCGGCTTGCTTCGAGCGGTTCGAGCAGCGTGCGCGGCGCGAGCTGCACCGCGATCAGGACCGAGATCCCCGCGGCGGCGATCCACAGGGGCCCGCGGCGGCGGATCAGGCGCCTCCAGCCGAGGTGCAACAACGGCAAGGCCAGCAGCGCGACCAGGGCCCCCGCCAGGGCGGCTTTGCTGCGCGTGCTGTAGAGCAGGAGCGCTCCAGCGCAGAGCCCGCCGGCGGCCACAGCCCGCGGGGCCAGCGCCCGGGCTCCGGGCAGCCCCGCGCCGGCCAGGGGCAGCAGCAGGATCAGGGCCGAACCGAGGGCGTTGTTGTCGAGCAGGGGCCGATGGTTGCGCGGGATCCCGCGGGCGAAGAAGTCGCCCCAGCTCTGCCCCCGGAAGGCGCAGGAGGCGGCCACCTCGAGCAGCGCGAAGACGAGCCCCAGGGCGAGCGCGGCGCTGGCCGCGCGCGCCACGCGCTGGCCCGCATCCGGAAGTGCGCGCGCGGCGCAGAGGCAGACCGCCGCCAGGGCCAGCCACTCGAGGCGCAGGATTCCGCGCTCGAGGGCATGCGTGGCGTCGATCAACGGCCGCGCCAAGAGGCCATCGCGCAGGGCCAGGGCCAGGCTCTCCCCGACCAGCGGCGCACCGACCGGCAGCGCGTTCCAGAAGCCGGCCAGGGCCGACGCCGCGGTCGCCGCGGCGAAGGTCAGCAGCAGCGCCGGGGCCAGCCCGCCGCGGGGCGGCGGCGTGCGGCCCGCGAGCTCGGCCAGGGCCCAGCCCAGGAGGCAGCCCTGGGCCCAGACCCGGTCGGCCGCGAAGGGCAGGCAGCCCAGCGCCAGGGGCAGCACCGGCAAGGGGAAACACAGGGGCAGGGCGGCGAGCAGACCCGCCGCTCCCGAGCGCATGACCCACAGGGCCGGGGCCAACAGGCACACCAGCAGGGCCGGCCAGCCGGAGGCCGATTCCGGGCCCGCCCCGGGAGCGTAGCCCAGCAGGTAGGCCGCGCTGGGCGCCGGCGCCGCCAGCGCCAGCAGCAGGGCGCGCCCGGGTCGGCGACGCACGCGGTCGGCCCCCGCCGCGGGCGCGCTCACGGGCGCGGCTCCATCTCGGGCTCGAGTTCGACCTCGAGGCCGTCGGCCACGCGGTTGATGTAGTTGAAGTAGGCGATCACCTGCACGGCGCGGTGGATGCCCGCGTCCGAGATGCCCTGCGCGCGCAGCTCGGCGACGTCGGCCTCAGCCATGGAGCCCGGCGCGAGCGTCAAGCGCTCCGCATAGGCGCACAGGGCCCGTTCCCGGGCGCTGAGCTCGGCCCCGCGCCAGCCGCCGATCAGAGAGCTCTGCAGGCGCTCCCAGCCGGCCCCATCGAGATCGGGACGCTCGACACGGAGGTCCCACAGGTGCGCCCACATTCAGTAATGGCAGCGGTTGGCGACGCTGACCACCACGGCCAGGAGCTCCCGCTCGGCGCGGCTCAGCGCCCCGGGGGCATGCATCAGGCTGCGGTAGAGTCCCAGGGAGCTCTCGAGCACCGCCGGCTCGGGGCTCATCAGCTCGACGATCTTGAACACCCGCCCGGCGCGCTGGATGGCGGCCTGGTAGAGGCGCTGGAGCGGCCCCTCTGCGGCCCCGACCGGCACGGTGCGGATCCACGGCATGGCGCCGGCATCGTAACCTCAGGCCATGCTCGGACCCCGCCCGCAGGGCCCGCCGCGGGCCGCCCACCGCCGTGCGCTGCCCGGTCTGCTGGCCCTGTGGCTCGCGGCCTGCGCCCCGAGCGCCGGCCCCCCGCCCCTGTGCCTGCTGGTCTCGATCGACACCCTGAGGGCCGATGCCCTGTCCTGCTACGGGGGCCCCGCGGGCGCCTCGCCGGCCCTGGACGCCCTGGCCGCCCGCGGCGTGCGCTTCGAGCGAGCCCTGTCCCAGGCCCCCAACACGGCCACCTCCCACGCCAGCCTGTTCACGGGCCTGCTGCCCTTCGCCCACCGCGTCGCCAACCTGACCAGCCTCGAACACGGCACCCCCGGTCTGGCCCCGGGCTATCGGACCCTGGCCGAGTGCTTCGCCGCGGCCGGCTTCGAAACCGCCGCGGTCACCGACGATGGCCCCCTCGGTTCCGGCTGGAACCTGATGCAGGGCTTCGAGCACCTGGCGGCCAAGCTGGAGGGCGCCGAGGCCAAGGTGGATGGGGCCCTCGAGTGGCTCTCGAGCCGCGCCAGCCAGCAGCCCGCCTTCCTGTTCCTGCACACCTACGAAACCCACCAGCCCTTCGCCCCGGCGGCGGCCGACCTGGCCCGCTTCGACCGCGGCTACCAGGGCCCCCTGCGGGCGGTCTGGTCCAAGCTGCGGGCCGAGATCGAGGCCGGCGCCGCGCTCAACGATGGCCGCGCCCTGCTGGCCGGCGCGGCCGACTTCGGCGCCGCCGAGGTCGAATTCCTGCGCGCCCTGTACCAGGCGGAGGTGTTGGCCACCGACCGGGCCCTGGGGCGCCTCTTGGCCGCGATCGAAGCGCGCTTCGGCGCAGAGCGGGCCCTGATCGCCGTGACCTCCGACCACGGGGAAGAATTCCGCGAGCATGGCCGCTTCGGCCACGAGCAGCTCTTCGTCGAGACCCTGCGCGTGCCGCTGCTGCTGGCGCTCCCGGGCGGCCGCTCCGCGGGCCGCACGGTGTCGGCCCCGGTGGCGCAGTTCGACCTGATGCCGAGCCTGCTGCTCCTGGCCGGCATCGAGCCGCCGGCCGACCTGCAGGCGCAGAGCCTGCTGCACCATCTCGACCAGGGCGCAGAGCAGCCCCCGGAGCGCGAGCTGATCGCCGAAACCACCGAGGGCCTCTACGCGCCCCTCCAGCAGCTCGACCGCCTGCGCTCCCGGCGCGCCGGTGGGTTCGCCTACCTCGAGCGCAGCCCGTCGCCCGACGCCGGCGCTCCGCGCCGCGCCCATCCGCTGCTGCCCTACGGGGCGCTGCTGTTCGACCTCGCCTCGGATCCGGGGGAGCTCGCGCCCATCGCCGGCACCGAGCGCGAGAGCGACCCCGCCTCCCGCGGGCGCCTGGCCGGCGCAGCGCGCCGTTTGGACGAGGTGCGCCGCCAGAGCGAAGCCCTGGCGGCGCGCTGGTCGAGCGGCGGGCTGTTGCCCGCCGCGGCCAGCACGGTCGAGCAGCTCGAGCGCCTGGGCTACCTGCCCGGAGACTGAGGCCGGAGGGGTCGCGCGGGGATCGGCGTGGCCGCGCGGCCAAGCTCCAACCCGCAGCCGGGCTCGCCCCGGGCCCATCCCCGACCGCGGGGCGCCCCTCACGGTCGTCCTGCGGGGCTGGCTCGCGCGAGGGCCTGCCCTGCGGGGCGGGCTCGGCCTGCGCGGGCGACCCGCCCGCGGTTCGGGCCCCGCTGCGGCTGCAGCGGCCCGCTTCGCCGGCGCAATCGGCCCTCAAAGGGGCCAAACGATCGGCACCAATGTCAGGCAAACCAAGGCCATCAGCAGGTTCATGGGGACGCCGATGCGCAGGTAGTCCACGAAGCGGTAGCCCCCGGGCCCCATCACCATCAGATTGGTCTGGTAGCCGATCGGCGTGGCGAAGGAGGCCGAGCCGGCCATCATCAGCGCGAAAATGAACGGCAGCGGATTGGAGTCGGTGCTCTTCCAGGCCTCCGCCGCCAAGGGGAAGACCAGGGCCACGGCCGCGTTGTTGGAGATCACCTCGGTCGAAAGGCTGGTGACCAGGTAGATCGCCACCAAGGCCGCATAGGGCGAGTCCCCGGACAGACCCAGGAACAGGTCGATCAAGCCGCGCGCCAGGCCGCTCTTCTCGATCGCCGTGCCGAGGCCGAAGGCCGCCGCGATCACCAGCAGCACGCTCCAGTCCACGGCCGCGCGGGCCGCGGGCACCGAGGTGCAGCGGGTCAGCAGCATGGCCCCGGCGGCCAGCAGCGAGGCCTGCAGCATCGGCACCAGGCCGGTGGCGCCGAAGACCACCATCAGACCCAGGATCAGCATCGAGGTGCCCAGGCGATGGTGGCGCCGCGGGCTGCTGTCCTCGATGGCGCTGACCAGGAAGAAGTCCGGGTCGTCGCGATGGCGCTCGACGAAGGAGGGATGCGCCTCGAGCAGCAGCGTGTCCCCGTGGCGCATCTCGATCTCGCCCACCTTGCCGGCCACGCGCTCGCCGTTGCGCGCCACGGCGATCACCACCGCCTGGTATTGGGTGCGGAAGCGGGCCTGCTTGATCGTGCGCCCCTCCAGGGGGCTGGTGTTGCTGACCACGGCCTCGATCAGGCAGCGATTGGGGCGCGGCTCGTCGAGTTTGAAGATCTGGTCCGTGGCCGGCTCGAGCCCGCGCACGGTCTGCAGCTCCTTGATCGATTCGACCACGCCGGTGAACACCAGCCGGTCGCCCGCGCGCAGCACCTGGTCCGGCCCGGGCGCGGCGATCAGGTCCTCGCCGCGCGCGATCTCGACGATGAAGGCCCCCGGCAGGGCGCGCAGGCCGGCCGCTTCGATGCTCTTGCCGGCGAGAGGCGAAGTCAGCGGCACGATCATCTCGGCCGTGTACTGGCGCGCGTCCCGCAGGCGGCTCGAAGCCGAGCCGCGGTCGGGCAGGAGGCGCGGCCCGAACAGCCACAGGAACAGGGCCCCCAGCAGGGCCGCGGGCAGGCCCACCTTGCCGACCTCGAACAGGGGCAGGTCCTCGATCACCCCGCTGCCCCGCGCCAGGTCGTAGACCACCAGGTTGGTGCTGGTGCCGATCAGGGTGCAGGTGCCCCCCAGGATCGCCGCGTAGGACAGGGGCAGCATCAGCTTGGAGGGCGCGACCCCGAGCTTGCGGCCCCAGTCCCGCACCGCCGGGATCATCATCGCCACCAGGGGCGTGTTGTTGAGGAAGGCGCTCGCTCCGATCACCGGCAGCAGCAGCTGTGCCAGCGCCCCGCGCAGGCTCTGGGGGTGCCCCATCAGCTGGCGCGCCACGAAGTCGATCGAGCCGGTCTCGCGCACCCCCGAGACCACGATGAACAGGGCCCCCACCGTGACCAGCCCGGGCCCCGACAGGCCCGCCAACGCCTCCTTGGCGCCGATCACGCCGAGCTTCCAACCCCCGGCCTCGAGCGGCACGGGCGCGACCATCAAGAGCGTCACCGCGCCGACCATGGCCACGTCCGCCGGCACCCGGTTGGTGACCAGCATCCACAGCACGAGCAGCACCACGGCGGCGACGATCCAGGCTTCGGGTCCCATGGGAGTCGCGAGCCTAAGGCCCCCCGGCCTTGGAGCCAAACCCCCTTCCGCCCGGCCTCCCATCCTCCGGTCCGCCGGCCCACGCTCGCGCCTCCATGCTCCCGCCCGGCAAGCACCACCAGCTCCTGGGCCGCCCCACCGCCGGCATGAGTTCGTGCGGACCTCCAACCGTCGCCAAGGGTCCTCAGCAGGCTCGGACACGGGCCAGAGCCCGAAACAGAGCCCAGGGATCCCCCGCCCATAGCTCCGACCGAACTCTCCAACGAACACCCAAGCCTGGCGGAGCTCAGCTCCCCGCTCCGATCGGAGTGCGGCCGCGGAGTCTCACGGATCGGCCCTGTGAGAGGCCTTGGGCCCGGCCCCTCGAGCAACAGTTCCCGAACGGGATTCACAGGCTCCCATGGAGCCGGCGAATGGCGACGACGCCCGCGCCCGGTGTCGCCGGACGGCGGCCCAAAGGTATCTGACGGGTCGGAGTTACGGCTCGGACGCAGCCCAAGTCGATTGTTCTCTCAACCCGTCACAGCCTGGAAGAAAATCGGCGCGCAGCGCCGATCCCAGGCTGTGTGGCCGCCGGACGGCGGCCCAAAGGTATCTGACGGGTTGGTGGTACGGCTCGGGCGCAGCCCGAGTCGATCGTGCTCTCAACCCGTCACAGCCTGGAAGAAAATCGGCGCACAGCGCCGATCCCAGGCTGTGTGGCCGCCGGACGGCGGCCCAAAGGTATCTGACGGGTTGGTGGCACGGCTCGGGCGCAGCCCGAGTCGATTGTGCTCTCAACCCGTCACAGCCTGGAAGAAAATCGGCGCACAGCGCCGATCCCAAGCTGTGTGGCCGCCGGACGGCGGCCCAAAGGCATCTGACGGATTGGTGGCACGGCTCGGGCGCAGCCCGAGTCGATCGTTCTCTCAACCCGTCAGCAGACACGACTATCGACCGAGCGACTCCCGTCTCGGGTTGTAACGGATGACGACGGACTCGGCGCCCGCCATGGCGTGCCCCAGGTCGTCCTTGCGGTCCGGTCGCAGCAAAATCGACAGCTCCGGGACGTCCCACCACTCGAGCTGGACCGCATCGGGGCTGACGATGAACACGTGCACCGCGATGGCGATACTCGGCTCGGTGCGTGCTAGCGATGAAAGTGCGGCCTTGATGCTCTCGGCGGGCCAACATCGACAGGCTCGCAGATCGGGACTGACCGGCAATCCATTGACCATGGCCGGCCCCGGATACGCGACCGGCTCGGGGAGCCGCTCCCGGATGTACTTGGACGTGTTGTAGAGACAGAACCAGAGGCCATCCAGATTCACGCGCTGCAGGCGGTCCAGCAATAGCCCGAGACCATCGATGCCCGATATTTCAATATTTTCGTCATCAAACAGAGAATAGACCCGGTTCATAACGGGTGGATGGCGACGCGGGCGTTGTAGTCGGGGACGCCTCCGTCGGGGTCGACCCGGTCGATCGGCAGCAGCGGGTTGACCTCGGGCCAAAAGCCCTGCAGGGTGCCGGGGGTCACGGGGGCCAGGAAGGCGCGGCCCTGGAAGCGGCCGCGGCCGCTTTCGAGCTCGATCGGCTGGTCCTGCACCAGCCCCAGGCGCTGCGCGTCGTCGGGGTGGATCAGCACGTGGTCGCGGGCGGCGCCGGTGAGCTGATCGACCCGGGCCTGGACCATGGAGTTGAACTGCTTGCCGCGGCGCGTGGCCAGCACGAAGGGGAAGCGCGGATCGTCGGGGAGCTCTCCGCGCAAGCCGGGCGGGCGCACCGGCGCGAAGCGCGCCTTGCCGCTGGCGGTCAGGAAGCGCCGGCCGGAGACCAGGTGCCGGCCGCCGATCTGGAATTGGTCGCCCTGCTTCGTCAGGGCCGCGATGCCGCGGTAGGCCGGCACCGCGCGCTCGATGTCGGCGCGGATCGCGGCCGCGTCCTCGAAGTGCACTTGGGCGTAGAGCTCGGGCGGCAGCACCGCGCGGGCGAATTGCAGCAGGTGCTGCCACTCGGCGCGCACCTCTGGCAGGTCCTTGCGGGGCAGCTCGGGCGAGAAGATCACGCGCCGTTCGGTGCTGGTCTCCGTCCCGCCTCCGGCCTGCTCGTAGCGCGTCGCCGCGGGCAGCAGATACACGGCCTCGCCCGGCTCGACCAGCATCTGGCTGGTGACCACGATGTCGGAGTGCACGCGCACCGGCACGCGCGCCAGCGCGGCGCGCACGCCCTCGGCGTCGGGCAAGGTCTCGAGGAAATTGCCGCCCACGACGTAATAGCCGTCGATCTCCCCGCGGCGCGCCGCCGCGAGCACCTCGGTCGTGTCCAGGCCGACCTCGCTGGGGACGGGGAAGCCCCACAGGCTCTCGAAACGAGCCGCGTGTTGCGCGTCGATGCTGAGCCCCCCGGGAAACGCCGTGGCATAGGCGCCCATCTCGGCCCCGCCCTGGACCCCGGAATGCCCGCGGATCGGCATCAGCCCGGCGCCATCGCGGCCGACCGCCTCCTTGAGCAGGCCCAGGTTGGCGATCGCCCGCACGGTGTCCGAGCCGTGCATGTGCTGGGTGATGCCCATGGACCAGACCAACACGACCTTGTCGGCGGCGGCCAGCTCGTCCACGAAGGCCTCCAGTTCCTCCGCGGGCACCCCGGCCTCGGCCAGCAGGCGCTCGAGCGGTTGGCTGGCCAGCTCGGCTGCGAGCCCGGCGTAGCCTTCCGTGGCCTGGTCGATGAAGTCGCGGCGGATCGCGCCGCGCTCGATCAGGCGCTTCGAGGCCGCGTTCACGAAGGCCAGGTCCCCGCCCACGCGCACCATGAAGAAGCGGTCGGTCAGGTTGGTGCCGAACAGCGCCGAATCCAGGTTGGAGGGGATCCAGTAGCGCTCCATGCCCGGCTCGCGGTAGGCGTTGACCATCAGCACCCGGGCCCCGCGCCGGCGCGCTTCGTACAGGTACTTGACCGCCACCGGCTGGTCGTTGGCCGGATTGGAGCCCAGGAACACGATCAGATCCGCGTCGTACCAGTCGACATAAGAACAGGTCGTGGCCGCGGCGCCGATGGCCTGCTTGAGCGCGTTGGTCGACGGGCTGTGGCACAGCCGCGCCGCGTTGTCGAGGTTGTTCGATCCGTAGGCGCGCCAGATCTTCTGGGCCGCGTAGTAGTTCTCGTTGGTCAGGCCGCGCGAGGTCAGGTACAGGCCGACCCGGCGCGGATCGAGCCCGCGGAAGTGCTGTCCGACCTCGCGCCAGAGGGTCGCGTAGTCGATCGGCGTGAAGCCCGGTTCGCCGCGCCGTCGACGCATGGGCACCGGCAGCCGGCCGAGGTCGCGCAGGCCCTTGGAGTCGAGCCCGGACAGGCGCGACAGGTCCCTGAGCCGCGCGGGCTCGAGCGGCGCCATGGTGTTGAGCTTCAGGAGATTGAGCCGCACCAGGCACAGGTGCGTGCCCGAGACGGTCCAGTCCGAGAGCCCGCTGGTGCCCAGGGCGCAGCCGTCGCAGACGCCCTTCGAGAGCACCTTCCAGGCGTAGGGCAGGTTGCCGCGGTTCTCCCACAGGATCCGCCCCATCTCGCGGAAGTGGTGCGGTTTGGTGGCGTGGAGCCCGAACGGCACCAGGGAGTGGATCAGCTCGCGGGCGCTCCGGCGGCGGCGGGTCATGGCCGCTCCAGGGTAGCGCCGGGAGCGGCGCGGGGGCGCTCGCAGCGGGCCCGCCCGGGGCCTATTCGCCGCGCCGCAGGTGGTCGATGAAGGTCGACAGGCGCACGGCGTGGACGTGCTTGGTCTGGCTCCAGGCCCGGGTGCTCTGGGCCTCCTCGAAGCGCCCGAGCTGATACAGCAGGACCGTGTGCTGGGCATACCAACGCGAGACCGCGCTCTCGGCCTCCCGGCACAGCCGCAGGGCGAAGGGCAGCCCCATCACCGGGGTGGCCAGGAATAGCCCCAGGGCGGCCAGGCTGCGCGTCCAGCGCCGCTTGGGCGCCCGCCCGCCCAGGCGCTCGATCAGGGCGCGCACCTCGGGGATCAGCCGGCGCTCGTCCTCGACCAGCTGCCGGAGCAGGGGCCCGAGCTCCCTTTGGCGCGTCCAGCGCGGCAGCAGCGCGTAGAGCGACAGGGCGCCGAATTCGGAATACAAGGCCCGCTGCAGGTCGCGCACGAGCAGATCGAGCAGCCCGGCCACGCTGGCCGGATCGGGCGGCAGCAGAGGCGGAGGCAGGGGCGCTGCGGGATCGGGGGCGCTGTCCTCGCCGTCCGCGCCAGCGGAAGGCGGCTGGCCGCCGCCCGCCGGCGGAGCAGCCGGGCCGGCGCTGGCGGCACCGGAGCCCGCGGTTTCGGAGCCCGCGGACCGGGGGCTGGCGCCGGCGCCGCCGGGCCCCGGTTCCCCCGGAGTCGGCGCCCGGCCCTGCGTTTCGGCCGGGTCGGATCCGGGGCCCGGCTCAGGCTTCACTCGCGGCGCAGCCCGGCTTCGATGGCGCGCTTCTCCTCGGCGGAGACCGGCCGCTGGTCGACGTCCGCCAGGGCGGACCGGGAGCGTTCGTCGGAACGCCGCGCCAGGGCCTCGAGCACCGCCAAGCGCACGGGGCGCTCGCGGGCCGTGAGCAGGGCGCCCAGTTCGGCGCCGATCTCCCCGTCCCGCGGCCGTCGGCGACCCAGGGCGGCGATGGCGGCCACGCGCACGCCCTCGGCGGCCTGGCGATCCTTGGCCCAGCGCAGCAACAGCTCGTCGACCTCCTTGTCGGGCAGGCCCCCGAGCGTGGTCAGCAGATCGGCGCGCAGGCGCTGCTGCGGCGACTCGATCACCAGGCGTTCCACCAGCCAGCGGCGCGCCTCCTTGGGCGCTGCGCGCGCATACAGCGCGGCCGCGGCCGCCTTGACCGACCAGCTGGGCGCATCGCCGAAGCGCTGGTTGGCGAAGCTCGCCAGGGCCGAATCGGGCGCGAAGGCGGCCAGGGCCTCGAGCGCCATGCAGCGCACCCCCAAGCTGGCGTCGCGCTGCGCGATCAGCTTGAGGCGCTCCTGCACCTCGAGCCCCGGCAGGCGTCCCAGCTCGCGCACGGCCGCGCGGCGCACGGCGGGCGAGCTGTCGCGCCGGGCGCGGTCGATCAGCTGGGTCAGGTGCATCTCCGCCAACGGGCCCTTGTTGGCCGCGCGCGCCAGTTCGCCCAGCCCCGCCATCGCCTCGGCGCGGCCATGGGCGTCCGGACAGCGCGAGGCGATCGCCAACCACTCCTCGCCGGAGCGCAGCGGCTCGAGGCGCTTCGTCAGGGCCTGGTCGCAGTCGAAGCGCACCCAGGTCGGCTTGCCGGGGGTCGGCAGTCGGAACGACTGCCGCCTGTCGGTCAGTTCGATGCGCTCGACCTGCGTGCGCGGGCCCGAGGAGACCTCGATCAGCACCGGTCCCCGGAAGGCGGCCGGGGCGTACTTGGGCCCGGTTTCCTGGGTTTGCTCGACCTCGATGTAGACCTCCTGGCTGCCGCTCTCGTAGCGCCAGGCCAGCACGAAGGCGGGGTCGCCGGGGCGCTCGATCCAGTCCTCGAACAAGGGGCGCAGGTCCTGCTTGGCCGCCAGTTCGAGGCTGGCCTGCAGGTCGGAGCTGCTGGTCCGGCGGCCGCGGTTCTGCGCCACGAAATCGCGCAGGGCCGCGCCGAAGGCCGCTTCGCCGACCGCGCTGCGCAGCAGGTGCAGGCGCGAGACCGCCCGCGCGATCAGGGCCTCCCGGCCGTGGGTCTCGAGGTCGAAACCGACCAGGGGATAGGGCGCGTCCAGGGCCGCCTCCTGGGCGGCGATGACCTCCTGTTCGAAGCGATCCTGACCCTCGATCTGGGCCAGGAAGCCGAGGGCCAGGTAACGCGACAGGCCCAGCTCGAGATAGCGGTGCTCGGCGCGCGGCGTGACCTCGGCCCCCAGGAACTGGCGCGCCAGCGCTTCGCACAGGCCCAGGGAACCATCGCCGTCCGCGCGGGCGAGCTCGTCGCCGATCAGCTCGACCGGCAGGATCGCGCCGCTGGGCAGCGCCTGGGGTTCGGCCTGGGGCAGGCACACGATCGTGAAGCGCCCCTCGGGGTAGGCCACCCCGAAGCTCCGCTCCAGGAAGGCCACGGCCTCCGCCGCGCGGGCGAAGGAGGCGCCGACCCAGGCCGGGTCGCAGCCCTGGCTCAGCACCGACAGGCGCAGCGGCCCGGCCTCCACGCTGGTCTGGTCGAAGGCGCCCGCGGCGAAACCCAGCCACGCCAGGGGAAACTCGCGCTCGGCGGAGAAGCGCTCGACCGCGCGCTGATCCAGCTCGCTGCGCTCGACGCGCTCGCCCGGCGCCAGGGCGCTCCAACCGCTGGGCAATTCCAGGCTGACGCTGGCGGTCAGGCGCTCGTTCTCGTCGAGCAGGGTCGGCAACCAGGCGCCGCGCGCCTGGGCCGAGCTCTCCGCCACCACGCGGGTGGCCGCGAACAGCCCGCCGTTCTCGACGCCCTCGTACCACAGCCCGGGACCGGGCTGGCCGCGGTACTCGAGCTCGACCACCAAACGCTGACCGGGTTCGCAGGGCGGCAGGGTGATCGAGATGCGCGAGCCGAGGACCTCGAAGGGCAAGGCCTCGCCGCTCTCGAGGCGCACGGTCTCGAGCAGCGGGCCGTCGAGGCGCAGCTCCAGCGGCCGTTGGCTGGCGGCGCGCGGGGTCAGCGTGTAGCGGACCCGCCCGCCGATGTTGCGCTCGATCGGCGCCAGGGACAGCTCGATCTCGGCGTCGAGCAGGTCCCAGGGGCCGCTCTCGGGGCCGCCCTGGGGCAGCAGCGCGGGCTCGGGTTGGGCGAACTCCGCCTGCCGGCAGGCCGGGGCGAGGAGCAGGATCCAGGGCCAAAGGCCACGGATCGAGCGGCGGGGCGGGAGCGGCGAGCGCGGGGAGGCGGTGTGCATCGGAGGAGGGCGCCGGCGGCGCGGGGGCGCGGATCATACCGCTGCTGGCCCGCGGGGCGCCGGCGCCGCCCCCGGCGCTTGACCGCCGCCGCGCCCGCCGCCTAGGGTCCCGCGCATCCCATGCGACCCGATCCAGACCGCCCCGCACCCCGCCTCCGCGCCCGCTCCGCCGTGCTGCTGGCGGCCTGCGCCGGCGCCTGCGCCCCCCCCGCCGCGGCGCCGGACGTGCTGCTGATCAGCATCGATTCGCTGCGCGCCGACCACGTCGGCGCCTACGGCTACCAGAGCCCGACGCGGCCGGACCTCTCGACGACTCCGAACCTGGACCGCCTGGTCGCCGCCCAGGGGGTGCTCTTCGAGCAGGCCATCTCGACCACCTCCTGGACGCTGCCGGCCCACGTGAGCCTGCTCTCGGGCCTGTGCGACCAAAACCACGGCGTGCGCGACCTGCCGCAGCGCATCCCCGCCGACGTGGCGCTGCTCCCGGAGCATTTCGCGGCCGCCGGCTACCGCACCTTCGGGGCCTGGTCGGGCCCCAACCTGCATCCCTACTTCGGCTTCGACCGCGGCTTCGGGACCTACGCCGACTGCTCCCAGGGCTTCGGATCCGCCGCGGACACCCTGGCGGGAGCCGATCCAGCGGCGCTGCGCGAGCTGCAGACCGCCTCGCACCGCACGGTCACCGGCCCGCTGTTGGTCGCGGCCTTCGAGCGCGAGCTGGGCGCGCTCGCTCCGGACCAGCCCTGGTTCGGTTTCCTGCATTTTTGGGACGTCCACTACGACTACCTGCCGCCGGCGGAGCACGACCTGTTCCACCCGGGCTACCTGGGCCCGCCCCTCGGCCTCGACTTCCACCGCCTGAGCGATTCCCCCCCCAGCGACGCGGAGCGCCTGCGCTGGCTGTCCCTGTACGACGCCGAGATCCACGCCACGGACGAACACATCGAGCGCCTGCTGGCCGCCTGGGCTGCGGCCCAGCGCGAGCGCGGGCTGCTGCTGGCGGTGTGCGCGGACCACGGCGAGGAGTTCGGCGAGCACCTGCGCTATGGCCATCGATGGACGCTGTTCGAGGAGGTGCTGCGCGTGCCGCTGCTGCTGCGCTTCGATGGGGTCCTGCCGGCCGGCCTGCGGATCAAGGACCTGGTCTCCTTGACCGACGTGGCCCCGACCCTCTTGGCCCTGGCGGGCGTGGCGGCCGAGGCCCCCGCCATGGATGGCCAGGACCTGACCGCGCTGATCCGCGGCGAGCGGGCCGGAGCGCGCGAGCTGGGGATCGAGCTCAGCCTGGGCGCCTTCGGACTGACCCAGCTCGGCCTGCGCACCGAGGGCTTCAAGTACACCGAGGATCATCCCAGCGGCCGGCGCTCGCTCTACGACCTGCGCTCGGACCCCGGGGAGCAGGGGCCGAGCCATCCGCCCCGGCTGGGGTCGGGGCGCCCCGACACCGATCCGCGCGCGGCGCTCGGCGCGCGCTTCGTCGCGGCCCTGGAAGCGCATGGGCTGGAGCTGGCGGAGGCCCGGGCCAGCGCGGGGCCCGGACCGCTCCCGGAGTCCCTGCGCTCGGCTCTCGAGGCCGCCGGTTACCTGGCCCCCGCGGACTCCGCGGAACCCGCGGGCGAGCTCCCTCCCCAGCAGGATTGATCGCCGGCCCCCGCTGCGGCGATGCTGAAGGGGACCCCATGACGACCCCCGCCTCCCCCCCGGCGGGCCAAGCGTCCCCCCGGCCGCGCGCGGCGCTCGGCCTGTCGGCACTCTGGCTCCTGTCCCTGCTCGGCCTGTTGCCCCTGGCAGGCTTCGCCTGGCGCTTCACCCGCGGGTACTTCGAGGTGCGCTTCGGCAAGACCCCCCTCGAGCGCCGGCTCAGCATCGGCGGCTCGAAGCACTTCCGCCCCGCCTTCCAGGAGTTCTGCGAGCGCGTGCGGCGCGCGACCCCGCCGGATGCCCGCATCCTGGTGGAGCCGAGCGAGATCCGGACCGAAGCCGGCAGCGCGCGTTGGTTCCTATACCTGAATCTCGAGCTGCATCCGCGCCAGGTCTTCGTGCGCGAACCGCTGCTGGCCAGCGGCACCCTGGTCGACTATCCGCGCTGGCTCGAAGCCAACCTGCGCCCGCTCACGTTCGCCGAGAATCTGGCCCAACTCGAAGCGCTCGAGGCGCTGAACATCGGCTGGCGCCTGCGCTACCCGGTCGCCTCCCAGTGGAAACTCGAGGCGCTCGAATTCCAGCGCCGGGATGCGAATGGCTGGCAGCCCGTGGAACTGCCCCCGGCGGGGATCCTGCGCGGCCGGGGCCCCGTGGTCGAAGACGATGCCGAGGAGCTCTCCGGTGGATTTTGACGGCTTGAGCCAGGATCGCCTCGGGCTGCGCCCGAGCCGCAACACCCACCCGTCGGATGCCTTTGGGCCGGCGTCTGCCGGCCGCACAGTCTGGGAGCGGCGCTGCGCACCGGTCCTTATCCCAGGCCGTGACGGTCTGAGGAGCGATCGGCGCGGGCCCCGCCGGAGCCGAAAGATCGGCCGGTGCGCGGGCCCTTGGGCGGCCGTGCAGCGGCCGCAGGGGCCGGAATCGTTGCCCTGCGCCGAGCGGTCCCCTAGGCCCCGGCGGCGGGCAGGCGATGGGCGGCGTGCGGGGTCCGGCCGAGCAGCGGCGCTCTCGGCGCGGCGCCAGCGCCCGGGGGGTGCGCCATGCTGACCCTCGCGGGGCTGTGGGCCGCGCTGGCCTTGATCGGCTACGGTTGGCTGGCGGTGCGCCTCGCGGAGCGCGCCCTGTCGAGCCCGTTGCCGCGCGGATTCGAGCGCTGGGGCGCGATCCTGGCCGCCGGTTTGTCCCTGGGCCCGGCGCTGGCCTGCGCCCTGATCTTTGCCCTGGGTCCCCTGGGCACGTCCGGGGGCCGCCTGTTCCTGGCCGTGGGCGTCCTGGCCCTGGGCTGCTGCGCGGGGCTGGATTGGCTCGGCCGCGGCACGGCGCCGCGCGAGCCGCACCGGTCGGGCGGCTGGCCGGCCCGAGCGCTGGGCGGTCTGGCCCTGGCCCTCGGCGGCTTCGCCCTGTTCTACGCGTCGGCCATGCCGATGCACGTCTTCGATCCGCTCTACCACTTCGCCTACAAGGGCTCCGTCCTCTACCACGAAGGCTTCGCCGAGCCGGCCTTCCTGACGGTTCCGCCGGAGCAGCCCGAGTACGCGCGTCTCGGTCGGGTGATGACCCACCCCAACTACCCGCCGGGCCTGCCCGTGCTGCACGCCCTGGTGGCCTGGGCGCACGGGACCTTCGACCGCGACGCGACCCGCCCCCTGTTCGCCCTCTATGCCTGGCTGCCGGCGTTGTTGCTCTACGGCCGCCTGCGAAGCCGCAGCGCGTTGGCGGCGGGCTTGGCCGCGGTCGCCTGGTTGGGCCTGCCGATCCTGTACTTCACGCGCACGCCCTTCGAATACATCGATTGGCGCTCGGACCTGGGGCAGGGCCCGAGCGAGGCCGCGTTCCTGTCCAGCTGGAGCTTTTCCTTCGCCCGGCTGGCCGACAACCTGATCGCGTTCTTCAGCGGCGCCGGCTTCCTGCCGGACGGCTGGGTGCTGGACGGCGCCGGGGACCTGCCGGTCGGCGCCCTGTGCGCGGCGGCCCTGTGCCTCGCCAGCGGCGGGGCCGCCGGCAGCCGGCTGGCGCTGTGCGGGCTATGCCTGGGCGGGGCCGCCCTGGCCAAGAACGAGGGGCTGCCCCTGGCGGCCCTGGCGATCGGCGCGCTCGCCTTCCGGCAGCTGCTGGTCGTCAGGCCCGGCTTCGGTCCGGCGCTCGCGCGGCTGGCGCTGGCGGCGCTGCCGTTCCTGGCTCTGACCCTGCCCTGGTTGGCCTGGCGCGGGCGGATCCCCTCGATCGACGAGGACTATCCGCGCGCCGTGCTGGGCATGCTCGGCCTGGGTCCGCCCCTGCCGGGCGCCGGCGTCGACAATCTGGCGCCGGTCGATCTGCGCGCGGGCCTGGCGCGGGTGCCCGTGGTGCTGCTCGGCTTCGCCACCAGCCTGGTGCACGTGCTGCGCTGGAATCTGCTCTGGCCCCTGTGCCTGGCCGCGCCCGCCTGGTGGCTGCTGCGCCGGCCGCGGGCCCTCTGGAGCCACCCCGGCCTGCCGTCGCTGCTGTTCCTCGCGGGCGGGCTGGCGCTCTACTTCCTGGTCCTGCTGGTGACCCCCTGGGACCTGGCGGTGCTCTACACCACCGTGATCCCCGACCGCCTGCTGCTGCATCTCTTCCCGGCGGCGCTGCTGCTGGCGGCCGAATTGACCTGGCCCCTGCCCGAGGAGCTCCGCGGCGGCGCCGGGCGCGCCCCGGAGCGCGGGTCCGCAGCCGGGGCGAACGGGCATGCCTGAGCAGATCCCCGAGCAGATCCCCGAGCAGGCGCCGAGCTGGCCGGCGCGCTGCCTGGCCTGGCTGACCGCCGCCTTGGCGTTCCTGAGCATTCCGGTCGAACTGGAGACCTGGCTGCGAAGCGCCGAGAGCGGGCTGGCCCTGAGCCCGCTCTCACCCGGCATTCTGTGGGTCGCCGGGGTGGGCCTTTTGGGGCTGGCGCTGTCCCTGGCCGCCTGGCGCCAACCTGGGATCGCCTGCGCCGCGGGGCTGGTCTGCGCCGCGTTTGCGGGCCTGGCGCCGGAGCTGCCCGACCGCGCGCTCAATCTGCAGTTCGGCAACGGACCCGCGCAGCTGCCGGTCTACGGCCTGTTCTCCCTGGCGGCGCTGGCCGGCCTGTGGCGGGCCTGGCGCCGGGACTGCGCCACGGCCGCGCTGCTGCTGGTGCTGCTCTGGCTGGCCACCGCCAACGGCAAGCTCTACGCCCGCGAGCAGGCCGCGCCCTACCTCTGGCTGCTGGCGGGCAGCCTGACCCTGCTGGCCGCCTTGCCGCGCCCCGCCCGCCCCCGCGGCCTGCTGGCCGCGGCCCTGTGCGTCGCCCTGGCGCTGCTCGGCTGGGTGGCGCTGGCCGCCTGGCTCGGCGACAGCCAGGGCCGGGGCGGTCGCATGGTCCTGCGCGTCTCGACCGGCCTGTTGCTCGGCGCGGCGCTGCTGTGCGGCGCGCGCGAGCGCGCCCCCAAGCAGCTGCTCGAGGTCGGCCTGTGGGGCCTGGCGGCGGCGCTGGCGCTGCAGGCGGTCGGCCTGTACGAGGCCGGGCGCGACGAAGGCCTGGCGCGCGTGTTCGACTCGCGCTGGCGGCTGTTCGGCATGCACCCCAACGGCAGCGCGCCGCTGTTCGGCCTGTGCCTGTGCCTGGCGGCGGGGGCGGCCGCGGCGGCGCGCGGGCGCGCGCGCATCGGGCTGTGCGCCCTGGCCCTGCTGGCGGCGTTGTGCCTGTGGCGCTCCCAATCCGCCGCCGCCGCGGGCGGGGCCGTGCTCGGCCTGGGCACGCTGCTGGTGGGCTGGGCCGGGCTGTGGCCGCGGCGCGCGCGGAGCCTGCCCCTCGCGGCCCTGCTGCTGTTGGCCCTCGGCTGGGGCGCCTGGTCCTCCCCGCTGGGCGCGCGCCTCGAAGAGCACCTGATCGCCAGCGCGGAGGGCCCCTCCGCCCTCGGACAGCGCTACCACTTCTGGCGCATGTCGGCCGCCGCCATCGCCGATTCCCCTTGGGTCGGCCAGGGCCCCAACCAGTACTACCGACACGCGCGCTTCGCCGCCCCCTCCTACTACGATTCGACGCCCCAGGACCTGCATCCGCACAACCTGGCGCTGGCCCTGGCCGAGGGCGCCGGCCTGCCGGCCCTGGCCCTGTTCGCAGCCCTGACGCTGGTCACCTTCGAGGCGGGACGGCGGCGCCTCTCGTCGGCGAACGGCGCGCGGGAGCGGGCGCCGACCGCGGCCCTGCTCGGCTCCCTGGTGGCGATCCTGGGCTCGAACACGCTCGATCTTGGCCAGAGCCAGCAGACCTGGATCCCGCTGTGGTCCTGGCTGTGCCTGGGCGCCCTGTTGCCCGTCCCGGGCCAGGGTCCTGCGGGCCGCGCCTGGGGCGGTTGGCTGGCCCTGGGGGCCTGGTGGGTGCTGGTGCTGCCCGCGGTCGCCGCCGAACATCTGACCGCCCGCGGCACGGCGCTGCTGTCCCGCGCCGACCTGTCCGGCGCGCGCGCCCACGCGCGCTGGGCCCAGCGCTTGGCCCCCCACGACATCGCGCCCGTGCAGCTCGAGCTGCAGCTGCTGCGCCGTTCCGCGGGGGCCCAGCAGGTGCTCGAGGCGGCGCGGCGCGCCGCCGGCGCCACGCCCGGGCGGGCCGCGGGACAGCTGGCCCTGGCCGAAGCCTGCCTGGACGCCGGGCGGCTGCAGGAAACCGAGCGCCTCATCGAGCTGGCCGAGCGCCTGGACCCGCGCGGTCCGGATGCCGCGGCGCGCGCGGAGCTGGCCCTCGAACTCGAGCTGCGCCGGGGCCGCATGGCGCAGGCCGAGCAGCACCTGCGCCGGGCCCTCAACCTGCAAGGGTCGCCCTGGCGCCGGCTCGAGCTCGTGCGCGAGGAGGGGCGCTTCCTGCTCGCGGCGCGCGGCGCCGGGGCCGGGCCGCGGCCCCGCGTGGACCTGGGCGCCGCCCTGGCCGAGCTCGAGCAGGAGTGCCTGGCCCTGGCGGCCGAGCGCCCGGTCGACTCGCGCCGCCGGGCGCGCGGCATCCACGACGCCTGGCGCGAGCTGCGCGAGCTGCGCCGGGCGGCCGATTTCCTGGCGGCTCAGCGCGTTGCGTCCGCGGCGCCCTTCGCGAGCCTGCTCTACCTCGAATGCGAGCTCTGGCTCGATCTGGGCGATTTCGAGCGGGCCGCCGAACTCGAGCGCCTGCTGTCGGCAAGGGACGCGCGCATGGCCCAGTGGATCCGCCTGGCCCTGGCGGTCGAGCGCCAGGACCCCGCAGCGGCCGCGGGCATGCGCGCGGACCTGTTCGGGGTCGGCTCGAGCTTCGGCGATTGGGATCTGTTCTTCGAGGCCGGGCAGCTGCGCATCCCGCTCGAGCGTTGGTACCGGCTGTGCCTGCTGCTCGGGGACGCCGAAGCCGCCGAGCGCGCCCTGCGCCGCGCCTTGCGCGACACCAGCGCCGCCCAGGCCCGCCGCCAGACCGCCGAGCGGGCCCTGCTGGTCGCGGCGCGCTCGAGCTTGTCCCCCGACGCGGTCGCCCGGCTGCTGGCCCTGGCCCTGGCGGAATTCGACCTGCCGGTGGCGCGCCAGAAGGGGCCGGGGGCCCTCGATGGCCTGCTCGAGGGCCTGGCCAACCTGCCGGAGGAGCGGCGGCGGGCGCTGCTCGAGGCCTTTGCCCCGCTCGCGCGCGGGCCCGCGGCGCGGGCCCTGCGGGAGCGCGCGGGGTGATCGCAGCCGCCGTCGCCCCATGCAACCCGCCGCCGCCGGAGCGCCGAACCCCGCTCCCGTCCGCTGCGAGCCTGGGCGGTCCTGGCGCGGTCCGACGCTTTTCCCATGGGCCGCACCGACCGCTCCGCGCCCGGGTCCCGCTCCACGAACGGCGCGCCCCGCGCTGGCCAGGCCCCCAGCAGCGCAACCCCGCCGCCGGGACCGGCTAATCGGCCCAGCTCCCGACCGGCTTCGACCCACCCCACCCCGGGGCCCCACACGCTTGCTCCCATGCGGACGCCCCCCACGGCCATGACTTCCCCCCGAACGATCGCCGGGCTCCCTCAGCGTGCCGCCCGAGTGGCCGGGGCCCTGGGACTCCTGGGCCTGCTGCTCGGCGGGCCGACCCGGGCCGAGGCCCAGGGATCGAAAGGCAGCGCCGGAACCGCCGCGGGCGCGCCGGGCCCGACCCAAGCTCCCGCAGCGGCGGCGCCCCCGGCGCGCCTGATCAAGCCGCTGTGGAAGCGCGAGGGGCCCGCGGGCAGCGGCTTCGGTTCCTGCGTGGCCCTGGGCCCGACCCTGCGCTCCGGGGACCTGCCCGTGGTCTCGATCAGCGCCTTCGGCGGGCCCGCAGCCGGCGTGGACGCGCTGGCCGGCCGCACCGGCCAGCTCCTGCAGCGCTTTTCGCCGGAGGCCGATGTGCTCGAATTCGGCTTCGCGCTCGCCGGGGCGGAAGCCGCGGCCGACGGCGGCGAAGCCGGTCTGTGGATCGGCATCCGCGGCGCCCTGGTCGCCGGGCAGCGCCTGGGAGAGGTGCAGCGGCGCTCGCTGCGCGACGGCCGCATGCTGTCGCGCTGGGCCGCCCCGCAGGGCGCCAATTTCTTCGGAGCGCGCGTGGTCCTGCTCGGCGATCTCGATGCCGATGGAGTCTTGGACCTGGCGGTCGCCGCGCCGGGCGAAGACCGCGCGCGCGGGGCGGTTTATCTGCTCAGCGGGCACGACGGCAAGCAGCTCGAACGCTGGGCCGGCGCGCGCCATGGGGACCGCTTCGGCAGCGCCCTGCTGGCCCTGGGAGACCAAAACGGCGACGGCAGCCCGGACCTGGCCATCGGCGCCCCGGGCGACAGCGGCCGCGGCCTCGGATTCGGCTCCGTGCGCATCTACTCCGGCGCGACTCGGCGCCTGTTGCGCAGTTTCTTCGGGGATCAGGCCGAGGCCGCCTTCGGCGACAGCCTGGCGCTGTGCGCCGACCGCGATCGGGATGGTCGGCCCGACCTGCTGGTCGCCGAGCCCTCCCTCAACCTGGGAGACGCCGTCGATGTCGGCCGCGTGCGCGCCTTTTCGATCTCGAGCGGCGCCGAGCTGGGCGCCTGGTCGGGCTCCAGCGCGGGCGACTTCTACGGGCAAGGCCTGTGCGGCGGATTCGACTGGAACGGCGACGGGCAACCGGATTTCGCCGTGGGCGCGCCCTGGGGCGACCGGGGTGCACCGGATGGCGCCTGCGGCCGGGTGGAGATCCGCTCGGGAAGCTCCGGGGAACTCCTGGGCCTGCTCGAGCGCCCGCCGGGCGCGCGGCTGTTCGGGTTCAGCCTGTGCGCCTCCCTGGACCCGGTCTGCCTCGGGGTGGGCGCGCCGGGGCGGTTGCCCTTGCAGCGCTCCGCGGATGGCGCCGACGGGTTGCCCCCGGAACCCGAGGCGCCGAAGCCGCCCTCGAACTCCGGAGCAAAGGATCCGCTCGCCCCCAGCGGTTGGGCCGCCCTGTACCGCAGCTCCGCGCCCTGACAGGCGAAATCAGGAATCGGGCGGTCAGCGCAGCAGGCAAGCAGCGCAGCAGGCAAGCAGCGCAGCAGGACAGCAGCGCAGCAACGAAATCGACTCGGGCTGCACCCGAGCGAAGCGAGCTGCCTGTCCGCACGCCTTCGGGCCGCCTCCCGCTGCCGCGCAGGCCTCCCTCGCCACGGCGGGCCGACTTTTTTCTTGTTCCCAATCTCCGGCCGCGCCGGAACCCCGGGCGCTCGCTGGGCGCCGAAGAGCGCTGCGAAGCGCCCGCCGGCGAGCCCCGAAACACAGGCAGGGACCCCGGCAACCGGGGTCCCTGCCTCAGTCGGCCGCAGGCCAGCGGCCGAGAGCCGTCCGGCGGCCCAAGGGCATGCTGACAGGTTGTGACGGCGGCTCGGGCCTAGCCCGAGCCGATTTTTCTAAACCTGCCGCAGCCTGGGAAACAATCGGCGCGCAGCGCCGATCCCAGGCTGTGCGGCCGCCGGATGGCGGCCCAAAGGCATGCTGACAGGTTGTGATGGCGGCTCGGGCGTAGCCCGAGTCGATTTTTCCAAACCTGTCAGCGCTCTAGCAGCTTGGTTTTGGTCGCCCGGGCCAAGCCGATCTGGCGTTCGATTTCCTCGGCGGCGAAGGTGCCCGTGTACTTCTCGGACAGCTTCTTGAGGTCCTCGATGCGCTTGTCGCAATCCTTGACCTTGCGCAGCGGGCCCTTGCCGACCAGCTTGCGCCAGGCGCGCTGGCCCTCGAGGCAGTTCTGCGCCGCGGTGTCGGTGGCGATGTGCTCGAGGTGCTTCTGCAGGCGAGCGCGCGGCTCCCCTTCCTCCAGCGTCGGCAGCAGGGACTCGCCGCGCTCGAGCACGGTGAAGAAGTCGCCCGCTTCGAAACGCTGGTTGAGGAACTCGAGCCGGCTGGTCAGGGAGGCCTGCAGGTCGGCCAGCAGCTCCGCGCCCAGCTCGCCGCCCTTCTCCGCGTAGGCCTTGGCCTCGCGGATCGCGCCGCCCAGGTCGCCGCTGCGCACGGACTTGGCGATCTTGGCGGCGGACTTGGGCCACTCGAACAGGGGCTTGCGCAGCGCACCGACCAGGTGCTCCTCGATCAGCTGGTTGGTCAAGGACGAGGGATGCCCCGACCAGACGACCATGCCGGAAGCATCGATCAGCGCGGACGACGGGTAGCCGCCGGCGTCGATGGCGCGCATGAAGCCGTCCATGTTGGCGGCGTAGGTGTAGGCGTATTCAGCGCCCTTGTCTTCGATCCAGGCTTCCGTTTCGGACTTGCTTTCACCGGTCACGCCGATGACCGACAGCCCGCGACCGCCGAACTCTTCCTGGAGCTCGTTGAGGTGCGGAACCGCCGAAGCGCAGGGGCCTCACCAGAAGGCGAAGGCCTCGACCAGGATCAGGCGCCCGGAGAAGTCCTCCAGGGACTGGGCGGGGGTCTGGGCGAAGTCCTTGAACTCGAGGTCCCGCGGGAAGGGCGTGCCGACCTGGGCCGGCGACGGGGCGGAGATCACGAGCCAAGCGACCAGCCCCACGGCGAACGAGAGCAGTTGCTTCATGTGGGTGGGGGCCGGGGGATACGGCCCTTCCAAGCTAGCAGAAGGCGGGCCAGGGGCGGGGAATTCGGGGCCGAGGCCTGGGACGGACGGTTCGGTTCCAAGCGCAACCCGGCCCGTGCCGCGACTAGGATTGCTCGCAGCCGCGGACCGGCATGGCGAGCCGCAGCCCCCATGGATTTCCTGCTCGAAACGATCGGCTTTCCCCCTGGACCGGCCACCGAGCGCTGGATGAGCGAACAGACCCGCCGCGGGGGCCCCCGGCGGGTCCAGAGCGGCCCGGACATGTCGGTTTTCGTGGAACGGGGCCAGTGGGACGCGCCCCTGGCCCTGTGGCCGAGCCTGCTGGGGGGATCCCGGCAGAGGCTCGAGATCCGGCGCCTGGGCCCCTGGCCCCCGGAGGAGGCCGGCGCCGCCCGGCCCCCCCGCGGGCTGCCGGGCATCCAGGCCCTGCTCGAGGGGCGCCTGTGCCGCGGCGAGTCCGGCAAGGGAAGGTCCGGGGCTGGAGGCCCGCCGCCCCTGCGCTCGGGCGCGGGAGCCGTCGGCGGGGCCGAGGAGCTCAGCGCCTGCCTGGTGGACGACCCCCGCCTCGAGCCCGGGGCGGGCCTGCCGCCCCTCGCGGCCGGTCAGCGGGCCGAATTCGAGCTGGCGGCCTTCGCGCTCGATGTCGAGCAGATCGCGGCGCGGCCCAATCAACCCAGCCAGCGCCGCGGCGCCCCGCGGGTGCAATCCGGCGGGCGGGAGCGGGGCGGCCAGAGGCTCGCGCCCCTCAGCGGGCGGATGGCGCCCGCGGGCTGCGTGGAGCTCGAGCTCGAGCTGCTGCGGCAGAAACGTCAAGCCAACCGCCTGACCGGGCGCGTCTACGAGCGCTTCGAAGCGGCCCTGGGGGACGGGGAGCTGACCCTGTTCGTCTCGCGCTGGCAGCTCGAGCAGGACGGGCTGCCGCGGCCCGAGCCGGGCGCCTGGATCCGGGGCTGTTTTTGGATCGAGGCCCGGCGCCTGGCGCCCCTCCCGCGGCGCGCTCCGGACGACCTGCACCTGTCCGGCGAAGCGGACTGAGGCCCGCGGGCATCCCGGGCCCGCCCGCGCCGGGCCGCTCTGCCCCCGCGCGGGGTCCGCCGGAAGTCCCAGACGCGGAGCCGCAGCCCGGCCCGCTGCGGCCGCGCCGCAGGGCCTGGCTTGGTTGCCCCGGCGTACGCTGAACCGATGCGGGCAGAGCGCAGAACCACGGCCATCGCCAGCGCGCTGGCCTTCCTGGCCGCGCTGGCCTTCCTGCTGCCGCGGCGCGCGCCCGGGATCACCCTGGAGGACGCCGGCGAGCTCGGCGCCGCGGCCGCCTGCTGGGGCGTGGCCCACCCGCCCGGCTACCCGCTGTTCGTGCTGCTCGGCGGCCTGTGGCTGCGCCTGCTCGAGCCCCTCCGGCTGGGACCCGGAGCGGCGCTGACCAGCCTGTCCGCCGTGTGCGGGGCGGCCACGGTCGCGCTGCTGGTGGGCGCCCTGGCGGCCCGCGGCGGGCGCTGGTCGGCTGGGGTCGCGGGACTGGCCCTGCTGCAGGCGGGCCCCCTGGTGAGCCAGTCGATCGTGGTCGAGGTCTACGCCCTGGCGGCGGCGGCCGTGGCCCTGGCCCTGCGGACGGCGCTCGCGCCCGACCCGCGCCCGCTGCGCCTGGGCTGCCTGGTGGGCCTCTCGATCGTGGCCCATCCGGCCGCCGCCGGGGCCCTGCCCCTCGCGCTGGCGGCCCTGCTGCCCGCCGGTCCCCGCGCCCGACGCCTGCTCCGGCTCGCGGCCGGTTTGCTGCTCGGGCTGTCCCCCTTCCTGGTGCTGCCCCTGCTGGCCTGGCGCGATCCCCCGCTGTGCTGGGGACAACCCGACACCTGGGCGCGCTGGAGCGAACACCTGCTGCGCAGCCAGTACGGCTCGGGCCCGGGGCTGCCCTGGCCGGAGCGCCTGTCGCTGCTCTCCGAGCTGATCCTGCGGCCCTTCGGCCTATGGCTGCCCGCGGCCCTGGGCCTCCCGCTGCTCCTGGCCGCGGTCCGGCGCCGCGCAGCCCCTACCGCCCCGGTCCGGTCCCCCTCCGGCTGGCCCCTGGCCCTCTCGGCCGCCGCCGCGCTGCTGCTGTGCCTGGCCGCCTGGTCCCACCCGGTGCCGGACGACGACGCCCGCGCGCGCCTGGTCGGCTCGGCCCTGCCGGCCCTGGTCCTGTGCGCGGCCCTGGCCGGCCTCGGGCTGGCGGGGCTCGAAGCCCGGCTGGGGCCGCGCCGGGCGGCCCTGCTGCCGCTGCTGCTCCTGCTGCTGCCCTTGCTCGGCCGCGGCCAGGCCCTGGCGGGCCCCGACGCCCGACTGTTCGGCCTGGCGCTGGACCAATCCGGCGCACGCCTGGCGGAGTCCTACGCCGCCCTGGCGTTCGAGGAGGCGCCCCCCGGAAGCGTCTTGATCGCCAACCGCCTGGGCAGCACCGACCTGTTCGGTTTCCCGCTGCTGTTTCGACAGATCGCCCTGGGCCAGCGGCCCGACCTGCTGCTGATCGACAGGAGCCTGCTCAGGGCCCCCTGGTATCGCGAACAGCTGCGGGCGCGGGAGCCGGCCCTGATCCCGGCGCTGGCCGCCCTGGAGCGCGAACTCGAGGCCGCCGGCGCCGACCCCGCCGCCCAGCGGCGCGCTTCCCGGGCGCTGTTCACGGCGCTGCTTTCCGGCCCGCGCCCCGTGGGCTTCACGGACCCGCCGGGCCCGGCGGCCCTGGGCGGCGCAGAACTGGTGCCGGGCGGCGTTCTGTGGTGGCCCGCGGGCCGGGCGGTCCGCCCGGCGGGTGCCGATCCCTTGGCGGCGGCCATCGCGGCGGAGCCGGCCAGCCCCTGGCTCGAACGCTTCCGCGAGGAACTCGAAGCGCGCGAGCGCGCGCGCCGGCCCTGAGGCCCAGCGCCGCGCGCCTCGGCAAGGCTCAACGCCCCGACTCGCCCTCCGGCTCGGGGCCGGCCGGCGCCGCGGCGGCAGCGACCCGGACCTCGAGCAGGGCCGCGGGATCCCGCGGACGCGCGGCGGGCGAGGTCCACAGCTCGAAGGTCACGCGCAGACCCTCGAGGGCCACGGCGGAGCCCGGATCCGAGGCCCCCAGGGCGCGGCCCGCGGCGGCGAAGCGCGGCGCCTGCTCGGCCATGGCCGCGCGGAATTCCTCGGCGTCCGCGGGGCTGTCCCAGACGCTGGTCCAGTGCAGGTAGTTTTCGCGGAGCCCGGTCTCGAACAGCACGTGCCGATCGCCCGCCCAGCCGGCGGCGATGCGGTTGCTGAAGCCCAGGCGGGTTTGCATGCGCTCGAGCTCCTTGGGCGCTCGCTGGGCGTCGGGATCGAACAGCAGTGCGATCGCGGCCTCGCCCTGGGTGTCCTCCAACAGCCAGCGGAATTCCGCCGCCGGCCCGGCCTGGGTCTCGACCGGCGCGCCCCCGCGCGGCACGCAATCGACCGCCGTCGGACGATCGCTGGCCGCTTCGCGCCAGTACTTGTCCGGGTGCAGCACCTGTTCGGTGGATTCCGGCGGACGCGCGAACGCGGCGTTCAGGTCGGCCAAGGAGAGCGGCTTGAGCAGCGCCTGCTGCGGAGATTCGATCCGGCGCAGGAAGGCCAGGCCCTGGAAGTAGGACCCGAGCATCGGCTTCCAGACCGGCAGCGGGGCCTCGAACAGGCCGGCGCTCTGGGCCTGCGACGCCTTGGCCACCGCCAGGAGCTGGGCGGGACCGAGGTGTTCGCTCATCCACAGATTGCCGATCGACAGGGCCGAGCCCTCGAGCAGCGCATGCACCGCCGCGGCCCGATCGGAGTCATCGCGGCGCGCTTCCAGCAGCGCCCCGAGGTCGTAATGCTGGTCCTCCAGGGCGTGCACGAATTCGTGGGCGATCACCGAGCTGGCCAGGGATCGGTCGAGGCCTTCGAGCAGATAAAACGTGTCGCGGCCCGGGTCGTAGAAGCCGCCGGCCTGCTGATTGAGGAACTCGACCAGGAAGCGCTCCAGCTCGAAATCCGGCGGCAACAGCCCGAGCAGCTTGGCCAGGCGCTCGGCGGCCAGGCGCTCCGCCGGGCTGTCCATGGCGTCCATGCGCTCGCGCGTGTAGCGCGCCACGCTTTCGCGATCGGCGACCTTGACCGCCACGGGCCGCAAGAACTCGAGCCCGCGCAGCTTGGCCACCTGGGGCGCGATCTCGGCGGCCAAAGCCTCCAAACCGGCTTGGTCTAGTCCGGCTTGGTCCTGATCGACCTGGTGCTGGCTCGGCTGCGCCTGCGGAGCGCCAAGGCTCGCGGCCAGCGCCCAGGCGGCCAGGAAAGCGCGCGGTCGCCGATGGAAGAGTTGCATGGGGCTGCGGGGATTCGAGCGGTTCGAGCGGGTCGCGGGCAGCATAGCCGGGCCCCCCATCGTGGTCCGGGCTCCTCCGACCTGCCCGGCCTCCCGGCGCTCCCCGGGCTCGACCTGGCGGCCGCCCGGCTCGCCTGGCACCATGCGCCGGAGCGGGCGCCGGCCCGCGCCGTCCCCGACCCCCGAAAACGCCCCCGATGAGCCGATCCAAATCGCTGCGCCTCGCCCTCGCGCTTCCGCTGGCCCTGCTGGCCGCGTCGATTCCGGCCCCGGCCAGCCCCGGATCGCTGGAGGTCGCAGTCTCCGCAGCGGCGGCCGATCCGGCGGCCCCCGAGCACGCCCAGGCCCAGGAGGGCAGTCCGACGGCTACGGACGCGGAAACGGGCGCCCCGGGGCAAGCGGCGGAATCGTCGGCGAGCGAGGCGGCTGCGGCGGCCGAGAAGCCGAGCGACTGGCAGGCCGTGGTCGACGCCAAGATGAAGGTCGTCAACGGGGTGGTGGCCGGGGTGATCTTCGCCGACCTGTGGCCCTTCGACGACAGCACCTCGATCGGCCCGGACGGCCAGGCGGTCAAGAACAAGAACCTGCAGGTGCCCTTCGCCGTGGCCTGGCTGGTTTTCGGCGCGGTGTTCTTCACCCTGCGCATGGGCTTCATCAACCTGCGCGGCTTCCGCCACGCCATCGACGTGGTGCGCGGCCGCTACACCGACCCCAACCACCAGGGCACCGGCGACGTGTCCCACTTCCAGGCCCTGGCGGCGGCGCTCTCCGCCACCGTGGGCCTCGGCAACATCGCCGGCGTGGCCGTGGCGGTCAGCGTCGGCGGGCCCGGGGCGACCTTCTGGATGATCCTGGCGGGCCTGCTGGGCATGAGCTCCAAGTTCACCGAGTGCAGCCTGGGGCAGAAGTACCGCCGCGTGCGCCCGGACGGCACGGTCATGGGCGGGGCCATGTACTACCTCTCGGAAGGCCTCAAGCGCCGCGGCCTCGGGCCCCTGGGCAAGCTCCTGGCGGTGATGTTCGCGCTGATGTGCGTAGGCGGTTCGATCGCCGGGGGCAACAGCTACCAGGTCAACCAGTCGATGGGCGCGGTGGCCTCGGTGTCGGGCCTCGAGTTCCTGGCCCCCGCCAGCAGCGCCAACCCGGGCGGCGGCTACGGCTGGGTCTACGGGGCGCTGATGACGGTCCTGACCGGGATCGTGATCCTGGGCGGCATCCGCCGCATCGCCCAGGTGGCCGAGAAGATCGTGCCGCTGATGTGCGGCACCTACATCCTGGCCTGCCTCTACATCCTGTTCAGCCACGCCCCGGAGGTCCCGGCGGCCTTCGCCAAGATCGTGCGCGAGGCCTTCGATCCGCAGACGGTGCTCGACATGCAAGCCCTCAAGGGCGGCGCGATCGGCGTGCTGGTGGTGGGCTTCAAGCGCGCCGCCTTCTCGAACGAGGCCGGCGTTGGCTCGGCCGCCATCGCCCACTCCGCCGCCAAGACCGACTACCCGGTGCGCGAGGGCATCGTGGCCCTGCTCGAGCCCTTCATCGACACGGTGTTGGTCTGCACCATGACCGCCCTGGTGATCGTGATCACCGGCGCCTACAACAACCCGGAATACGCCGCCATCATCGCCAAAAGCGAAGGCGCCACGCTGACCTCGCGCGCCTTCGGCGAGAAGCTCTCCTGGTTCCCCTACGTGCTGGCCTTCGCCACGGCCCTGTTCGCCTACTCGACCATGATTTCATGGAGCTATTACGGCGAGCGCTGCTGGGTCTGGCTGTTCGGGGAGAAGTGGAGCCTGGCCTACAAGGTCCTGTTCCTGGCCTTCACCTTCCTGGGCTCGGTGATCACCGCGACCCAATTGCTCGACTTCGGCGACCTGATGATCCTGGGCATGGCCCTGCCGAACATCCTCGGGGTGTTGATCCTCTCGGGCGAGATCAAGCAGGACCTCGCGGACTACTGGGCCAAGTACAAGGCCGGGCAGTTCAAGACCTACAAGTGAGCGCCGCGGCACGCCGGGGCGGCTGAACTGGACATCAGCGGGGCTCCGCGGGGGCCCCGGGATCCGCGCCGGGACCGGGACGGCACCGGCGTCCATCGGGCCCGCGCTGCCGGAGATCGCGGCGGCCGCAGGCGCCGCGGCCGCCCCGCCGGGCCTGCCGCTGTTCGGCGGCCCGGTGCGGCCCCTCGGCTGCGCCCGGGCCGCCCGCCGCCTTCGGTCGGGCGCTCGCCCGCGGGTCGGGCCTTCCCGCCCGCTGCTGGCCCGGATCCCCCGCGGAGATCCGGGGCCTGGCCTGCTGCTGACGGGTTCAAGGGATCGAACCGGGCTGGGCCCGACCGGCGTTTCAAACCCAGCGGATGCCTGCGGGTCCTCTCGGGCGGTCCCGGGGGCTGGGAATGCCGCTGTGCAGCGGTTCTTTCGGAGCCTGAGGGGGCCTCCGGGTTCTCCCGGGGGTGCCCGGGCGGGGAGCGGAGGGCCGCCGGGCGGGGCAGGGGCCTGCGCACGCAGGTCCAACCCTGGACAGGACCGCGTTCAGCCCAGGGGCCACGGTCCGGCGCCGCCAATTGGACCAGCCGCCCCCCGGATTCGAATTCGGAAAGCTCGATCGGCTGCTAGCTTCACGCGCCATCGGCGAACGGCCGCCGTCGCGCGGAGCACCCTCCGGCGACGAGCTTCACTCCCACGACGCGCGCCCAGCGGCCCCTAGCAATCGCGCGCCCAACGCATCTGCAACCTGTGGTCGGCTCCCTCCCTGCGGTCGGCTCCCCTGTCCAGCAGCAATCGCCTGCGGCACCCCAAACCGGCGCGGCCACCCTGGCGCCGTTCCTGGCCCCGATCGGGCCCATGGACCTGGCTTCCGAACGCGCCGAACTGGGCGCAGCCCTGGACGAGGCCGTGCTGCGCGTGGTGCAGAGCGGTCAATACATCCTCGGCCCCGAAGTCCAAGCCTTCGAAAAGGAGTTCGCCCGCTACCAAGGCGCGGCCGAGGGCATCGGCGTGGCCAACGGCACCGACGCCCTGGTGCTGTGCCTCAAGGCCTGCTGCATCGGGCCCGGGGACGAGGTCATCACCACGCCCTTCAGCTTCTTCGCCAGCGCCGGCGCGATCGCCTGGGTCGGCGCCACGCCGCGCTTGGTGGACGTGGAGCCCGGCTCGGCGCTGATCTCGGTGCCGGACATCGAAGCCGCGATCACGCCGCGCACGCGCGCGATCGTGGCCGTGCACCTCTACGGCCAGCTCTGCGACCTCAAGGCCCTGCGGGCCCTGTGCGATCGCCGCGGCCTGTTCCTGATCGAGGACGCCGCCCAGGCCCACGGCGCCGAGCGCGATGGCGTCCGCGCCGGCCAGCTCGGCGACCTGACCGCCTTCTCCTTCTACCCCACCAAGAACCTGGGCGCCCTGGGCGACGCCGGTATGGTTCTGACCCGCGACGCCGACACGGCCGTGCGCGTGCGCCGTTTGCGCGACCACGGCAGCCCGGCCAAGTACGTGCACCAGGAGATCGGCACCAACTCGCGCCTCGATGCCGTGCAGGCCGCGGCCCTGCGCATCAAGCTGCCGCACCTCGAGCGCTGGAACCAACGCCGCCGCGAGCTGGCCGCGCGCTACGACGCCGCCTTCGCCGCGCACCCGGGCCTCGTGGCCCCCAAGGCCCTGCCCAGCTCTCTGCCCTGCTGGCACCAGTATTCGCTGCGCTTCCGAGCCGGCGCCGCCGTGCGCGACCACGTCAAGCACGAGCTGCAGGCGCGCGGCATCACCGCCTCGGTCCACTACCCGACCCCGATCCACCTCCAACCCGTGGCCGCCTCCCTGTGGCAGATGCGCCCCGGCGAACACCCGCAGGCCGAAGCCTGGGCCAACGAGGTCCTGTGCCTCCCGATCCACCCGTTCCTGATCCCGGCCCAGATCGACCGCATCGCCGAAGCGATCCTGCACCTGACCCCGCGCGGCTGACCGAAAGCGCCCGGCAGGGCTCGGCTTCCCGCCCCGGGGCCTGTGGGCCCCGGAGCGCCCACAGACCCCGAGCCGCCTGCGCCGCTCGATGCGCCCGGAACCCCCGCCCCGCGGGGGTTCTTTTTTTTGTGGATCGGGAGCCGCCCTGCGCGGCGACCGACGCAAGGGCCGACGCTTCGACCGATGGGGCGACCGACGCAAGGGCCGACGCGGCGACCGACGCGAAGGTCGACGCAGCCACCGACGCTGGGCCGACCCAAGGCCTGACCCGCGCAGCCACCGGTTTCCCTGCGACCTTTTTCCGTGCTGCCGATACCTCGCCGCGCAGCCGTCGAGGCGCTCCGCCCCCCTTGCGCAAAAGTCCGAGTCCCCCTAGGGTTGTTTCAGAGTTCCCTGCCCGGCCACTCGAACCGCTAGCCCTCGCCCTTGCCATGCAGAGGTCCGCCCTCGCCCTGGCGTTCGCCCTGTTCTCCGCCTGCTTCGCCCACCTGCTGGCTCCCGCGGCATCCGCCCAGCAAGTGCTGTGGAAGCTGAATCCGCTGACCAACAAATACGTCGGCCTGACCTTCGGCACCAGCGGCTGGAACGCCGCCCAAGCCCAAGCCGTGGCCTACGGCGGCAACCTGGTCACCATCCGCAGCGCCGCCGAAAACCAGTGGCTGATCAACAACTTCGCCTCGGTTTGGACCCAAAGCGGGAACGGACCCTGGCATGGGTTCCGGGACGTGGCCATCGAAGGCCAATGGCGCTGGGTCAGCGGCGAACCGGTCACCTATGGAAATCCCCCAGGCATCCCCTGGGCGCCCGGCGAACCCAGCAACGGATTCGGCATCGAAGACTGGGGACACTTCCTTGCGAGCGGAAGTTGGAATGACGCCCAAGAGTTCGTGCCTTATCGCGCGCTGATCGAGGTCAATCAGCTTCCACCGCGCTCCTGGTCGTGGCCCAGCAACTTCAACGTCGGAGTCTCCTATGGCTGTAGCTTTGACATGGACGGGGATGGAGACCTGGACTACGCGAGCTCATTGGGATTTTCTGGCCAGGTCTCGGTCTGGCGCAATGTCGGCCAGGGTAGCTTTGTCCTAACCACGACCATAGGTGGGATGTGCTCCCTCACGCAGCCGATCGCAAACGATTGGGACGGAGATGGCGATCAAGATTTGCTTGTGAGTGGCAGTTTATGGGACGTTTGCGGTTCGGTGTACCTTCTGCGCAACCTTGGATCCGGGAACTCCTGGAGTCTTGGCAACCTGGCAAACAATGTATTGGGCGCAAATGGCCTAACCTTGGGCGATGTGAACAAAGACGGCCTCGAGGACCTGATGAGGTATGGTCAAGAGCTGTGGACGAGAAATCCTGGGAGGTCACGCGGCGGC
>ERZ1066136.240-NODE-240-length-53470-cov-19.680052_pt1 | contig 53470 bp, 56 predicted proteins | sample MGYA00382783_ERZ1066136 | MGnify/ENA primary metagenome ERZ1066136 (study PRJEB33369, sample SAMEA5778366) | biofilm metagenome | biome: Industrial cooling water; feature: Water cooling tower basin; material: Biofilm | place: United Arab Emirates | collected... | reverse complement strand
GGCTCCGTCAACGTGAACAGCGGCTCCGTCAACGTGAACAGTGGCTCCGTCAACGTGAACAATGGCTCCGTCAACGTGAACAATGGCTCCGTCAACGTGAACAATGGTATTCACAGCATGATCTGCCAGAAAATTCCCGCTATCCCGATCGCCATCAAATGTTGGGGCAGCATCAGCCGGAAGCCCTGGCGACTGATTTTTTGGGTCAGAAAGATGCTTAGCAGGACGGTAATGATCAGCACGGTTGCCTGGAGAAAGGCAATCACTGCGGGGTGGGCCACCAGAATCGGCAGGTTAGCACCGCTATAACCGAGGGTAGCCCAGGTGACGGGTAGGATTCGGCCAGCTTCTCCTAACCCCAGGGGCAGGTAATGGGCCAGATTTCCTCCCAGTACCAGGGGCAGGTAGCCATAGGCCAGTTCCACAAAGGGACGGGGTTTGAGGTTACGGTGGAGAAGACAAACCCCCAGGTGGGCCAGCAGGGGTAGAGCAGCGGCGATCGCCAGTATAGCCAGAGAACAAAAGGCATGGAGCCAGAAGTTATTGAGATTGAGGGATAAGCCCAGCCAATCCTGGATCTGGGACAAATGGTGAAGCAGAATGCCACCCAGGAGTAATAACAGTAAAGCGACTTCACAGGGGCGGGGAACATGGGTGGTCCAGAGTTCAATGCCAGGGGGGCGGAGATTAAATTCGACAGAGCGATGGGGACAAGCTTTCAGACAGGTCATACAGAGAACACAATCCCGGTTATCCTCCAGTTGGGCTGGATGGGAGTAGAGGGGACAGCCTGCGGTTTCCAGCCCTTCGCCTTTCTGGGCACCGCCTTTATAACACTGGTAGGTGGTACATTCTGCCGAACAGGTTCCCTGCTGGGCCCGTAATTCCGTCATCGACAACTTGGCAAATAAGCCATTCATGCCGCCGATCGGGCAGAGATAGCGACACCAGAACCGCCGCTCAAACATAGCCGAAAAAATCATTGCTCCCGCCGTAATCAACAGCAGTAAACAACTGGACAGATAGGCGGTGTTCTCCAGGTTCCAGAGTTCCTCCCAGAGATAAATCAGCGTAAATAAGCCAAACAGAAACCAGCCGCCCCACCGTTCCGCCTGTTGCCGGGGCCAGCGTTTCAGTTGCCGGGGCACCAGCCAGAGGGACAATTTTTGGGTAACTTCGCCGTAGATCATAAACGGGCAAACCGCACACCAGAGCCGTCCCACAAAGGGAAACCCCAACAGCACCAGCGGCCACCACCAGCACCAGAACAGATTGAGGGCCACGTTTTGATCCCGTTGTTGGGGGCCAATAAACAGCAGGGCCACCACCAGAGCAAAGGCCGGCAGCGTGATCCAGTAGTTAATTCGATTGGGATACCAGTTGCTACGTAAAAAACGGCGTAACCAGGGGTAAGTATTGAGTAAATTGAGGCGAAACAGATGTTTTTTGGTTTGCACCGACCAGAAGAGTTCTTCCGTCAGTTCTGCGCTCTCCGCCTGGGCGATCGCCCGTTCCACCAGACTTTCCAGTTCCCGTTGATTATTGGGAAAGTCATAACTTTGTAGCCAGCGCAAGGCTTCCGGGGTTACTTTGGCACAGGGATTGCGGCGGCGCTGACAGATCAAGCTGATGTAGTAATCGATGTGAGCTTTAATATCCGTTTTACGCACCCGCAGAGGCGGCACCTTAATGATATGACCGCTGAGGGTAGCCAGTTTGGGCAACGATCGCTCCGAAATCATGATGATCCGAGCCTGGCTCTGCCGGGGGGGGGCAGTGGATTCTCCAGGACGACTGACGGGGGTGTAAGTATTGGTTTCCAGCAGGTGCAGCAGGGCAGGCATTAACTCAGTTGGGAGTTCCTGCACATTATTCAGCACCAGGGTTCCAGTTCCCAACCATGCCAGCAGTCCCGGTTTACCGCCCGCCCGGCCAAACAAATCTGCGCCACTGGCCTGCAAGGCACTGGATTTGACCTGAATAATGCCTTCACGACGATAGTTGGAACCAAAATGAATCAGAGCCGCTAAATTGTCTTTTTCCAGACCCGGTTCGCCAAAAATTAACACGGATCGCCGATCCACAGCCGCTTCTTTAATTTGCTGACGGAGGCGCTGGGCATAGCGACTTTTGCCAATCACCCCTCGCTTTATTTTGGTGACGAGATAGGGGCGCAGAGCGGCCTGGCGTTCCTGTGCAAAGCTCAACTGGAAGGACATCTGAGCCAGTTCCTCTGCCAGTTGGTGGGACAGAGCCTGGTTGATTTCGGGATAGAGAGCAGCTAAGCGGTGAAACTCGGCGGTGGGAATAAACCAGAAGTCACAGTCGGATTGGGGGATGACGGTCTGACTAACGGGTTGTTGTAGCAGTAATTCCCGCAGATAAATTACACTGCCAGGTAACAAACTTATCCCGCTGAAACCATTCGACGAATCCTGGCGTTCCAGATGCCCCGATCGCAACAGGTAGAGTCCGGGGGGAGTGGTGTGTTCAGCCGCCAGGGGTTGCCCGGCCGGAATCGATTGGGATTGCAGCAGGGGGGCGATCGCTTCAAGGACGGGTAATGACAAAATTCCCAGGGCCGATCGTTCCTGTAGCCAGATCACCCGGTTGGACATCTCCATAACCTACCCCTTCAGCATTACGGTTCATAAGCTTGACTACGATGGGCAATTGCCACAACCAACACTTGGAACTTCATACATCAGAGCGAAGCGTTTTCCAACTGGTGTACTGGGTTTTAGGGGTCGCCTGATTATGTCTCACACGCTCTAGCAAGCCAGGAATTGCTAAAAGTTCTTGAGTTGCTGCTTCGCTTTCAGCATTGGCTGATGATTCTATATCTTCTGTCGGGCAATCATTTGTGGTATTCATCGCTTGATCACCAATTTCAAGGGCTAGTATCTATCCTAAGGCCATGAACTGTGGGAATTCGACAAAAGCTAGGGCAGGAATGGAGTTTCATTGTGGTTTTTGAGGACAAATTCCAGGGTTCTGGTGCTTATTGCAGCCTGTCTATTTATCCTCCTGAAATACTGTCAGCCATTTTGTCAACGCGCCGGATTAAGCTGTTAAGGTGAATCCCCAGAAACAACCCAGGGGGGCCTAATCTCTCCTACGAACGTCTGTAATACTCTTTCGCTTAGCCGGCTTATTGGTGAAATACCCCTGCACTGCGATCGCTGCCCCGGCGATGACCAGAGCTAAAGCATTTACAAACTGAGTATCTTTAAGGACCCCCGGCACGGCAATATTTAGCCCCGCCGCCAGAAGGATTACCCCGTTGATCATTCCTGCAATGGTAGTAACTCGATCGCTGTCAATTCTCATTTAAACAACCTCCCCCAGCCAGTATTTTTCCCGTCCACAGTCCAGCGGCAGGTTAGAATTTCCCGCGAGTAGGGGGCCGATCTCCCGTTGCCTACTTCCCCCTGGTAGCCATCGTTAAGGCTGCCGTAGGGGTCATTGACATAGAAGATCTGGCCATCTGAAGACATCCCCCTGATCACAACCATGTGGCCGCCGGTGGGATTCTGGAGGGTCCCCCGGTGGAGAATTCCGATCACCACGGGGCGTTTAGCGTGCAGTTCATTCTCGAGATCGGCAAAGTCTAAGTTGGTTCTCCACTCGGATTGAACTCCAAAATGTCTTAGGGCTGCCGTCTGGACCCCGTGATCCGTGGTATCACCCCGCCTGAGAACTTCCTGCAGGTACTTATCATCACCCCTGGCAGTGGGAAGAGTACCGGGCCTGAGGAACTCGAGAACCATTGCACAGGCAGAAGAGTTACAGGTCCGATCTGGCTGGGTAAAATTATCCGTCTGGGGAAACCAGGGCACGGCCAGAATGATCGCCGGCTTGGATTCAGTTTCTGCCCTCCAGGTTTTTGCAGCTGCATCCATTGCAGAATCCATAACCTGGTTAGCAGCGATCGCCCGGTCAATCATCTGAGCAGCGGCCAACTGACGAGGCAGAACATTACCCTGTCTGGCGGCCTGTTGCAGCATATTGGCAACCAAAAGCGGGTTAGTCATTGTTTTTTCAACTCCCTAACTAAATTGTTGGTTGCGAGTGTGTTTTCCTGGATCGCCTTCTCTAACCCATCAATGTGCAAGATCAGCTGATCCCTGGAATTCTGGGAATCCTTAATCTGTGGATAACAAACCGTTGAATAAAAGATCATGAATCCACTGCCCAAGCCTACAAGGGCAGCCCCGAATGCAAGTAAAAGAGCGTGGGTGATCTTGATCGTTCCAAGTACATTACCGTTGCCAGTTTCACTAATCATCTAAATGCCTGAATGATTTATAAGCAAAAACATATATTTGTACGCTTAGAATAGGGTTGGTACATTGATACTGCAATCTTTAGAAACTCTTAATTTGTGAGGTTGCATGGGTAGCTCATTCGTTTCGATCAAGGACAAGATCGCGCTAATGGTCAAGGCTGCCCAGGCTGAGGGTAGGCCAACTAGCAGAAGACATGCAGTAGCCGCTGGGGTTTATGTGGACGATCAGCCTACAATTGCCCAACAACAAAACCTGATTAGCTATCAGAAAAGCCCCCGCCCCTCTGGAAGAAAAGCCCCGCCCCCCATCCCCCGCCGGTTCAATTCAGATCAAATTGTTCAGATCAGAAATTTATATTCAAAAGTCAAAAGTTACAGGAAAGTTGCCGAAGTCTATAAATGCTCACAGATGACAGTATGGGCAGCGATCAATGGGGTTGGGGCCTATGAGGTTTTTAAAGTAACCGAGTTAAATTAATGAAAATTCCGGTTAGAGAAATCAGCCGTTTGTCTGGGGTCCCCGAACGCACGATCAGGGACTGGCAAGCTAAAGGCATTGTGCCGAAAGACCCCTCTACTGAAGCCCAGGCAATTCAAGCAATCATTCAGTATTACAAAGATCTGGCTGATGAGGCCCGCCACAAGGAAATACCAGGTGATCCGCTTTACCAGGAAAAAACCCGGCTAACTGCTGCCCAGGCGGACAAGGCAGAGCTGGAAAACAAACTTAGGGAAGGGCAATTAATAGAGGCTGCCCAGGCTGAGAAAGAGTGGGTAAAACTGATCGCCAATGCCAGGGCCAGAGCGTTAGCCGTCCCTACCAGGGCAGCCCCCCAACTGGCGGAAATGTCAGATCCAAACGAGATTGAAGCCTGCCTGAAAGAATATATCTATGAGATGCTGGCCGAGCTGGCAGGTTATCAGCCAGAGGAAGAGTGATTAAGAGCGCGGCGGAATTAATCAGGCAGGTATCACTAATCTGGACACCGCCGCCAAAACTCACAGTTTCCGAGTGGGCCGATCGCTATCGGTATCTGCCCCCTGAATCATCCCCCGAGCCGGGGAAGTGGAAAACCTCAAGAGTGCCCTATAGCAAGGAACCAATGGATTCTGTAAACGAACCATTGGTAGAAGAAATCATATTGATGTGGGCCAGCCAGCTCTGCAAGACAGAGATCCAGATCAATGTGATCGGGTACTTTGTCCATCAGGACCCCTCACCCATTCTCAAGATTGATCCTTCTCTTGAGATGGCCGAAAACTTCAGTAAGACCCGGCTATCTCCCACGATCAGGGATACCCCGGTCCTGGCCCAGCGAATAGCCGATCCAAAAGCGCGGGATAGCGGGAACACCATCCTCATGAAGAATTTCCCAGGCGGCTACTTGGCTATGTGCGGGTCTAACTCCCCGGCGGGGCTGGCCAGCCGCCCGATCCGTGTGGTTCTGCCAGATGAGATTGATCGGTTTGAAGTATCAGCCGGATCGGAGGGTAACCCGGTTGATCTGGCCCGGCGCCGGCAGAACAACTATTTCAATCGGAAAACCTTAATTGTCAGCACTCCCACGGTTAAAGATGCTTCCCCGATTGAGGCCCGCTATCTGGAGAGTGATCAGCGTAAATTTTTTGTGCCGTGCCCCCATTGCGGGAAAGACCAGGCGCTGATCTGGTCACAAGTTAAATGGCCGGAGGGTAAACCCCGTAAAGCCTATTACGAGTGTGAACACTGTGAGCAGTCGATCAGCACCGCTCAGAAAAACCGGGCGATCGCACAGGGCAGATGGAAACCCACGGCTACCCCCAAACCCGGCTGTGAGAGAGTGCGGGGTTTCTGGCTATGGGGGATTTACTCACCCTGGCTGAGTATTGGGGACATAGCAGAGCAATATGTCAGGGTCAGAAAGGACCCCCAGCGGCTAAAGACATTCGTTAATACTGTCCTATGCCAGACGTGGGAGGAACCAGGGGCAGAGCAGCTGGAATGGCAACAGCTTAAGACCAGGGCCGAGATGTATTCCCAGAAATTTGTCCCAGCTGGTGGTCTGGTCCTTACCGCCGGGGTGGATGTTCAGAGCAACCGGCTGGCGGTTTCAATCTGGGCCTGGGGGGAAGGTGAGGAAAGCTGGCTGATCCTATGGGAAGAGATACCCGGCGATCCAATGCAGGATGAGGTCTGGCAACAGCTGGATCAGGTCCTAATGGCTAAATATCCCCATGAGTCGGGGATAGAGTTAACGGTTTCTTCCGCCGCTATTGACTCCGGGTATTTACCTCAAAGAACTTACAACTTTGTCAGGACCCGGCGGGGCCGTAGGTTGATGGCTGTGAAGGGGTCCAGTCAGGCCGGTAAACCCATCGTTGGCCGCCCCTCAAGTCAGGAGGTCACCCATAAAGGGGAGAGGCTTAAGCGGGGGGTACAGCTCTGGCCGGTGGGAACTGATGTTATCAAAGGTACGCTCTATTGCCGGCTGAGGTTGACGATCGCCGGACCCGGTTACGTCCATTTCCCCGGCGATCTGCCTGATGACTTTTATCAACAAATTTGTGCAGAGAAACTGGTAACCCGTTGGATCAAAGGGTTTCCCCATAAAGAATGGCGTAAGATCCAGCCCCGTAACGAGGCCCTGGACACTGCCGTTTATGCCTTTGCCGCCGCCAATGTAGTAGGGGTAAGCCGGATGAACTGGAAGAAATTCAGGGCTGACCTATTCCCCAAGCAGAAGGATCAGCCAGACCCCGAGCAGGACAACCGGGAGCCAGATCCACCGCCAAAGACCAGGCGCGATAGGGAGCGGCGCAACTGGACCACAACATGGTAAAGCCCCCACCGAGGGGCAGGGATAGGAGGCGCAATTCTAGGGGTTGAATTCACTTGTTTACTCGTCACGAGCTTTGGACTGGCGGTAGAGCGCGATCGCTGCTTAATTTTGTCGCTTTTCAGCCCAATGCCATGAACATCGATCGCACTCGTGATAAAAATGGTCGCCCCCATCTTCCGGGTAATAAAGCCTTTTGCAGGCGGGGCAAAAATGCAACGGAGACCTAAAGCCATTGCGCCTGTGTGCTTCCAGACCCCAGGCTTCGGCACATACTCGCAAAATATCACGGGTGTATTTTGACCCAATTCCTAACTGATTGGAAATTGCTGCGGCTGTGTGCCAGTTTCCATCTTTAAGGATTTCCAGGATTGCGATCGCCCGTTTGACGACTTCAGGGCAAAACGGTGTATCTGCCGTATATTGCCCTGAAAGTATTTGAGGGGCAACCGCTCGAAGGTTTTCGGCGGTTGAGAGCTGCATTATTTTGCTCCTTCTATAATTTGAATCACTCTCTCTCTGCTAATTTTAAATTCTCTAGCCACCTGAGAATATTTGCCAGTTTCTGCATATCGGTTTTTAATCGCTTGGTTGCGATCCGGCTTGGCGGATTTTTTAGGCTTTTGAATCCAAACGCCTAATTCTTTTAGCCTTTGCCGTATCGTCACTTCATGCAGGGGAACACGCTTTGAAATTTCCTTGCAAGTTAAACCTTGCTTAAAAAAAGAAGTGATTTTACCATCAAACTTATCTCGCTTCATCTTCACTCCACCGGCTGAAAATAAATCATTCCAGCGAATAAACTTGCATTAGAGCGATCGCGTACTGCGTCAAGCCGTGCAATCTCTGACTCGTCGGTCAAAACCTTGTCTACTGCCACATAGCAGCCATCGCAATAGTCAGAGTCGATTAATTTATCAATGGTCAAAATTTCATTTTGGTCAAAGGCATAAACCTTGCTTGCATCGCCTTCCAATACTTGAACAAAACAGCGATTGAATTCGGGATCTAGGTTTTCCAGCCATTCACGCTGCTCATCATTTTCCAGATCGTCGTAAGCAATACAGCCGAGTTGAATATAATCAGCCATTGTTTTACTCCTTTGGTTTGTTGCTTGGGCTTGGGGCTCCATCCCTCGCCCTTCGATATATTTAAGATAACTCCTAATTAGGGTATATGTCAAGCAAGGAGTGTACGGATATTTAGATAAAGTTGCACGGTGCGATCGCTGTTTACATGACAGCCGTGTAAACGGACCTATAATCACGGGTCCTTCCCAGGGGGTGAAACAATGCGGGTCGGAAAACCCCGCCCCTTTTCTAGGCATAGGGCCAGCCGAACCCCCTTGCCACCAAAGGCCCCCCAAAAGAGGCTATTTTATGGCTATGGGGGCTTAATGGGGGCTAAATACGCAAATTGCGTAAATTGCGGGGCTACTTTCATCAAGCCATCCCGTACAAATCCATAGTGATCACGATGCAACCGGGTAAGGCAGCGTGGGTTTAGGAATTCCGAGCAAGATTACCGCCGGGGATAAGGTCACCTGGAGGGACCGCAGTATTAGCGGCATTGATAGCGACACGGGGAAGCCGATCACCTATACCCCTGCTACTCATAGTCTGCAATACGTGATCAAGGGGCCGGATAGTGACTCCCTTACTCTGGCGGCTGTGGTGGATGGGCAGGAATGGGTAACCACGATCGCCGCTGCCCAAAGTGCCCAGTTATCTGCAGGGCTGTACTTCTGGAGTGCCGGCGTAATTGATGGCAGCGGGGATAGGGTCACCATTCAAACCGGCCAGATCAAGGTAGCCGTTAACCTGGCTACGATCGCCGCCCCCTATGACGGGCGATCAAACTCTCGCAAAATGCTTGAGGCAGTAGACGCAGCAATTCAGGCTCGACTATCTGGCGGGGCAGTGGATAGCTACACGATCAAGGGACGGGACGCCAGCCGGACTCCTATCCCTGACCTGATCAGGTTGAGGGATCTGCTAAAGGCAGAAGTAGCCAGGGAGGATCAGGCGGCTAAGGTTGCTCAGGGTGATGTGGCCCCCGGTAAGCTGTTTGTCCGGTTTGGGGGTGAGCTGTAATGGCATGGTGGAATCCTTTTAGCTGGGGTAAGAAGCAGCAGGTTCAACCGGACAGCTCGAGCTGGTATCGCCGGGGTTACGCCGGTGCAATATTTAACCGGTTGACGGCTGGCTGGAAAGCCTTCAGTACGTCCCAGGATGCTGAAACCTATGTGGCCCTGAAGGTTTTACGCAACAGGAGCCGGGACCTGGTTCGTAATAATGACTATGCCAAAGGTGCCCTCCGGATCATTACAAACAATGTTGTTGGGCGTGGCATTACCCTGCAGTCTCAGGTGAAGCGGCGACGGGGCAACAAGCTGGACGATAAAGTTAATGCCCAGATTGAGGCGGCCTGGGAAGAGTGGAGTAAAAAACGATATTGCCATGTAGCCGGGAAACTCAGCTTTAAGCAGATCCAGCGGCTGGTGATGCGATCGGTTGTTGAGAGCGGGGAAGTTCTGATCCGGTTTGTTGAAAAAAGCTTTGATGGATCTCCAGTTCCGCTGGCTTTAGAAATTATTGAGGCGGATCAACTCTGTGAGGAAGATAGCCTGCTCCTAAGTCGTAATGGCAATCAGATTCGGATGGGGGTTGAAGTAGACCGCTGGGGCCGGCCCGTCAATTACTGGATCTACCCCACCCACCCCGGCGATGCCCACTTCGGCCCTACCAGTCCCACCCCTGAACCTATCCCGGCTGAGGAAATTTTGCATATTTATGTGTGTGAGCGGCCTGGCCAGACGCGGGGGGTGCCCTGGCTGCATTCGGGAATTATGCGCTTGAAGAACCTGGGGGGTGCCGAAGAGGCCGAAGTTGTGGCCATGCGGGTGGCCGCGAATTATATGGGCTTTATCAAAACCCTTGATGTAGAAGGGACGATCGCGGCCAATCCTCAGGGAGATGGCGGGAAAAGTGAATACTACATGGAGCCGGGCATGATTGACGTACTTGGCCCGGGCGAAGATTTTGTGGGGTTTACCCCGAATCGACCTAACCAGGGGATTGCCCCCTTTGCTCAACACCTGATTAGAGGATTTGGGGTTGGCCAGGGGATTGATTATTCTACCCAGTCGAATGATTTAAGTCAGACCAGCTACAGCAGCGCAAGGGTAGGACTGATTAACGAGCGCGACGGCTGGCAGATCCTTCAAGACTGGCTGATTGAGGAATTGTGTCAGCCGATTTTTGAGCGATGGCTGGACAGGGCGGTAATGGCGGGGGTGTTAAACCTGCCCAATTATGAGGTGATGGAAAAATTCTATTGCTGCCCCCGCTGGATTCCCAGGGGTTGGTTTTGGATCGACCCATACAAAGAAACGGTTAGCAGCATCCTGGGGATTCGCTCTGGTCTGACCACCTTAACCAGGGAGCTGGCCCGGCAGGGGCTTGATATTGAGGCCATCCTGCACGAACGCAAGCATGAACTGGATTTAGCCGCCACCCTGGGGGTTCCTTTGGATGTGGATGTGAGTAAGCCCAGCGCGGTCAGACCGTCAAACCAAAGTAGTACAGGAGATAGTACAGATGACGAAAACCTTGACGATCCCAAAGAAGATTGAACGATCGCTGACCTTTGCTACCAGGGAGATTGATCAGGAGAAGCAGACTGTAATCCTGCCGTTCAGTTCTGAGGAGCCTTTTGAGCGTTGGTGGGGGAAAGAAGTTCTATCTCACGATCCAGGTGCTTGCAATCTCAGTCGGCTGAACAATCGGGCTAACTTCCTCTGGAATCATGACTTTGATGTGGTTCTAGGGGTGATTGAGCGGGCCTGGACTGGGGACGATCGGCGCAATTACTGTGAAGTGCGCTGGAGCAAAGAAGAGTGCGCTCAAAAATACTGGCGTGAGATGGTGGATGGCATTCTTTCTAATGTCAGTTGTGCCTATTTAATTGATGAGCTTGTGGAGCGCAATGACAACTATGTGGTGACGAACTGGACTCCCTATGAGGTTTCTTTAGTTAGTGTTCCAGCTGATCCAACGGTGGGGGTAGGCCGCTCGGTTGAAGAAAATCCCGAAGCGTACAAATCCATAGTGATTGAGAGTTTAACAGGGGCAAGGGGCATGGATAAGGACGATGAAAAAAGGGTAGATCCCCAGTTGCTGCAAACCGAAAGGGCAGCCGGGGCTAAGGCAGAACGGGAACGTCAGCAGGCAATCCGGGCACTGTGCAAAAAACACAAACTTGAGGATCTGGGGGAAGAGCTGATCAACGGCGATCGCACTGTTGAGGAAGCGCGTACAGCGGTCCTGGATAAGTTGGGTGAGCGTTCCCAAAAACCAATGACACACCCTCTGGCTGAACCCCTGGGCTTATCTGAAAAGGAAAAACAACAATATCGCCTGGGCCGTGCTTTGGCCTACCTGACTGGCGATTGCAGCTCCGATCAGGCCGGGTTTGAGTTGGAAGTTGACGCGGCGATCAGTAAGCAGGTTGGCCGCCGGGCACGGGGGATCTTCTTCCCTGCCCTTGACCTGAAAGCACAAAAACGGGCCGGGTATAACGTTGGCAATGCCAATGAAGGCGGGGTAACGGTTCAAACCATCATTGATGAAACCCTGTTTCAGAACCAACTACTGAACGATACCCTGGCTGACAAATTGGGTGTTACCTTCATGGGTGCGCTAATGGATAATGTCAGCTTTGTCCGTGAAGAGGCTACCCCTGAGATCTACTGGGTTGGCGAAAACGAACCCGCTGACGATTCTGATGCTGACTTTGACCTGGTAAACGCCACCCCCCATGATGCCGCTGGCTCTGTTGTGGTTACCCGCCGGATGCTACAGCAATCTACTCTTAATTCTTTGCCCGGTGGGATTGAGGGTTATCTTCAGCAGCGTTTAAGGGAAAAGTGTGCTCTGGCTATTGATACCGCGATTTTTAACGGCACGGGTAGCCTTCACCAGCCCCTGGGCTTAATGAACATGACCGATGTACCCGTCACCGCGATCGGGGCCAATGGCGGGGCGATCGCTCGTAACCATGTCGTTACGATGATGACTTCCTTGATGTCTCGCAACGCCGTTAACGGACCGATTCGGATGGCCGCTAACACCCTGCTGGCGGGTCAGATGATGCTAACTGAAGTCAGTGTGGGCAGCGGTCGGTTTTTGTGGGAAGCAATGGCGGGCCAGGAAGGCTATATGGGCTTGGTCAATGGGAACATTCCCGCAGTCATGACAAACCAGTTGCCAGCTAACCTTACCAAAGGGAACGGCACCGCTCTGGCGGCAACCATCATGGGAGACTTTCGCCGGCTAATGCTGATGCAGTGGGGAACGATCGACCTGGAAGTTAACCGCTATGGTCGCGTCTGGAAACAGGGCGGCGCGGAAGTGCGGATCATTCAATCCGTAGATGTCCAGGTCGCCCGGCCCGACTACTTCCAGATCCTCAGGGACGCTAGCACTACCAGCTAATTTCCCCTCTTACTGTCTTTTCGCTTAATTGTTTTACAAAGCATAAGGAGATCTACACATGACCGCTGGACTGCCTACCATTCCCATGAAAAACCCTGGCTTTACCGCTCCGGGCTTGAAAGAGGTTACTTACGAAGATGTTGTTGATCTGGGCACTGCTGCCGCAAACTTTGACATCAAGTTTAAAATTCCTCGAAACGCGATCGTTGTTGCTGTTGCCCTCTCCGTTCCTTTTACGATTTCGGCCACCACTGCTACCAAGATCGGGATTGGTAGAAAAACAGCATCTGCCGATCCAGATAAGTACGGACTTACTGCGGCCTTGACAGCAACCGAACTGGTCAGAATCCATAATGGTTGGGGGTCACCTATCAGCGATTCCGGTGGTGAATCTCTTGCTATTTATGCCTGTGATAACGCTGGGGATGCTGCTGGCAGCATTGGGGGAACCGGCCAATACGTCGTCGCTTCTATCACGGCTTTTATCCCTCAGCCTGTTTATAGCTAGTTCATTTCCCTTCGGGTTATTCCGCAAATTGCGTTTTTAGGCAGACACTATGGAACCAAAATTTGAAGACTATGAGGTTTTGGCCGGCAATGCGATTTACCACAATGGGGAGCTGGCAGAAGTAGGGCAAATTATTCAACTGACCCCCGATCAGGCTGTTACCCACGGGACAAACATCAGGTTATACACCCCTGCTGGTGATACCCCGCCAGACCCCCCACTCGTTGAAGATACCCCGCCATCCCTTCCAGACCTGACAGATTATGTTGCTACTGGTGAAGAGGTTGCACCAATGATTGTCGATTCTCTGCCTGTTGTTGGGCAGCCAGAAACCCGCACGGGTAAACCTCCCCGCCGGCAGCGATGACCGAGGACCTAGACGTTTTCCTGACCGATTTTTCCCAGGCAGCCACGATCGTTTCTGGGGGAACTAACCGCGATATTCAAATTATTTTTGATCTTGAGGGTACGTTTCTGGAATCAGTTGGGGCTGAGGGGCGATCTATTACCGCTACGGCAAAAACGTCTGATCTTAATGGGGTCCGTCACCGGGACACGCTAATAACTGACGGCAAAACTTATCAAATTATCGGGATAGTTCCGATCATGGATGGCAAGTTTACCGATTTACAACTGAAGGAGTAATTATGATTAGGGCTAAGTTTGTTTGTGTTGAGAAAAGTGCAGGCGAAGAAGGCGATGTTAAGCTTCAGGCTGTGACCCACGGCAGCCCAGAGAATGAGGTTTTTTACAAATACACACCTTATGGAGAAATCAAGATAGGTATTCTAAACCCTAACGCCTTTGAGCGGTTTGAAGTAGGAAAGGAATATTATGTAGACTTTACAGAGGTTTCACCTGCAACTGATGAGCAAGCGGTCTGATATTCTAACTGCAGTCGATACCCGGCTTAAAACCATTGCAATTGCCAGCGGCTATCAAACAAATATTGGTAGCCGTGTTTTTTATTGGCAGGATCTTCCCTTTGAATATGGCGAAACCGGGGCGATCACCTTCAGGGACCCGGCAGAAGAGATAGTTAAAGCAAACCAATTTCATGAGAAAACCCTGAACCTGGAAATTGAGGCGATCGCTTTTGTGACTGATCAGTTAGCCGGCAGTGAAGCTCTGATCGCTGACCTGATTAAAGCGGTCGGAGAGGATCGGACCTGGGGGAAACTGGCCCATGAAACCCGCTTAAGCAGAACTCTAAAAAACTTTGAGACTGACGGGAAAACCGCCGCCCGTGTTTGCCTGGAAATTCAGATTATTTACCGCGTTCCTCTGTTTGAAGCTTGATCGGTTTCCAGGTGATCCAGCCGTCACTGTATAGCCGGGCTGCCCTCTCTGCCTCTGCTTCAGTTCCAAAGGCTTGCCAGCCCAGGCCCGAGTGATTGATCTCTGTGTAAGTGAATTGCAATTGCCACATTTTATCCATTCACCATCAGTAAAAAACCTTCTGCATCCCAGGCGATCGGCTTGTTTTCCGCCAGTGCGCTCTGTAGCTCTCTTTTGCCGTGTTCCCAGTGCATGAGCAATGCTGAGGCCAGAAGATCCGAAATCGGTCCAAATCTCTGCTGATAGGCATCAATAAGCCCGATCGCCTCAATTCCTTTTTGGCTAAGAATATATCCTGGCATGGCAAGAATAAATTATCTACACCTTAATTTTGGCGTACAAATCCATAGTGAATCCGACGGGTCACAGGTAAACCACGATGGCACAAGACTTTAATACGTTACTTTACGCTGGTCAGGGGGTGGTCAGGGCCGCTGACCTTGATGTTAATAACCTACCCCTGGGATTCAAGGATCTGGGTAACGTCATGCAGCTGGCGTTAGGGACCGCGGTAGAGCGGCGGCAAAAACGGGAAATGAGAACAGGTAAACAGCACCTGCTTAAGTCCCAGGTCCGGCAAATTACACAGTCCATCACAATGATGCTGGATTCGTTTGCCTCCGACAATTTGAAGCGGTTTTACTATGGCGGGGTTGACACTCTGAATGGTGCCACGATTACCAATGAAATTGTCACAGGGCGGCCTGGGCTGGGGGTCCAGTTGTCGCGGATTAACCTCAGCAGCTTTACCTCTCTAACCAATGCTGGCGCAACGGTTACCTATACCCGCGATACAGGAGCAGTTAACCCCGGCCCCTTTGCCGTCACCTTTGACCCGGACACCGATACGTTTGCCCTGGGAGCTGGATCGGCACCTGGCAATGGTACGCGCGTCCAGCTGGCGGGCACTCTCCCCTCTGGGTTTAGTACGGCCACTAACTACTATGTGATCGGCAGCTCCGGGGCCAGCTTTCAACTCAGTGCCACTCAAGGTGGATCAGCCATTCTTTCTACCCAGGCTGGATCAGGTATCACTTACAATCTTTTTTTTGATTACAAAGTAAACCTGAAATCAGGAATGATTGATTTTCCTGTTGGCACCTTGATCACTGACGGGCAATCGTTACGGGCTAACTTTGTCGCCGGTGCCAGTGAACTGATCAAGCCCTTTACCGATGTCAGCAAGCCCATTTATCTGTTGTTTGAAGGCTTGAACACTGCCCAGGGGGATACCCCGGTGATTGTGGAATGCTTCAAATTTGTACCTAACCCCCCCAGCACCTGGGAATTCATTAACGAGTCTGATTATGCAGGCATGGAAATTACTGGGGAACTGGAATACTCGGAGGCTTTTGAAGACTTTGGGGGGCTATTCCGGGAACGGCAGGTAGCCGCCTAGTGAGTCATGGCTGAGGGTTTCTGGGAGCGCGAATCTAAGCACCTGGGCAAGCAAACCGCTAAGGCTTTTAGGGCAGCCGCTCAACAGCTAAAACGGGATGTTGAAGCCCAGGTGAACCGCGTTTTTAAGGTCAAAAACCCCAGCTTTGGAGAGGTACGGGTTTATGAATTTCCTGGGCGGGGTGGTAGACCAGGGGCCGTTTATGTCCGGATTAACCCGTTGCTTTCATCCTTTGCCCAACCCAGCCGGGTCACTGGCAAGCCCAATCTAATCATTTTGCTGCCTGGGGGCAAAAAGTTGGGTTTTAAGCGGGTTTCGGATTCTTACCCCTGGGAAGCGGTTGTTAAAAAAGCGGGGCGAAATAATCTCTTTAGTGTGGACTCCCCCCAGGGTCCGGTGATTGTTTACCGGGGCAGAGATGGCAAAAACACGGCTATTTATGCCCTCCGTAAAGCGGTGGAAAGCCCTAAAATAGACTTCTTTGGACCGGCGGAAAAAATAGCGAAAAATCTAGATCTGAGGATAGACAGGCAATGAGCAGCAAGAAAGATGAACTGAAAATTTTAATCCCTGATGAGGTTGTTGAAACCAGCGGTGGCCAGGTCACATTTAAGCCGTTTAAGTTCAAGGATTTTCCTAAAGCTTTGGGGATTATTGAAAAATATGTGAAGTTGTTTTTTAAGTCAGATGAGCCAGAGGAAGCGATTATTGGCATTTTGCAAAATGGCGGGGAAGCAACCCTGGCAGATGTTTCAGCTCTGATAGAGCTAACCTCTGGCAAAAATCGTGAATTTTTGGATGAGTTGGACTGGCCGGAAGTTGTAAACCTGTTGGTGGCCCTATTCCATCAAAACCGTGATTTTTTCTACCGGATCGGAGAGAAGGCAAAAAGGGAGGTAGAGCAAACGGCCTGAACCCTCACAAACCGGATGACTGGGGAAAGTCAATCGGGCGGTTGATCCAGGCGGGCCACAGTTGGCAAGAGATCCAGGGTTACACACTGGGCCAGATCAAGCTATTTAACGAAGTGGCAATAACCCTGGAGAACGAACAGCGAGCAAACCGGATCACTGAGGGTTTCATAGCCGCCCGTTGCGATCAGAAGTCGGTAGAGAAGGCAGCTAAACGGTTAGGGGGTGGGTGATGGCTACTCGCAGTTATGGGGTTAAATTCAGCTCTGAGGGTTTCAGAGAAGTAGCTAGCCAGTTTAAGGCCCTTCAGGATGCCAGCGATCGCAGTCTGAAGCAACAGCAGGAATCAGTCAGGCAGACCATCCGGTTAAGGCGGGAAGTCGTTACCCCTGACAGCAGATCCCAGAGTGATTATGCCAGGACTGAGGAGCAACGGGTCAGTGTCACCCAGCGGGGCAACCGGCTGATCGTTGAGAGTTACCGCCGACTGGGGGAAGAGGCCCGGCAGCAAACCGAGCTGATCGCCCAGAATTCTAAAAAAACCATTGATTCCCTGGCCCAGGACCTGAAGCAAAACTGGGGGCTGGCCCTGCAGGGGGGCACCATTACGGTTAAGCATGAGGTTGGGGCCGAAAAGCTGATCGAACGGGATAAGCAGTTTATCTCCAGCCTGGAGTCTAACCAGAAGCGGTTTTTACAGCAGTTTGCACGGGAAAGCCGGGAGGCCCTCAAGGATGTAGGCCGGGGTGGGGGTGGTCCCCTGGGGATGATTTCTGGCGGGGTGGGGTTTGGGTTGCAATCCCTGCTATTTGGCTTTTTTGCCAAGTTTGGGGAATCAGTGATGGAGGATTTCTCGCGGGGGTTTACTCGCGGGGTCCAGAAAAGCACAGGCACCAACTTTAAGCAGGCCGGTGAGGCAGCGGGGCGGGGAGCCGGTGGAATGGGCCGGGCTGCCTATGACGCTGGGGTTAACTTTTTCCGCAGACGGCCACCCGACGAACCGCCAGCCACTGGGGGAGGTCAGCCGCGATCGCCGGGTCCCAGGCCGGGCACCGGTGGGGGTGGGGCCACAAGTTTCGATGCCCAGGTTGCTGAAGGCTTTTATCGACTATCAGTAATCCTTGATCTACTTAATCGGGGGTTTGCAAGAAGGGGCGACACCGGCGGCTCTACCAGTAGTTCCACCAATGAACAACCCAGAGATACAGCTCAATGGGCGCGTTCAACAGCCCAGGGGGTAGCCAGAAGCATTGATCCGGTCATTTCAACGGTTAGCCAGGCGGCGGGAGCCACAGCTGAAGCCGTTACAGATGCGATCACTCAAACCCTTTCCGCTGCGAAACAGAAGGTCAATCCACAGGTATTAAATCTTTTACAACAAGCCTATGTAAAGGCAAATTCCCAAGATGTTTTAGATGTTGTAGATCAAATAGATAAGCTACCTGTTAGCAATGATCTAAAAAAACAAGTTCAGGAAGCCTATGCACAAGTTAGGGCAGATCTTGGTAAAAAGATTTTAGAAAATTCAGGCGCACAGCTAATATCAGACGGCGATTTCAGTACCTACCAAACCAAGGCGGGGGCGATCATCTCTGTCGGGGCCGCTGGTAAAAGAGCTTATAGTTTTTCTTCTGTCCCTCAACATTCTGCAGGCAAAGATAAGCCGGTCTTTGAAGAAACCTTTAAGATCGACCACGATATTAATTCTGCTGATAGAAATAGGGCAGAGGCTAAAACAGCCGCAAGAATGGCCAAATCAATGCTTGATGAGCATTTGAAATTCTTGCCAAGTGAAGCCCTTTTGTTTGCCCAGCCTGTTCAGGGTGATACAGCAGGAAACCGCCGCAAAATGTACCAGCGGTACGGTTTTATGCCCGATCCGAATGATTCCAAAATGTGGGCAACTGTATCCGGTGGAAAATTACAAAATGCTACACAGCCTACAAAGCCGGTTTCCTCAACAGTTTTATCACTTCCCCCTAGGACTACTTCTGCTCTTGACTCAAGAAAACAGCAATTAAATAGTTTATTTAATTTCTTTATTGGTGGCAGTAGGGATACAACCCCTATCTCTGAGGAGTTAGCATCTGCACCATCTGCACCATCTGCACCATCTGCACCATCTGCACCATCTGCACCATCGCCCCCAGTTGCTGAGGTACAGCAGGTTAAGCAGGCGGTCACTGAACAGGTGGAGCAGGTTAAACAGGTCGTTGGTGAATCCCTGGGCAATTACCTGGGTGAAGTCCGTAAAGCGGTGGCCGGTGGATTGAGGCGGTTGCCAGACCGGGCAAACCTGGACCAGCTAAAACAGCAGGTAGGCAAGTTAGAGCCAGAGCTTGAAAATGCTTTGAACCTGCTCAACCGGGCGATCGCTTCTGCCACTCCAGACCGTGAACAGATCGCCAAACTATATCAACAGGTAGCCAGCCGGGGAGAATCTTTGCTAGGCAAGGCTTTTGATCCCCTAGATCAAGCCCAGGAGCTAACACCGGCGCAACTGAGATCGCTACTGGACCAAGCCCAACGATTCTGGGAAACTCCCCGCAAAGATCGCCAGCCAGGTAAACTACCCCCTACCCTGGAAAACCTGAGGAAAACCGGGGCGGCTAACCTGGGGGACAATACCGATCTATTTGCCCTTCTAGACTTCTTATCGGGTAAAAGCCCCTTCATCTCTGATCGGTTTAGCAAGACATTTAACCGATTAAGCCGGGAAGGAGAGAAAAGCTTTCCTGGTCAGACGTTCGGCTACCTACGGACCCAGGGCACCGGCAAAGATATTCCGGGCACCCCCGCCAGCCGCAAGATTCAGGAGCCTAATGCTTTCCAGCGGTTTTGGAACCAGACGAAAGAGGTAGACCTTCAGGCCCGGCGATGGGTTCAAAGCTTGGTAGACCGGAGTGGATCGGCTGCCCTGCCTGAGGCGGAAGTTAAGCAACAGGTGGAAGCCACCGGGGAGGAAGTCAGCAAAAGCTATTCCGATTACCTCAGAGAAATTATTGAGAATGCTGGCAAAACTGCCCAGGAAACCGTCACCGGGTTAATCCCCAATGCCGATCGCTTTTCCATTGATGAGATCCGGCAGATGTTTCGGGGGGTCACCGGCGGGGAGGTCCCAGAGGGCATTAAGTCCAAAATGGGCGAATTCCGTAAGGCCATGGCTGAGGGTCGTACCGAATCGGCTAAGCAGTTGGGTGAAGCTTTACTGGCGGATCTGGAATCAGCTAAAACAGTGGTCCGCGAGATTGCCCAACAGGTGGGGGACACGGCCACCCTGACCACTGAGGGGGCCAGGAAAGCTGCTTTAGCTCAGTTGACCCAATTACAAAATGAAGTGCTGAGGGGGGATAAACGACGGGGCAGATCTCCCCAGGGTCTAGAAGATCTGGCCCAGGATAGCCCCGAAATGCAACAGATCCTGAATCAGCAGTTTGGGGGCGATCGCCGCTTTGGCATGGGGGTTTTACCCGATATTGGCGGGGTAAGGCAGCGGGTTAAAGAGATTGCTGATACCATCCTTAACTTTTTGCCAGACGGAAAACTGAAAGAGATTTTATCCACCCCGATTGAGGAAGCGATCGGCAGCCTGGGCAGGTGGGGGGGCACCGCTGACAAGGAATCTAAAAAGGTCCGGCGGGCTATGGATCAGATCGATGATGCTCTGAATAGCCTGGATGAACCCCTAGACAAGGCTATTGGCGGGTTTATTAATTTCTTTGACAACTTAGAGAAAAAATTCCCGATTGTCAGCGGCTTGAAGGAAGTGTTTGTAGAGCTGGCGGCTCAAATGGTTGTCGGGGCTGCCTTTAACTGGCTTCTGACGATGTTAGACAACATTAGTCGGGCCGCTTTTGAGGTCAGTAGGCAGTTTAACCGGCTGGAACGGTCGATCACCGGGGTGGCTGGATCTTCCCAGGCTGGCCAGCGGACTATCCAAGCCGCCTATGAACTAGCCGATCGAAGGAGAGCTGATCTGCTTTCGGTGATGCAGGGGCAACTGGGGATAACCGCCGCATCCCGTAACACTGCCCTGGAAGGGGAGCAGGCTAACCAGATTCTGGATGCTTTTCTGGCGGCGGGGCAATCTCTGGGCCAGACAGCCGAAGAACAGCAACGAATGCTGTTAGCCGTTCAGCAGATTATTGGTAAAGGCAAAATAACCGCAGAAGAAGCGCGGGGGCAGTTGGCCGAAGTTCTTCCCCAATTCTTACCCGCCTTACAGCAAGCCCTGGGGGTGACCGGGAACCAGTTGGATGAGCTGATGAAATCGGGGCTATCGGCGGCTGATGCCCTTCCCAAGGTGGCTACGCAACTTCAGGTGATGGCAGCGGCTGCCAATGCCAACAACAATGTGATTAACTCCCAGGCAGCTACAAACTACCGACAAAATGAGTTTCTAAAACTGCAGAAGGCTATTGGTGATCAACTGTTGCCAGTTCAGGCAATGTTTGATAATACCCTGGGTAAGGCTTTTGAATTTATTAGGGGGCAGGCAGAGCTAATTGATAAAGCTTTAGATGGCATAGTCCCGGCTATCTATTACTTTTTGATCACCATGCCGGGGCAGTCGGTATTTTTCAAGGGTGCGTTTAAGTTAATGCTGTCCTTTGTTGTGGACACCTTGAGAAAAGCCCTGCCGATGCTGATCAAGTTTGCGGCTCAATGGCTGGCTTTTTCAGTTGCCCTGGAATCTATCAATAATGTGATCCGCTTGATGGGTAACCCGTTTGGGGATCTGGCTGATGATATTGGTGATGCCACGAAACGGGCCCAACAACTTGAAAGGGCACTGCAGGAAGCGGCGGGGAGTGCTGAAAAGGTCAGCAAAAATTTACCCAAGTCTGCTAATGATCTAACCCTAAACGAAGGCTTAGAAATCGGCGGGTTTAAGCTTAATTTAGACAATCTGGCCCGCCGCCCCCTGGATTGGGTAGCTGAACAGTTTGGGGGCAATTTTGTTACTGAAGCCGAAAGGAGAATGAACTCCTACCTGGCCCAGGTGGGTGAACGCATGAACCAAATGGATGCCATGCTATCCCGCAGTCAGGAAGTACAGCAGAACGTTCTCAAAGTTCAGGGCATCGATCGGCAGCTTGAGGAAGTCAGGTCCGCGCGTTCCACCCTGTTGCCGGGGGACCGCCAGGGACTGCAGGCATCGATCAAGACTGAACAGGAACTGTTAGCCCAGCGGGACAAATATTTTAAGGTGGTGGCCACCTTCCAGCAGTCGTTAGCTGGGGACCTGGAGGCGGCCCAGCGGGAATTAGAGCGGTTAGACCAGCAGGCAGCCAAAGGGGAGATTACCGGGGATGAGGAGGCCCGGACCCGCCAGCAACTGGAAAACCGGATCTCTGCTATCCGGGAAACCCAGCAGGTTTTTGAAGATTTAATGGGTTCCCTGCAGCAAAGATTAAGCGTTTTCGATCGCCAGCTTAGAACCTTAAATGAATCCCTCACTGGGTTCAAAAACAATCTGGAACGATCGGCCCAGCAGGAACGCACCGCCATAATTGAGAGCGCGATCGCTCAAGGGCTATCAGGTGAGCAGATCCAGCAGGCCCTAGCGGCGGTTTCTACCCAGGGCCTTGAACAGACGATCGACTTCCTTAATACGCAAATTGCGGATTTAACTCAATCAATGCAGCTGCCAGAAATTAAGGCGGCGATTGAGCGGTTACAGGAGCAAGCCAAACAGCAGGGGGTTACGCTTGAAAATTCAGCAGTTATTGAGCGGTTTTTAGGGGAGGATCGCTCAAAAGAGGAAAAATCAGCCCTAACTGCCCTTCAGCAATTGCAGCAGCTGCAAAATGAGCTATCTCAATCACAGGAGCAGGTAGCCCAGCAACGGCTGCAAATGGTGGACCAGGCGCGGCAATTACAGCGGTCAGCAGAAGAGTTTTTATTTAACCTGACTCAGCAGATTAAAGAGGGGCTGATCGAACTCTCCAGACTGAGGAATCAGACCCGGATCGGGGCACTGAGAAACCGTTTGCAGGATGTTCTGATTGGCGGGGTTGAAAACTTATTTACTAGCCTGGTCGGAGAAATACAGGGTTTACTGGATCGTCTGCTGGGGGTGGATGACCAGATCAGCCAGAATTTGAAAGATGCCCTGGGCCTGGAGGCTGAAGAGAGAAGCTTACAGCGTGAATTTGAGGATCTGAGAAAACAGGTCAGGGGACTGGAGACGGATATTCAGAGCTTAAGGTCCACTCTGCAGGGAGGCGGGCGTGGTGATGGTGTTACGGCCACCGGTGGGGGCAGCCGTGCCCAGGCGATCATTAACACGGCCAAAAAACTGGGACTCTCCCCGGTGGAATGGGCGGCGATCGTTTCTCTGGAGTCTGGTTTTAACCCCCGTGCCAAAGGAGGGGCGGGAAACAATTATGAGGGGCTTATTCAGTGGGGACCCAATGAACGGGTGCGGGAACTTCCCCCTATCCTGAAACGGCTGGGCCTGACTGGCAGGGAAGATATTAGATCGGTGCCGTTTGAAACCCAGTTAGAGGCAGCAGTTCAGTGGATGCTTGGCAGAGGGTTCAAGCCCGGTATGGGACAGACCCGTGCTTATGCCACAATCCTGGGGGGCAATCCTTTTGCACGCGGGGCGGACAGTTTTGGCACTACCCCGGAGACCCGCTCAATTAAACCCGGCGGCTCAAATTATCGCCATGCTGAGGCATTCCTGAAGGGCGAGGGGGCAACTTTGCAAGCCGGTCAGGTCCAGCAGATCCAGCAGGTTAACCAGCTTGAAACCGAAAACCAGGGCATTGTCCGGCAAAACATCCAGCTTAAAGCCCAGCAACTGGCAGAGGGTAAGAAACTCACTGAGCAGGACCTAGAACGGCTGAAAATTGAGGCCCGCCAGTTTTCTGAACGGACGGATCGGGCGATTACCGATGATATTCGGGACCGATCGCGGGAAGTTCAAAACCTGACTGAGCAATACATCGATCTACAGCGAGAGTTTAGAATTCCCACGGCAGAGCAAGAGGTCCAGGCTGAGTTAGAAGGGGTAAACCGCCAGTTTAGGGATTTTCGCTATGAGATTGAGGAGCAGATCCGGCAACTGGAGGACACTCTAAAAACGCTGGATAAACTGTTTAAGTCCCTCCCCCAGGCGATCGCTGCTTTAAATAAAGAGGGCACACCCCAGGCGATCGCCACTGCCCAGGCATTGCAAGCCGTGCTTGATGGGTCGGGTAAATCTGCAAAAGCCTATGGGGATGAGCTGGCCCGGCTGAAAGCTATCCTTCAGGGTTTGCCCTCTGCCCAACAACAAGCGGAACAATTCACCCGCCAGCAGGGGGATCTCAAGGTCCGTGATCAGCAACTACAGGCGGAAGAGTTCAGGGCTGGGTTTGCCTCCAGATTGAATCAGGCACGGGCGGGGCTGGCTCAAGCGTTCGGGTTTGATTTTGAGGCGGCCCGGCTCAATGAAGAAAATGCAATTTTGGAACGGCAGCTGCAGTTAAAGCGGGAACTGTTGGAAATTGATCAGCAGATTGCCCAGAATCCTGCCCTGGCCCAGTTTGCCGATCAGATGAGACAGGCCGCGATCGCCACGGCAGAGCTAGACATCCAAACTATTAAGCTGGAATTCCAGGACCTGGGCGAAACCCTGGTAAACCTGGGGGTGGATGCCTTTACTTCCTTCCTGCGAGACATCCTATCGGGTACGGTTTCCCTGGAGGATGCCCTGCTCAGGGTCAAGGATATGGTTCTGCAGGCCATAGGTGATATTGTCCAGGCGATTATCCGGGCGCAAATTATTAAGCTATTAACCGGGTTATTCCCTGGGCTGTTTGGGGGTCCCAGCGGGGGCGGGTTTGTCGGTGATGCCCTTTTGCCCAATTTGGGAATCGGGATAGCGGCTGAGGGGGGAACGGCTGGCCGGCTGGCCCGTAAAAAATCACTGGCGGACGCGGTTTCTTATGAGCGATCGAAGTCTGGCAAAAAACCGGTGTTAGGAATCTTTCATGTTGGGGAGCAAATCTTAAGCACGATCACCGGGGAGGCCCAGAGATACCAGGCATTGCAGACTATGCTGGGGGAAAACCCCCTGGGCCAGATTATGGCGGGGGCGTTTGCCTATGGCGGGGCGGTAGACCTGGAAGGGCAGCTATTGGATCAGATCAGCGTTTCCCCCGTGCCCCTCTCCCTGGGCATGAGTTCCACTGGCACCGGCGGGGGTGGGGGCACCGTGATCAATCAAAACAATCACTATCACATGCCCAATGGGGACGGACTGAAGAAGTCGAGTTATCAGGTTACCCGCCAGCAGGCCGAAGCAATTGATCGGGTCAGAAGGAGAAATGGTTAATGGTTAACTTTGCTGAAGTGCGGTTAGACCTGGGGATTGATTACGGGGCGGTAGGGGGACCCCGGTATAAAACCACCGCCATTACTGAGGGGAACGGGGCGGATCAGCGAAACATTAACTGGTCCCAGCCCCTGGGCCGCTGGCAGATTGGCAGGGGTGAGGATAACCCGCTGGATTCAGAGGATCTTGATTATCTACAGGGTTTCTTCCTGGATCGGGACGGGCCAGAGCAGGGTTTCAGGTTTAAGGACTGGTCAGACTTTAAAGCTAAAAACCAGTTACTGGGCACGGGGAACGGAGTAAAAACCCAGTTTCAGCTCAGGAAAACCTACACGGCTGCCGGCTACAGTGTGAACCGCCCGATCACGAAACCCGTAGCAAACACCATTCAGGTTTATCTAGGTGGGGTTTTGCAGCCTTCTGGCTGGACTCTCAACCTAACCAATGGGTTGCTAACTTTCACAGTCCCGCCGGCTGAAGGGGTAGAGGTCCGAGCTAACTTTGAGTTTGATGTCCCGGTCAGATTGGAAGGCGATTCCTTAGATTCCCGGTTTGAATCCTGGCAGGGGGCAGAGGGGCTATTTGCCCTACAGGTTTTATCAGTGGTAGAAATCAGAACCCCGCCGGGGCTACCCCTCCCCTTAGATCCGGTCCCCCAGGTCCTGGATCATGTAATTGATCTGGGCTATGACTATGACACCACCGGCGGGCCGCTGCTCAATACCTCAATCATCCCCCTGGGCAGCGGCTATGAAAGGAGGGATGCTAACTGGTCTGACCCCCGCCGCCGGTGGAATGTCGGGGATAGAGATCTAGATGATGCTGATTTAGAGTATTTTATTTCCCTGTATAGGGTGTGCCGTGGGCCAGCTGTCGGATTCTGGTATCAGGACTGGCAGCAAGGGGGGGTAGAGGTCCCCTGCCGGTTTGAACAGGATGCGTTAGAGATCCGGTTTGAGTGTACTGACGGGGAGGAATCGCTGTTTTACCTGCCGGGGCTGCCCTTGGTTGAGCGGATTGAAGCGGCGGCGATCGTGCCTACGGTTTGTCCGATCGTTGAAAAAAGCATTACTTTCCGTGATACCGACTTCGATCCTGCTGATTGGGAACTAGATACTTACGAGGGGGGAACCCCAGGATCAACCGTATCGGGCAGCCAGGAAAGCTCTGGCGGCAATCCTGGGAGCTACAGGAAAATTACACACAATATTGTCCCAGGCGCGAATACTTCCTCTCTCCACATCCACAAAGAATTTGAGTTTATCTTTTCACCCAATTTTGTTGAGATTGTGTCGATCGGCTGGAAGCGTGACTATAAATTTTTCTCTGCTACTGTCCCTGATTTTGGGCAAAATGAATACATTATTTTGAAGCAGGGCAGCAATTATTATGGAACTAGCGGAGCAATTCGAGATATTGCTGTATCTGCTTGGGAAAATAGGGAAGATTCGGATTTTACTGAATCCGATTTTGACTTGTTTGGGGGCATTGGAAATCCTGATTTTTCGGCTGGGGCCGAGCCTATATATCTAGGGTTTAGAAGAGTTAATTCTGCAGAAGTGACTTTTACTAATATCTGCGGAATTGACAACTTGGAAATTACCATTGTCTATCGTGAGCGAGAATGCTAAACCAGCGTAATTGCAAAGCGACTTGCCAGGAAATCTATTAGTGCTTCACGATCGGCGGCAGAAAGAATTCTTGAATATGCCCCAGCATAGGCGATGTCGCCATCCAAGACGCTTTGAACCACACCGTTGCTCATATATCGATTTCCCAAAAACACGCCATTAAAATTTGTCAAACCTATTTGTGGCAGTGTAGGAGTAAAAACAGTTGCATCTTGTGTTTTTGAGTTTATCCAAACAGAAATAGGGCCTCCTGGGCGGTAGGTTACAACTGCCAAATACCAGGTGTTTATAGCCAGTGTTGCAGTTGAGATAAAAACCCCGTTTGCTGCGTAACTACCGGAATCTGGCCCAGTTTGCACTACCAATGCTGCCCCAGAAGTATAAACACGAAATCCCCTAGCCACAGCGTTAGAGTCTGTGGTCTGCCAATCGACAAGCCCCCTAACCACTGACAGATCGTCAATACTGAAAACAACAAAAACGGTTAGTGATTGGCTTTTGAGTCGCGTATTATAAACATCCAGCATATTAAAGCCGCTTTCCCAGGCTCTAATAAATTGCCCAGACGTTCCGGTAAACCTAAAAACAGGAAGGCTATTAACAATATTTGTTTGCAGGGTTGGAGTCCCACCTATTGAATTAAAATGTGCCTGTCCTGCCTGATTTTCCACCCAGGCAATATTAGATCCACTGGTTCCAATTCCAGAATTGGGATCGGCTAAAAAGATCAGGCCCCGCTCATTTAGTGGATTAAAGGAACTGCTACCACCAGTTACCGTCGCGTTGATTTTATTCCCTACGTCATCGTAGGTAAAACTAATTCCGGCGTGAATCCCAGATGTGAACAAACTGGCAGCTGCATCCTGGGCCTGTTCATCGGTATAGCTTCCGGCGGTGGTAATTGTAAATACCGCTGTGGTTGTGGCTGCCCCTCCAGGCGTGGTTACGCTCACCACCCCGGTGGTAGTGCTATTGGCGATCGTCCCCCGCACTTCTGAATCACTGATCACGGTCAGGCCGGTGGCAGCGGTCCCCCCGATAGTCAGACTACTGGCATCGGTTAACCCGGCCCCATAAACCCGGATCTGTGTTCCCACTTCACCGGATCGGGGTGAAAAATCGGTAATTTGTGGGGTGGCCGCCACTATGGAAGGCGTGATCGTTGCCGTTGCGGGATACCCCCGGCCTACCAGGGCAGATCGCTGATAAACCCTAAAAGTAACCGTGCTTTGTAGGCTGCCAAAGTCTGCTATCTGCTCGCTGTCAGAATAAATCTGGCTGGTGGCCGTTACATCTGAGTAGGTTCTAACTACGGTCCCGCCATTCAAGATCTCAACGTCAAACCTTACGTAAACTTCCGACATGGGGAAGTTTGCGTAATCGGTCCGGTCCCCTGCCCTGCGATCACGGGGGGTCCAAAATAGCCGGATTTTCCCCGCCCGGTCCTTTGTTGCCCCCAGCTGCACGGGGCTGTAACACTCCAAAGCTACAGCGTTATAGGTGAGGGATTGGGGGGAAACTTCCAGGACTGATTTACCCGGCGGGACCACCTTAAACAGCAGGGTCTGACCTATATCTGAGGCTTCCAGGTCAAAAGCGGCTATTTCCGTTCCGATATTTTGCAGCAAAATAAACCGCTCATTTGAGGCATGGGAGCCCCTGGCCCAGTCAGTCCCCCGCCGCCCCCTGAGTCTGTTGGTGATGTCATAAACCCCCGTTGACACTAGACCAGCATCTTTAAACCGGATTATTTCGTTGCCTACCAGGGCCACGTTCTCACCATTTCTCATCCGGGTTTCAGAGATGCTTTCCAGCTCCCCGTTTACGGTCACCCGCAAAGCGGTCCCACTATCAATCGTGTCAAAATCGCCCGTGTAATCAGGTAGGACCGTATTACAGGTCCCCATTAAGGCTTCCTGCAGGATGTAATCCAGAAACTGGTAACTAGCCCCGCCATCCCTGGAGATCCAGACCGCCGCCCCGTTCCACCTTTCCCCGGTGGCCGCACAGAGCAGGGATAGATCCTGGTCACCGTCATTTACCAGGGGGATGTCTAAAAACTCAGCATCGATCGGACCAGGAACATTCACAGGTAGATCTAGCGGGTCCCCCTGGGCGGTGGCCAGTTTGTCGTAAATGGTGTTTGCCCCCTGGGTGCTTTCGGCCTCAATTTCCATCAGGAAATTAGCCCCCAGATTGCATCTCATGATCTGAAAATTTTCCCAGTAACCATGTAGGTTTAGCCGGATCTCGTCCCCTACCTCCAGGGCTGCATAGCGAATGCCAGACAGGGTAAATCTAACGGTCCTATTTCTGATCCAGCTCAGATGTAAAATCCGATCAACCGCCGCCTGGGCCTGATCTGCCCTGAGAACAATCTGCAGGTTAAGGGGGATCTTATTCTCATTCCCGGCTACTGCATCCCTAAAGCCTCTAACCGTGTTCTGTTCGTGATTGCGGGAAATATCAAAATAGGTTAGGGTCACCTCTTTTGGCAGTTCTAAAGCATCTTTTTCCTGTTCTTCAAAGGGCTGGATTGGGCTGGGGGAATTGACATACTCAAAAGCCCCCATATGCTCGCGGGGGATGTCATAAATTGGGGCGGGTCGCCGCTGTTTTATGAATCGCAGTTTCCAGCCGGTATCTATGAGGAAGAAATGATAAATCTGGGCTAGATCCTGCAATGCCTTAAGCCCAGGACCTGGATTATTTTCAGCAAAACCCAGGACAAAAATATCACTTAGTTCTGAGGCATCAAAATCGTCATCAGTAAGACCCCGTGCCCTGCAGATGTCCCCCACAATTTCACTTAGAGCCACTGAATCAGGGTTTACTCTACCTTCCTCATCTGTTGTTCCGTGGGTGGCAACTTCCACAGAGAAGGGGGGGACCCGATTCCCGTAATCTTCCACCGGCAGATCTGTAACCGAGAACCCCGCCCGGTGCCTGTAGGCAAAACTATTGCTGGACCCTTCTACGGATTCAATCAGCGGATCAATGGGCTGATCGCCGGTGCCATACCAGAAATTAATGTAATCGTCAGCCAGATCCTGAGAGTTATTAAAACTATCGCTGTCAGTATCAAATAAACAATTAAATTTAAGCTCTGAGCTAATCCAGATCCGGGTAAAGGCATGAACAGGACCCTGGCCAACTAATAGAGCAAAGCTGGCGGTATAGGTGGGACCCCGTTTCTTTCCCCCGCCAGACTTTTTGCCCCGCCGCCCCTGTCGTTTCATCTCAGGTGCCCAGACGATATTTCCGGCAGCCCTGAACCGCCCCCAGAATTTGGGGATTGCAGTCCCATAGGCTGATTTTTGGATGTAGGTATCATCCAATTTTGCCGGCTGTTCTACGGGCATAAATAGAGCACCCAACACCTGTAGCCCCAGACCTACCCCGGCAAATATTGCAGCCTTACCCATGACTCACCCCCGGCAGCCGATAAACCCCCACAATTTTGCGCCGGTGCCGTTGATCCAGGTCATGCTCGACTACTTTCATGACAGCACTGGCCTGGCTGGCTTGGATAGCCCGCCCCGCCCCGGCAAATAAAACACTGTGGTAGGGCAGTCCTTTATAGCCAAAAAGCAAGAGTGCCCCCACTTCAAAATCAGCCAGGGGGGTGCAATGCTTTTCTACCAGATGAAGCAGTTCATCAGGGTTGGGGGGATTGCTGTAATTTTTGTAATCCCAATCGATCGCCCCCAACTCTGTGAGGGGCCCGATCGCCAGTCCAACGCAGTCAACCCCCACCCCGCGCTTTCTGCCCTGATAGTGGAATGGGGTATCAATCCACAGCCGGGCCTGGTTAATTAACTGCTCGCCGGTGATCATCTGCTTCTGTCCTTAAGGGCATTACGAAGTCTTTTAATGCGTGCATCATCCACCGTGCGAAACCATACAAGCCACAGGAAGGTTGACCACAGTGAACCCAAACAGAAGCCAACAACAAAGCTAATCATTTCCGCCCCCTGGCCATCTCATCCTGACCCGGGATATAGTTCCCATCACCGTGTTCACCCCCAAAGTTGATCGCGTTATCAAACTTGTCACCACAGGTTGAGTAGTAGCGATCGCAGCCGGCTACTAAAATCACTGTGTCCCCCGGCTGGGGTAGATAAGGTAATGGTTTCCAGAGGGTGATCCTGGCTTCTGAGTCGTAATCAAGGATCTGGGTGGTGATTCCCGCGTTTTCCCCGCTGGTAAAAGTCAGTTTGCCCTGGTCCCCATAATCATTAATCTGGGGGGCGGAACTGTCTAAATAAAATAGTTGCTTTGTGCTAACTGAGGCGATTTCACAGTTATGGGTAAAACTGGCCAGGTTAACCGTGCATTTTTCGTCCCCTAGCTGGTATCTACAGGTCCGGCTGGTTACGCTGCCATCAGTTTGATTAAGTTTGTCGCCCAGACTGCGGCAACTGGCGGTTAACTGCCGCCCGTCATTCTTAAATTGGCCCAGTAGCCCCCGGTTAAGTTTAATTAGTTTTGGGGGGCTGGCTGTCAGGCTAGTGGGTAGGTCCAGATAATTAACCATAAAGATCTGAACTTCAGCAAAGTCATACTTGCCTTTGATCAGATCAACTTCTGAGATGGAGTCATCATCAAAAACGGTTTGTAACTCAAGGTTAGAAACCCCGTTAATGCTTGCCTCATCTGCAATATTGGAACGGTTAAAACTGGCCGCCGCCCGGTAGGTCAAACCCGCAATAACTAGATCCTGGTCAAAGTCGGTAAACCCCAGGATTGCCCCATCTTTGCGGGTTAGTTTCCAACAATGGCAGAGGGTTGTTACTTGGGACTGGAGAGAGGCGGCGAAACTGCTTTCAAACTCTCGCATGGGTCAGGCTGTGTGTCTGGCTGCCCTCCAGTCTGAATCTGTACGGCTCCCTTGCCCAGGTAACGGCACCTACGCTTACCCCCCTCCCGCCAGCAGTGGTACAGGTAGGGACCATGCCGTTTTTTGCCGCGCATGACCCAGCGGGTTTCTACCCAGCCATCACCCCCGCCTTTACCTGAAGTGTTGTTGGGCAATTCTGGGAAGGGGGTTAAATTGATCGGCTCCTGACTAGACACCGCAGATCACCTTCTCTAAGGCAGTCTGCAACTCTGGATCAGGTGTCCAGAGCCTTTGCCTTCCACTTGCTGAAATGGGTTCAGGTAGAGCGATGACATTTTCCAGTTTCCAGGCCCAGCGAAACGGCTCCCAATACCCAACTGCAATTTCTAAATCGGTTTGGTGTTCGATACAAATTTGGGGAGGGCAGGCATTTTGAAGAAAAGCTCCTTTCCTGTGCATTTCCAGGCAATCGGTCAAATCAGCGATCGCCACAATTTTTCCGCGTTGAAAGCCATTCCATTCTTGCGGGGGTTGAAATCTAATTAGATTGAGTAGCCTACAAACTTCGTCTCTGTCCATTGGACGCTTCCCCGCATGAATGGCGATCTTTCCCCTGTAATGAGTCGCCCAACCGCGGGTTTCATATTTCTTTAGCCCAAGTGCAATAAGGGTGGCCCAGGGCTGGTACAGACTTAAACATTTAATTTCCATAGTTACTCTCCAAACATCCCCGGCTCTATAACCTGAACCACTGCCCCCAGGGGAGAGAAGGCGTGGTAAAACCGATCAACATCCTGCCCAAAGTAAGCAACCGCACTGGCAAAGGTGGCCGCATTCCCCTGGTTTGCCTCATTGATAAATTTCAGCCGATGGCTAATGAAGCAAACCGCCTGGGCATTTTCCCAAAGCAGTTTGAACCATTGGGTTGAAGTGTCAGCCTTGACCAGTGCGATCGCCTGCTTAGTGTGCCCCTGATCAATTTCATGGATGAGCTTTTGAACCCAGGTTTTAACCTCAGAGTACGGGGGGTTCATGTAGAGGGTATCTGCTACCCAGTCACAACTCAAACCGTCCTGATCCTTGCAGTAAGCCAATTCTGCCGGAACATTGGGTTCACCGTCATTACTGCAGGGGTCAAGCTCAATGTACTCGTCAAAGCACTTTAGAACCGCATCGATGACCTCTTTAGGGGTCCAGTGATCATCCGTGTTAGAGCTGGTCATCACCATGCGGGAATGTTCGGCAGGGGTCAGGGCCTGTTCTGGCTCTACCAATTCAGCGGCATAGCTGACCACTTTGGGGGGGCTGCCCTCAGGGGCTAGAAAAACGGGGGAGATGACATCTGCAAACCCGCTATTATCCCACCTGACATAGACGACGGCACTGGTAACGGCTTGAGCGATTTTCGCAACCGTCCCCACATCACCTTCAGGGTTGATCACCCGATCGCCAACATCAAACGCATAAATCGGCCCGCTGACCTCCAGTAATTTTGCCGTGGTTAGCAGGACTGGGAAGGTATCTAGCTGTAGATACTTATTCCCGATCCCCACGATCTGACCCCGCCGGGTTTCCCCTCCCTGATCCTGTCCCTCTACCACCTGCCCTTCCTCAAATTCGATCGGGGCGGATGGCAGGGCCGGGGCGGCGGCTGGCTGCCTGAGTTGAAGATGCTTTGGCTCAATAAAAAAGCCGCTATCTGGATCTGTACCTTCCAGATGAACCCACGGCATACCATTTCGGACATCCCCCACAGTGCCCGGTTTATAGCTGGTGGGGCTGGCCGGGTCCATGCCAATGCAGACGTTGACCAGATCCCCTACTTTAAATTCCTGGGCTTGGGGCTGGGGGCTGGGGGGATTCATCAGTTTTTTGATCTGTCCCGCCAGCTCTGACTTACGGAACTTATTCCCCTTAGGGTTTTCCTGGGCTGCCTTTAATGCCGCCTGGAGGGTTTCCAGACTGGCCCGGACCAGGGCAGCTTTGAACTCTTGATCAAAAACTGAAGCAGTAACCAGAGTGTTGTAATCCTGATCGGCTGGGGTTTCTGCCGTCTGCGTCGGCGCTGCCTCCCCTTCCATATCTTCCAGGGTCACGGGGCCGAGTGCCTCCAACATGACCGTATTTAGATAGTGATACCCCTCAATTGCTAGCCCAGCCGATCCGGGGGGATCTCCTATTTGCTCAATCACCCCATACTGGTAAACCCCATCGGTTGACTTGAATTTGACCCGATCGCCAATGGCAAACCCTAAATTTTCCTGTGGTTTGGGCTGGCTGTTTTTGGCGGGGGCAGGGGCCAGATCATCCTCTGGGATTGTGCCATGGCCTATGCCTGCTTCATCTTTGACCACCCAGAATCGCTGACCAGTTTCTTGATCTTCACCCGGCATCTGGAGAATTAAAACTTTACTGCGTCCTACAGTCCGAAGCAGGTGAGGGTCATGTCCCCATGCGTAAACAACGCGATCGCCTACAGCAAACCCAACTTCCTGAACCTGGGCAGTGGGGATCATTGCCAGTCGATCGGCTCTCAGTTTAAGAATTTGACCCCCAAATTTGGGCACCTCTTTGTCAATCTGAACTTCAAAACGCCCATCCTTCAAGACTTTTATCACTGTGCCCGGCGCTGGGGGATCGGAAATCAGATAGTGGACGCGATCGCCTTCTGCAAAGGTGGGGTTAGCTGCAGCGGCGATCGTCTCTTTAACCTGGGCAGAGCCGATTTTCTCCCCTTCAGCGGCTCGCTCTAGAACGGCTTCCACAACCTCGTCAGGGACGCTGCTACTGGCAAGTAGGTAGAGAGCGGAGGGGGCGATCGCATATTCCGCAATTTGCGTATTTTGAAACCGACGAGCAACCGCCATAAATCGGTTTGCTGTGTCATGGGACCAGTCGAATTCATGCTTGAGCCAGTCCCCAAATTTGCCCCGGCCCAGTAGCCCCTTAACTTCGATCAGTTTCTGCCCAATAAAGCAGATGTCTTCAGCAGTGCGCTTGACCAGCAGGTGCAATTCATCGGTTAGGCGGCTAACCGTTTTACGGGTCGGGGGGTCCAGTTGCTGGTAATCAAAAATGTTTAGTTGCTGTAGGGTCATAGATTTTAGAGGTTGTGTTTTTTGCAGGTGGCTTGAAAGATTGCGGCCGCGGCCTGGGTTGCTGCTACAGGCGATTCATCGGCCAACTCTTTCGCGGCTTGTTGATAACAGAAGGCATAAACCTTTGCATACCAGCGGATTGAGGCAGCAATAGCCTGTTTCTGGGCTTGCTCTACATCTGCCTGGGTGTGATAGTTTGCCTGGTTTTCCATTAATCCTCCGGGGCGATTAGAACCCGCAATGTCCTGGGCTTGCCCTCTTCCCAGGTCAAGTAACCATTTTTGCGAAGTATTGAAAGCATGTACTGCACTGGGCAAACAGCGCATCCACGGGCCGCCGCAATTTCCCGAATTGTTGGTGGATAACCATTGTTATCAACAAAATTAATGATCAATCTGAGAACCTGCTTTTGTTTGTAGGTCAGGGGCTTAGGCTTGGTCAGGGTAAGGGGTTGAGTCATATCCATTTAGGGGCGATAGGTAAAGATTTCTTCAGCAATTTCAGCCAGGTCAGCCAGGGGGACCAACAGGCCGTGAGTCTTATACCCAACATTGGGGATCTGCCGGGTAGGGTGCATTTCTTCCCATTCAGGAAGGCAGTCACGCAAAGCGGTAAACGTGATCAGATAGATCCGTTTTTCAGGCAGGTAGTAAACCAGTAAATCAGCCTCACTGGTATATGCCCAGCCCTTTTTGTAGGGATAGCTATCGACTGAAACCGTTTCGATAAACGCGTTTCCAGTCTTAACTGCTGTGGAATCCGTTTTGTACTCAACCGAGTAGACCCGGCCTGATTCCCGGCATTTCCACCAGCGATCTATCCCCTGCCGTTGATCATTGGGGGATGCTTCGGTTATTTCAAAATCACTCCGAAAGAAGCGGTCTAATTGCTTCTCACCTTTACAGCCCTGCGATTTCTGGGCTTGGAACTGATAGGTTTTCAATCATAGGCACCTCTCTTGCGGTTCCCCGCTGTCTCTATATGACAAAACTTAGATGGGTCGCGTTAGCCATGATGTTTTATGACTACGCCAGCCAGAAATTACTTTCTTCCTGAAACTTCCAAACTCTTTACTAAATTCGACTTTCTCGGTCAGTTGAAAGTTACGCCAGCAGCGGGCCATGTGGAAGATACTTTGCAGCAGATCTGCAGAGTAGCCTGGTATGTTTAGCCCTGTGGCTACTTCACTATCGGCATTGTTTTTGCCTTCCAGATGAACCAGCAGTTGATCCCCCTTAAACACCTTTACCGACAGATCGTCAACTCCCTTGATCTCACTGATAAAAGTCAACCCTACTTGCTTAATCTCAAGGGTGATAGAAGCTCTATTCCAGGGCAGCAGGGAATCAACCCCTTTAGCCACTGAGGTAAAGCCACTTTCAACCATCTTGCCAATGTCGTTAAGCATTAGTAGTACATCCTGGAAAGCTGATAGCGAGCATCCTGCTGGATCTTTATCACCACAGAATCAGGACAAGACTGCTTAACAGAGGTAACGCCTGAGTTTATGAGCAATCTGGCTGTATCTGGAATTATCTGAGTGCTGTAAGCATTAGTAGATGTCGGTCTGGTAAATGCTCCCATTTCAGCCGCCTGGGTAACCATCTCGCCATAGAAAGCTACGGCTTCTTTACAGGTTCGTTTTTTGGGTGGTTCGGTTTGCGCGATCGCCGTACTGCCGTAAAGAGCCATCAACCCAGCAAGAATCATTCGGTTCATAATTGCCTCAGAACTCACTGCTATTGATTATGCCCAACAACACATGGAAATGATCAGGATATGCTGTATTGCCCCGGACGTTCAGCGGCCTTTGTCGCAAGAATGCTCGGATCTATATCTGCCGTGAAATCGTCTGGGAGTTTTTCTAGAGGCACTCCTAGAATTTGTGCAACTTTTCTCCATTCACCCAAGGTTAACTTGGGCTTAGTCTTGCCCCTGACCCAGTTGGTGACAGTGTGAGGGGTAACCCCGATCGCCTCAGCAAAGTCCTTTTGATCAAGCTCTATGAGCTTAAGAAGTTTCATAAAATCAGTGATCTGCTTGGACATCTTTAATGTAATTCCTTTTTAGCTGAATGGAAACCCCTTTACACCGAATGAAAAATGATTTACATTTAAGGACAGCACGGGACAACCGCTAAAGGCTTCCCCCCAAGTGCATAGCTCTCAAGACTGATAGCCCTGCCAGGTCATCAGTCACACAGTTTCATTTTCTTTAAACATGCTTCCTCTTTTTGAGGTATGCAAGTCCGTATATATTTACTACAGAACAGGCGTACTATTTTCTATGCCCAACAACAGAAAAATAGAGATTCCTCAAGGAACCATCCACTCCTTCTGCAGGGGCTGCGATGCCCGGATCTACTGGGTTCCCCATCCCTCGACTGGCAAACCCCACCCCGTCAACGGTGACGGAACTTCACACTTTGCGAGTTGCCCCAAATCTGATCAGTTCAGGAGGAAGCGTGAGGCAACTGACCGTTAAAACCCCTTACGGCACTATCACCCGCTTTGCTGACGTTCCTTACAAATTTGTGGCTGTGGCAGTTGTGGATGGCCGAATTGCTCACACCGTCTGGAGCCGTACCAGAGAGCAGGCCATTACCAACATCAAAACAATTTGCCGCAATCTACCTTGTTACACCTTCCCTGTACCAGAGCAAGCCCATGACACTCACTAATATCGACAGAAGACACCAGCACCCTAAAAGCATCGTCCGCGAAATTCACGATGCTGCCTCCGTGGCTTCCCCTGAAGCCCAGCAATATATTGATGAAGAGCTTTACACCATCCTGATTCAGAATGCTAATTCTGTTCTGAGGTGGACTGAAAAAGTGGCTGCTGACAGCCTGAAGGGGGTCGCATGAGCCGCCGCTTGCATAGATTCAGGGCGTACGATCGCCTACTCAATCTGATCCGCTCCAACCCAGGAATTACCGAACAGGCCATTCAACACGCCTTTGGCCCCTATCAGGAAAAAAACATTTCTCAAGGCTTGGACTGCCTGACAAAATCCCGGCTGGCTTACCTGGCTGACGGAGGCTACTACTTGCATCAGGAGGATTTTACCCATGCTGCCTGAAGTTACAAAAATCCCGGTTGAGGTGGCCTTGCAGAATCCCGATGTTTTGAGTATGGCCCGTCACTTCAAGAAAGCCTACGGGAAAAAGGCTTGCAAGCGATACCTGGAGATTGTTTGCCGAGTTGAGTCTCCCTGGGGGGCAGGGGCCTACCGCGAAAGGCGTTTGTCCCTTCAAGAGGTTTGCTTACACCTGACTGATGAATGGCTGCCTGTCTCTCTAATAACTGACAAGGTTTATGGCCCCGACAGAGATAGAAAAGCCATGCGTGTTTGCAGCAATCACCTACGGAAGGCGGTTCGGAAGGGGTTGGCCGAAGTTCAGAAAATACGCAATCAGCCCTATTACCGCCGGATGGGGGCAGAAAAGCGGGTTGAGACTCCTAAATCAAGCCCTTCTCCCCCACCATTGCGGGTTTATTACGACCCAAGCTTAATTTCTCGCTAACCGCCTGACGAGCTGGTGAAATTCCAGCGAAACGGGGTTCTGGCCCCGTCGCGGTCGATAGACTCCTTCGATCGCAACTCACACCACACCGGCAGGGAGTTTTACGGTTCAGTTTTTCTTCCTGCCTTCCCTGTCCTTTATCCCTATTAACCATGCCAAGCATTAACTATCAGACCCAGGGGAACGGCGAAGAATATCTACTAAGAGAAGCATCTCAGGCCGGAATTCGGGCCGCCATGACCGCGATCGGAGCCGAAGAAATGTCAGCCACGGTTGCCACTCCCCGCCAGATTATCAATGGCAAGCCTGAAACCATTGGGGCAGTCTTTGGGGTGAACTATGAGGGCCAGCCTGAATCAGTTCTGCTCTGTTGCGAGCTGCTTAGATCCTTGCTTCAGCATCAAGAAACACCCCAATTTTTTACGCTGGCAGATAACCAGGTTTCCTGGCTGGCCATTACCCTGCAGATTTTGCTGTGTGATTTTGCCGAATCCACCCAGAGCGATCGTCAACTACTTCTGACCCAGTACATGGGGAAAGCGGCTTCCTTGATCGCTGAATCCCCACAGGGCCAAACCTATTGCATCACCGAGCAAATCCTTAAGCCGTTCATGCCTACCCCTCACCCGGAGGTTGAACATGAGTAGCCGATTTGTGCGAATTGGGGACAGGTTTTTTAATCCTGACCAGATCATTGCCGCTCGGTTTGAGCGCCCCCCTGCTGCCCAGTGGGCATGCTATCTTCTCTGCCCTGGAATGCCTTTTGAGTACCTAATCGAAGGTGAGGCCGCTCATGCTCTGCATGATTACCTGGCAGACAAGGCCGAGGTGATTACCTTGCCAGGCGCAGAAGATACCTTTGACCCCTTCCCTAACCCGGAGGCAGCCTGAGCTTATGGACATCCAAACCGCCTTAAACAAACTGACAGAATCAACCGAATTGATTCAATTTGCCACTACCCCCGCCCGTGCTTTTGTCCTGCTGGGCAACATTCAACTGGCATTACGCCACCCCGGAAACAACGGGGAATCAGCCGGTATTGCCAGGGAAATTGGGCTTAACTTGCAAAAAGCTATCTGTGCCTATGTTCCAGAGGTAGAACCACTGATAGAGATGGGCTGGGATTCTTCCTATGATGTCACCTCAGAAGAATATGAGGCTTTAGCTTTGCGGGGCATTGAGTCAATCCCAACTGACCCTCTAGACCCTGCTAACTTTTTTCGGATTTTGGAGCAAGCGCGATGGCTCTCTGAACTAAACACACCTGATCCCGGACCGATGGGGTTTACCTCTGAATACGACATTGACTAACCGCCTGAGGATTTACCTATGCTCAATGAACTTGTCTCACATCAGCCCTTACCGCCTCGCCCTCCAGACTTTATTCTTTTGGGCTTTGAAGAGTTGCTTAAAACAATAACCGATGAACAGCTTGATATTTTAGCAATGTCAATTCATTACAAGGATGAATTTGACCTGCTTTATCTAATTACCAATGAAGCCGTTAAACGGTTAAGCAAATCGAAAACCGCCTGATGAGGGGCTGACCACCCCCTGGGACTCTCAAGAGTCGAAATCGCCCCCGGTTTGCCGGTATTGGTCGGGCGATCGCGGAACGGATTCCAACCCCGATCCGTGCCCAGAAGGTGAAGTAGGCTTCGGCCTAATCAGGTTCATGGGCTATATCAACCCCAAACACTGCTTTGACAGTGAATCAGGCATGGTAACTCTACCGGGGTCGGTAAAAGTGCCGGGTTGCCTATGGGAGATTCATAAGCTTACCGGGTTGATTATCGGTTGGATGCTGTAACTCCCCGAAATATATGAACGTTCTTGGCTTGGACGTGAGCAAGGATAATGTTTGTGCTGCCTTGCTTTTTACTGAAGACGCAAACACTGAACCTCGAAAACTTTATCTATCACTCCCCTTTTCGCGGCTATACGCTAACCCTGCTGGGATAAAGAGCCTGCTGGCTCTATCTCCAGATGTGGCCGTGCTTGAGCCTACGGGTGTAAATTACACTCGAATTTGGGCAACCAAGCTGGCAGAGGCAGGGGTACAGGTGATGCTGGTCGGCCACAAGCAACTGAGAACCTTCAGAGAAGCCCTAGGCTTGCCAGATAAAGATGACCAGGCCGATTCACTGGCCCTGGCTCTCTATTACCTGCAGAAGCAGAACAATCCCCTGGCATTTGTTCGGCAGCGGGATGATGTGGTTGCACAGATGAGGGACATCACCCTAAGGCTGCATCATGCGGCCCGAGTTCAGTCACCCCTGATTAACAGGATCAGACAGGATTTGGCCTGGCAATATCCAGAAGCAGCTAAGCGGAGGCTTGAAGGGGTGCTTTTCTGGGGATGGATGGCAGGCGAGCGGAAATCACTTAGATACGACCTTGAGCTTAAAAATACTTGTGGATTGGGCCTGACTGACCACACACGCCGCCTGGCTAAACTTCTCTGGGAGGTCCTGGAACATGAGCAGATTTTAGAGAGAGAACTCCGATCGCTGCTGGATGATCCACGATTCCTTTCTTACCGGAAAGTTTTTGCACAATTCGGCTTTGGAGAACGGATTGAAGCCCTAATCCTTAGCCAGATCTATCCACTGGAAAACTACCTGAAAGACGGCTCTCCAGAGGTACTACTTTCTCGGTCCAAGAAAGACCCCAAACGGAAAACCAAAAAGAACATCTCAGAGCGGAAATTCCTGAAGGCTTTAGGGGTGGCCCCCAGCAGGGAATACTCAGGCGACATGAAGGCAACCAAGAAGGCTGGCTCTGAACTCGTTAGAACTGCCCTCTGGCAATGGTGTTTTACCCGAATCGAAGTGAAGCGAAACCGGCCCGTTAACCTGCCTGATACAACCTGGGAAATCCCCAATAGTTCAGAAATACTTAAAGGAAGCCTGGCTGAGTATTTTGATCGGATGCACTCTCACAAGCCGATCAAGCTGGCTCGAAGTAAGACCTGTGCAAAAGCTTCTCTGGAATTATTCAGATTACTGGTTAAGGAAGTGATAACTCAGTAAATACGCAAATTGCGTAAAAGCAATACCCCTCCAGGTGTGAAGTCCGGGAGGGGTATTTGAGTTTGCATTGTAGCAACAAAAACATTTACAGTGAACCTGAATCCAGATCCAACCCGCATGAACAGTTTTTATCGGCAAGATGAAGAATTAACCACTCTGGGGCAGCAGGTGCTGGAATCCACCTGGGCAAAGTTTCCCTGGCTGGAGCGCAACCAGATTGCCCTGACCTGGCTGGTTTACGATAATCCGGTGCCAGTTAATACGGGCGGAGGCATCAGTGCGGCGGAGTTCTGGCAATATTCCATTCGGGGCTACGGTTATCGCAGTATTGAATCGATCTATCCAGCCAGTATCGTCAAACTGTTCTATCTGGTCGCCTGTCACGAGTGGCTGCAATCAGGCATGATCCGACCCAACCCTGAACTGGAACGGGCGATGCGGGACATGATCGTCGATTCCAGCAATGATGCCACGGGCTATGTCATGGATGTGTTAACGGGAACCACCAGCGGCCCTGAATTGCCCACCGGCCCGTTTGAAACCTGGAAGTCCCAGCGTAATATTGTCAATCGCTATTTTCAGTCCCTCAACTGGCCAGAACTGGCCACAGTGAACCTGAACCAGAAAACCTGGTGTGATGGCCCCTACGGACGGGAACAGGTGTTTGTTGGCGAAAATAAAGAAAATCGTAACCTGCTCAGCACGGATGCTACGGCCCGACTCCTCCATAGCATTATTGGTGGTGTTGCGGTTTCAGCCCCGCGATCGCAGGCGATGATGAAATTAATGGAGCGCAGTTTAGATCCTCAAGTTTTAGCAGCAGATCCCGAAAATCAGGTGACGGGATTTTTAGGGGCAGGATTACCGCTCAACGCCCAATTATGGTCTAAAGCTGGTTTAACCAGTGCGGTGCGCCACGATGCAGCCTACATTGAATTGCCCGGTCAGCAACCCTGTCTGTTAGTTGTTTTTACAGAAGGCAAAACTGCAGCTAAAAATGAGGAGATCCTACCCTTTATTGCCGCTCAGATTGCCCAGCTAGTCTAAGCATCGGATTGAAACGCTAGAGAACTGTCTACCCCGTTTGTATTTGAGGCTTCATTCAAAAGTCAAAATCTATTTTCTATAGCAATCCCAAATAGGTTGAGAAGGAGGGGGTGTGGGGTTTCCCCACAAAAGGGGTTCCACCCCTTAACCCCATTTAGATCTCAAACAGGATTGTTATAGCCTGCCAGCAAACAAAGGTTGGAGACTGGAGTATTTCATCTGCACAAAGGCGGGATCTACCCTACCATGTTATGCTTATAACCTATGGTGGGCAAGTCTTTTGACTGCCTTTTCAAACATTATCCTAAGCTTCAGGTTCTATACACGTAATTGCTTACGAGAAATCAACATGGATAAGAAGAAACTAGTCGATGCTGTGGAGGAGATGTCAATACAAGCTCACCGCAGCCAGGAAGAACAATTTTTTATAAGGATGGTAAAACAGGTTTGGCAAATTGACTGGTCGGTTTCACCCTCGGATGTTCTGCGAAATCTAGTCGAAAGAAACCAGGCTTATTTTTCTGGTTTTATGGCTCTGGATAACGGGGATGAGAGAGAAGAAAACTGGTTGCTTGATGCCTTAAATCAGAATATTGAACTGCTGACCCAAAAAAGAACCGACATCAACTCGACCAATAAGCTTGTAGACACGATTGATGAGTTAAATCAGCTGCGTTTTAAGCTTGGAAAGCAAAGCCGCTAGCAAATATCAGTGCTATAGTACCCTGTTCGACGCTAAAAAAACCTTTCAAGACCTCACGGCTTTCGAGGTGGGAGGACGGCCACCGGGTCAAGCTAGAGCAATCAGAGGTTTAGCCGTTGCCCCTGGTCTCCGTGAGGTCAAGGTCGCCTGTTAAGAAGGGATGCTGTTTAAGAGGGGATGCTGTGACTATAAAACTCCGGCATTCTGCATCCCGCTGATCATCCCGGCACCCAGGATATGACCAAAACTGGCAGTGGCCAGCAGTTCTGGCAAACCAAATCCCTTAAACAGGGCCGGCAGTTCCACGGGTAGGGTGGGACCAACTCCCCGTTTCTGAATGGCATAGCGACCAATGGCGATCGCAAACAGATTACAACCAACCATAACCAGACCAACACTGGGGGTCCAGGCGTGAGTTGCCGCTGTTGTCGTGAGTAAAAGGGGGGTCATCAACGTTCTACTCCTGAAATTAGAATTTTTAATGCGTATAATCAGTTGAAATCAATGATTTTGAAATCCATCCTTTCAACTCCGTTCCCAGCACAGTATTCTGAAAAAGACAGATTCTGACAAAAGACAGGATTTTGTCTAAAACAATGGTCTGTGCAGGAATCCCTTAGGATTCTAAAAAGCTTCCGGGACAGGTGTTTTAATCTGTTTTAAGAATTTACATTACTCATTTTGTCCGTTAAGGCAAATAAACAAGTGCAGTTGCGAGTCAAAATTTGTGGCATCACTCAGGTAGAGCAGGGCCAGGCGATCGCGGGTTTAGGAGTGACCTCGCTGGGCTTTATCTGCGTTCCCAGTTCTCCCCGTTATATTTCTGGCATAGATATTAAAAAAATTGTGGGGCAATTGCCGGCCGGGGTGGATCGGATTGGTGTGTTTGCAAATGCGACCCTGAGCGAAATTGAGCAGACCGTGGCGATCGCGGGTCTGACGGGGGTACAGCTCCACGGGGAAGAATCGCCTGAATTTTCTGCCCAGGTGCGGCAGCGTTTACCCCAGGTGGAACTGATTAAAGCCTTACGGATCAAATCTGCTGCAGATTTAGAGCGAACAGGCGACTATGAAACGAGCGTAGATACTTTTCTGCTGGATGCCTACGATCCGGCCCATCGGGGAGGAACGGGGAAAACGCTGAACTGGGATATGTTAGAAGACTTTCAACCGCGCCGTTCCTGGTTTCTGGCCGGTGGTCTTACCCCTGATAATGTGCTGCAGGCCCTCCAGCGGGTTAAACCCAATGGCATCGATCTATCCAGCGGTGTAGAACGTGCTCCCGGTGATAAAGATTTAAACCGTGTCCAGGCACTTTTAGCAAACCTCCAGAGCCTTGCCCTATGTATAAAACCTTCAGTCTAAGTGATCCCCAGCAGCAGTCCCGTTTAGAGGTTGTACCGGAACGGGGAGGCATCATTACCCGCTGGCAGGTGCAGGGAGAAGAGATCCTCTATCTGGATCAGGAGCGATTTGCCGATCCAACGTTGAGTGTGCGGGGAGGAATTCCAATTCTGTTTCCGATCTGTGGCAACTTACCAGGGGATACCTTTAGCGATCGAGACCAATCTTACCCGCTCAAACAGCATGGGTTTGCCCGCAATTTACCCTGGCAGGTCTTAGCTCAAGGAGAAAATTTTATCACCCTGGAACTGGCCAGCAATCCGATTACTTTGGCCCAGTATCCCTTTGAGTTCAGGTTGGAATTCACCTATCAGCTAAGGGGGAATCGTCTAGAGATCCTGCAGCAGGTGAGCAACACGGGCACCAGGGATCTACCCTTTTCCCTCGGATTACATCCCTACTTTGTGGTTACAGATAAAACTGGCTTAGAGTTTGAGTTACCAGCAAAACAAATGCTGGATCAGTTGACCAAAACCAGCCATCCCTTTGATCACCGTTTTGATTGGAATGCAACGGAACTGGATTTAGCCTTCCGTCCCCTCTCCGCTCAACAGGCCATTGTTCGCGATCGCAACCGCAAGCTTTCCCTAACCCTAAGCTACACACCTCCCTACACCACCCTGGTGTTCTGGACTATTCGGGGCAAAGACTACTACTGCCTGGAACCCTGGACCGCTCCCCGCAATGCGCTGATTACAGGAGAGGATCTGACCATCCTGGCCCCCGCTGCCAGCTTGAATACAGCCGTTACCCTCACGGTCGAGCTTTGAACTTAAGCATCCAATCCGGAGCTGCCTATCGAGTTCAAATTGAAACAACCGCCGCAGTATCAGCAGTGATCTGGCTCTTGGGATCAGCATTTTGCCGGCTGTTCAGCATAAAACTGCTGCTTCCCGGTGTCTGTCCAGCTATAACCGACAAGGGGGGGGTAGGGGTGCATGTAGTCTGGTTAACTGCTTCTGAAAGTGAAATCCATTATGATTGAGTTGATTTTTTAACGTCAAAAAACAAGTCTTTCAAGGTTTTATGTCTTCCTCAACCTGGTTTCCGCGGGTCAAATTTTTGCGTTTCCCCAATGCCTGGTTGTCCAGCCTTCTCGGTCTTGCTCTACCGTTGCTGTTGCCCCCCTCCCCCCTTCACGCTCAGACGTTGACTGGCTTCAAAACTGCAAGTGGAGAACTCGCTGTGGTTGGATTTCAGTCTCGCCAGAAGGTGCCCGTCACCTATCCTGCCCTACCCAGGGTACGTAAATTGAAAGCTAATGACTGTGGGGTGATTGCCGTTACGGATACACTCACCTGGCCGGCCAGTCCAACCACTATTTTTCGGATTAACAATCGAACGATTCCGTTTGGGTCAATTACGATCGCAAATATCCCCAAATGCTCCAAAACTGGTAAGCTTTCTGCTGTCATGACTGAACCTCGCCGTAAGGGAACGGATGTTTATGTTGCTGGTTTTCCAGCCAATAGTGCTGTAGCTGTCACCTACGTCAATCTACCTACCGTGCGTAATATTACGGCTAATGCCTGTGGAATTCTGGTGATCAAGCCCACCCCGGAGTTCCCTTCCAGCCGAGTTAACATCAATAGCCTCAGCCTCGATCCAGTTACCCTCCCCCTGAAAATTATGCCCCAATGTAAGGAGGGAGTGATTTTTTATCCAGAGGGCTGGAAGCGTTAGTGCTCTATTTACCTCGATCTCCAGAACCGTAGAGAGGCTACAACTATTTCTTAGGAATTTCTTAAGCAAGAGTTAAAGTCACTGTTCCGTAACTTATGTAACATTTGTTATTATGTCAGTAGGCTCATGGCCTGGAAAATTAGAATAAATTTCAGTATTGGTGGATACAAAGCTTTTAATTTTCCCACAATTTAGCTGCGCTGTTTCCCACCTAAGGGGTTTTTATGATTCAGTCTGTTCATTACTCTCTAGCTATTATCCAGGATGAGGCCCGTTCTTTGGTCCACAGGGGCATAGTGAGCCGGCAACAGCCCATTTATACTCTCTGCCAGTACATCCCGGCGCGGGAATGGTCACTGGTGGAGTCTGAATTAGAGCGAAATGATTTTTTGCTTCGTGATAGAATTGCCGACCTCATGGGCTGTGAACACTGGGACAACGACTAACAGCGTTGACACTCCGCTGCCGTAAACGACAGGGATTCTTAGTGCAACATCCGACCGTAACCCCGCAGGATTGCTCTAACGAAGCTAGAGGGTCAAACTCCCCAAGCGTATACGTTCCGGTATGCCCTACCGTGCGAAGTCCTTTCCTTTCACATTCAAGTCTTCATAGTTGCTGATCTGCATCAGAGGGCTGTTAACCTGCGGACTGCTGTCTTTGTTGCTCCAACTCAGTCCGCAGAGCTGCCAATTCCGTAGTGAGGGCTTCGAGTTCTGCCTGGGTGCTGCGGTTGCCTGGTCCTGTTGTCCGTGCCCCACCCTCCGGTCGGTTGGTGGCTGTGGAGGTAGAACAACTAGTTTGTTGGCTTAAAAGATTATCAACAAAGTTACGTGCTTCCACCTCTGTGGCCTCTCCCTTTTCTTCCCAAAGCTGGGTCAGTTCGTTGAATTCCAGGCGGAGATGGGACAGATTTTCCTGCCGTTTTTGCGGATCTTGTAGGGCTTCAAGTAAGGAAGTTGTTGCTCCCAGAGTGACACGAAAGCCTTTCTGAAACAGTTGAACGGTGTTGCTGGTGTCCATGGGATCGTCCTTTCAAAATCGCTAGAATAATTGGGCAACTTGGGCAAAGTGAAGGCAGGAGGGTATTGGGCAGAATTGGATGACACAGGATTGATTGTATTGCACAGAACTGTATAGTGCAGATAAGCTAATGCTCAGGCTGAAGATGGTGTTCTCTTTAAGTCGCTCAAGTCTCTATGCCAACTCCCGATTCTCATCCTAGCAACCCCCTTCTGATCAATGCAAAGCCGGAGGGGGCTGAATCAACTGCAACGGATCTGTATTTTACCTGGTCAGATTACTACCACAAGATAGAACATTTAGCGGTAAAAATCCATCAGTCGGGCTGGGCGTTTAATCAGATCGTCTGTCTAGCCAAAGGGGGACTACGGATTGGGGACATCCTTTGCCGTCTTTATGATCAACCCCTGGCAATTCTGGCCACGGCTTCCTACGGAGGGGTCGGCAATCGGGTGCGGGGATCTCTCACCTTTGGGCGGGATCTAACTATGACAACGGCTAATCTGGGAAATCGTGTCCTGTTAGTGGATGATCTGGTCGATTCCGGGGTGACACTACAGCGATCGCTGACCTGGTTGGATCGGCATTACGGGTTTTATATTGACGAGATCAAGACAGCAGTGATCTGGTACAAGTCCTGCTCGGTTTTCTGCCCTGACTACTATGTAGATTACTTGCCCGGCAATCCCTGGATTCATCAGCCCTTTGAGTGTTACGAGCAAACTACTGCGGCCGCCCTGGCTCAAATCTGGCAACAATCTGCTGCCCAGTGACCTATCGTTTTTCAGCTTTATCCGTTATGCCAGTAACGCTTAGATTGGTTGGATTGGGCTACTTTTGTCCTGGCTATGCTCAAACTGCTCTGGGCGGAGGATCAGTTCACCAAAATCAGGCACCCAGGCTACCCACCGTTGCTCATCCTCCCGACAAAGCAATAAGGCTTCATCAAAACTGAGAGGGGAAGGCAGGTGTCGTAGTTTCACCCAGGTGGCAGGTTGGGGGGTCGATCGCCGCGGGAGAGCGTCGGAAGAGGGGACGAGCAGAATAGCAATGCCAGAAATACTCATGAGTCTACATATTTATCTGTAGCTTATGATACAAAGTTCTTGGTTGGGCTGGAGGGTTTGTCTTATAACTTTACCTAAGCCAGAATAATTCGCTCCCAGCCGGAGTCAAGATTGCAGCGATCCCCCGGCAGATGATCAAAGTAATCCCAAATTCTGCTCAATATTGACCATGTTCAGGGTTTGCTGACCGTCCCGTTGCGGCCCGATACCGTAATGCGGAGCTGTAGTTGTAGGGGGTCTTCTCTGACCAGATCATCCAATCGCGATTGCCCTATGGGCTGTTCCACTGTCCAGGTTTGTGCTCTTCTAGCCCTGGAGAAAGTCTATCCCCTCCAGCTGCCAGTATGGTTACTTGTGAAGCTGTTCCAAGACCCCCTGGAAAGCTATGATCGTTACTATGACTGCGCCCAACCACTACGAAACCTTAGAAATCCATCCTCAAGCTACCCAGGGGGAAATTAAACAGGCTTACCGCCGCCTGGTCAAACGTTTTCATCCTGACTTAAACCCCCAGACCCGAACCAGTCACGAGCAAATCACCCAGATTAATGCTGCTTACGAAGTTTTGAGCGATCCCTACCACCGTCAGATCTACGATCAGCAGCAAATTTTTTCTCAATCTGGATACGCTTCTCAGCGGGCCGCAGCGGCGCAAGCTCATCATCGCTATCGGGATCGTGGACGGGATACGGATGCTCATCTCCAGGCCTGGCTCCAACAAGTTTATGAGCAGGTACAGGATTCGGTGGATGCCATTCTGGATCCGTTGCCGGATCAGATTGATCAGTTGGCTGACGACCCGTTTGATGATTTGCTGATGTCCCAATTTCAAACCTATCTATCGGATTGTCAGGGGATACTGGCTCGGGCCCAACAATGTTTTCGCTCTATGCCTAACCCAAAAAATTTGGCGGGGGCTGCAGCTAGCCTTTATTATTGTTTGAATCAAATTGGGGATGGACTAGAGGAACTGGAAACCTTTACCCTTAATTACGACGATCGCTATCTCCATACAGGCCAGGAACTGTTTCGCATTGCTCGAGGTCTACAAAGAGAAGCGGAAGAAGCAATAAAATACCAGTGAGAAGGACTTTAGTGTACGGATTTTTATTTTTAGTGGGAGCAAGTCTCACCGGATTGCCACTCTTGGCTCAGTCTTCCCCTCCACCGATTGTTGAACAACCTCAGCAGGTGCGTCCCTTACCCGGTAAGGTCGATCCGGTGTTGATGTTTAACAGTAATAGCCCTGAAGTAGTCCAGACGGAGGGTATTCTCCTGTCTACTTTTCCTTCTGCTGGGATGAAGGTTCCCGCGGCCCATTTGAATCTACGTTTACAGGGACGGTTTGACCTGTTTGCCCATCACATTGCCCGGGCCAGTCCCCCCGAAGATTTACGGACTCTTTATCTGGGAATTATTCTCCACAACCCCAGCCAGCAAACAGTGACAGTGAATATCCTTCAGGCAGCCAGTTATCTCAGTCAGCCCGATGCCCCTTTTATTGAACTGCCACCTGTTAGCGAAAATGATCTGGGAACGGTTTTTGCGGGGCCGGGCGATCGCATCACCAATGATATCCTCCGTCGGGAACGGCAGCCAGGTTGGCCAGCTCAAATTGTGATTCCTCCTGGGCAGAGCCAGATGTTGATGAATCTACCCATTCCGGTCAAAACCCTTACTCCGCCCATCAACGGCCGTTCCACCCTGATTCGAGTTCAAACCGATGGTCCGGTTTATGCTGCCAGTCTAGGAATGTTTGCCCGCCCTGATCTGGAAGGAAATGAGCGGCCACCCACACTGGAGGAATGGTCTACGTTGCTGCAAACCGCTGGGCTATCGGGACCACGGGATAAAGCGCCAACCCCCCCGAATGCTGCAGGTAAGCTGGTTTACGGCCGGGTTGCTGGCGTTGCCCAGGGATCTCGTTGGCAGGCTCAGCTCAGTGATACAGGTCGTTCGGGGTTGAAATTAACAATTCCAGTCAGAGGCGCAGCTTTTTCCTATGTGCTCAGTAGCTTGCCGGGGGGAACCTTTGGGACGGGTGAAGTTCAGAGCGCCCCTTTACTGGTTCGCTATCCCGATACGGCCTATCAAGCCCATGGCAATTACGGATTGGAATACGACCTGAGTTTGCCCCTCTACAACCCCACCAATCAATCCCAGACCGTTGCCCTAACCCTGCAGACACCCCTGAAGTCAGACCAACCTACAACAAGCCTGCGCTTTTATAATCCTCCGCCCCGTCGGGTGTTTTTTCGCGGTACAGTACGCCTGCGTTATCGAAGCGATGGGGGAACACCGCAAACCCGCTATATCCACCTTGTACAGCAACAGGGGCAACAGGGAGAACCACTGCTCACTTTAACCCTGGCTCCGGGAGAGTTGCGATTGGTCCAGGTGCAATTTCTGTACCCCCCCGATGCGACACCTCCTCAGGTTTTGACTGTCAAAAATCTAACTGAGCCTGAATTATAAAATTGCTTAAGTCTCCAAAAAGCATAATAGAGTAGATCCAGAATAATAGGCCATTTACAGATCTACTGTTATAAAGGATTAGGAAATTGGGCGTTAAGGTGGCGGGAAATTCAAGGGTATGAGATTCTGTATTATAGGATACAATACCCTGGGAGATTCTGGGGTGCCCACAGCATTATATAGTCTTTTATTGATGTAAAGTCTTATTAGTGTCAGTTTATACCTGCTCAGGTCAGTCGATGAATTATCAGGAAGCTCTGGAAATTATCAATCGAGTTTTGTGCCCCAAAAGTCTCAGTTATATCCAAAAGCTTGTCCTGTCGCAATCCTGGGAAGGCAAAACCTATAAAGAGATTGCTCAGGAATCTGGCTACGCAGAGGATTATATCAAAGAGGTGGGGTCTAACCTGTGGAATCTCCTGTCTGAGGCACTGGAAGAAAGGGTGACCAAGAAAAATTTGCCTCTGATTTTAGCTCAGCAAGCTACCAGGGAACAGTTGCCCAGGCAAGAGTTAGCTGAGAAACCCGTGATTGGAGAAACAAGTGCGGTTGGAGCGGGCAGCCAGGAACGGGTTAACAACCTATCAGGTCAACAGCCGCCATCCTATTTTTCCCTGCTATCTTTACCTCGACGTCAGTTTTTTGAACAGGTGCTGGAACAACAACATAAGCGCTTAAGCCAGGAAGGCTTTTACCTGTCCAGGATGCCCATTTCCCTACTATCTTTGTCTTTGATTTTATGCAGAGTTGATGGTTGGTTAAACTATCGGCAAAATTGGGATGAGCGTACCACGGAAGCCTGTTTACAGCAAATTGCACTCAGCTTGCAACAAAACCTCAAACGACCGGGAGATTTACTGGCTTACTACGATGAGGCAACCTTTGCGATTCTACTCCCCCAAACTAATGCTAAAGGAGCAGTTCATCTAGCTAATACCCTGCGATCGCAGGTGAAGAATTTGGAACTACAAAATCTAGATTTGCGCGACGTGTCAGCCACAATTGGGATGAGTGCAGGCGTGACCAGTCTGATTGCCAATTCGGCTAATTCCCCCGAATTTATACTGATTACAGCAGTTGAAGCTTTAGAACAGGCGGAACTCCTGGGGGGCGATCGAGTGGCCTATAAACCCTGTCCCAGCAAGGATTGAGCTGGACTAACCTACACTCCCAACGTCTCACACAAGGTTACTTCTGGCACTCGAAAGCTAACCAGGGCTGCTTTGTCATTCTTAACGAACAGGGGAGTGAATTTTTTCCCCTAGGGGGGCTGCAGCTTAGTATCAATGAACTCGTACTCAATTCCATTGGACTGCAACTCCAGATCTCACCGCTGACACCAACTCCTCTGAAAAGTCTAAATCAAATCCCTGAAGATAGCGACGACAAAGTTGATACGCTAAAGGCAGTCCCATTGAATTAATGCTTTTTGTACGGCTACAGACAGCTAATAAATGGGGTGTTGAAATAACGATGGCTTGAACAGCTTGGAGTTGGAAGACCAAAGGCGGCCTCACAGCTATTTCCCAGGCGATTGTTAAGGCAGGCTAACGGGAAAGGTCAACGGCGATCGACCAAAATAGGCTTCCCTAGCAGGAATCTTCGTGTCGATCGCTGCATCAACGGGTTAGGTATGACAGCGAAAATCGTACCGAAGGGCAGCTTGCTGCATCGCATCCTTACCAACCAAATCAAACCACGATCAAAGAGATTACAGCCTCATAGTTCGAGTTGACATAGCCTTGCATCATAGGGCATCTTTCAAACTGCGTGCGCCAAATCGATGAACCGCACGGTATCCAATCCGAACGACCCAGGGTTGTGCAAACCAAACTCAAACTAACGCCCAGTAACTTCGCCCAGTGACTCCTGAATCACTTCATCACTGACACCATGACGCTTTAGGCTTGCAATCAACGCAGATACCGTATCACCTTCTAACCGCTTCAAATCAGCCTGCAAACCTTGCCCAATATAAGCACGCACTAAAGGTTGATACCCAGAAAAACCAAGCAGTGGTGCTACTTGCTTTAAATCTTCAATTACATCTTCAGGCATACGGATTGTGATTGTCGTCATGGGACGATTCCTATCCAACTGCTTTTTCAGTGTCTCAGGTTTCATAAAACTCTCGTTCCTTACGTGTTGCTTTCCGAGCCGAAATAATTCGAATGATCTCGTTTTCTCGCTCAATAAAGACAACGCACAACAAGTTCCAACGCCGATCTAAACCAACAACAGCATCTCGCGCTTCATCATTACAGCTAGCATCAACAACCACAAGTAATGGGTCGAAGAAGACTTCTGCAGCTTGCTGAAACGTAACACCACATGGTTGATTGGATTGATCCTGGCTTTTTCGTCATTCCAGACAAAAGTGATTCCACTAAGAACGAAATACACATGTATGCCTGTAGTTTAGACAAAGCGTATTTACATTGTCAATACATTTAGTGCTGTAGCTGGATTGGTACGATCGCTTTCAATATCCAACAGAAGCGATTTAAGTACCGTCTAACTGATAAAGAGAAGCAGCCTAATGGTGCCCATCACCCGCTGCAGGAAACGTCTGCATCACGAACCAATCAACTTTCGGCAGTCGGTGTGCACGGGCGTTGTTAGGCTTCGCTAATGAGTAGTTGCAGAACTTCCTGTTGACTTGTTTTCAGATTTCTCTTTCCTGGCAATATAAAGTAATACTAATGCTCCAAGTTCCAATATTAAGGCAGCAATGGCAGTTGAAGTCAGTTTTAGCAACCAACTGTCTGCAAAGGTGCTGTCCACCCAGATGACCTTCAGACTCGGGTGCGTGTCACCTTATTGAGAGAGAAATTAGGCTGGGAGAGCAGTCTACCCCT